>LKMJ01000970.1_pt1 | contig 24209 bp, 33 predicted proteins | sample 643391 | NCBI WGS metagenome assembly LKMJ01 (sample SAMN04112250, study PRJNA286221) | soda lake metagenome | biome: soda lake; feature: Kulunda Steppe; material: water; isolation source: sample PL-Br10 brine of Picturesque Lake | place: Russia: Kulunda steppe | collected 2010-07
GGCACGTTTCAGGTTACATTCCCATGCGCTGAGAGTTGAGACAAGAAGCTGGGAACATCATGATGGTACCTGTGATAAGTGTGGCTTGCAGGCTATTCAAGATGAAAAACACGCTCTTTTCTTGTGCTGTTGCACGCAAATGTGTTCGCTGAGGCTTCAATATGCAGACTTGTTTCACGATTTCCCTATGGCTCACAAATTTACTGTCAATCAGACTGGAGCTTTTTATTTCTCTCAAGCTTGTTCTGAAAATGTCTTCAATTTTTCCAGAAACAAACTACTGATTCCTATCGTTTTATTTCAGAGCTTATGGATGTTTTTTTTATGGCTGTTGTTCACCAGCAACCTGATCAGTCAAACTACCTGGCTGAAGGTCAAACTAATACTTGTAAACTTGTTTGCCCTGCAGACACCAAAGGCCTGGCCTTGTACATGCATGAGTGGAATGCTGTGCCTAGAATGCTGTGCCTGGAATGCTGTGCCTAGATTTCGGTTGCAGGCCAGTTTGGCTTCAGCTAAGCTGCCCTCGTTTGGCAGGTACAGCTTTGTAACCTAACCTAACCTAACCTAGATTTCAGGACAGGATAGTCGAGCAGGCGGCGGGGCACCTGAGATGGGAAGTCGATTATCCACCCTCGCAACCTGTGGTTCGGGGTTCGAACCTCACTGGAGGCCAACCGGCTAAGCTGCCCTCGTTCGGCGGATACAGCCTTGAGACCTTACCTTACCTTACCTTGGCTTCAGCTTAGCCACCCTCGTTCGGCAGGTACAGCTTTGTAACCTAAGCTAACCTAACCTGATAAATAGCTAGGACCAGACGTATCTCGAGAAAATTTTGCAGCAACTTATCATCAAGACCAGGAGTGGGGTACTGCTAGTCACCCTCCTCATCTCAACTGACTTTTTTTGTTCTCTTTTTAAAGCCAGTTGCTGGTGGAGGAGTCATATGGTGCTAAGGCCATCATGATAGGTGACTCCTTTCCCTTAATTAATGTACTACATTAATCCCCTACTAGTAGTAGGGCTTGTTTCACTGCCCACATAGCTGTTCTTGTCTTTTCTGGCAGCAAGGAGTACAACTTCTTGAGTAGGTGTGTCTATTCGCTCAGTTTTCTTGTTCTTCCCTCTTCTTATGTTCCCTACCCCGCAGCAGTGGTCACGGATAAGAACATGAACAGGTTTGAGCCCGAAAGTCTCATCCAAGCCTCGCACCACAAATTGTAGCGACTTCTCCCATGTGCTCTGACCGGGGCATCACAAGCAGTGTGACGAGGAGCAGGTAGGCCTCAATCTTCATCAGCGATTGTGAAGCGTGCTGGCCCTGACGGCTTGTTCCCTGCACCGATGCTGACTGGCAGCCCTGTGCCTGTAGGCGCCCCGCTGCTCCTGACTGTGTAAGGATCCCTGCCAGGCGCGCCTGCTCCACCCATGATGGCGCCGCCACTGCTGCTCCTGGTGCCCGCAGGCTGACGCCCCGCATCTGTGACAGTGAGCTCCGTATCTAATTGCGACAACCCCTGCTCCTCTGCGTCATTCTCTGACACACCTATCTGGAGGTAGAGTGAGTCCCTAGCCGGCCTGCAGGAACATGTCAAGGTCAGCTCAGACTCTCACCATGCTTATGGGCTCGTGCCCTGCACGTGCCCAGCCCCACGATGAGGTGGCACTGAGCGTTGAGCCAGCCCTTGAACAGGAGCCAGGTAACTGCGATGACCTATCTCATTTAAAACAGCACAGGCTGTTGAAGCTGGGATACTCTATTCCAAGGAATTGCATGTGCAAGATAGCAGCGGGTCTGTGTGAGAGTGCCAGCATCTGTTAATGTCCAGTTGCACAGTCGCTCCTCCGTAGCATCAGTTTCTTGACCCACCTGAAGATGTAGATGAGTACGGCTGTGAACAGCCACTTAACCACCAGCTGTAGCACGACCAGCACGTTCTGGACAATGTTGATGAAGAAAGCGGGCAGCATGATGACCACTGCACACAGGGGCATCCATGCAAAGATTTTCAGACAAAAACAACATGGGCGGGCAACCCCTCTGCTCATGCTGCAAGGTTCAACCTGCAGAAGGGTAGAGGGGGCTGCTTTCCTTGTTCTTCAATGTGAAAGAGAGCACGTGAAGAATTGCGCTGCTGAATTGCTGCAGGTTGAAGCAACATATGAGCTTGCATGAATGCACAAAGGTGCATCCAAACACATGCAGGCATGTTCCCAAAGCAGGTGTACGCACTTTAGAGCTCCCTTCAGGCACACATACTCACAAACAAAACGCTCACACATGTGTGCACATACATCTGCACACACACACACACACACACACACACACACACACACAAGTACAAACAAGCAAACAGCACACACCTAAAACTTACAGATGGAGGCGATCAGATAGGAGCAGACGCCATAGTAGAACAGTGTTAGAAGCTTCTTGCGCTGCGTGTACTCGATGCGGTCCGCCACAGACTCGCGCTGCGCCTCGGCATCCCTTTGCGGTTGTGTGGAAGAGGGCATGCCAGCCAGTAGAGCAGCCTGGGGGCCGCTGGGGCGCGGCAGGCTCCCTGGCCCTCGTTGGTTGGCTGCCTTGAAAGCCTGCAGCATGCCCGCAAGGCATGCAGTTTAGTGTTCAGGTCACTCAAGTCTTGTGAGTCAGGTTTTGCCATGGTATGTCGGGTGAGCAGCCGCAATTGAAAGCCAGCTCAGAGGAGGCTCCAGTGGCATCAGAGTGATGAGTAGAAGTGGCATAAGTTGAAATTGGATGACGGTAGGACACGCGGAAGACATTCAACTGCAACAAGAGGTACGGGGCGTGAGGCAGCTCCCTGTCCACCCAGGGCCGAGTTTGCAGACACCCTACTAGGCACAGTGATATTCTCCTGTGATCAGTACCCTGTGCTTGCGCACTCTTGGATTCCCTATCACATTTGCTTTAATTCAACCGTAGCAGAGCAGACCCCTTTGCCCTGGGAATGTGTGCGTGCGTCTGCGGGGGGGACGTTGGCAAATGAGGTGTGTAAAGATGCCTGCTATGAGCAGGCAAGCAGTCAAACTTCTTGACTGAGGCCTTATCCTTGTAATCCCTGTAAAGATGCCTGCACAAAGCCAAACAGACTTCCAGCAAAGAGGCTTTTGGCAAGGCAACAACCACTTGCCCGCCTGATAACTTAGCTTCAGAGGTACATGGGCGCGGGTCACAACATAATGGGCGCGTGAAGCAAAAATGCTCCAGGAGGGGCGCCTAGAAGGATGCAGGAGGCCTGAGTTCCATAAACCTGGTAGCTTCTATTTGAACAACACCTGCTCTGCTCATGGAGACTACTAAAGGTTAAAATAGCTGAGAATTTGTTGGGCAGTATCTTAGATGGCACTCTGTCAGGAGCATGCAGCCAACGCTTGCAAAGAGCGTGAGCGTCCAGGTCAAATACCCGAGTTTAGCTCCTGACTCAACCTACTTAAGATTGCCACGCTTCACTGCTCAGGGCCCATTCATTGTGGGACCCCTTACTCCTCTTTCATACATTTGCATGTTGAACATGTATCATGCTCTGCCTGCTCCACTCCATAGCCACAATCTTGAAGGCCTGTGGGCTGGGACCCCAGTCCTGACCAGCGCACCTCCTGGGCCTCGTCCAGCTCCTTGATCTCCATCTGGATGCTGTCAAATACATACACCCACGCCAGTATGAAGCACATGATGTTAGCGATGGAGCCAATGGCCCACACCGCAGACTCCCATGGCGTCATCTCAACAATGTTGTACCTGTAACAAATAGCAAGCATCACACATCCTCTACGTTCTAGTGAACCATGCAGCACTCAGGCCAAAAATCAGGCCTTCAAGAGGGCAAAACCATGCCACAGTGGTATGATGTCACTTGAGTGCGCATTGGGCTGTGACTCGGGGCTCTTGACACCATTCAAGCACAAGTCGAAGCCAGCATGCAGGAACCAGCCTCGTTTTTGCCTGCAAATTACTTTGCATACAATGCACAGACATTGCAGGAAGTTTCATTCTTGTGTACTTCAAAACAAGCTTTCAGGGTCAGACACACCTGTCTGCAGCTGTGGAAAGCGGCTGCGTGCTTTTGATGTACACAAAAGTGAAGTCTGAGGCCTGCAACATGCACCAGAATTTCAAATAGCATCGCCCCATTTCTAGCCGGTGATCAAGCAGAGGCAACAGCATGTTCACAAAATGTTGAAGATCAGTTTGGCGCAGTGGATGAATTTGTTGACAGGTGCAGCACACGGCCTTAGGACAAAGTTTTCAGGACAGCTGGCAGCGCCTGTCCCAGCAATGTCTGCCCTCTTATCCATTGCTCCAGTACAAGTTGTCTTGCTTTCACGGATGAAGTGAGCTTGGAGCTGCAGGGAAAAGCTGCTAATCTCTCCGGCTGAGAAAAGCTTTGTTGAGCTTGCTCATGTGTGGCCCTGTTTGGATGCAAAGTGGCATGTTCTGCTGGGCAGTGGCTCAGTTGTGTGCTGAAGGTCTTGCAAGGCGTTCTGAAGGCCTTGCAAGGCATGCTGCAAGGCATGCTGAAGATTTTGCAAGGCATACTGAAGGTCTTGCCAGGTGTGCTGAAGGGCTTGCATGGCGTTCTGAGCGCAGCGCATGTTGCGCACAGGGGTGGGAAAGCAGGCCATACGCATGCCATACGCATGAATCTGCCCATTGAGGTAGCATGATGCAGGCCATATGCATGCATCTGCTCGTTAAGGCGGCAGCAAAGGCGGCAGCAGCAGATCCAGCTGTAGGAGCAACAGCAACGTTCGAGTTTAGAGTGATACAGCACAGATTAGAAGGGCCCTGCCCTTCCTGTCCACATCATTACCCTCCACTTAATTGTCGGCTCACAAGATTCCTGTTCGTGCAAGCATGTTGGTCTGGAGCCAGCCTTGGCAATATCAGTGCAAGCTTACCACTCCAGCAATGAAGACGATGCCAGGAATGAGGACAACCTTAGCACGGTGCTCGTCCAGAGTGTTGCGTGTGATGTTGTAGCCAGAAGATAGCGCGAGCAACAGCATCAGGAATGAGGCAGAGCTCATATGCCTGTAATGGAGGAGAGGGCGGGACATGGGGCACACATGGGATATGCTCTGTGCTCACAGCACACGCACGTACAGAAGGTTGCTTAGGGAGTATTAATTTTTTCAACCTCAAAGTGAAGGAGCAAACAGGCAATAAGCTCGCATACGAAGAGGTGCCTAGAGACACGTGCTCTTCAGCGTTAATTATGATGGACGCGCAAGAGACACATCCCTGTGGCAAGGTAGGTTATAAGCAACTCAGCTCACCAGCTAAGAAACAGGAGTGCTTAGCGCCCTCACACATACCAGAACCACACATATGCGAGGTACACTTTGTAGTTGGTTTGGTTGTTCTTGATGGATAAAGAGTAGACAAGCGCAAAAGATGAACTCAAGCAGGTGCTGGCAAGGTAGGCCATCATCCTGCAGTGCATGCAATGTTTTAGGGTCCTCTTTGCAGCGTATGTGTTGGCTTCTTCAACCTGACGCGACACCTTCAATGCAGTCAATTCAGAGATGTTTGAGAGCTTAAGCACATTCCTGCTTACACCTTAGCTCAGGGAAGGAAGTGCATACCTCTAGCATCATGCCCCTTCCATATGCAGGATACGGCCTCGGTTCACGATCCACATCAGGTTGAAGCAACAAAACACCAACCCAGACCAGCTTGGCAAAATGACTTACATCCAATACAGAGGCCACCTCTTCAGGTATCCAGCTTGCCCCTTAATTAGAGGGATCAGGCCAATGCATGCTTGTACTAGCAAGAGAGTCCAGAAGCATGCAAAGGAGGCCGCCTCAAAAGGTATGTCAAAATCTGTACAAGCACAGAATAAGTGAACCTTTTTTTTGCATGCAATTAACAGATTGTCACGCAGTTAATCAATGATTCCAAGCACTTGTTGTGCATACCAGATCACAAATAAAGGGTTGATGCTCTAACAATGGCATGTCCATAGAGCGCATACATGGGTGCATGCATGTGCATGCGTGTGCACAAGCAAGAATGCTGTTTATACTTGTATATCTGTAAGTACTCGTGTATGAATGTGTCTGATTCACACACACACACATGCACACACATGCACACGCACAAATGTACACACATACACACACACGTACACACACACGCATGCACGCACACACGCAGTGTAAAAAAGCATTTGAATTTGAGGATGTGTGTTTGCTTGATGTCTTGCTTGATGCATGCTTCCTGAAAGCAAGGTCATCCTCACACACCAGGATCCAGCTGCTCATCGCTATTACTGAAGATGGCCTGCTTCCCATCATCATAGTCGTATGGGTCAAATCCTGGGTAGTCCGACATCTTCCAACTGCAGAACACGCCCCTCTAACAACAGATGCCTTCTGCCCAGCTCCTCCTCTCCTCAGATTCCTTTCCCTGAAGCTATCTCTACAATTAGGATCTTTTAGATGGGCTCACTGTCCATCCAGGGAACATCACAGGGTAAGCGGTGTAAGTGCAAGCCCGCTTGTGAAGTTGTCTAGGCCTACTCGCCTAGCTTCCAAAATGTTATTTTAAATTCTATCGCAAAAGATCATGGAGATACTTTGCTGAACAACAGATCATCACTCCCAAGGCAGGCTTACAGCTTGGATTTCTCTCCATCCACCTCCCTCAGCATCCATACCTCTCATAAGACCTATTTCTGGCAGATTCAACCATGGCGTACCGGCGTGTTGTGGAGAACTGCCCTGACCGGGTCAGTTCACGCAAGGCTGCATGTTTTTCTTGTACATGTGCTTAAACATGAACTTGTACGATTGGATGTACATGTGCTTGTGATGCTGTCCAAACAAAACTGTTCCAAAGGAAGTAGTCAGCCAACAGGCACGTGCATCCATGAGTCCTCATGCTGCTCACCTTGCTGCAGGGGGCTGCCATCACCAACTGTCTATACGTGCATCCTGAAGATGAACTGGCCTACATAGGCTGTGTGGAAGCCTCAGGATTGTAAGTAGACCTGGTCTATATCTGCCTTTTCAGTACTAGATTGAGCCCAGGGCGGCAAGGCTGCTTTTTGATTCTCTGAATGCAGTGTCTACAAGGTGGCCTTGCACCCACAAGTCGCCCTTGGCACAGTGGCAGTCAACAGTGTGCAGCGCAAGGTGAGCGCAAATTGTATATCCCTAGATGCTAATGAGAGCACGTCTCAGGAATGCCTAAAGCTCCAGTTAACACTCGCTTCTGGCAATTTAGTAGATCGGTAACCTGCTATGCGCCAGGTCTTGCAAATGGTGCGGAGGCCGATAGAATCTGGAAGTGTGGCATGAGACCAGAAATCCCAGCAGTCTCAGCTTGCTAGCCTTGTGCTGCGCAAGCAATGGTTCAGGTGGCATATCTTGCTTTCGGTCACATAGATGCGACTTAGTTGATGGTTCTTTCAGCTTCCACAAGTGGTGTTTAATCCGTTGACAGTACCAGCACAGTCAGACCTCAATCTGTGCTCCTGATGGTCAGCAGGGTTATGAATCAGGGTCACAACCCTGATAGTCAGTGGACCACTAACTTCGTGTTACAGGCTTCCGCAGCAACGTGTGCGCATTCTCCAGGGAAACCTGTCAAGGAAAAAGGCTAATGCATCCTTTTTTATGCGGTCTTCCTCTGTAGAACACCAGGGCAAATAATGTTTCTTCCCCATCACACCGCCACAGCAGCCTTATGCCATTGTCCCATTCCTTAAGTGATTTGTCTTGATGTCAACTGTGAGCATGACGTACACCCTCAGGGCAATGTGTGCCCTGCGGGTGCCTGCATCTTGCCTGTGGTTCTCCCTCACAACCTCTCCACTCGCAATCACACACAGCCTCACCCACCCAGCCCGCAGTTTTCAGTGCAGCTTCCCTCAAACCTTTGCTCTCTGCACGCGCGCACCTCCCTCATTCACCTCTGCTGCCCATACCGCCTGCCTGCGCGCCGCCAGAATCTGCGCGTGGCCGCCCGTGAGGATCTGGAGCTGGCCCTGTGGCGGCCGGTGCAGCCCACGCCCCCCATCGGCATGCTGTATGCAGAGGTGTCCAGCATCAAGGACAAGGGGCGGCCGGGGGACATCAATGCAGATGTGCTGATTGAGCACCTCATCAGGAGCTTCGAGGGCCAGGTGGGAGGGGGGGCGCGCCTGTGCCAGGCGACCCTGTTCCTGTGCACATTTCGCTGGCCGTCTGCGGCTTGTGTAGACTTTGGCTTTCAGGGGGCCGCGCCTCAGGGAGGATGCTCACAAGGTGGCGACCCTGTGAAGTTGGTCGGGCTGCATAGACGGCTGCGAGTGGTGTGCGCACGCCAGGCTGCACAACACACGCCAGGCTGCACAGCACGCACCAGCTGCGCAACATGCACCAGGCCGAGAAAAAACGGTCTCCTGCAGGCCTGGCTTCAACTATCCTGCCCTGTCAAGCAGGCTTGAGTGCCAGATAGGAGTCCTTGATGTCCTCCTCTTGGCTTGCTGCAAGCCCACTGCCCGGGAAGGCAAGCCAATGGAGCAAGGCGACCAAAAAGGGGTCTACCTGCTTTATCGCTGGACCATCCGTGGCCTCACCTTATTATTGTTTTAGCTATCAATGTTTGAGGGCCCTGTGGCTACCCAGCTCTGGTGCCGCTGCCTCCCTGCGATGGCACCTCACAGCCCTCTGGGCACAGCCACCTGCACAGCACCCTGCGCCTTTGCTTCCCTTTGCCTCGACCGCTGCTCTGCAAAGGGAGCTCTTTGCACCTGCTTTCAGCACCTCAGCCCCCGCCAGCCCTTGCCCATTAACCCCAGAGACATCACCGGCTGGCTGCATCTCTGCCTGCACCTTGCGCCTGCACCCACCCTTGCTTCACTTTTTTCCTGTAGCCTGGTGATGAGAGAAATGGCCTTGATGGGCGCCAAGGGCAGCAGGCAGAGTGGTTGTGGCACGTGTGCTTGCCAACCTGCAACCATGTGCCGCCTGTGCCGTGCTGCAGACTTTCACCCTGGGCCAAGAGGTGGCCTTTGACTTTGCGGGCTATGGCAACCTCAAGCTCACGGTCAGCAACCTGTCGGTGGATGTGAGCGGTACCAGTGTGGATGTGCAGGTGAGCTGCGCGTGGGGACGGGGGGGAATGCGGCTGTCTACCGTTTAGGGACAAGGGGTGCATGACTGCCTGCTATGAGGGTGCACATGGTGCACCTCTGTGCTGAAGCTGGGCCCATCCCTGTCTGGGGAAGCAATGAGAAGGGTTGTGGCGCACGTGAGGCACGCAAAAGTGCATGGCCTACTAGAGGCTGTGCAGAGTGCTGCGCACAGGCAGCACGCCATCAAATGGCCCTGAGGCAGCCAGGCTCGTGAATGCATGGTCTCCTGAAAGTGGGTGGCAGCCTTGCCACCTCCGATCGCTGTTGGCTGGGCTGTGCCTGCGGCACAGTACATCAGGCCGCCAGGCGTGCCAGCCACCCTAAGATACTTGCTTTGCTTGCATGTGTGCAAGGCGCATGCGCCTTGTTCTGCTGCAGGTGCGAACGTGCGTACGCCCAGTTTGTTTGCATGCGGTTAAGTCTGTTTTGCGCTGCCTGTCCGTGCCTGCTTCTCAATAGATTGTCATGAAAGGAAAAGGAAAAAGAAAAAAGGAAAAAGAAAAGGAAAATTGTCGTACATAAGCCAACATGTTATGATGTATCGAGTGATGCCTCAGGGGTGCATGCCTGCTGGAGCTTACATCAGGGCTTCTGCTTGCTCATTAAGCTTGCCTTGGACCGCTGCCAATGCTAGGCAAGTACGCGCTAAGGTATGTTCAAATTTGCAAGTGCTTAGCAAGCTTTCTTCCGGCAAGCATTCTCTGGTTTTCTGACTTTCCCTCTTGCAGCGAGGCATCCTGGCCAGCAACACGGCTTTCCTCTTCACCAACTCCGGCAGCAATCCCATCAAGATCTCGGGCCAAAAGGGCTTCTCAAACACACAGCTCTTCAAGACCAAAAAGATGAATTTTGAGCAGCTTGGTATTGGCGGGCTGGACAAGCAGTTTGAGGCCATTTTCCGCCGCGCGTTTGCCTCGCGCGTGTTCCCGCCCAGCATCGTGCAGAAGTTGGGCATCAAGCATGTCAAGGTGACAATTGTCAGAGGGCATTGGATTGATCACATGTGTTGTGTGTCTTGCTGCCCTTTATGGCTTGGAGTGGTGCTGCCTGGACACTGAACGTTTTGGAATTACAGAGTCCATCCACGTCTTGCCTCATCTTCCAATACAAGAACTTGCCAATTGATAGCTCAAGCTCAATCTTGGAAATTTGTGGGGTGAAACAGCCATGTACTCCTGCTTGTCCTTAAGCCTATCAGGCTTTCACTCGTTACTCTCCAAGCATCAATGGAGACAAGACTGATTTCATTGTCTGTCCTTGCTGTAGAAGCCTCACTGAAAGCTTTACTGGGTTGTCACTCTGTTTGACAAGTCATCATGCAGTCAAGGTCCTCTGGCAGACTTAGGCCGTGCGAGACTTATGCAAATGCTTTATGCCTGTGCACAGGGAATGCTCCTGTTTGGTCCACCAGGTACAGGCAAGACGCTCATAGCACGCCAGATTGGGAAGATGCTAAATGGGAAAGAAGCAAAAGTGGTCAACGGTCCTGAGGTGTGAAGGGGACAAAAGAGACTGAAAAAGTAGATACATGCAATCCTTTGCAAGCTCTCTTAGGGTCAGCTTGACCTGCTGTGCTTGTCTCAAAGCCTTGTTTCTCTTTTGTTCCTTTTTTTGGCACGCTTTAGTGGTATTCTGGCATACCTTGAGGCATGTTATTATGTGCTAGGTGAGAACGCATCTGTACACCGATGCAACTGATCAAATTGACGTACAACTTATTGACCTAGGCTCCCATGTGATATGCAGGTGCTGAATAAATATGTGGGTCAATCAGAAGAGAATATCCGTAACTTGTTTGCTGAAGCAGATGAGGAGTACAAAGCCAAGGTACGCAAAGCTGTAGTGGCTGGCAGAGCCAACCGAAAATTGAGTACTTAAGATGGAATACCACATTGTGCCTTATCTGCATGCATGGCAGGCCCTGTCTAGGGGGGGGGGGCATGTATATGTGCTTGTGTCCAGCTCTTTGAAAAAGAGTCATTCTGAGCTTTCATGCAAAGTCAACCTTGCAGATATCAGACTTGATTTTTAACGTGTTCATTGCTGGCCAGAGCATGTATTTATAAATGCAAACAGCAGGAGGTTTTGAGCTGCCCTCCCCAAGGGACTGTAGAGCTAGGATTTGGCCTTGACTGCCGTCATACTTATGCTCTTTCCCACACAGCCTCAGTCAGCCTTTGCCTTAACTTTTCTTTGTTAGTGTCCTTTTAAATCATGTTAGTGCGCACACCTGACGGTGTCAATGACCCTCGGCCTGCGCATGCACGCATGCACACAAATGTGCAACTGCCGGGGTGCATGCATGTATGAAGGTCACGCACTTTTTTTGTTTTCACTTCAGGGTGATGATTCGGACCTGCATGTGATCATCTTTGACGAGATAGATGCCATCTGCAAGCAGCGAGGCAGCGTAGCCAGTGGCACTGGCGTGCATGACACCGTGGTGAACCAGCTGCTCACCAAAATCGATGGTGTGGATGCCCTGAATAACATCTTGCTCATTGGCATGACCAACAGGTACTGATTCCAGTGTTTTGTGTACATGCATCAAGTGCTGCGTTGTATGGATGCCAATGGCAATGCGAGTGTGTTTGATCTAGCATGGCATGTGCAAATAGGAGGTGGGAAGCATGAGAAAATTGGGCCCCAATCAACCGCCATTTTGTTGCAATCAGTCTAGTCTGTATCTGCGTCTCGTGACCACATAAGAATCCCTTAAGTGCATATTATACGGTACTTTGTAAATGATTTTAGCAATTTTAGCTGCATGATCACTTAACAGTGATCAGCTGTGTTTGTTCTGCAAGCGCTGGGCAAGATGGCTTGCATGCTGTCAATTAGAATGTTCGTGTGATTTTGTGTTGAAGTTCGCCCTGTGTTCAGAGGCGCTTGTATCACTTCTTTCTTGTGAGGTGCTGAATGGCGTATCCGAGTGAGTTCTTACAACTTGTGGACTGGCACTTGCAAATGGAGCTCTACTCAAGAGGCAAGTAATTGCTTGCCAAGGGTTGAATTTGTGTGTCTGGGCTGTGCAGGCGCGACATGCTGGATGAGGCATTGCTGCGCCCGGGGCGCCTGGAAGTTCAAATTGAGATTGGCCTACCTGATCAATATGGACGGCATCAAATCTTAAAGATCCACACCAACAAGGTGACGCTACATACGTCGGTGATGTTCAGAGGGTGCTCCCTCCTTGATCATGCACGTTGATGTCAAGAGAATGTAATGTCAGCAGTTGCTGTGACTGAGCAGAAATTACATAGAATTTGAAAAGCTCTCGAGCCACCTTTATTCCAAACAGAGCACACACCAAGTCTGCTACGTAAATGTGGTGCAATGTTATGATTTTATGGTGTGAAGCGATTCTTTGCTGACTTTGCAACAGTTGAACATGAGGCTTTAATTGTTGTGCATGAGAAGTTGATATTTATTGGGAAATTTAGGGTGTGATTCAATTGCACTTAAGGAGGCGTCTAGGGCAAGCACCAGCAGAGCGTAGCTAAGGCAGCTGAGGTTCCTAAGGAAAGCACCGGCAGGAAGGCAAGAAGATGAGCAGCCCTGGCACCTGGCAGCAATAGCAGCTGTGACTTTGAAGCCGCACCATGGATTGGACTTGTGCTAAGTACTCTAGTGGAGAACATGGAGCCCGTATGAGTATCAACACATCTTGGACTTCACTGTCATTGAAAGTTATGCATGCCTCTGAAAATGAGTGCGGCTGAGCAACACTTTCACCACAGGGCCTAGTGCACTCGGTTGATTTCACTTTCGCCAGACATATACTTGCAGCCAGCACTTCAGTCTTCATCTGGTACCATGTCTCAGCTGCACGCACTCGTCTGCGCGTACTTGCAGATGCTTCAAAACTCGTTCCTGGCCCGTGACGTTGCCTTGGAGCGGCTTTCGGAGTTGACAAAGAACTTCAGCGGTGCTGAAATTGAAGGCCTTGTGAAGGATGCTGTCGCTTACGCCTTGAACCGACAGGTGACAGTGCGGCTGGTTTGTGAAGGATGCTGTCGCTTACGCCTTGTGAAGCATGCTGTTGCTTTCGCCTTATGAAGGATGCTATCACTTATGCCTTGTGAAAGATGCTGTCATTTACGCCTTGAACCGACAGGTTGCAGTGCTGCTGCTTTTGCTGCGCTCAGTAAGCCAGGTCATGTAACAGGATGCACAACCTGCTAGCGAATTGGTCCGTGGCTGACAGCTGCATCATCTTTATGTTCCAAAAAGCCAGGCTTGCCTGTTGTTGTGCACATTTGCAATGGACACTTCTAATTATTGCATGTTGTGACATGGCCGAACATTTACAGGTTGACTTTGAAGACTTACATAAACCCTTGGATGAAGAAAACATCAAGGTGATGTGGAAACAGGCAGCATGCGTGAGCCTGTGCCCAGCCAATTGCTTCCTTCTTTTTCTGCTAATTTATAGCTTCCAATGAGCATTTGTGGGACCTAATGGAGAACTGCCTGTCCATGCTTTCACTGCGCTAAATAAAAACACTTGAGGCTTCTATTGAAGATGAGCAAGCACAGACAGATCTTCCTGCAAAGGCCACCATCTACACTACCATACACAGAGGATGTGTATTGAACCTGCCATTCGACCGGCGATCAAGGGCAGCAGAAAGTCCAAGACCGCCTGTGTACAGGTCACAAAGCAAGAGCGAGCACATATGCGCGCAGGTCACAATGTCAGACTTTGAGAAAGCCTTGGAAGAAGTGAAGCCTGCCTTCGGCGCTGCCACAGAAGCCTTGCAGTTGTACAGAGTCCACGGCATGCTCTCATGTGGCGGTGCCTTTGACTTGATCATGAATACGATGCGGAAGCTGGTCAAACAGGTGCGGTACATGCCAGTCAGGCTCCACATCCATGCTTGATCTGCAGCAATTCAATATTGCTGATATATTGAATACATCAATGAGTAAGGAAGGTATGCAGACCCTGCTGACAGGGATCGCGCACTGTAAGCACTATCCAGATGAATTGGTATCTTTTGGACTGGACTGATGCGCGGCTGTGCGGCCCTTCCTCATCCTGCAGCTGAGAGCATGCCTGGCATGCCGCTCACGCTTTGGAGACCTTGCGTTGCATGTATCATTGGCCTCAGCCCAGCTTTTCAAACACAGATGCTTAGCAGATAAGAATGCGCATCAAGCCTGCTAGCCTGTCTGTGCTTGCTGGAGCATACCTATACAAAGGGGTGGTGTGCGCAGAAAATGTTTTGGGAGAGGCAGCCTCTGTCTTGGACCACCTGGCTGGTGCATGGGCGGTCTAATTGCGCCTGCAGGTCCAAAATAGCGGCAAGATGCCCTGTTGACCTGCAGGTCCAAGGTAGCTACAAGACGCCCCTCTTGACCTGCAGGTCCAAAGTAGCGACAAGACGCCCCTATTGACCTGCAGGTCCAAAGTAGCGACAAGACGCCGCTATTAACGTGCCTCCTGGAGGGTCCTGCAGGCTCTGGCAAGAGTGCCATGGCAGCCACTACAGCCATCGAATCCGAGTTCCCTTTCATCAAGGTCATCACGCCGGAGAGCTACGTGGGCTACAACGAGCAGGTGGGCTAGGAGGTTGCAATCAAAAGCGAGTAAAATTCAAGAGCTTGCGTGCCTGGTCAGGAGGTTGCATGAGCCTTGCAATGAGGTTGCAATTAAGAGCGGTGGATCAGCCAGCCAAAGGGGCCGCTCTGCGGCCATGCGCCCGCCCATGATACGCGTGCTCCTGCTTGGCAGCCATGCCCATGACCAGGAAGTGGCACATGCGCGCACCCCTCTGGACCCACCACGCGTACGTTGGATTGCTCGCGCCTTCTGCTGCGTCTGTCCGACGGCTACCCTGCCCCAACTACACATTGCCGGTCGCAGCGCAAGTGTGACCAAATCACGCGCGTGTTCGAGGACTCCTACCGCTCTCCCTTGAGCGTCATCATCCTGGACGACCTGGAGCGCCTGCTCGAGTACGTGGCTATCGGGCCACGTTTCTCAAATGCTGTCTTACAGGTGGGCGTCAGCTCTTGTGGCGCAGTGGCAAGCTGTTGGTAGGCCTCAGTAGTGCACCAGTCTGGTTTGGGGCTGCATGTGTGCGCACGCCGTACACGCGTTCACTGTGCCCACATGGGCCTCGCAGGTGCCGAGGTGCTGTCCTGGCATGCTGACGCAGCCACACCGCCTGGCACGTCTGCAGTGTGCTGAGCATTTTGTGGACGTCGGGGCAGCACCTCGCTCGGGGCGTTTCTGGCTCACTGGCCTGAAAGGTGCATGTGGGTAGGCTTTTTCCAGAGGCTGGATCAAGGGCCCCACCTTCGCAGCTGCCGCTCATCTGCAGGCTGGCACTCCCCGTGGCCGCCTCATGAAATAGCCCTGTTACCAGTTGGCTCCCCCTTTTTCCTGTGTGGAATCCTTGTTGCCAGTTGACTCCCCCTGTTTCCTGTGGAAATCCGCAGCAATCTCATGCCTCTCCAAACTGCCACCCTTCTGCATGGCTGCCACATACAGACGCTATTAGTGCTGATCAAGCGTCAGCCGCCGGTTGGGAAGAAGCTGCTCATCATTGGCACCTCCTCGACTGGAGAGATCATGGAAAGCATGGGGCTTGGTAAGGCAAGGGTGCAGGGTGAGCTCCCTTGTTGCGTAGACCAGCATTCTCACACTCCTTGCAATAGTGCACACTTGATGCTCCGCGGTGGGGCTGGGATGGGAACAGTCAAGCCTGTGAACATGCATGCGCTTGCTCCTGCGTGCTCGATGTTGTCAAGACATAGCTGAGCGTGGCTACTTGAGTCAATGATCATGCCGACTTGGCGGGCAGTTGTTGCATTCTGACGTTTTTGCTTGCAGGTGAGGTGTTCAACATCAGCTTGCATGTACCCGCGTTACAAGTGGAGGAGATTGTACGCGTGATGCATGTGCTGGGGGTCTTCCAAGAGAGTGACATCCCAGCCGCAGTGGACGCTTTGACCACGCATTGCAGCAGAACTGTGCCGATGAAGAAGCTACTGCTGTGGATTGAGATGGCCAAGCAGGTCAGGGGGGAGGATTCTTTGTTGCTTGCTTCCAAACTCTTTCCTACGCATGGTGACGGTTGTGCCGAGCTGTGTGCTGCAGTTGCATCACAGATAACTGCATGACCTGGCTGAAGCGACGTTGCATCCTATGCATACACACATGCAGGAACTCAAGCCTGGGCAAAAGATCCCATTAGAGCGATGGCAAGAGACTCTAAGGGACTTGGCAAGTTAGAGTGGTTGGAGTATCAGCTCAGGGTTGGTGCTGCCCTTGTGCCCTCACAAGTTGGGAGTTCTACTCGTTGCGCACACCAGGAGCATGGCCAGCAGTCTGCCAGTAGTCCTTCTAGAAATCCTACCTGATTCCGGCACGTGAACAACCTTGAGCGAGCTGGGAGGACGAAAAGGCGATAGTTGATCCGGTCTCGTGCAGAATCCGTGTCCGTGCCACATGCAGATTCTTTGACAAATATTGGAACCAGAAAAAATCAATTTAATCATTTTATTAAATGGTGGCCACGAACCAGCCCCATGTAATAAGACTTAGCGTGGATGAGCTCCACCACTTGACCTTCTCTTGACTATCGTGTGGTCCAGGGTGAAGTCTCTCTGATCTGTTGTCTCCTGGGTTTGTCTTTGTTCTGGTAGGAGTTTTGGAGAGCCTCCCCCATTTTTCATGGGTTGCAATGGGAGTAAGCAGGCTGTAGCAGAGCCGCAGCAGAATGCAGGAGCTACAGCAAAAGGCAAAGTGGCTGATGGCAAGGAGAAGCGTTCCACACCAACCATCCTAGAGAATGCCCCTGATGGTGAGGCAAGCCCGGCCTGGGGCATGCATGTGTGCAGCAACTTTATGCAATGTGATTGGATGCAACGTACAGAAACTCTTTGCTTGCACTTTCCACGGAAATGCAAGTGTAAATGCAATTTTGCTTGCCCCCTGTTACGAGCAGCTAAGGTGCCTTGAGCGGAGCATCGATGAGCATGTTGACTCCCTATCTGACTTCCAAATTTCCCTGGTATTCTGTGTTGCAGTGCGACAGAGCTTCGTGTTCGATAAAGTCTTAGGAAAGGGCAATTTCGGCATCGTTCACCTTGTGTACGACAAAGCCACCGGCGAGCCGTACGCTTGCAAGTCGATATCGAAGCGCAAGCTGGTCACCCCGGACGATATTGAGGATGTGCGGCGCGAGGTGCAGATCTTGCTGCACCTCTCTGGTCACCCAAACGTCGTGCAGCTCAAGGGCACGTACGAGGACAAGGGCTACGTCCACCTGGTTATGGAGCTGTGTGAGGGAGGAGAGTTGTTTGATCGCATTGCTGATAAGGGGCACTTTAGCGAGCGCCATGCAGCAGAGGTGGTGCGCACCGTAGTCAGCGTGGTGCACCACTGCCACACCATGAACGTCATCCACAGAGACTTGAAGCCGGAGAACTTCTTGGTGAGCTGGTACACCATGGGTAAACATATCAGCCATTCCCGCGCTTAGCTATCTCGTGGACAACCTGTGGAGACTTGCAATTCTGACGGGGTGATCAGGGCAACATTTGCTTGCCTTGCCTTTGCCATGCAGCTCACCAGCAAGAAGACTAACGGTGTCTTAAAGGCAACGGATTTTGGTAAGCAGGTGTTGGTCCATGCGGGGGCTGGGCAGTGGAGAGGGGTGCCTATATGAGTTGCATGTGCTTGCACGCCTTGTCTCCGATGTGTTTTATAGCTTGCTTTACTCTGTTTTCCTTGTCTCAACCTCACTTTCCACGAATCTCCAAAGAGGATGACAATTAGAAAAAACTGAAACTGCTTGGTTTCCTTGGACACACACAGGCTTATCCAGGTTCTTCAAAGAGGGACAGATCCTCAATGACATCGTCGGCTCGCCCTTCTACGTTGGTGAGCCAGCAGCAGAACTTTGGTTAACAGTCAGTTCAGACCTTAACTGAGGCAGGCAATGCAGGCTCCAGCTGGACATGTTGACAGCTTGATGATTGTGATGTTCGGTGCGGGCCAAAAAAAGAGAATTTGCTGTACTTAAATGGGGCTGCAGTCCTTGCCAAGGGTGCAGCCTGGATGTGATGTTCTGTACTGAAATGGGGCTGCAATCCTTGCCAAGGGTGCAGGCCAGGGCCTACACACAGCTGCAAGTGCATGCTTTTAAAACAGGTTGCGCATGCACAAGCTCGCCTCCCTGCATTTGCAGCCCCTCCTGTCTGCCTTTGGTGCCGGCACTAGCCTTATGGACAGTCAGTTTGCATGCACTCAGCCTCACTCATGTGCACGGGCTGGTCTAGATGCTGTTTCGGTGGAGCAGTGCGAGATTCTTGGATGTAGGTCTCCCAGCCACCACCAGAAAAATATTCCAAACGGCGTCAGTTTGTGGGCTTGCTGGATGTCTGCCTCTCTCCTGCAGCTCCTGAGGTGTTGAGACGGCAGTACGGCAAAGAGGCAGACATCTGGAGCTGCGGCGTGATCCTGTATATCTTGCTGTGTGGCTGGCCGCCGTTCCATGGGGATACGACGCAGAAGATCTTCAAGAACATCATGTGAGGGTGACATGAGTCCTGACCACGATTCTGGTCTGGATAGCTTACAGCAACCGCACTGTACGCTTGAAAGCACTCACTCAAGCGCAGAGCACTTGGACCATGACTGTGGTTTCAGCGCAGAGAAATGCCATCCTCCATGTACATAATATTTTCGTACATTCTGGGCGAGCAGAGCTTGTCTTGTTCGGCTCACACTGGTGCAGAAGTGATGCATGCCGTCCAGCCATGGTTGCTTGCGCACTCTGGTAAATGTGCCCCATGCCTGTTTTTGTGTTGCGCAGGTCGAAGCCCCTAGACCTTAAGTCACCCCCATGGCCCAAAATTTCGGATGCTGCTAAGGACTGCGTCCGCAAAATGCTTGCTCGTGACCCTCGCAAGCGCTTGACAGCTGAGGAGGTAAGCATATACGATGGGGCTTTTGCCTTATGCCTCACACCAAGTGTCCCTGGGGTGTGAAGGGAAGCTCGTGCTCGTTCTACTGTGCTATACTATGATATATATATATATATATATATATATATATTGAGGAAGAATTCGTGACACGGCGTGCTCCTTATGCACCAGAGCCTCTCATGGGGATTCAGAAGAAGAAGCTTGGACAGGGCTTTGGGCCTGCCATGTTTGGTGCTGTGTGCAGCCAAGTGCAGAGAGACTCTACTTAAGCTGTTCATAAGTCCAGCCGCACATTTTTGTGCAGCTGCCATCCTGCCCAACTGCACGCTCGTGAAGCTGGGCCTTCATTGCAACTAGGCTTGAGGCCTTCAGCACGGCGCTACAGCCCCGCGCCTCAACAAGCAGCGTCCAACATTGTTACCATGCCATGGTGTTGATGCAGGTGCTGAAACACCCGTGGATGCAAGAAAACGGTGTCGCAACTGACACAGTCATACCTGAAGTGCTCACGCGCATGCGCCAGTTCACGCAGATGAACAAGCTGAAGAAGAACGCGCTCAAGGTGCGCTTATTGTGCACCCTCAGGCACACAGGTTGCTTGCATTTGCATGTCAAGCCCACCTTTGCTTTCAGTCTGGAGGGAGCTCATCGTAATGCCTTGGATAAAAAGGGCCGGCGATGGTTGCAAGCACTTGTGCAACAGGAATGTGGCGTGCAGGCTGCACACAACAACCTTCCACCTTTTTTTCTCAGTGACACCTACCCGACAATAGGCTTGAGCCATTTCCTTGAAATTGAGGAGACAATGTTGGTGGGGCTGCGTGCGCCTCTCAGATCTTAATCCTGCGCGCTCTGGTTGTGCAGGTGTTTGCTTGCAGCTTACCAGCCAATGACTTGGTTGGCCTCAAGGAGATGTTCCAAGCCATTGACACAGACAACAGTGGCACTATCTCTGTCGAGGAGCTGCATGAAGGCCTGCGAAAGAAAGGCTCACACATACCCCCGGAGGTTCGTGGTCCGATCAATCTTGCCGAGGCCATGTGCACGGTGTGTGCTTGCCTAGGGTCACCATGCAAGCCTTCCAAATCCAACTCGCTTGGAAGGCGACTATGTGGACTGCAAGCATGTTGCATGCAGCTCAACACTCTTGAGCTTGATTGTGTTGGCTTGCTGCTTTTGAAGCTCTTAGCTCCTGCAGGTGGGCATTGTGGATGCAGGAGGCGAAATTCATCATGGACAGCATTGACGTCAACGGCAACAGCCGCATTGATTATGAGGAGTTTCTGGCCGCCACTGTGCACTACAACAAGCTCAATCGTGAGGAAAACATGATCAATGCGTTCAAGTTCTTTGACAAGGATGACTCAGGCTTCATCACAAAAGAGGAGATCGTGGTGCGTGCCTGACCCTACATGCATCATGCTTGCTGCTGCCTGATGCATGTTGCAGTAAACTTAGTTTCCGACCAGTTCAGCTGCTAGAAGTGTGTCATCCCACTGATTTTGCATCTGTTTCTATGGCAGCGCAAGCTGGTGCGCTTGTGGTGGCAGCAGCGGCTATGGCAGCTGCTGTGACTGCGGCGGCCTGGCATATTTCCAACACGAAGAAATTTGCTCTTGCAGGTGGCACTGAATGAGCTTGGGGAGGTCGCAGATCCTGAGGAGGTCAACAGCATCATGGCACAGGCAGATAGGAACGGAGATGGGACCATTGACTACGAAGAGTTCTGTATAATGTGGGTGCTGTTGGATAGATCTGTGTGTTTGAAGCCAAAAAGATGAACCCTATCCAGTATGAAATGCTTGCCATCTCAGACGAGGCGCGTGCTGCAATGTGTATGTTCATCATTGCATGCAATTATGCCTGATAGTACACAAGCTGCTCATTAAGGTAGCATCTGTGCAAGAAATCGTTGCTATGTGTACGTGTGTACCTACACGCATGAGCACATGGTCGCGCATGTGTTGTGCATGCACGAGCACTTGGGTACGCGCGTGCTTGTCTGAACACATTCAGGAATACCACGCAAATTCAAAATGCTCAGGGCATAAGAGCGTGGGCACACTTCCTCCCTCGCTGTGCATTGGCATGTGCAGGATGCGCACGAATCACCTGATGGACCTTGCGGTGGCAACCAAGGCCCTGAAGACGCGTATGATTGTAAGTTCATGTATTTGCTGCGTACCTTACATCAGCAGAGGCAGCACAGCACAAGTCATCCTCTCATGATTAGGAAATGGTCAAGTTGAGGCTGATGGACCCCCATGGATCATGGAAGCCAACACGGTACAGGAGTGGCGTGCTGCGCAAACTCCTTTAAAAATGGAATCTGGCAACTGGCATTGCTAGCACAACTAGCCTTTGCCCAGACTTTCTACGGGCAATTTAGGGTTAGCTTAGGACAATAAAGACCCACACCTTTCCAATGCTGCTTGCCAGGCATTGAAGTTGAGTTATTTCTCATTTCGTTTTGACATAAACATGCCCTTGAGTCCTCTTCCCCTCGTGCAAAATGCAAGAGACCAATTAAGCAAAAGTGGCGGTGTTGTATTCTGACCATGACTGCAGGTTGAGCCCCATCTGACCAAGTCATTCATGATAAGGACAACTGCGCCGGATGAAGATGAGGATGAGGATATGGAGGCAAAGACACCGGCTTAAGTGAGCCTGCCCTAAATTCATGCAATCTTACTATTAGGTCGTTGTTGCAGTGAAGGATGCGCCATTGTTCTTAAGGTTGAACACTTAATCATCACCAACATGGGATTTCACGCTTTTGTTGGACGCTGCTCCACATAGCACAATACTTGATCTTCCATCATGATAGACCCCTTTCATAGTTTTATGCAGCTTTGGTACCCATGACGTGGAGGTTTGATCATGCCAGAAGTATGGTTTGTACTTCCTTGCACAGGGTATAAAAGTTGTCTTAAGCAGGAAAAGTACTTTCGTTTTTTGTAGATAGCACTCATACATTCTGTCTTCACTTGATGGCATGTTCCTCACCGTGCCAACTTCTCCTTAGCATACTCTGAACATGATTTCTTTCCTGGGTTATGTCTGTCAGGTTAAGTCCTGCCCCTAATCAACAGAAGCCATCATGGTATGTCTGATGCGGCTTCTGTTGAGACCATCTTTCAAAAACTTTGTTTCAGGCCTCTCAATCTGTCAGTTTACTGCAACATTATTGGAGCTCTGCTCAACTTTAGGCGTTGATAGATAACCAGGTGAGGTAAGTGCAACAAGCTGGGAAAGATAGAGGGTAAATAATTGACCCTGCTGTACGAGAATGGCTTGGATCAAGCCCTCTCCAGACTCAATTTCTAGTACTGCCTGCTTAGTTTTTTTTCTTTTCTTTCTTTCAACTTCTTGTAGATATTGCTTTATACACCAGCAACACCGTGTGACAGCCTGGGAGATGTGTCAAGTAAATCAAGATACAAGGTTACAATAGTTAGGATTTACAAAATTTGACTTTCAGCCAGGTAGGTTAGGTTACAAAGCTGTACCTGCCAGACGAGGGCAGCTTAGCCCTTCAGCCAGGTAGTTTGACTGTTCAGGCAGCTGGTGCAGCCATAAAAAAAACATCCATAAGGGTTACAAGAAAAAGGCCTTCCGCCAAGAAGTGCGACTGCTAGCCTGCTCATAGAATAGAAAAGAAAAAAGAAAAACTACGAAGGCAGTGAAACCACTCCCTACATCGATTAAGGAAAAGGAGACACATTGGCCCGAAGAGCCGTGAGTCTCCTCCACCACGGAGAATGAAGAACAAGTGAGGATCTGGAGGGTGATAAGCCGCCCCCTGCTCCAGACCGAGCGAGACCTTGAGAGCAACTGGATTTTTCAAGAGCACGTCTAGTCTCATAAAAAACTATCAGTGCATAAAGGAAGAAATTTAGCTTATTGTTTTCCTGCCCCAGAAAAGCAGACACATTGTTTAAGCCTGCGGAAGAAAATAGTTTAGGTTAGGTTGCACCTATGGAAGAAAATAGGGAAGCATAAGTCCTTCGGAGAGAGACCACGTGTGGATGGGTGCAGTGGAAAAGGATGTGTTGCTCATCCTGTACATCATGAGCATTACACAAGTCACAAGTAGGGGAGGTGTTGTGAGTCCAGGTCACAGTTTCAATTCGTAGAGTGTGGGCACGAAGTCTGAAGCAAGCCGCGCTGCAAATAACGTTGCAGGGAAGATCAAGAAGCATGTATCTAGGAAGGCTGTATGGCGAATGTGTGACCAGGGCCCTCCTGGTAGGGAGGGCACACCATTGATGGTAAGTGCAGCGTTTGCTGTTGCGCTCTCGTGGATTTATATCAGAATGAGGTGTCCAATAATCCAAGTGCCTCCCTTTGGCTTAGTCTATTAGACCCTTTGGCTAAGTCTGTTAGACCGTTACATTTGGTATCGGAGCAGAGGTCCCCAGTTCAAGTCCGACTGGGTGCAGACTTTCTAGATCTGCAGATCCGCGGCCTTGGGAATGTGGCATCGTGGTAGCACCGCCAAGCTTGAGGGACCAAGCTTCATAGGCGACGGGTGAATGTAAGGGTATGATCATTGCAACAGGAGGTTGTAATTGCTAACCGGTGCCAGCCACGAGGGGCCAAAAGGGTTGGGGTGCAAGTCCCCCCGCTCCTTGAAGGAGTAGGGAGGTGCCAAAGTGGCATCCACCACAGGAATAAGTCGGACCCTTTGGCTAGGTCTGTTAACCGTTACAGACACAGGGAAAGAGTGTGTTTTTTGTCTTGTATTGCCTGCAAGCCACACTTATCACAGGTACCATCATGATGTTCCCAACTTCTTGTCTCGACACGCAGCGTATGGGAATGTAACCTAACCCTAACCCTGAAACGAGCTACGTTGCAAGGTTATTAGGGTTGACCGCCAGCTTGGTCAATAGGCTGATTGATTTATTGGTTGCTAGTCTTCGCCAGCCAAAGAATACCGTACTGCTCCTATGTTATCGCGAGTCCAACTTTACGCGAGGTCTCCAAATTTCAACATGGGGCGTCGGTTCACACGACAGGACCATAGGCAGCCCCCTCGTGTGCTTAGTACTGCTAATGAGAATAGCAGCCTAAGGACTCCCAAAGCTCGTTGCCACCGGCTGCCACCGGGGCGAGCAA
>LKMJ01000971.1_pt1 | contig 24194 bp, 8 predicted proteins | sample 643391 | NCBI WGS metagenome assembly LKMJ01 (sample SAMN04112250, study PRJNA286221) | soda lake metagenome | biome: soda lake; feature: Kulunda Steppe; material: water; isolation source: sample PL-Br10 brine of Picturesque Lake | place: Russia: Kulunda steppe | collected 2010-07
TCTTTTTCGACTTGTCACAAACTCGAAAAAGAATTTTTCTTAAAATTCTTTTTCGTATTTGTGAGAACTCGAAGATTTTAAAGAACCTTTAAGGTTCTTTAAAACTTCGACTTGTCACGAAAAACTTTTCGTTTTTCGTGTTTGTGACAAACGGAGGCCTCACGAAGTCCAAACTCCGTCGTAAGACGGGGCTGACCTGACAACTTCGTGCAGACGTCCTGGGCGGCGGAGGAAAGAGCCATTATTCCTCTGGTTTATACTGGGGGAATGTGATATGTATTATCAATTGGCTAAGGTTGTGGGAGTCTCCACTATTCTCCGCCGGGAGCCGGATGAGGTGAAAGTCTCACGTCCGGATTTGAAGACGGGGATTGGGGTAAATCCTGGTCACTAGTTTAATGATTTCTAAAACAAGTTTTTTCAGATGTAGAAAACTTAGTAATACAAGAATATAGATTCTATCGTTATTTATTTTTAACCACTCTAAAATGTCTTTTAATTTTATTTTTTGTACCTTTTCTTGTGAATTTTTTAGCAAAATCTTATGTTGTGAGACCTTTAACGGAATATTTTTGGAATACTAAACAAACGGAAATATTTTTAAATTCTTATCAACAAAAACATGCATTTGCAGAATTAAAGGACTTTGAAGAAAAATTATATTTTGAATCATTAATTTATCCGAAATCCATTCATCAGCCTGAAATGGAAGAACAAAAAGAACATAGTAAATCATCTTATTTTCAATATTATCCTATAAAAAATAATGTTTCTCCCCCTTTAAAAGAAAATACTATACCGTCTACAAAAAATTGGGTAGGTTCAACGTCAGATTTTGTGAATTTCTATAAATTTCCAAAAAACATAGAATTTAAAAATCCTATGTTTTTGGAAAATAAAACCATTAATAGTAATACTTTATTAACAATACATCAACAGGGTAATATTGTATCCATAAACCATTCGCTACGTCCTATAAGTTCAATATTAAAAAAACAAAAAAATGAAAAGATTTTTATGGAAAAAAATAGAATTTATCCTTCTTCTCTGGAATACGTGCAAAGCCCTAACGGGCTTCGCACATCAGAAACAAAAAATAAAAAATTTTATGTTCATCCTATCATAGGTTCTTTTGAATCAAATATGGATGAAAAAAATCTTCTTCAAAAACTTAGCCTTTCTAACGTAACACAAAGTTCAGTTGAAGATTTGTTTTCTTTTAATAAAAGTTCTCCGTCGTTTTTTCCAGTAAAAAACGAGTCTCGAAAAGAACAAGAAGAGTCTTTCCGACAGGAAAAAAACGATGATTTTTTACGTCAAAGCAAAGATTCTAACTTTGAGACTTCAAATCCATCACGAGAGTTAGATTATACACAAAAAACAGATGGATTTCACATAAATTCACCGAGTTCTAAAAGTTCATTTTTAGTTTATCAAACTATTGAAGCAGATAAAAATATTCAACAACGTTATCAAGAGAAAACTATAGAATTAGCACAACGTTATAATGATCAAAGTGTTGAAGCCATTACTAATTTCTTTGGTGATATAGTATCATTAGTTACTTTATTTTACTTATTATATGTTCTTGAAATTCAAATTAACATTACTCAATCTTTTTTATTAGAAGTTTTTTTCGGATTAGATGATAGTAAAAAATCATTATTAATTCTTTTAGTTACAGATTTATTGGTTGGTTATCATTCTTCTAACTTATGGGAATTATTTTTTGAATTATTCTTTAATCATTATGGCTTACCTGAAAGTCAAACTGGTATATTTTTATTGGTAGCTACACTACCTGTTTTATTAGACGTTTTATTCAAATATTTAATTTTCCGTCATTTAAATCGTTCTTCACCAGCTACTGTTGCTACTTATCATGCTATCATTGAATAAAGAAAAATTTAACGTACTAAAGAAATTATTAGATATTTATTTCTATTGTGTTTTTAATAAAAAGTAAAATAGTGCATCCTCTATTAGAAAAATTCTTTTTCTAGTTCTCACAAATACGAAAAACAAAAAGTTTTTCGTGTTTGTGACAAGCCTAATACCCTACGGCGCTGCGCTATATTTTAAAGAACCTTTACGGTTCTTTATAACTTCAACTTGGCCGGGGTCAAGCGAAATCCACGGCGTCCTATAGGAAAAATTTTATTATTTTTCCTATACTCAAATATACGTGCGAAGCCCTGCAGGGCTTCGCACGTCACTTAATATTTAAGCTAATTTTTTAGTTCGATAATAAACTAGGAAAAAAAAATTTCCTTTACAGAGTTAAAAATACACCTTTATTTTAACTAAAATTCTTTATTTTGTGGTTAAAATCCATCATAAAGTAATAAAATTATTCCTTAATATTAATATAGAATTATAAAGAAAAAAAATGAAAATATTATTTCCTCCATTCTAAAAATACCTAAGGAATTACTTAAGTCATTACCTAAGTCAAGGATAATAATTTTTTTCTTTTATTAATTATTATATTCCAAGTTTCTAAAAGAATGAAAGGAAAGTTTTTTGTGTTAAAAATTTTTTTACCTTTGAGATAAGGTATTTTTAAAATTGACCAATAATAAAAAACAATTTTTTTAGTAATTACATGTCACAAACACTAAAAAACAAAAAGTTTTTTAGTTGACATCCCTACTCCCCTACGGCGCTACGCTAAAAGAATTTTTCTAAGAATTTCTTTGTGTGATGAAATAATTTTTATAAATTTTGAAATTCCGGAAGAAATTTAAAAGTTGCTTTCTTTGTGAAACTCTTTTTTATCTTTTTCTTTTATAGAGTTTTGTTATATGTAATTTCTTTTCTCTTTTTTTTTTCTCTTTTCTATAAATTTTCACAAAACAAAAAAATAAACTTGAAATTATTTTATATGTTTAATAAAATAAAACATATACAAAAAAATGAAAAAACTAATATTAATTAATATTAGTTTTTCATTTTTTAGATTTTTGCTCTGTGTTTTAGTCTTTTGTACCTATTTACTCTTTTTTTGAGTCTAATTTTTTTTTATTTTCAATTCCGTCGAAAACACCTTCAACGTAGTTTATGTTTTATTTTAAACATTTTATTTCATTATAAACAGAAAAAAAAATTTGTAGCCATGTTTGAAGTCCTAGTAAGAAAACACACGTTAGTACACCTTGCTTTTTGGGAATATAGCTAGGATGTAGTGGTATGTGCAACAGCGACTCGCTGACACACGCACTCTAAAAAAGCGAGCTACTCTTTATTGAATATGTCTTAAAAAGCGAGCTACGTACCTACTAAAAGAAATCTATTTATATATATATATATATATTGATGTGGATATTTATCGTACTTTTTAACGCTAAGTTTTTCAATTTTTTTAAATATATTGAGTTTATAATTGAATACTAAAAAAACAATAGGGTTAAGAAAGGATTTTAAATATATTTTATACAAGTTTAAATTTAGGTTTTAAGACCACCATAAAAAAAAAAAAAAATAAATATTATTTATAATTTTTGTATAAGATTACTTTCTATTTTATTTTCTTAACTCTTTTTCAAAATTTAGATGACTGAAAATACAGAAAATGTAACTAAGGACACTAACATGTCAATTCAATCACTTTCCTTTAATATTGATTTAGTCAAATATCCTATTATTACAGAAAAAACCTATTTAGCTTTATATAAAAATCGTCAATATACTTTTGATATTGATAAAAGATTAAATAAAACTCAAATTAAAAAATTATTTTCTAATTTATTTAATGTTGATGTAATTGCCGTTAATACCCATATTCCACCTCGCCAACAGCTTCGTGTTGGTATGGCACAAGGTTATCGTCCCTCTTTTAAAAGAGCTATTATTACTTTAAAAGAAGGACAATCAATTAATTACAATCTAAAATCAAATGCATAACATTATATGCATAGAATAAGTCTATAATAAGTCTATAATAAGTCTATAATAAGTCTATAATAAGTCTATAATAAGCCGATAAAAACATTTTAATTTTAAAATTTTCTTAAATTAAAGTGTTAATATATTTTTTTTTTCTTTCCATTTTGATAAAAATACTATTTAAAAACATTTTATCTATTTCTATAAAGTATTAATACAAAACTAAACAATTAAGTTGATTTTTTAAAATAGAATCCAAAAAAATATGTTTCTAAAAAAAAAAAAATTACAAAAATAAACGTTTTTTTGCTAAACGCTGCGCGATAAATGTTTTCTCTTTATAGTTTGGTGCCTACTCCCCTACGGCGCTTCGCCAATTTTTTATTTAGTAAATGAAGAAAATTCGTCGAGATCTCAAAAATTCTAATAAAATTAAATATATTACAATTAACCATCTCTTTCTAGATATAACCATATCTTTATATATATCCATTTTACGCAGCTTATAAAATAAAACTCGAACTTTAAAAATCTTAGGGATTATAAAATTTGGTAAAAAAAAAGTTCAAACATAAAAAAAACAAATTAAATTACTGTTACAATCTCCGTTATATTGTATTTTGCCATATGTAAATCGGAGTATAAGGATGTTTTTTAAAACATAATAAAAAGTAAAAAAAAAAATTTTATTAGTTTGATTCCTTTGTTAAAAGATTTAATGAAATCTTTTAATTAAAGTGTATTATGCTTATTTTATGGTGTAATAATATATATTAAGTATATTACCTTTAATAAAAAAAAAAAAAATAGTCAAATTTTACTAAAAAATCTTTAATTATGGGAATTCATTTATTAAATCCGTGTACACCAGGTACACGTAATCGATCCGTTTCGGATTTTAGTGAATTAACACGTACGAAACCAGAAAAATCATTAACATCTTACAAACAAAGATCAAACGGACGTAATAACCGTGGTATTATTACATGTCGTCACCGTGGTGGAGGTCACAAACGTTTATATCGTGACATTGATTTTAGACGTGATAAAATTGGAGTGCCTGCAAAAGTTTTATCCGTTGAATATGATCCAAATAGAAATGCAAGAATTGCTCTTTTACATTATGAAGATGGAATAAAACGTTACATTTTACATCCACGTGGTTTAAACCCAGGTGAAATTCTAATTTCAGATTTAAATGCACCCATTTTAGTTGGGAATTCTCTACCTTTAAGAAATATTCCTTTAGGTGCAGAAATTCATAACGTTGAATTCCAACCTGGTTCTGGAGGTCAATTAGCACGAGCGGCTGGTTCTTTAGTTGAAATTTTAGCTAAAGAAGGTGATTTTGTAACAGTACGTTTACCATCAAAAGAAATTCGTCTTCTTTCAAAAAATAGCTGGGCTACTCTTGGACAAGTTGGTAATGTAGAAGCTTATAACTTAACAATTGGTAAAGCTGGTCGTTCACGCTGGTTAGGTATTCGACCAACTGTACGTGGTTCTGCTATGAACCCTGTAGACCACCCGCATGGAGGTGGTGAGGGACGTGCTCCTATTGGACACAGTCGTCCTTTAACACCTTGGGGTCGTCCTGCTTTAGGTAAACTAACACGTAAACCTAAAAAATTCAGTAATGTTTTTATTATTCGTAAACGTAAATAACAATTAAGTTTATTCTAAAATTTGATTTCTAAAATCCTAACTGTGCTTATTTTTTTTAGGTCTCTGTAGAAAAAATAAATTATTTTTGACAAAAAAGATTTTTCTCTTTTTTATCTTTTATTTTTGTCGCAGAGAGAAGTTGTTGCTTTAAAAACCATCAAGGGTTTATTTAATCCTTGGAATAACTTTAGAAAATTTCTTCCGAAATTTTCCCCAAAATTTCTAAAAGAAAAAACAGTTTACAAAGCTTGTACAACGAACAATTACGTAGTTTTTTGAGAGTACAAGCGACCAATAAATTAGCTTTATTTATGTGTTTGCCACATAAAATTATTTTGTTAAAGATAGTGGAAGAGATTTCGATAAGTTTTTTGGTTTTACTTTATAAGTAAAAACAGCTTTAATAGTTTATTTTCCAAATACAATTGCCGAATTTTCTTTTTTTAAGAAAAAAAGAAGAACTCTAAAAAAAAATTTCATAAAAGTTATCTTCGACTTTGTGAGAATCCTGATCGCTGCGCTATAGTTTAAACTTTCGTGAAAAAAGAAATTAGACCATTACTCCGTGTTTCTTGTAAGAAACACGGAGTTTGTTATAAATAAAATGAATTTTGCTACGTTAGAAGGCCTATTCTAACGTACCAAAATTTGTTATGGATCTCACTTGAAATAAACTCCTAAATACAAGGCTAGGTTATTAGTATTATACGAGCGATCTACAAAAAACAAGTACGAGTGACGAGTTGACAGCAGGATGTTCACTTGTCACAAGTATAGGTTACTTGTACTTTTAACTTAATTGAACGAAACCTTCCTATCCATAAAAATTCTTTTTATGCCACGTTCAATCACAAAAGGTCCATTTGTAGCTGGACATCTATTAAAAAAAGTAGAAAAATTAAATAGTATGGGTAAAAAAATTGTAATGAAAACATGGTCACGCTCATCCGTAATTATTCCACCTATGATTGGTCATACTATTGGGGTGTACAATGGTCGAGAACATATTCCTGTTTTTATTACGGACCAGATGGTAGGTCACAAGCTAGGGGAATTTTCTCTAACACGTATGTACCGTGGTCACGTTAAAACGGATAAAAAATCAAGACGTTAATATTATCTTTTAAAAATAGACATCAAATAGAGACATCAAATAGAGACATCAAATAGAGATATCAAATAGAGATATCGTGTAAGAAACACGATATCTCTATTTCATTGAAATGAAGTTTAAAACTATTTAGCCGAGAAACAATATTAAAAATTTGAAGCTTGTTTATTTTAAACTCCGCGTTTTTTAAAAACGCGGAGTTACCAAACTAAAGATTTTTTTCTAAAAAAAAAAATTTAACTTAATATTTAATATTTTTGATTTTGAGAATTATTAATATTTTTTATTTTCTCAATTTTAATAATACCTAAAGTATTTTTAAATTAGACGGTAATTTTTAGTTATTTTGTTTTAATAATTTAATATTAAGAGAACGTTTTTATAGCGGGTTTAGGGCAATATTAAAGGTTTAGTTATGATATATAAATCTCTTTTTTTTTGTTTCTTTTTTTTTTTGCTTTACAAATCTTTTTTTTTTGCTTTACAAATCTCTTTTTTTTGCTTTACAAATCTTTTAAAGAATTGTATATTAGACTTATATAAATAAGCGTTAGATCTGGATTTTAAATGAAGTTATTCATTTAAAAGACAAAAAAAAACAATAAATTCAAAATAAGTATAAAAATAAAAAAAAGAAAATAAAAAGAAATTTATGACTAATGAAACAGCAAATATTGGACGTATTGTTCAAGTAATTGGGCCAGTAGTTGATATCGTTTTTTCGAAAGGTCAAGTACCTAACATTTACAACGCATTAAATATTAGAAGTAAAAACGCAGCAGGTAAAGACGTAGCTACAACTGTTGAAGTACAACAATTATTAGGGGACAATGCTGTACGTGCAGTATCAATGTTACCTACAGAAGGTTTAATGCGTGGTATGGAAGTATTTGATACACAAGGACCGGTAAGTGTACCGGTTGGTCCAGATACGTTAGGTCGTATTTTTAACGTATTAGGTGAACCTGTTGATGAATTAGGTCCTGTAAACATCAAACAAACAAACCCAATTCACCGTCCTTCACCTACTTTCGTAGATTTAGATACTCGTTTATCAATTTTTGAAACAGGTATTAAAGTAGTAGACCTTTTAGCACCTTACCGTCGTGGTGGTAAAATTGGTTTATTCGGTGGTGCTGGTGTAGGTAAAACAGTACTAATTATGGAACTTATCAATAACATTGCTAAAGCACACGGTGGTGTTTCAGTATTCGCGGGTGTAGGTGAAAGAACACGTGAAGGTAACGACCTTTACGGTGAAATGAAAGAATCTGGTGTAATTCAAGAAAAAAACCTACCAGAATCTAAAGTAGCCTTAGTTTATGGTCAAATGGTGCGAGACGTTGCCTTTAACCAAGTTTCTTGGGAAGGAGGCGAGGTGTAAGCATAGATTAGAATCTATGTCTGGACTTCAACTATAGTCGGTTGGGGGTTCGATTCCCTCCGGGTCGCCGGCGACCCGCCTATAAACCTTGATAAGCAATCTAGCAAGTTGTGTAAGTTTAGCAAAGGTTTATAGTAGTTCTATACATAATGGCCTATTCTTTAAGCTTCTAGTATCGAACGTAAAACAAGGCCCTAGAAGGCCTTGGAGATATCCGTACGCAAGTACGCCGCTTACGTGGGAATTTCGTTTGGTTCACACGGCCGGATAGTTTGTAAGAACAAGCGGTAGGAGTATTGGGTGGGCCTAAGTAGAACGCGAAAATCGACTATGGAACGTTTTAAAGTCGTTAGAGTTCCCTCACGGGTAGGTAGCTAGCCACAAGCTTTAACGATGTAGGAATTCCTCAGGAAGCCAACGCCCCCCTGCCTTGGTGGGAGGGATATGCAGACATGAGGAGCGCAAAGGTGTAGATTCTCACTATGTTACTATTATGAGCAAAACAACCAACTATTTAAATGTTTTAGCGTGGGACAAAATTGTATGGAGTGATGCATACAACAAAGTCCGTAGAATGCAGAAGAGAATTTACAAGGCTAGTCGAGACGATAACAAAGGCAAGATGATTTTCTTACAGAAACTACTCCTACGAAATCCGCATGCTAAACTTATAGCAGTACAAACCGTCACCACCCTTAACAAAGGGAAGAAAACGGCTGGTATGGATGGGTTTATACCAACTACAGACAAAGAAAAGCTAGAATTAGCAAAATCTTTGGCTTTAAATGGTAAAGCCAATACTGTGAAAAGAATATGGATACCCAAACCTGGGAAGACGGAAAAACGACCCCTTGGTATACCCACTATTAGAGACAGAGCTAAACAAGCTTTAGCTAAGTTAGCTCTCGAACCTCAATGGGAAGCCAAATTTGAACCAAATTCATATGGGTTCCGACCGGGTCGTTGTGCACAAGATGCTATAGAAGCTATATTCTTAAACATGCACTTTGATAGAGAAAAATATGTTTTTGATGCAGATATACGTAAATGTTTTGACAAAATCGACCACGAGGCTTTGATCAAAAAACTCGATACGTTCCCATTAATGGAATCACAGGTAGCCGCTTGGCTGAAAGCAGGTATTTTTGATGAATACGCGTCAACGCCAGGCGCGTCAGTTAGCATATCTATGATGGGCACACCACAAGGTGGGGTTATATCGCCATTATTGGCAAATATTGCACTACATGGTTTAGAAGAACATCTTTCAGAATTTGTTTCAAGTAGTAAAATGCCCAAACCCCATCATAAAGCTTCTAACGGAAAACGCGCCAAACGTTCGGCGTTAGGTTTTGTCAGATACGCGGATGTTTTTGTTATTTTGCATAGAAACTTGGATATTATGCAACTGGTTATTGAAGAAACAAAAACCTGGCTAATGGGAATGGGATTATCCATCCCCGAAGAAAAATCCACATTAAAAAGAGCTAGTCAAACATTTAAGTTTCTTGGATTCCAAATAGCTTATGTAAAAAATAGTATCACAAACAATTTTAGAATGCGAATAACTCCAAGCAAGGAAAACGTTATCCAAGCCACCACAAAAGTAAAAACCATCATCCAACGTAATAAAGCGGCAAGTGCTTACCAACTAATTGGCAAAATCCGACCCGTTATACTAGGATGGGCTAACTACTTTCAATACTGTGAGTGTAAAGATACATTTTCAAAAGTTGATAATATTATATATCAGCAAATCCGTGCATGGGTTTTTCGTCGTGCTATTCGTCAAGGCCGACGTGAGGTAAAGGAGAAGTATTTCCCCAGTGGGAAAACTTACCGATTCCAAGGACGTACGTATAAATCAAATTGGATATTGAATGGTACAAAGAAACTAGCAAATGGTAGCAAACTAACAATATATCTACCAAAGATTTCTTGGATAAGCTGTAAGAAATTTGTTAAAATTAAAGGTGATGCTTCGGTATACAACGGAGACGAAGTATACTGGGCGTTAAGAACCCCAAGATATAGCATATTATCGACAAGAGTAAAGAACCTACTTCTCAGACAAAGAGGGAAATGTACTATCTGTAAGAAAACCTTCAAAGAAGGAGATTTTATGGAGGTAGACCACATTATTCCGCAATTCAAGGGAGGTATGGATAAATACTCAAACCTGCAATTAGTACATCGTCAATGCCACGTTATCAAAACTCGACAGGATAGGGCACAACCCTAAAGCGTTTAGGTATAAACCTAATACGTTTGGGTATAAACCTCTTCGTTTAGCCTTCCAAGCCTTTTGCAAGAGCTGGGTGAGGGGAAACTCTCACGCCCAGATCGGAAGACGGGGTTAGTCGTAAATGAGTAACTCTAGTTTAACAATGAACCACCTGGAGCTCGTATGCGTGTAGCATTAACAGCTTTAACAATGGCAGAATATTTCCGTGACGTAAACAAACAAGACGTATTATTCTTCATTGATAACATTTTCCGTTTCGTACAAGCAGGTGCTGAAGTATCTGCCTTATTAGGTCGTATGCCTTCAGCTGTAGGTTACCAACCTACTCTTGCTACAGAAATGGGTACTTTACAAGAACGTATTACTAGTACAAAAGACGGTAGTATTACAAGTATCCAAGCTGTTTATGTACCAGCGGATGATTTAACTGATCCAGCTAGTGCTACTACTTTCACTCACTTAGACGCTTGTACTGTACTTTCACGTAGTTTAGCTTCTAAAGGTATCTATCCAGCGGTAGACCCTTTAGATTCTACATCTACAATGTTACAACCATGGATTGTTGGGGAAAAACACTACTCAGCAGCTGGTAATGTAAAAGGTACATTACAACGTTACAAAGAACTACAGGATATTATTGCCATCTTAGGTTTAGACGAATTAAGTGAAGAAGACAGATTAGTTGTAGGTCGTGCTCGTCGTATTGAACGTTTCCTTTCTCAACCTTTCTTCGTAGCAGAGGTATTTACGGGGTCACCAGGTAAGTACGTAACTTTATCTGAATCTATCGAGGATTTCAACCGTATTTTATCAGGTGAATTAGATAGTTTACCTGAAGCAGCTTTCTACTTAGTTGGTAACATGAATGATGTATTAGCTAAAGCAGAAACTCTTCAATCTTAATACCTAACCTTTAGTTAGTGATTTATAGAAGTTTTTAATAATAATTTATTATTAAAAACTTCATACAAAATATTTTAGGTTAGGTTTGTTAGTCTTGGAATTAGTTCTAAGTATTAACAAACCTAACCTAAAATCGTTTCTTTTTTTCTATCGTATTTGTCAATTTAAAAATACCTCTGGTTCCCTCGTCCTACGAACTCGGTTTTTTTAGAATTGAGAAATCTTCGATTTTTGAATTTTTTAAAGTAAACATTTTTTAAAAATAGATTTTTTTATCCAAATCTAGAAGACTTAACACTATCTTGAAGACTTAACACTATCTTGAAGAAAGTTTGTAACTTCGACATTAGAAAACTTTTATTTAAGGAAAGTTTTTGCTACAGCGTGTTGTTTCCGCGAGTCTAGGCTACTTCCCTCTGGTTCCCTCGTCCTACTTCCTTCTGGTTCCCTCGTCCTACTTCCTTCTGGTTCCCTCGTCCTACTTCCCTCTGGTTCCCTCGTCCTACGGACTCGGTCGTAGAGGTAACTCTTTGAGAACTAAAAGACCGAAGGGAAGTAGTTGACACACTCTTAACAATTTAGTTAAGATCGACGAATTCTCAAAGCGCAAGCTGCATGTCACATTTTTGTTTGAAATACTAAGAAACAAACCTATTATTTTATATAGATTTTACTTAGGATTTACATATAATTTATATTTCCTATAAATTTTATTTACTTAAAAAAAAAAAAAACGTTAATATAAACAAAGAAAAAGAAATTTTGTAAATAAAACTTATATTAATATCAAAAACAACTTTACTTTAGGAAAGAAATGTTATTTATTTCTTTCTTTTAAGATTTATGGTTAAATAAAAAGAAAAATTAAAGAAATTTTATTTCTTACAAAATTCCATAAATAAACCATATTTCTTCTAGAAATACTAAGACTAATGAAAGAATTACACAAAAGTTAAAGGTTAAGAAAAAAAAACTAAAGGAATGAATTATCATTTTTCATTAAAAAACACTCATTATTAAATAGACTTTAAAACTAATTTTTTTAGTAAAAGAAAATTCTAAATTTACCATATAGAGTTGTAATTTATTGGGAGTATTTGAGTATAGATAAGAAATATAGAATTCTTTTAATTCTTAAGATTTGAGTAAAATTAAAAGAAAGGTATGTCAAAGTTTTATATTAAACAAAGTTTAATATTTTTGTATTCTCAAATTGTTTTATAAAATTTGATACGAACTATTTTTATAGTAGTAAAGCCCAACCTTATTTAATAAAGTTTGGGCTTTAGCTTTCATAGTATTTTATGGATAAAATAAAAGTTTATTTATCAAATATAAGAAAAAATTTTATTAGAGTTATAATATAAAGAATTTTATTAATAAGTACTCTGAATGGGATACAAAAAAATTCTATAATATTAAAAAATTCTATAATATTAAAAAATTCTATAATATTAAAAAATTCTATAATATTAAAAAATTCTATAATATTAAAAAATTCTATAATATTAAAAAATTCTACTAAACATCCTTAGATAAAATTGGGTGTTATCTAATTTTTTGTTTTGTTCAACAGTTTTTTGCTTTAATCTGAGATTAGGGCAAAAAATAGGATATTATGGAAAAAAGATATTCCAAAATTATGAAAGCTTTTTTTAATAAAGTTAGCAAAAGCTAGCAAAAAAAAGGTTTAAAGATTTTAAATTTAACAAGTAAAAAGAAAAACTACGTTGAATCTTTTCTCTTATTTTCTAAAAAGAGAATATTATGTTTGTATGAAAACAAAATAATGTATAAACAAAGTTTGTCAAAAAGAGGAGAAAAATATCCTTTAGAAAGTAGAAAAACAAAAAATTCATCCTATTATTATTATATTCTTTGTCGTAGACACTTGAATTTATTTCTTTCGTCAAAAGGAGAAATTGAAGGTAAAAAAAAGAATTTATTAGGATCTGGTAAATTACAATATCAAGTAGGTTATTCTACTCAAGGGGTTGGTATAACGAATTTTACAAAATTATTAAAAATTTCAAAAAAACCGTCAAATATTAAGAATCCACAAGTTTCTGAAAAAAGGGAAAATTTTTTGAAAAAAGAAACTAATATAATGAGTAAATCCTTTGGATTTACACGTAAAAGTTATGTCAAACCAGGAAATGGAACAAGTTATTCAGAATATAATCAAGGTGGGTTTTTTCCTTATCGTAAATCCTTTCTTTGTTACTGGCTTTTACCTTTCGTTGGTTTTGTTTCTTCAGCTACTTTACCATCAAATAAACAGTTGACACACGAATCTGATTTATATTTACCAACTAGTTTAAAAACATCGGATTATAAAAACAAACAAAATTTCGAAATTTCATTAAAAGACTCTTATAAAAGTTTAAGAGATACAAATGATTTCCTTCCAGAATATGTCTCTAAAGAGTATAATCCGTTAAATCAAAGACATAAAAATAGGGCGCAAAAGAAAAACCTACCAAGTTTGTACTTAAAAAACTCAAATATCGAAGTTCCTTACTCTCCTAAAGATAGTAAGGAATCTTCGAGAATTATCAATTCTAAAAATACCGAAGGTATTTTTAAATTGACAAATACTGTTCGCGCGCAACCGGGTTCAGTTGAAGAATTACGTTCAAAACCTTTAAGTATAGAAAAAAACCTAGAATTGCTTTCTACAGAAGAAAAATCTAAATATAGTTCTTCGCCTCAAGTAGATAGTAAAAAATTAAATAGTGAAAAATCAAGTTTAGATTCGGATAATACACTTTCATATGGACGAAAAACTGAAAATAATCTATATAATGGTGATTTAGGTTTAAAACCAACTTCTAATAGTCTAAAATATTGTATGTTATATTTAGATTGTTTAGAAAAGGATATAAACTTTTTAGAAAAAAGAGAAGTTTTAAATTCTTCAAAAGGAGCGTTACAATCTCCAAGTATAGTAACATATGGTTTTCACGATAATCCTTTTTCAAATCTGTTAATAACAAAGGGTCTTAATAAAAATAACTTTAATCATGGAATTCTTCAAAAATTATCTGTTGGCGCGCAAGCGCGCTCAGTAGAGGAATTGCATTTAAACTTTTTAAGTTTAGGAAAAAATTCTAGATTTAATTCGACGGATGAAAAATATTTAGATTTTGCATCGCCTTTATATCCAACTTCGTTTTTTAATAGAGTTTTATTATCAAATAAAGTATTTGAGAATTTTAAACCTTTAAAAATAAATTTTAATGTTCCAAACGTGTTAAGCCCACCCGAACTTAGCACAGTAAAAAATAGTAAAAATTATAGAACAAATAAACCGTCTAATTTATCTTTTCTTAAAGAAAATAATAGAAAGAAAATATTAGATATAGTTTACGAAAAAATGTTTTCTTTTACAAAAGAAAATCCTTTTGTGAAAGGATTACCTGAAAAAACAAAGAATTTAAACAAAAATAATCCTGTTACTTCTTATCTGCGAGCTTCTGTTTTATTAGATAAATATATGGTTTATAAACCAATTTTACAAGACCTTGAAAGAAAAACGATACTCTCAACAAACAAAAAAGACTATTTAAATCAAATTATAAGTGTAAACCCTGAATTAGTGGATAAACTTTTTTCTTATTATTCTAAAGAATCTATTTATGAACCTTCTTTAGGTTTATCTTTTGACTACCTCTTTTCAACACAAAAAGAAAATTCTGACGTTTCAGTACAAAATCTACCGTCATATTTGGGTGGTTCAACCGGTTTACGTACAACAAAAATTTTTCAAAAATTAGGTTTTTTAGACCATAAAAAAGTGCGCAATCCAGACGGGTTAGGTAAACAACAAAATTTCGTCGAGTCAAACTCAAATCCTAAAATTTCCCATAAAGTATCTAAAGAAAAACTTTATACAATTGTATTGTCTACGTTAAAAGATACATTAAATAAATCTAACGAATTCCCAGAAACAGATAAGAAAACTGTTACCTCTAAATTAAATAGTAGTGTTGAAAACGTGACTCCTGCCTTTGCACCAACCGTAGAAAAAAATGATACATTATTTCCAACCGAATCTAAAAATTACCGTGATAATCGAGAGACTACTAAAAGAAAGAAAGCGTCTGAAACATACGCCTTTAACGAAATTCTTCCAATAAAATTTAAACATCCTCTTTTAATGTCAAATAAATCCGTCTATCCATCATTATCCCCTCAAAAAGGATCAAAATCTCCGGAAAAAAAGAGCAAATTGGAAGATTTTAAAAAGAATTATCCATCAATGTTACAAAAAGTATCCCCTGTTTTTAAAGAAAAAAGACCTTTAGAAAATTTTTCCTTAAAGGAAAATTTTTCTTTAAGCAATATCAGAAATACTTCAATGTTTGGTCAAAAACAAAACATCGGATTAAAAGAATCCCTACGGGATTCTTTTAAGTTAAAGAAATTCTCATTAAGTTCTCAAAATAATGTTAAAAAGGATAACTTTACAAAGGTAGACCATGTTTTAGATACTAATAAAAAAACATCTGATACAAGAAAAGGTGTTAAAAACAAACAACAAAATTTAACTATTCCATATTTTCTTTTCAAAAATTCTTTAAATAAATATACGAGTTACGCACTTAAAGATTTTCTAATATTAAATAAAATCTCAACATATATTAAACCTATTTCACAAGAAAATTCCATAAAAAAAAAGACTCCGGCATTAAAAACAGAGATTTTACCATTAGATACTAATAATACTACAAAAAATCTTTTAATAAAAGAACCTTATGTTTTAAAAAAGGAAACAAAACTCGAAGATTTTAAAGAACCTTCAAGTCGAAGATTTCCAACAAAAGAAAACTTATTAAAAACAAATATAGACATTCCTAATGAAAATTTTATGCTTACAAAAGAATATTCTTTAAAAACGCGTAAAATTCGTCAGAATGATAAAACGTCTAAATTATTACGTGCTTATTTTTCTATCAAAAAATCTTCAAACAAAAAAATATACGGAGTTGTTCAAAACAATATACCAACTTCATCAAATCGTCTTAAACAAAAAATACTTTTTCACTTATTATCAAAATCTTCTTTACAACCATCAGAGAAAACTTCACACAATTTTTCTTCTTTACATCCAAAACAAGATTTTAGTTTACCTAATGAAATTGAGTCACACAACACGTTTAAACAAAAAAATGGATTAAAGTTTTTATCGGATCCATTCTTACAAGTTTCTAATAAACGTCAAGTTTCTAATAAACTTGGAGATGTAAGTCAATTAACTTATGAAGATTCTTTCCAAAAAACAAAAAATGGAACTGAAATTAAAGATTTTTCAATTTCCCCTCGTCTATTAATAAATAATAGATTATTTATGAAAGTAAAAACTCAAAAAAAGAAAAATTTAAAAACAGATGTTCAACGTTCACCGGATACATTTATCAATTTAAAAAAGCCTTCGAGATTTACTCCAAAAGTTTTTGTTTCTGAAGAAAATAAAAACATAAATGAAGAAGTTATTAGAAAACGTAAAACTATACAGAAAAAACGTCGTATTACAAAATTAAAAAAAGAAACAAGAAGACGAAAAAAACGTATGCGTTTCTATCCAAGACCTATGTGGTTACGTTACAGATTTTATGCACAATTTTTAAAAAATAGACGACATCTGAAAAAAAGTAATTTAGTAAAAATTGTTAATAAAGATCTTCACCGTAAATCTATAAGTAAAATACATTTTAAACCTTTAAATTCTAATTTACCGAAATCCTATCGTTATGAAGTAATGTTTAAAAATCCTAAAAGTTTGGGTGCTTCCATAAAATCGGAACGTGATTTTATGCTCACTAAACCTTCTCAAACATTTCCTTACAGTGCAGGACCTTCAACCATAAATATATCTCCTTCTATAATGGGAGAATTTAAAACAGCTTTTTGGAAATCATACTGGTTACGTTCAAATTTAAAACCTTATTTAAATAAGATAAAAACATCTTTAAAGAATATTAAAGAAACACCACAGTATTCGACAAATGTAGAAAATCAAAACTTTACTAAAGGAAGTTTAAAATCTTCAAGAAAGGTAGATTCTTCTTTTGTTCAAAAAGATAAAAGTTCGAGCATAACACAGAATCATTTTTTAATAAATGTTAGAAGTTTTATTCTTTCTTTTTTAGGTTTAAAAACTAATACTTCAACTATGACGGAAAGTTCAAAAGACTTATCAAATTCTTTCCATACACTTTCTCCGCAGGTTTCTTTAGCAAAAAAAGATATTGAATCCTATTATAAAACGGCTAATTATTTAGCCGAATATAATGACATATCTTCACAACGTATACAACAATTCGTTTCACAAATACGTGAAAATTTAACATTGAATGGTAATGCTAAAGTAAGACCATCTCGTATTACAATGCCTTTTGGATCAAAAGGTTCAAAGAAAAACAGTATTAATTTTTTAAAACGTCCTAGTTTAAGATATAATGCTATGTCACGTTTACGTTTATATTGGGCTTTCTCAAAAGGTACTACTAATTTAGCTGGGTTAGGGCCAACTACTTTATTACCAGGTGCCGAGACGGTAAATGGTAATAACTATAATAAACGAAAACAAATTTGGACCAAAGAAAAGTTCCGTCAACAAACAAAAGAAAATAAAACCAAAAAAGTATTAAATAATATTAAAACAAAACTTCAATTTTTAGTAAATGAATCACCTTATATTTCTACAGAAAGTAATATTCCATTATGGAATACTTTAATTTTAAAAAGTATGAAAAAATTAAGACTACAAGAAGAAAAATTAGAAAATTTAGCGTATGTAAACATCCAAAATAAGAACATTATAAATAAGAACATCATAAATAAGAACATCATAAATAAGAACCTTAATAGTAAATTTTCTTCACATAGTTTACAAAAAACAAAATCACCTTCTCTACGTCATTTTAATATTCGTAAAAATCGTTTAACCAATTCTTTTAAACGTACGGCTAAAGTTCAACCTTTTATTAGTGGAAAAACAAATTATTGGTGGACTTATGGTAATAATACACCTTTTAATGGAGTAAATTCTTTCCTTTCAACTCCTATGAATTATGGGACTAACTTAATGCAAGTTTATGGTCCTTATAGACAAGATAATATTTTTAATCGTCAAATAAAAAAAGGTTGGGCTAGTCCTTCTATAAAATCTACTTTATCAACTATGGGTATGGAATGGCAAGTTTCTTCTTTACAAATACATACCCTATTGTTCCATTTTTGTAGTTTAATTACACTTTTAAGTATTTCTCAAATACGTGGTCTTTTAAAATTCTCTCTTATTGGCGTAAATAAAGTATACTCTCTTTTAGAACGTTTAATACCTTCAAATTTCTATAGTAGTCCTTTAAAAACTGAAGATCCTAAAACGGATAACTCCAATTTTGGTTACCGTTTTCATGCTGAAAAGCACTTTGGAAAAAATCAAAGAGATTTTACGTTAAATAATAACATGAACTTTGATTTAAATGGATTACAAGAAAAACAAAACTTTAGCCAACAAACTCCTTTAAACCGTCAAAAAGATAAAAAAATATCTAGTTGGTTCTTTGAAGAAATATCACCTTCAAATGTCGAAGTTCCTAACTCTCCTAAAGATAGTAAGGAATCTTCGAGATTTCTCAATTCTAAAAATACCGAAGATTCTAAAAATACCGAAGATTCTAAAAATACCGAAGATTCTAAAAATACCTTCGGTATTTTTAAATTGACAAAAGCGTCAGCTACATTGTTTAAAAAGAGAGACAACCAATACGAAGATTTTGTTCCAAAATCTTCGTATCCTAAAAAATCTTTTAACAAAGATTTTTTCCAATGGGTATTTGATTTTGAAAAGCAAAATAACTCATTTATGTATGCTTTTTATATTAATAATAGTAAAAATAGAAAATTAAAAGTAGGAGATTCAAACTTACCTGAAGAAAATTTAATCTCTTCGAGTTTTGTTAATGAAGGAAACCAAAATCTATATTCTTTTAATCCGCGTCTTACCATTGAAACACAAAGCAAAGTTATAAAAGATTCAAAAAATCTGTATATTAAACCTACTGTAAACAATTTCTTTTTAAATAAAGAAAATTCAGGTATGTTATTCCCTTTCTTATCATTAACAGGTATATATTCTTTATTAAATTATTTAGTAAAAAAACCAATTTATCATTATTATAAATGGTTGAGTTTAAATCCAACGGAGAAAACAAGAAAAGATATTAAAAATCAAGACGAAGTTAAAAGTTCATCAAACAAAGATACACAAGTCGACATTTCAAAAAAGGTGCCTTCTATTAAAAAAGAAGAAACTTGGAATAAGGCCACTCAACTAAAAAATGTATCAATGTTATATAGTTTATTATTCATTAGATTTGGTTTTAATGGTTTTACACAAATCTCTAAAAATGCATCAAATTTATTGGGTCAACGAACTAAATTAGAAAGTGCTTTCCGTTCAGTTTATACTTTCTTCGAAAAACCAGGTATTTTAATTGTAGATTGGGTGGCTTATTTATTTTTAGTTGAATGGGCTTCGGATATAACAAATACATTACCAGAAAAAATAGATACACAATTAGTAGGGTCTCCTTTTAACAAATTAACACGTACAATTTATAATATTTATCCATTTTTACCTTGGTCACAATCTGTGATGAATCAATGGAATTTAAAAGGGGTTGTCGATTATGATTTAACTAATGGAGTATCTATTGCAGGATTAAATTCGAAAACAACGTTTTTAAGCTTAGCGAGTACGTTCTTAAAACGACGAATATATCATCTTTATGAAATTTTACTACTTCAATTTTATTCACCAGATACGGATTTACTTGTTAGACAAAAGAAAGGTATTGTGTTTTGGGATATTTGGGGTGATTTTTTAACACAAACAGCAGAAGATTCAAATATTAATATTTCTGAATTAACTTCGCTAAAAGAAGAACAAATGAAACTTTTAGAAAACGCTTCACAAAATATTTCCGAGGACTCATCATCAAAAAATTCACCAACATCTAATGTAAAAAGAGACAATATAAACAGTATTTTTTCTCCACAAGAAAAATTTTATTCAAAAGTTTCTTCCGTAACGCCTTTAAAATCTTTATTAAGTAAAAAAATGAATTTACGTTTTTCTCCTTCTGACCATAGACATCACCATTACTCAACACAAGCTTCTACAACTGGTATTATTCCTTCATTAAAACCTATAACTGGTAGTTTAGGAATGCCTTCTACACCTTTTTTAGGTGTGCCACTTCAACGACGTTCACAAAATTTAGATGGTGGATTACATCAATGGGGTTCTCAACAATTTTTAAGTTATGCTATTAAATCAAAAGATACAGAATTATTTATTGATTTACACCCACCACGTGCATTATCAAGTGTTTTAAAAAATAAAGAATCCTCACAACAACTACGTGCGATTTCTCCAATGGGTTCTTTAGTATGTCAAATTTTTGCTGGAATTTTATATAAACAAATTTCTAAAAATATTTTAATTGTTGGAAATGTACGAAGCCCTGAAGGACCTCGTACGTCAGCCAATCAAAACAAGAAAAACGATTCTCCTTTATTAAATGAAGCTAGTTCTTCTATGGAAAAAACTTTATTAATACAAGCTATTGCTGGTGAAACAGAGTTAAAAATTATTACGGATAATGCTTATAGATATGCATTAGTTTATAGAGGAGTTGCTGTTGGTATTAAATTATTACGTGATGTGTTTGATTCTTTATCCTTACAAACTCCTTGCTTCTTTTTAATTGAAGATATTCATGCTATTGGTGAAAGAAGACCTTTCTTATTATCTGATGATACACCTGAAGGTGGACAAAATACGGAAATCCATGAAAAAAATCAAGTTTTATATCAATTAAGTAAACACGTTATTTCACATTATAAAAAACCTTATAAAGGTGATTTTTCTCTTTCAATTCCTACTAATCATTTCTGTTTCGATTTCTTTAAAGGTAGAAATCAAAGTACTTCTAACATTGGGAAAGCTTCTCTTTCTCGACAAAATACAGTTTCTCCTAAAATTCGTCACAATGAAACTCCAGATGGAGAAACAAAATCTCCACGTATTTTACCTTCACGTTTACTACGTCCTTCAACGGAATTATTATCTCCACCTGCTACCTCTCCTTTTAGTGTTTTAACTTTAAAAGAAGAGAAAAAATTTAAAACACATAAAACAGTTGCCAGTTTACCTTGGACAGGTAGAATTATGTATACTCCACAAGGAGAAACCACTAGTTCTCAAGATTCTCAAAAAACAGGTCCTGCTTATTCCATCCGTGCCAAAGTTGCTTTATTAGCCGATATCGCTATTTCTTCACTATCTGTTAAATTAGACATGATTACAGACTTATTAGTTATTATTGATAGTGTTAAAGGTAATCGCGGTTTCGTTGTTTTTGCTACTACTCATATACCTTTTGTATTAGACCCTGCTTTACGTAGACCTGGACGTTTAGATGAAACTATTAGTTTTGGTTTCTCTTCTAAAAGTCATTCTTGGGAAATTTCTCATTTTAGTATTCTTAACGTACCACGTCCTGTTCACCTACAAACTCCTTCAGGAAAAAATCAAACAATTTTTCCACCTTATGATGATTCTCAAAAAATGTTTTCTTCTATTCCTGGTTTTAATTCTTATGCTTCCATTGGGCGAAAGGGTGGTAGCTCATTAGACTTTAGTCTTACTTCTACTGGTATTGATTCTAATACTATTTTAAGTCGTTTATGTCAAAAAGCTATTCAAACATATCCTTTATCCACTACTTCTTCTCACAATTCTTTAACTTCTCACAATTATTTAAAACGAACTTCATCTCTTTTCCATTTTTTCCCTGAAAATTTATTCCATCCTAATTCTCTTCTAAAAACCCATAATTTTGAGAAAAAAGAGAATCTTAATAATTTTTCTCCTACATCTGGTCAAAACTTTTCTCCATATACACCATATCCTTTAACAAACCATACAAGCAATACATATAAATATCTTCAAACAACCAAAATTTTATCTCAAGTTGCTACAAAAGCTTCGGCTTATTTAAATTCAAGTCTTAAAGGTTTCGAAACTTATTCTTCATCTCGTGTTAAAGAAGAAAGTCATTTAGATTTATCTATGAATCATGCTTTAACACAACTTCCAGACCTTTCTCTAGAAAGTATATTATCTAATTCTTCATATTTAAGTATGTATGCTTCACCACAATTCTTTAAAAATAATCTTTCTCTTTTAATTTCTGGAAAAATCGGTGAATTTTTCTTATTTTCTAAAAAATCTCAACTTGAAAGTAATCATAGTCTTCGTAAACATATTTCTGGTCTAAATTCTACACTCTCTAATTTTGTTCAAAAATGTAATTCTGTAAGTACTACACGTCGTTCGTCATTAATGCCTGTTCTTACTGAATCAATTTCAATTTTAGTTTTATCTTTTATCCAAAAACGTTTTCTTTATAAACGCAATTTAATGCTTCCTAGTTTATTTCATTTAACTAATTATTCTTCTCTTCTTGAACCACCTTCTCCACCTATTACAAGTCTTTTATTACCTGCTAAACGTTATGAAAATTTAAAAAGAAGTCTTTCTTATTATCAAAGTCACGATCAAAATTTTGGTAGTGGTATTATGGAAAAAATTAATCTACACCAACAACAAAGATTAGTTAAAAGATTATATAATATTCCTGTTAAAGAGTCTTTTAAATCTGAAATTATTGAAAATCGTTTATCTAGTTTTTCAAATGCTTCTTTAATCATTGGTAATATGAGCCCGTCTGGTTTACAAAAAATTTCCAGTTCTAATTGGTTTATTCGTAATCGCATTTTTACACGTCATAGTCATTATTTAACTAATCAGTGGTGGACTGGTCAACTACCAGAACATAATGCTGAAACTACTTTTTTAAGTGATATTGATTGGCGTTATACCTTCGTTGAACGTGAAGCTCGTGATATTTTACTTGATTTCCCAGATACTGATCAACATTATAACCCTCGTAATCGTAGATGGGTTGGAAACCATCAAACCGTACGTAACTCTTTAGGTTCTAATTCTAATACAATGTCTTCTTTAACTTTTTCTGAAAATTCTTTTTCTTCAGAAATCTATTCACATTTCATTTACGATTCTTTTCTTAAAGCTTTCAATATTTATGAACATAATCGTGAAGTTTTTGACTATTATGCTTTCCATATTTGTAAACAAGGTCTTCATTGTCACTTACATGAATTTGAACGTTTAAAACTTATTCAACGTTTTTTACAAGTTGAAGATCTCTAAAATTTCTTTTACTTTGGGTTATGCGAAGTATACTACTTCCCTTTGGTTTTTTAGTACGATCGGTATCTATCCCCCTAATATTAAAGGGCGCGAGTCCAGCTCCCCCTATACGGGTACGAGTCCCCCCCTATACGGGTACGAGTCTCCCCCTATACGGGTACGAGTCCCCCCCTATACGGGTACGAGTGACTAACAAACAAATTGTTAGTCACTCGTACCCGACCGGGCTTACCACAAAAAATATTAATTTTTAAAAATCCTTTTCTAAAAAATTTAGAAAATTTTAACACTTCGACTTTTAGTTAGTCAAAATTTCTTTCACCAAGTCGAATCTATTTATTTTTTAGCGAAAAATCTAGCGCAGTGGACTTCGTTTGGCCCCCGGCCAAACGGAGGCCTCACGAAGTCCAGACTCCGTCGTCAGACGGGGCTGACGACTTCGTGCGGTCAATTTCTCACAAAGAAATTTTCATAATATTTCTTTGTGAGAACTCGAAAAAGAATTTTCCTTAAAATTCTTTTTCGACTTTGTGAGAATATCCAAGTTTAAACCTTCCTTAAAGGAAGGTTTAAACTTGGATATTCTTTCAATAATATTCTTTCAATAATATTCTTTCAATAATATTCTTTCAATTTTATTCGAAAATCCTATTAGATCTTTTTTTTAGGTATTTTTATAATGTATAAAAAA
>LKMJ01000973.1_pt1 | contig 24169 bp, 31 predicted proteins | sample 643391 | NCBI WGS metagenome assembly LKMJ01 (sample SAMN04112250, study PRJNA286221) | soda lake metagenome | biome: soda lake; feature: Kulunda Steppe; material: water; isolation source: sample PL-Br10 brine of Picturesque Lake | place: Russia: Kulunda steppe | collected 2010-07
CAGAGATTGGACGTGCAAGAATTTAAGTGTTGTTTTCACTCTCGGGGTCATTCCACAATTAAGGATCTTAGTTAGTGGCTCTAAGATTTTGGTATAAATTTAGGACATTGCAGGCCTGATAGGCTTCAGCTAACCTGCTCTTTCTCAGCAGGTACATTGCCAAAGGCTGACAGGCTGGTGCAACTGGGGTTGCTAGGCGCAGCCAGCCGCACCAGGGGCCTCCATACACCATCTGCAGAGATGGGAGTCGGGGGCTCCCTGTATTTACAGATGGCATGCATGTTTGTGAATAGAGCACTGCACCCCCGCAGGCACAACCTGCCTGAAGCGTTGGGGGGCTGCCTCGCATGTAACGCCCGAAACGCGTTGTAGTGGGCCTACAGCCTCACGGCAATGCAAACCCGAACTTACTAGGCAAGGTCACAATCTATTTACAAAAAGCATTGGATGTTGCTTAGCTGTCCTTAAGGAGCATAGGAGAAGCGGTGGACCAAATACCAACAACAGGTTCCGCATGGATTATGTTGACCCAGACATTAAAAAGCAGCACATTCATGGTTTGAGACATTGAATTGCATCAAACATATTTCCAGACACAACGATCACACCAACACAACTTAAGCCTGTGCCAAATCACGCACGCTTGCCATTAGAGCAGACACCAACATTCGAAGCACTTGGTTCAAAGCACTTCAGTGACTTAACGGTACTCATCAATAAATAAATGACAGGGGATGCTGCAGCCAGTGCTCCGAATGTGAGCAACAGACAGCACTCATCAATCCACAATGGCAAGCCTTTTTTCAAGGCCATCTCGAACCTCATTCACCATAAAGTATGCCACAGTAGATGCCTGCGCACACAACCGAGCACAAATAAGCTCACCTTAGAAAAGATGGGGCTGTGTGCTGATCAAGGCGCTGTTTATTATTAAGCATGCATGCATGCAGGTTCTATAGCATAGAACAGGAGAGGGCAAGGTAGAAGAAGAGCTGAACTGCTCAAATTAAGTGAAGGCATGGAAAAGCACTGGTTAGAGTGGCTTAATGAATGCTCCTGTTTGAGCTGTTAAAACTCCAGGTTTGGAAGCAGAAATGATGCAGGATGTATCATGAGGGAACAGGGTAGGAAGGAGAGCTTTAAAGAGCCGCATGCATCATGAATGCTGCCTGGATCCTTCCTGTAGTGTGCTGCCATAAGCACTGGAAAGCAAAGCCTGTTGTATTCAGGACATGGAAAGGCAGTGAGTAAGCACAAGGTAGGGCGGGGGGCAGGGAAGCCGGAATGAACGCTCCTGTTCTGATAACATAATGCACACAAGCAAAAGAGCGTGAGAAGACACGTCTGCAGTGGGAAGGGCAGGGCACGATTTGGGGAGCAGGCTGGTCCGGGTGAAGAAGGAAAGTCTACGATGTTCAATGTACATGCCAATTCACTCAAAGTATTAATTTATGATGGTTTTGTTTTCATAACATATTTTGTATTATTTGAATCGGATGAAATAGACGAAAAAGATTTACCTGCAGTTACTAGAGTAGCAGCGTGAACCATGCGCTGTGAGCACTGTGCTGCTAAAATTGGCTGGCGCGTGCCAGGCGGACATATGGCAGGGTAGACGCACCGCACAAGGAGCGCAATTTCGCATTCAATTTATACTTCTGAATGCCTTTGTTTTGTTGCAATGGCCCGCAGTGACGAAGAGGGGTCTGCAGAATTCGTTTTTAACAGCGCGCTTCGCGCTTGCAATGTTAAAGAGCTTTGTTTCGTTTAATGAAAACTTCGTCTTTCATATCAAATGGGTGTAAGCATCAAGATGGTCAGCTACCTGCAGGTCCTAGGGCCCCATCCCCCAGGTCCCAGGCAAAACTAAGAGCACTTCCTTGATCTATATTTTTGAGCTGAACAGCCAGTCTCTTTTATAAGAGCTCTAGTGGGCTGTATAAAGAGTGACCAAAAGAGTGTAGTAAGTAGTGTAGCTAGCATTCCACGCCTTAGCAGCTTGCTCAGGCTCGCTGCATTCGCTTGCCTGTTTAACTTAAGGCGCCTTGGAAAAAAGGGTGTATTGAGCGACAACCATGGAGTGACACAAGGATCGGGCTTCCTGCTCAAGCACGAGTCTCACTCACTCTACATATTCATGCAATCTTGCGTCCTTGCAACATGATAACCCACCTTATAGTATTCATAGTCATGCGCAGTTGGGGGGTAGATGAGCCTGAGCTCACTTGTAATCTGTTTCATGCACACCCCAGCTTGCAGCCATCTCTTGAGAAGCTGTGGACGAGGTACACAGAACCCACACCTGCAAAAGCAAATTGCAAGCCAAGGAAGTTTGAAGAATAGTTGCGTGCCACACATGCAAGACATTTTGCATTCAACAAGGTGAAGGAGCAGAGAAGTCAACAGGTGCATTCAGTCCAGCCAAGAGCACACCTGATACCATTGTCCAGTGCATGGGTACACAAGGCGAACAGCAGGCCAATAGACATGTTCAGACGATCAATGCTGGTCCAAGGGGTGACCTCTGGTCCAGAGCTCTCCTTCCCTTCATTCTGCATCAAGAACAACACAGGAAGTACAGACAAATTGATAAAATGAATGAAGCAGCGAAGCACTTGCTTGCCATATACCCTGTCCCACGGACACCAAAATGATTTTCTGCATCTTCTGCCACAGATGGGTTGCAAAGATCTCAGTAATAAGCCATTTTAAGATTACTTGGTTGACTATGTTGATCATAAAATTGTTTAAGTTGTCCCCACCACTGGGTCACCCCTTTTTTAGGAAAGGGGTCCTCAGGCACAACTTTGCAGCCATCGCACCATTTCCCAACCTGAGCACACCATAAGTAGCTTTAAATTTTCTGGTTTCAATAGTGCCCTTGGAGTTTAATTTGGTGTGGCTGGTGGAAGGAAATTTTGGAAAAACAGAATATGAACATGGAACGATCCACACCATTTCCCGCACACAGCCCCAAGCTGAAACCTTGAGATGCCTGCTCATGTGTAAATTGGGCCACATCTCCAGAGTGACTTTGAGCGTGGTGAGCTCTGCCGCTGAGTTTTGCGCTCAGGAGAGGCAGCTGTGAACAAACATTTTGGCCCACAGCTCACCCCCCGGACCCTTGATTGGTCCTTTTCCAAATTATTTTGATGGCCTCAACCCCCAGGCTTGGTCCGACTTTAAAGCAAGCAAGGGCTGCGGAGATATTTTGCATTTCCTGTGTTGGCACCCACATCTGGTTGAGACAGGGTCACCCACAAAGGACACCTTCCCAACCCCTCCCCCATATCCGATTTTGTAGCATCAAGCCTTCATGCAAGAGCAGCATTGGTCCTGGAAAGCGGCAGGACTCGAGCAAGTATGGGAAAGTGCCATTTTGCTGCCAAAATAGTGCCAAATGGTGCCGGAATGACCAATGGCGCGCACACCATGCTGCCACCTTGCATTGTCTCACACTGCCTGACTATCTAGACATAAGGGTCTACAACCTACGCACATTTCATGCATGGTAAAGGCTGGCAGTTTGGCGAGCACGGGGATGGAAATGCAAACTGGCCATGCTTGGGTTACAGTGGGGACAACTGTTATCATGACAGCTAGGTAGTATAATGCAGAGCAAATCACCTTAGGAGCAAAGAACTTGTATAACTTTGTGTGGGTGTTATCTTGCATGGTGGGCTGCTTGCACATAAGCGTTGTAAGCACAGTCAGGAGTACAGGGGACAAGCATAGTTCTGCACAGGATTTTTCAGAAGGGACTCATGGCAACTCTACCATACAACCACCATACACAATAGCCATAGGATGCAGCACAAGTTCATGCTAATGCTGTACCATGCAGGATTGCTGGCCTTGAGCAAAGGTATCTGCCTCTCAAACCTCAAAGATAGGTCGCATAGGCTAAGACTTTTGATCTAGGCGGCTCATTCAGAATGCAATCATGCATACCTCAATTAAGGATTCAATTCGCGTGAGGTGAAAAGGACAGGGCTCGTACCTTAACGACTTCCTCTTTCACAGCTTCAAGGGGTGGCCGAGCGCTAGTGTGGGGTATCTGTAGGCCCCAAAGCTCAATGCGCTCTTCCACCTCATAGAATCTGCGCAAGAAATCCAATGCAAAATGAAAACCATGCTGCATTTGCATACAAAGGCTGCCCCTGCAAATTGTTTGTCATGCTTTCCACTCCAGTCAGAAACTGAAGCAAGCACATAAAAACTACAACTGTTGTCAGCATCGTGCACCATCATCTCAAGCAGCAATAGCAACACAAGCATGGCTGAATCTGCCTTACTTGAGGTCCTCTGGGTCATCAAAATCAAAAATGCACGAGCTTATCATGTTGGTTCCAAAAGTGGCCATCAGACAGCCCACTGCTGGCCCAACTGCTTCCGTCATTGTAGCCTCCTTGTTCACGACACGCTGCAGGGTCTCGCTCGGGTCCTTCTGTGGGTTCAGCTGCGTGACAGTTTGGACGAAACAAATCACACCATGCAAATCTTTATGCTAAGATGAGACTAAGGCATACAGGCAAAATGAGCTGACAGTGAACAAAATGCAGGCTGAAGCGCTAGCTGGCCTACCTCAAGCCGCGCAAGCAGGTATGTCATCTTCTCTGATGCTGGCAGAGGCGTGTTCTCTGGAAGGAGGCCGACTACATCTTGGAAATCCTCTTTGCTTACCTGCAATGACAAACAAGCATGCAATGGCGTGAGCACTAACTTGCCTTTGAAAATGATCTATTGGAATAGAAATCAATATCACACTCTCAGGGCCTGTGGCGACTTTTCCTCGCCCAGGCTATTTGAGCAATAAGCAGACCCCTCTAGTTGCAGCTAAGATATAAGGGCGGAAGCAGGGCCTTTGTTTTGTTTTGCTGGCAAGACTCATGGTCAGATTATCAGAACAAGCTGACCACCAGGCAATCAGATGCAGGTGCTGTAGGCCAAGTAAAACATTCAGGCTCCAGCAGGGCATGCGACAGCCTGAGCTCAGAGTACAACTTTATCTGCATGTCCAATCACCATCCTGCCAATCCATTAGCAAGATCAGCGCACTAAACCAGTCTAGTGGAAGCATCCACAGGGAGGACCCACCGCCTTGTATACAGCTAAAGTGTCCGTAGTGTTGACTCGGAACCTTGCAAGCAGCTTGGGCATGCAGTCCTGCAAAGAAGGTGAGTAACAAACAAGATGTCAGCCCTTGCTAAGCAGCATGTCGAAACATAGGTTGGATAACCCTCAACCTGAACGCAAGCTGGTTCAAGCTGTGCATTTACACTGCAGACCTGGATGAAATCAAAGCCCATATCCTCCTCTCCTTCCTCCTCGATGCTCCTGGTATTGTCCATAGTAGGGGTCAACTCTCCGGCTTCCTGCAGTTTACGTGGCACTAGCTTAGCATATTGACATTGGCATATTGATGCAAAGGCCAGGAAAAAAGGTTGTGTGAACTCTGATTCTCACATGCAAAGGGATTGTCCATGATGCACAGGTGGCTGCGACAATTAGCATAAAATGATCCAGCCAGACAACGCAACCAGCTCAGAAGTACACCATGGGATGTTGGCACACCTGAGGCTCGACTGCCCTCTCTGGTGTAGCCCCATCTGCAGAAAGCATTCAGAAACGTGGCTGTGGTAAGTGTATACATAAAAGTATGCATGGAGCGAAAGGTGCCAGCTGCCGTAGCCAATCAGTGGATGCCATCAGCCACAAGTAGCAAGCTTGGCACTCAATGGACACCTATTTGCCTAAAACAAGTGTCAGCAGGAGTCAAGATAAGCACACCCTGCCTCTCCTAGCAGCAAGCCACAACTGGCTGTACGGCCCCACCTCTGGCACTCTGGCCTCGTCTGAACTTGGACTTGCTCACGGCTGCTTGTTTAGCTGCTGCCTCCATCATCTGGTCTGCACGATCTGCCTGCACATTGGTCCAAGTTCAAGGAGGAATGTTGGTGCGCGACAAGGTGAGAGCTGCGGCACTCAGCAGACCTCTGTTTGGGCAAAAGGCATTCCTCCCCCCAAAATGCCACAAGGCTGCAGTACCTTGCTTTCTGACCGTGAGCTGCCTTCGTCGTCAATGAAAGCATCATCGCCTGCTTGTGCTTGAGGACTCGAGCCATCCTGCAAGCCAAACCGCGAGTGGGGGCAAGGAAGATGCCTTCCAGCATTGTTAGACGTCAATCCATGTCTACATCATGCATGACATGCGGTCGGGGCACACCCAGGCTGGCAAGTGCAAAGCATTCAAGCAAAAACAAAAAGCGCGTGCTTTTTGCCTCAGAGCTAAAAGAATCACGTGCCTGCTCGAAGAAGTCGTCCAGGTTCTGGCTTGTGGCAACGCCCCTCTGGCTTTGGCCAAGAGATCCGTAGCGCTTGCTGCCTGCGCACACTCAACAGGCAGCATGGGTCAATAACGCAAACTGGCAGGGCGTGCAATGCTTGGGCCCTGGTTGCACTCCTGTTGTCGCACATGCTGCACTCCCATGAACAGCAACCCCAACCTTTCGTCTACCAATCACGTGTGTTACCCAGGCTCAACTTTGAGCACAAACGCACCACTGGTGGGCGTGCGTGTAGTGGACGCCCGCATGAGCTGGATGCGTGAGCGTGCACTGCGTTCGCCGCTGTTTGGAGTCAGGGGGGGCAGGCCATCAGCACTCATGTTCAGCTCAGCAAAGCGATGCCGTCCACTGCCAAAGCCCTTGAGGATTTCATCACCAATGACCTGTGGCCAAACATGGTGCAGTGCCCAGGGTTGATGTGAGCGCAGCCATCTCAAAAGCACCCTTTCTAGATGACAGGCTGAAAGCTCGAGCGTCAGCAGCTAAGCTGCCCCAGAGATGCTGCCTCACCTGATTTGTTGGAATGCTCGTCCCGTACTTGCCCAGCTGCTTGCGCAGGTCTTCGTAGTACTGCGTTCAAGAGCGGGGAGGACATATGTTGGACTCAGGATTGAGGGCACCCCCAGTGCGCACTCCAGTCAGCATTTCAGCAATGTGCGACGGGGCCATCATCCAGCATTCTCATGTGGTGAGAGCAGCAGCGAAAAAGGCGATGATGGCCTCGGACAGCAAGGCAGCCAGATCTGCTGAACACACGGCTACACCCACACATGAAGGCAAAGTCAGAGAATAGAAGCCTGCAGGCTACCACATACATGTGTGTTGCCGAACACAAGAGGAAGAGGATTGCGCAACCGACATAGCCTGCTAGAGGCAAGAGCCCAAGCATGTGCTTTGGACAGGTTTGTGAACGCAGGAATGTGGTGGCACCACAACACCAACCTGCTGTGCGCGCAGCCGCTGGAACCCTGGCCGCTTGCTTTCCTCCGAGCGCGCAGCCTCCAGGTCGGCAAGTCGCCTCAACTCCTTCTCACGCCTCTCACGCTCTCTCTTCTCGCGCATCTCCTTCTGGCGCCCATGATCCTCCAGGAGTGCCTTCACACAAAGGTTGGGCGCAGGCAAGGCGAGGGGAGTGAGTGAGCAGAAACTGGATGGGGACACGAGGCCCTATGCCAGGCGCAGCGATTCCAGCTGTTGTAAGGCAGTCGCAGAGCCAGTTGCAGATAAGATGACAGGCTGGCGACATAAACAACGCGCATGCCTGTAAGCACAGTGACAGCGAGGAAGTAGCCAGAATTTAGTGCAGGGGGGGCAGCCAGGCTGGGGGCCAGGCTGGGTGGGTCACCCCCAGACAACCCTTGGACTGCAGGCACACACGCACACAGGTCGGCCGTGGGCACGTGCACGCACGCTCTGGCTTTCTGTGCTCCCTGCCCCCTTCCGTTTGCGCATTGCAAATGTAGAGCTCACCTGCAACTGCAGCATGCCGAAGCCGTTTGCTGCACCGCCCACAGGGATGGAGGGCAGCAGGTCTTCCTCCACAGAAGCGTAGTTGTTGGGCAGCGGGGTGTTCTTGATGAGACATGCGCGGTTGGCATACCTGCAGGGCGTGCATGAGTGCCAGCCAGCTCTGGCACTGCTGGCTGTGGAATCCAGTGCTCCCTCTCACTGATGTATGATGCCATGGACATGCAAAGTGACAGGTTCTGCAACATGCTGCAGTAGGCTCTGTCTTCTTGTTCCTTTCCCTAGCAACAGGGATGGGTCCAGCAATAGTGCTGAGAGTAAGAGAGTGAGCAAAGGCCATTGACACCGAGGCCTACAGCAGAGCAATACGTGCTGATTACCCACTTCAAGGTGTTGTTGGTCTCCTCAAAGTCCATCTCGCTGGGGCTAATGCAGCTGATGAGCACGGTTAGTGAGTTGCCACCAAGGGAGTCTTGCAGGAGGCGTGTGAGCTTGGAGTCCCTGTGAGGCAAAATGCACATTAATCATACTTGTTTCATAGTGCTACAGGATGCATGTGGGCCAAGGTACCAGCTGAGCATCCTCAAAGGGTGTTTCACGCACTTCCCTTTCAGCACTGCTTCAACAACATAATGAACAGAACCTGACACTAAGGATGCCGTGAAAGACGCATCTAAGGCAGGCAATAAAGGACTAGTCCCTATTTTGAGGAAGCTGTGTCTGATTGGTCTTCAAACGCAGAAAATCCTTCATAACTTTCATGTAACTTAAAGCTTAAAGCTGCCCATTTAAGGAACCCTGAAATCCGGCAGGCAAGTCTGATACAGTTGGGTGAGACCCAGGGATGGAGCATTCGCGCATTTCAATCAATACGCGAATTCAAATTTCACCGAATAATTCCAAAAAATGGAATAATGGAATAATTCGCCGAACTGTAAAACACCGGTTCGTGGATTTTAAAGACCCTCCCCAAAATGAGCCCTGCGATGCACCTGTTTTGCTCTGTTTTGCACCTTTTAGTGGCCCCAAGTTAATAGGGGTCGACGTTGGCCTATAGCGCTATACAGCCCTATAAATTTCTTGAAATATAACACGCCAAAATGGTTCCCTGCTGATTTGCTCGTTTCAGGCGCCCCTCGAGTGACTGGATGGCCTGAACTGATACTTTGAATCAGATGAAAAATAATGTCGTATATGGGGAATAACCTCCGTCTGGCCAGGTTGCCCCAGACGGTTCCTATGTGTGCCAACTTAAACATGTCTGCTGTGGTGAACAAGCTGAGCAAGCAGTGCACAAAGCCTTGACCAGATACAGTAGCTGGAGCTCAAGGCTAAGAAATGGGTGCAAACAGCGCCAGGAGCAGCAAAGTGCAGCTTGGGCATGGCATTACGAGTGGCGCATCTACGCTGGCGCACACCGACCTTGCCCTTCCTCCCTCTGCCCCGCCCTCCCTTGGCCAGGGGGGAGAAGATGGGAGGAATGTAGGCAGGGGGGTGAGCGCATGCTGTGACTCGCGCATGCACTGTGCGCACTTGCATGGATGCGCACACCCATCACGTGCCAGCCAAGCAGCGTTGCTGCATCGCTGGCAACCCAAAAGGAGCAAGCAGTATGCGATGTCATTGCATATCAAGGGTCTCAAGCACTGATACAGCATCAAGCAGGGCTGGTGTTGTTGGGAGGATGCAAAGCGTCACAAGAGCCTCTGTCTTGCAAGCTTGCATCGATATCGGCCTTGACCTTCGCGCTGCACAAACTCACCTGCACGTGCCCCTTTGCTGCGATGGTATGATTGCAACATCTACTTATGATCAATGCACAATAGCAAACACAACACACAAACACAACACACAAACCCTTACTGGTAGCCCAGGTGCACCAAATATAGCGCTATATAGGAGCCTACGACACCATAAAACGCGCCTAAATGAATATTTTCCTTTCTAAATTTGCAAGTGGGGTGCATACATCATATTCCATCCGACATTCAAGTTTGATGACGAAATTCGAGCTGGGGGGGGGAGATCCGGCGTATATAGCGCCTGAAATATAGCGCAATATACCGCTATATCGCTGTATAGCGCTATAAAGCACTATATATTTTTCCATATAGCGCTATACGCCGACCCCTACAAGGTAACCACAGTCTTCAGCATTGTTGTTTAATCTATAAAGGTGGAATAAGGGGCTTGGGGGGAGGGGGGAGGGGCTGGCATGAAATGCCTCTCCCTCCTCCGCCTGCTCTTGAAGCTCACAGGCAAACGCTCGATCGAATTATTCGGCGTATTTCAAATTTCACCGAACCATTCGCGCATTATAAATCCAAAACAGGCGAATGCTCCATCCCTGGTGAGACCCATGCTCAAGGGAGCCCCAAGGATGCATCTGACTTATAATTGCATGCTCAGAGGGAGGAGTGGTGCTTAGTCAGGGGGGATACACTAAAAAAACAGTCCCACAACAACACTCAGCATGTATTGCTGCAGAAAGCACACCCCATCTTGCCTGTCTGATATTAGCACACCTGTAGGGGATGTGACCTTTCTTGGTATCCTTTTTTCCTTCAGACTCTGATGCCAATGCCACAATGACATTTCCCAGCGCCAGCAGGCCGCCATTGATGTTACAGGCTTCTTTAAGTTCTTTGCCAGTCGCCCCACTGCGCTTGACGCGCTCACTACCTGCACGATTCAGCGCGAAGAGTCAAATTTTTTAGCACAAGGAAAAAGCAGCATATAGACCAGCTTTCTGAAACAAGAGGCAGTTTGGTATATAGCAGTGAGCACAGCACCCAATGATTGAAGGCAGGCACCTTCTGGTCACCCCAAGTAAGGAGGTGATTTGCAGGTTAAAAAAGTGGCATACTGCAGCAGCCTCTTGGTGACAAAAACCCTTTTTTGCTGTGTTATAGGCGGCGAGTATTGTGGCAAGCATGCCTGCTGCTCTTGATGCATGCTAAATCCTGGTCGAAGTCCCTTTGCTCTGCGCTGTTGCATTTTGATTGCTCCACTTCAGCACCTCACGTGGACTTGAATGCTCATCTGGTATCCAAAACATGGAATCAAATAATTTAGAGGACTCAATCAGAGGACAGCACCAGCTCCAAGGCATATGCACTCACCTGCAAGATCCACTAGGTGCAGCTTCGTGGAGAAGTCGCAGGTGCGCACCTTGGCCTTCATGTCGTTGCCCACCTCATTCAGTACCTGCGCGCACAGCAGACCACCCATGAGGATCATAATTGTCGTGCATGCTGCATGCTGCTTGCATGCCTGCATGCCAGCACCCATGCCCTTGGGTAAGCTTTAGCTTTTGAAAGGAGAGCACACAGCTTGAGCAGGCCCCTGAGCAGCCACACAAGGCATGTTGCTGGACCTGATTGGCATGTTACAGGACAGGCCAGCAGGCATTACAGCCAACTCATGCGGAGGGGAATGACAGCACAGTGGATGCGCACGTGACAAGCGTGCTCGGACGCGTGGGCACGTACCTCCACAGTGGTCCGGTGGATGTTGATGGTGAAGATGGCGTGCGAGCGTGAGGACCGGTCGTTGAGCTTGGTGCTGCCCGTGGACCTGTTGATCATGCAGTCATCATAGAACTTGGCCAGCTCCTTGGCGCTGTTCACCTTCTTCTCAAGCGCACCCACAACCTGTGTACAGATAAGCGTTCACGTGTGCAATGAACACATGTGGATGGGACAAACAAGAGGGCAGGCAGAAGTGAGCTCTGCTCCGATAACAACATAAGGCAGGGATAGCAGTGCCTCTCCCAGAATCTGCGGCACTGACCTCAGGCACGACTCTGCCATCCCTGCCCACAGGCCTCTCCTGGAGCTTGAGGCCCATGCTCGCTCGGACAGTGTCCCATCCGTTCTTGTTGGCCATCTCGTCCCTGCAGGTTGCAGGTTGCATGTGCCATGGGTTTGATGAAGCTACACTGCAGGCCTCCATGGAACAAAAGGTCATGAAGCACAGAGCTGCGAGCCCCTGTACTGCACAGGGTACCCTGTGTATGTTAAACATAATGCATAAACAGAACCACCCTCCATTACAGATCTAACATGAATGCTTCCCTTGAACATGGAATGCTATTATGCTGGAGACTCAGGAATCATGCGCTTATGCAGCCTATAAATCGAAGTGCACGTCAGGAGAATGTAGAAGGGCATTTTGAACTGGCTGCTAAGTTGGACAGTGCTGAGATCCATCCAGCACCTGGGCTGCTCACATCAATTGTGCTTACTTTGGTATATGCACTTATTGCATGCATAGATAGCCCTGTACACTGAACGCACACTATTGAGGCATCTATCACATTTTGCGACTGAATTGACTTCTCGCAATGCCACTCACCGGCCAGAGCGTACACTCAGGTCCAGCAAATCTTCATTATAGAGCTCCAGTGCCGAAGCTGTAACCTACAATGGAAAAGAAGGCAGGCAATCATCATGAATATGGATTGCACCGGACACTCGGTCTCATAGCAGTCCTTCACGGTGTGAGCAATAATTCGACCGGACTAAAAAAATCAGTTCCTGCCAAGCCTGTTGGAATTCTTGCCCCAAGTGGCTGGAGTGCCTAAAACTGTTTTGAGTGCTGCTAAACAACCCTGTATGCTTAGTTTGCTCAGGAGACCCCCGAGGACGTGTCAGGGGAATCAAGCCAAAATGTCACCTTTCTGGATGGCGCCCCAGGCCGATACTGAGACGCAGGTTTCATCTGAGAGTCCTTATACAGTGCATTTATGGGGTTCCGTGGTTAGGGAGGGGGTGGATAGCGGGGACCCCAATTTACCAATTATTCTGGGGTTATAGAACTTAATTACTTCTTCAAGGATGACGAAACAACTCAACTGTTGAGGAAGCTGACCAATTGTCATTTTTAAACCCAATTCAAACTCGTACAGCCCAGAGAGATCTTCCCTTTCAATTCAGGTAGTTTCAAATTGATTGAACTGTTCAATGAAATGTTAATCAGATGTTTTGTGACCTGTAGGTCTGGGGCTGTTCAGAACTACAACAGGCTCCTGTTCACACTTAGCTTGGCTGAGCTGACAAAAAAATTAGAATTATTGCTTGGGAGGCCTGCTCACCTCTATCTTCTCTCCTGGCTTCTGCTTTTTCTTAATGTTCTCCACAATCTGAAAGAGGTGTCGAATGACGCGAGGAGTGATACCTGCAACGTGACAGTAATTAAAAGAGATGAGATGTTGCTTCAAGCAATTCTGATAGAGCGCTTCCATGAGTGATCCCTCATCTATCCACTGTTCCCATCATTTGCAATTCTCAGCTCTAACATCACTGAATCTGCAGGTCCTGCTGTAGATTCAGAGGATACTTTGGGAAGATTTGGCCCTGTCTCTGGCGAATCATCTCACCTTCCTCAACCACTCCGTGGATGCCCTGACCACCTGACATGGTATGCGTTTTACCAGAGCCAGTCTGCCCATATGCCAGGACTGTGGCATTGTAACCCTGCAGCATGAAGGGTGACATGGCGACCATATGCTGCCTTTACACCTAGAGAGAGGGGCTGTGATATATTAACCCATGCTTGAACAAAGAAGGAATAAGGTGCAGGGTAACTCGACCATTTGCAAAAGTACGTGAGCAGTTTACTGAAGGATGAAACAGCTGATGATGGTGATGATGGATTACGCCGCCGCACGAAACTGCAAATTGCAAATTTAACATCCATTGTTGAGGAGACACTAGCTCGCAGAACCTAACCTCAGCATGCGTGAGAGGAAGCTTGTTGTGCCGATGGCTGGACAAGCAATCATTACAGACCAGGCATGGTTGTGCATGCGATGCTGAGTGCTCACCAATTGCCCGGAAAGCACTGCTGTTCAGTATCAGAGTTATCGGCCACTTTCAAAAAGAACACATAATGTGTGTGTGTGTGTCTGTGTGTGTGTGCATTAGAGTGGGGGGGTGTCAAGTGTGCACACATGCATGTGCAGTGGGGAGGTATAGCGGGCATGCATGTACACAATTGTGCTTGTTATCTGAAGTCATTTGTGCATGCATGGTCTGTGTGGGCGTGCATGTAAATGTAAAGTTCGCGTGTGCACTTGTGTTTGTGTGTTTGTGTCTGTGACTGTGTCTGTGTGCATGTGCATAATTGCATGTTTGCGCGCATGCATGCGCAAGCGTGCGTGCGTGTGTGCGTGTATGCGCGTGCGAGTGCTTTCGTGTGTGTGTGTGTGTTTGTGTGTGTGTGTGTGTGTGTGTGTGTGTGTGTGCGCGCGCGCTACTGTGCGAGTGCTCGCGTGTGTGTGCCAGGGACAAGGGATGCCCTTAAGAGCCATCAAGGAGGGGAATGGCAACAACGAGGGGAATCCATTTAGAACACTTGAAGTGCTTGAATTCACTGGGATGGTTGCTGAGCCCCTGGCAGCTGTTGCTCAAAATGCACTTGCATCTTCCTGTGAGCTTTCCAGCACAGGCTTTTCCAGCGCAGGAGCAGCACCTTGAAGCAGCTCTCCACGAGCTGGTGCACACGGTCTTCGTATATGACATCGGACGTGCACTCCGGTCCATAGCGTCGGTCGAAGGCGTAGCCCAACGCTGTCTTGCCGCGGAGCTGAAGAAGTGTGTTTTTGTCTACGGCCTACAGGCAGGGCAACGGTCACTCCCCCTCAACCCCTGGGCTCCACGCAAGGACACGAATGCTTCTTTGCCTCGCTGTGTTCACAACTTTGCGGCACTTACCGTGACCACCACCTGCTTGGTGGGCTCGTCAAAGGACACGCACTCGCGATGGCCTTCGCTGCGCTCCCGAGGATTCAGCGGCCGTGCCTGCAAAGAGTTTAGAATGAATATGGCTTGCGAGATGGATGCACTGCATAAGAGCATTCGCTGCGTCTGGCTATGTCTTAGCGGCTTTGAGCAGGGGATTGTGCACTGAGTTAGAGGAGAGGAAAAGCTCCCAACAGAGGCACACCAGCCTCTCAAACCTGCAAGAACTTGATAACAAAGTCTTGCATGACGCTCATGACCAGCAGGGTCTTCCCTGTGCAGGGCTAGCAGACCATGCACTCCTCTAGGTCAACCATGCTTGCATGTTACAGTGTATGCCAATTTCAGAGAGCTCACTCAGCAGGATGACACCAGCATCCGTGCGCATAGTACTTACTCGCACGCACACTTGGATGCTAGACTGCTCCTCCATCCTGGTCCAAGACAGCCAAGATAGTTGATAGAGAACAGTCACAGGTCGGTCTCTATCATCACATCAAAAATAAAATGTTATAACTTAGAGAGTCCCCGGGAGGGACGTCACGCTGCTTGCAAAATCCGAAAACCGCTGCTGACAAAAACCGAAACAAGACTTTTTTTGGCTCATATCATATGACTTTGAGCTCATTTTACAATATGTATCTTGTAACACTTCGATGGTACACGAGACTTCAGCTGCCGACGCGGTCCAGTCCAGGGATGCGCGCTGTGCCGGGTACCAATGCGTCGTCCAACACCCACTTTGAAGTCACAGTCTTAGGCTGTGAGTAGAACTGCGCTCATCGGGCGGGTGTGGTGCTGTGTGTCAGGATGGTTGCACATGCCACAACGGGGCAGGCATTCATGCAAGTCGAGGGCCATTATTTCAAGGCTTCTGGAAATAGTTGTTAACTGCACTGCGCACCTGCACCCCAGCTCTGCCATACATGTGCAGGTCCCCAGCAAAGGAGCCGCGCCATCCGGTGAAAGAGAAAAACGGCAGGGGAACTGGAATGGGAACATTGATGCCCACCTGCGCCAAGGATATGTGTCAGGTATAGACAAGATAGATACAGTAACGGTATAGACAGTAGGTATAGACAGTAGGTATAGACAAGATAGATACAATATCGCATGCAGAACCAGCAAAAAGCAGCAACCTAGAAGCCAGCTGACACCCACGAGGTTATCCTGCCTGTCCGGCAATTCACCCTCAAATTTAGGGGATTGGGACTCTGGATGAGGTCTAAGGGCACATTCCCCAGGAGGAAAAGCCTAGCCCTAGCAAGCCCTTGTCAAGGGCCTTGAAATTTTTATTGGTTGATCGAGTGAACAGCGAATTTATGTCCAAATGGGGGGGGGGAAGGCTGCTCATTGGGACTGCTGTTGTCTATGAGCGCATGATTGAAGTTTGGATGGAATGTGGCAGACCAAGAGCGGCCTGGGCAGGTGCCAAACTTGGCTTGCCGGAAGCATTCCTTGCTAATTAGCCCGCACTTCACCAGTCAGCAGGTCCTGAACATCAAAAGAAGAGTACAATCATCCACGTACACACTTACACATGATGTTTCTTAATAAACTGGCATCGCATTCAAAACCTCTTGGATCATGCCATGCTCAAAGCCATAGTGAGCCTATGCGTTTTACAACACGCCACAATACTGAGTACTGTGGTTGCAGAGCCAATTACCATATCCAAATGTGCCTCATGGGAAGGATCAGAGTACTCACCATACCCACATCAACCTCATGCTGGAATTTCCGCGCTGCTGCCCCAGAGCGTGTGAAGATGGCCGTTCCATTACCATGCTTGTTTGCATTCACTAGGTTGATTGCTTGATCTAAAGTCTCAACCTATGACAACAAGTGGGATAGGCAAGGGTTGGACAGCTGAACCTGCTGCAAACAAGGGCAGCTTAACACTGAAATAATGGCACTGAAATAATAGCTTGTTTAGATAATACACAAAGTACAGTGTCTTGATTGTGAGCACTTGAAAGCCTTTGATTGAAAACTATGAATAAATGCAAAAATTAGAAGCAAACATGGCTGACAGTATGTTGTGCAGCTCACCTCCATGCATGAAAGTACTGGTCCAAAGATCTCTTCCTTGTAGCATTCCATGTGTGGCTGCACTCCGCCTAAAAGTGTGGGTCCAACCCAGTTGCCTTGTTCATACCCCGGAACATGAACTCCACGGCCATCAGAAAGGCACTGTGCGTGCAAGGATCGAAGGTCAACACAATCCCACTTCAGGAACAAGCAGCTTTACATACATTGATGGCATGCAAGAGCAGGCCATCAGGCACTTCCATCCATTTCTTTCACAATATTTCATTGTGCAGCAACAACACCAAGCTTACCCTCACGTACAAAGAGCATTAGGGACATGTTGCCACACCCTACGTGTAAAGGCATCTCCCCTAGCAACCCATCGCGCACGCAAGGGAGGAAAATACCTGTGCTCCTTCGTTAATTCCGCTTTGGATAAGTCGCTCGCAGCGTGATTTGGCTTCAGGAGAGATCAAAGGTCCTACATCAGCGCCAGGCTCCCACCCAGCATTGACCTAGCAGGTATAGTACAGTTCAGTTTAATCACAAGGCCAAGCCCAACGTTTGCTTTAATTCATGCACATCCATGCCTTCATACCTTAGCAATTTTATGCAAGTCCCACTACGCGTACAACCAATTTATTGTACCAGAGCAAGTCCCAAACAAGACATTTACAGGTACCCTGACATGTGTCGACCAAAATTCGAATTTGGTGGCTACTGGTGTCAAACGGTTATGACTAAATAGGCTTCCAATAAGTACGCCTCACGCACATCGTTTCTCGTAGGCAACACCATCCCTTGCGATCTGCCAGGCTTACCTTCAGTGACTTGGCTGCATCTATGAGGGGCTGCTTCCACTTGTCAAATCCCCCCACAAACACGGCGGCAGAGATGGCCATACATCGCTGTCCAGCGGCGCCAAATGATGCACCTACAGTTTTTTGGCAAGACGGCATATGGTTTCAAAAATTGCTGTATGGTCTCCAGGTTCCTGTGATCAAACCCTAGCAGGCAGCCATCGATGTGCAGGTAATTTGCAGCAAGGAAGCAATCTCTTACTCAAGCGCTCAAAAGGCACATACCAGCCAGTGCTTTTATGGTGGAATCCGCATCGGCATCAGGGAGGATCACTGCGTGGTTCTTGGCGCCCATGTTGCTCTGAACGCGCTTGCCTTGCGCTGATCCGCGCTGCATGGCACAAATCAGACAATTAAATTTGAAACAGGAAAGCTTCCTGTGCACAGGTATGAGCGCTTGCAAACAATACAAAATTGAGGGAGAGAGAATTAAATGCTTCTTTAGGTGGCAGGTAATTGAAGGAATAAACCTTGCTCACCTCATAGATATAGCGTCCAGCCTTGTCAGATCCTACAAATGAGATGGCTTTGATGTCCGGATGATCCAAGATGCTATTTACAGCATGATGTGTCCCATGCACGACATTCAGCACCCCCCTGCGTATGTTGAGTTTGTGAGCTATTAGCTGCAATGACATCAACACCACAGACCGCTAGCCATAGCCACAGGACATCATACTACACACAAATCCTTGCCACAATTGCCCAACTCCCAAGCAACCAAGCTAAATACCAGATGCACATGAGTAATCGCAGAAACCTGACACAGTCCCACCTTGGCAGCCCAGCTTGCAAGGCGAGCTCAGCAAGGATCATGGCCGCCCCTGGGTCTTTTTCACTGGGCTTAAGGATGAAAGTGTTGCCAGCAGTAACTGAAATGCAGGGAGCAGGATAGCACAATCAGGCACATATCAACAAATTGGCGGCAACCCCAAGCCCAGCAGTGTGAGGTAGGAAGCACAGAAGCGGCTACCGTCACTTGTGAGGCAATTACATGCATAATTGTGTTTGTGCGGCATGAAATTTGGCTTGCAGGATGCCACTACTACCTGCCAGAGGGAACATCCATAGTGGAACCATGGCCGGGAAGTTAAAAGGGCAAATGCCAGCGCACACCTGAAAAGAGGACAAAAGACAGCATAAGTATCTGTTAATTTCAGCAAGGTGGATTGGGGGGGCTGCCCCTTTGTCAATGGCAGGCCCAAAAGCATGCAAAGGCCTGGCAAGTAGTCCACACCTCACTTACCCCGAGTGGCTGCCTGATTGAGTAGCAGTCGATGCCTGATGCCACGTTTTCAACCTACATGGCCCAAATGTATTTGAGGTTACAATTTGAACTAAGTATGGCTCATTGTAGCATGCTATGTAGCAGCAGATGCGTGTGCAGCAGGTCGCAAGCACAAATTTGTAGTAAAGCTTGTCCAGCAGAAGCAACCCACCAGCTCGCCAGCTAATTGTGGTGCCATACCGCAAGCGTACTCAACGACCTCTAATCCGCGAAAGACGTCTCCTCTTGCATCTGAAAGCGTTTTCCCCTGCTCGGTTGTGATATTTTGAGCTAACTCGTCCTACATCATGCAAAATACAGAAGCAAGGATGTATAGGAGTGTGTTGCCTCTCTAGTATCATGGAAGCCTGCAATGTGCACTTTCAATCAGTGACTCCTCTTTTCAAGCAAGGCTCAACCCAGTGCATGGCAGGCCAAAGGACAAAAGGGCTTTGCTAAACATAGTCTCGTCCACACTTCAGTTCCTGTTGCAGTCAAGTACAAGATTGCTTATCACGCATAAGTAAGCCCCTAGTAACATCTCTCCGAGTAACATCACTCCATGAGGCTACGTGAGGAAAAGAACCTGTCATTCTGAATTGCAAAAGAGTATGAGTTGCAAGGTAACCAATGCAAAGGGCAAGGCAGGGAATAGATAGCTTGGCTCCTGCTGCAATTGTTCAGGCAAAAGGCCACTCACCATACTACCCTTGATGAGCTCTTGCAGCTTGAACATGACCCTTGTCCTAGTAGGAACAGGTGTATCTGCACATGTAGAACAAATTATTAATTTGAAATTAAGGACGTTGCATTTATCACTCATAACAAAACGAGCTGCTGCGACACTTGCTGAGGCGACATGCCAGCTCGAGAGGAGCTGTTTTTAGCCGAGCAGCCTGAAAACATCAAGGCATTCACATCATCAGTGCCACACTACTGCACACCAGGCGTCTTGTAATAAAAGAAAACATTATTATAAAGTTTTGAGCTCTAGGACAATTGGCTTTACAATCCTAAGAGCATGCTTGTCAGGAAGCTGATCTCACCTCGCCATTTCACAAAAGCATTTTTTGCAGACTGAACACTGCGTTGAAATTCTTCATCCGTGGCAAGTGGCAGTTTACTGACCACTTCTTGCGTTGCCTGCACAAATAGTCAAGCCTTGATCTCAGCACATTTTCTGTTGCTCCCATGTCATTGCTCTTTTGGTTAGCATTTGGACAAACAGCGCGTGCTTACCTTACCGACAGGAACATGGTTTGACCAGAAAAATACATGAGAAAGCAGGCTGTACATACATGCTGGACCACAGTTACAACCAAGCTCACCGGATTGACAACATCCACCCAGGAGCTCGTCTGACTGTTTTCCAGGTGGCCATCAATGAGAAGCTTAACTTTTGGCTGTAGATGGCGCAACATACGGTCAGAGGAGCACAGTCACGTGAGAAGACATGCTCATGAAAGTTTTGTGCAGCAAATACTGTTGTTTGTTCGTTTTCAGGCATCTGCATGTATGGTGTGTGCGTGTGTGCGTGCATGTCTGTGTGTGTGTTTGCATGTGGGCATGCGTGTTTGGGAGTGTATGTGTGTATGCATGTGCGCGCGCGTGTGTGTGTGCATGTGCGCGCGTGTGTGCATGCATGTGTGTGTGTGTGTGTGTGTGTGTGCGCGCACGCGTGTATGCATATGCGTGTGTGCGCTTATGTGCGTATGTGCATGCATGAGAGTCTGTGCTCACACATACACCATTCATTGAAACAATTGAAAATGGAACACAAGATCTTACCACTTGGCTTAGTGACGACAATCCACGTAGAAGGCAAGGGTACTTGGTCCAAGTCGACAACCCTTGTCTCCCTATCATCATGATCATTAAAATGATACAAAATAAATTGTTGCGAAATCCAAAGGCGCTGCCTTTAAACATAGAGATTGCTTGCAAACCTAATTGTTGTTCGGTTGTTCGGCCTTTTCCCCATATACCTTTCCTATTATAACTGCTGCGGTTCGATTGATCCAGTTTGACAGCAAGCAGTTGGTCCTTGCTAAACCTGAAGGAGAGTTTCACAGAAGAGAATCCCTGGTAGCACAACAAAAGCCTGGTGTTACTTGCACATGTATCCAACAGGACTATACATACCCCAAATAAAAGAAAAGAAAAGAAAAACTACACATGCGTAGCCTGCGCAGGCAGCAGCTCCCGCATCAATTCAGGAAAAGGAGACGCATTGGCCCGAAGTGATTATCCTTCACCAATAGAAAAGATAACTAGTGGGGATCTGGAGGATGGCTGGCAGCCCCCTGCTCCAGACCAATTGGCCTTGCAAGGCCTTGAGAGCTTGTTTTTTCAAGTGCGTGTCTTGTTTCAGTTTGTGAGCATAATGCATGGGGTGAGCATGCAATTTCAGGGCAGTCATGCAGATCCTTTTTGCCACTTGGCATCAGCAACCAGTAAGGAGTTGCTTTGCTGATGTGTTAGCCGTGCTTAACGGCCAAAGTATCTAATTCAATCCCCTGCGTTCAATGAGTGACTAAACGCATTTGGATGCTAAGTAGTCCTCAGTTGTGGAAAGCACAGCTGTCTCTTCGAGCACCACTCTGTGTTGCTCGCAGGGGCAAGCGGTCCTAGTGGGACAAAGCCATGGCAGAGCTCCTGCGGGGCCAGGGCCAGGTGGGTGGGTGGAGGTGCAAATACAAGTGTGTGGGTACAGCATACTAACCCATGTAAAATTTAGGTGGTGTGGAGAGCTCAATCCCTGCCGGTAGGTGCCCTCTTCCCAGTTTGGTGGTGCGGGTTCCCGCCTGAAGCAGACCCACCCATGCTGGTGGTGGGTCAGCACCAGACCCACTGATGCCTGGTGCTTGCATCAGCTGTGAACCTCTTTCCCATGATTCACGCCAAAAAGAGTATTACTGCTGGTGTAGTCTTTCCTTTTCTGAAGGCAATGTTACTTTCCTGAAGCCTTGTATAATAAAATTGTCTTTTATCCTGTTTAATGACCTTGTTTAATCAAATTGTCTTTCATTTCTTTCCCAACAGGAAATACCATTTCATTTCAGACATCATGGATTGTGTTTGGAAAGCTATGATTAGCCACAAACCAGGCAGCCTATTGACCGGCTGGCAGTCAATTCTACATACTCACCTTGGAGGCACATCAGGGCAAGACATGCGAAGCATTCATTAATTTCACCGAACAGCACGCCCTAGTTGCAGGATCCCTTTGCAGTCGAATAGATCAACCTTTTCTCAGTTCTTTTTAGGGATTTCCCAGGTTTTCTGCCCCCCAGGCCCAGTGGGCTTCCTAATAAGGTCCAACTTGAAGATTACCAGGACTGCTGAGCAGTACTTCCTTTGCATGTCTGAAGATTTGCTCAACATGTAGAGCTCGGTTTCATGTAAACATCCCTACTAAGCATATTCTACCAGTGAAAGGACACTCAGATTGAATTTTCACCAAAACATCTCGCTTTCAGACACTACCTTACATTTCATTTGCGCGCCTTTCTAGTCTGCGGCTCAGGTTATGGGACTGTTTGGCCTCAGCTAAGCTGCTCTCGTCCAGCGGATACAGCTACCATCTAGCTTGCATACTTGCATAGTATGAACCCCCACCTTACCGGAAGTGTGGCTGTATAATGATTAACTCAAGGCAATAGCTCCAATGCGAGAAACATCTTACAAGCTGGCACGCACCTTAGCTCTTGGTGCAATGATTGCTGGTCATCCCACATCCTATCTGCTGTAAATAGTCTGACACAATCCTACATGTTCGAAGAAAGGCTGCTGAAGTGTCAGCCCGTTGATCTCGGTTGTTTTGTTGTGGACCTCAGGGAGAGGCACTAGGATTATTGGGCACCTTATTCTGATATGCATCCACGAGAGCGCAACAGCAAACGCTCAACTTATCATTAATGGTGCGTCCTTCCTACAAAGAGGGCCCTGGTCACAAGTTTGCCATACATCCTTCCCAGATACATGTTTCTTGACCTTCTTCGTGACCAAATTGGCAGCGTGGCACGCTTTGGACTTTGTGCCCACACCCTACGAATTGATACAGTGACCGGGACTCACAATACCTCTCCTACTTGCAACTTGTGCAATGCTCATCTCATGAAGGGCACCCTAGATGTGAAGCGGTCTGCGTCTAACTGGGCTGTTCTATGTGAGTGAGGGCACGAACCTCTGCAATTCTATTGGTTTACAGCTAGCTGCCATTAAATTTAAAAACGGGTTGTTGTCCTCTAATAGTGCCACTCTTAAGCAGGCCCTTTACACAGACCTCAAGCTAGTGCCTCGGGCTACAACATCTTGGGCTTCGGACATTTTGCGGGATTGCGAGGCTGTGACACATATGCACAAGTTTTCTTGCAGGGGCTCCCTGTTTGTTACTCAGATATTCACAGCTGACCTGAGGTTTAGGATGATGAAAGTGTGTTGGGACATTGCTGAAATGAACTCTCTGGAAACGACAACAAATTAATGACATATCATTCTTGTGTTCCCTTTCCCCTCCTAGATCTTCAAGCTGATTCACACGTGAGCAGAAAGGGGGTGTCCCCCTGATGGCACCTCGCTATCTGGACCTTGACCTCCTTAAGCATGCTATGAGGAATATGATCAGGTTTGTTTGTGTGCACATTCAATGTGAAGTTCTCTCACGGTGGAATCCTCCATCTGGCGCAGTCGAAATGGCCACTGTGACTAGTGCTCCTGGGCTGCTGTTCAAAATGATGTGCATGTTCTTTTCCACTGTCCGACAGTGAGTCAAGACTTGTGTGTGTGTGTGTTTTCTCAAAAAAGTTCTCTATCCTTTTCTGTGGAGGCCCCTTACTGGTTTGCATGCCTTGCCTAATCAGATTGCTTTTGATTTCCTTTCTCAACAGCACAATAAACTCTGCCATTTAATCTCGCACGTGATGGACTTGTTCTTGGCTGGCGAAGACCAGCAACAAACCAATCAGCCTAACAACCAGGCTGGCAATCAACCCTTATTTGTGACTTGTAACTTACGTCCCTCTATTTTATCCCGCAGGTCGGCGGAGCCAGAAAAGAAAAGAACAGAAAAGAAAAACTACGCAAGCAGCCTGCTTGCGTAGTTTTTCAGCATAATTATTATGCTGAGCATAATAGCTCCCCACATCTATGAAGGAAAAGGGGCCACTTGAGAAGAAAAGCCCCTTCACCAGAAAATGAAGAAAGCAGTCAGTGAGAATCAGGAGGGTTGCGGGCAGACAAGCCAGCATACCTCTCCTGATTGGTTTGAAGGTGAGAAGAATGCTCAAGAGAACATCTGGTCTGAAGAGAAGAAGAAAAGAAAAAAGAAGAAAAACTACGCAAGCAGCAAAAAGCTCCTCACATCAATTAAGGAAAAGGGGCCACTTGGGAAGAAAAGCCCCTTCACCAGAAAAGAAAAGGGGGGGTTAGTGAGGATCAGGAGGGTTGCGGGCA
>LKMJ01000974.1_pt1 | contig 24163 bp, 19 predicted proteins | sample 643391 | NCBI WGS metagenome assembly LKMJ01 (sample SAMN04112250, study PRJNA286221) | soda lake metagenome | biome: soda lake; feature: Kulunda Steppe; material: water; isolation source: sample PL-Br10 brine of Picturesque Lake | place: Russia: Kulunda steppe | collected 2010-07
ACGTCGACGTGGGCGGTCCCGCTTACAGTGCTGTCCGGCGAATCATACTCGGCAATCAGGCCCATCGTCCACTCGTCGGGATCGATCGGACCGCCGATCGACCACCTGAAGTGTGCCTCGCCCTTCTCCAGCCAGAACTCGAGGTCCGTGAGCTCGATATCGCTCTCCTCGAGAGGTTCCACTTCGATCTCAATCTTGACGAGCTGCTCGTCACCCCGCGGTGTCGCGGCGTGGAACTCAGCGACCGAGTCCTCCTTTAGGGGCCCCAGCTTCACCGTTTCGCTATCCCCGCGACCCGAGAGCCGGAATTCCTCCGGATCAGCAGGGACTGCTGTCACTTCAACATCCGTCCGACCAAACGGCGGGCCCCGGATCTCGACCTCAACCTCACTCGTCTCATACTCTTTCAACTTAAGGGAGGTAGGGGAAACATCGATGAGATCTGCCCCCTCATTCGCCGCTACACCGCCACTGACTGCTGTCCCGCCGATAAGGAACCCTCCTGCTGCCGCGCTTGTTTGGAGTACTGAGCGTCTTGATACGCCTGGTGCTGTGGACTCGTAGATCTTTTTCATGGTCCCGCCCGTTAGAGGGGGTAAGACATCATAGCTACAGTAGCCAAGCTTCAGTTTTTGAGAACCCTGAGACATGATTGTTGAGTGATAAGAATCTCTGTCCACCGATAACGGTAGTATGTCTTGATATCGGTGCGTTCGGGATACGTGTTCGCAGATCAGCAGGAAAATACTGATCGAAAGTTGACTTTTCTTCAGCAATCGGCGGACGGTTAGGATGCTCCGTAACTGCTGACTATACGCTCTATATCTTGCACGCCAATTTCATCCTATCCACTATCTGTCATACTGGAACGTATGAGAGTCTACAGGCGGAGCAGGCCGAGTGCCTCGGGGTCGTACGGAAATCTCCGATTTCCGTGATGACGAGAATCTCCGATTCTCGAACCACTTGACCCCGAGGCGGTTCACGCTAATCCCGAGAGACGCTTTTTCCCTCGGACGGCGTCGAGGCGGCAGAATCGTCGATCACCCGGCTGGCCCACGTCCCGCGGAGGAAGTAGCCGCCGGCGAAAAGCATCATCAACACGTTCGCGATCGCCTCGCCGTACCAGATGCCGGTCGCGCCGTATCCACCCGGAACCGCGAGGAGATACGCGAACGCCGACCGGAAGACGATGAACCCGAAGAACGCGAAGACCATCGCGAGTCGGGTGCTTCCGCTGCCGCGGAACCCGCCCTGAACGATGTAGAAGACGCCGAGAAAGACGTACGTCGCGCCGACGACGCGGAGGTACTCCGCACCGATTCCCGTGACGACGGCGGCCCCCTCCCCCTCGATGAACACGCCGATAATCGTGTGCGCGAACAGATAGACACCGACGCTGAAAAGAAGAAGGCACGCGGCGATGATGGCGACGGCGGCACCGACGCCGCGCTTTGCGCGATCGACCTGTTGTGCTCCGAGGTTCTGACCGACGACGGTCTCGACGCCGCGCGCGAGCCCGAGGGCGGGCAATACGACCATCGAGGTAACCCGGGTTCCGATCCCGTAGGCAGCGACGGCGTCGGCACCGGCGATCGCGACGAGCGCCGTCAGGATCGTCACGCTCAACGCGCTCGTAGAGATTTCGACGCTCGCCGGCGCGCCGATACGGAAGAGGTCGCGCACGGTTTCCAGCTGCGGTCTGAGGTCCGAAACCGAGAGCTCGATCCCGACCGCGCCCGAAAAGAGCAGCCAGAAACCGACCGCCGCACCGACACCGCGTGCGAGGATCGTCGCTACCGCGGCTCCCTGTACGCCGAGTCCGGCAAAGCCGGTCAGTTCGTACAGCGTCGCCTCCAGCCCCTCCAGACCCGTCCACGCGAACAGCACGTTGTCCCGAAAGCCGAGGATGAAGAACGGATCGATGACCACGTTCAATCCGACGCCGAACGCCATGAGATACAGCGGCGTCCGCGTATCGCCCCATCCCTGCAGGAGCGACTGAAAGACGAAAAACCCGAAGATGAACGGGATGCCGACGAACATCGTCCGGGTGTAGGCGACGGCGAGACGGTGTTCTTCGGACCCCGGGACCGCCCCGACGAGTTCCAGAAGCGTCGGCGCGAGCACGAACCCGACGACCGAAAACAGCGCCGAGACACACACGATGACCGAGATCGTCTGTCCGGCGACGTGGCGCACCCGATCGAGATTCCCCGCGCCCTTGTTCTGGGCGACGAGCACCGTCCCGGCGACCGAAAAGCCGAGCGAGAGGCTGATGATCAAAAAGACGATCGCCCACGAGAACGAAAGCGCCGCAACCGCCGGCTGACCGAGCCGTCCGACCCAGAACGTATCGGCCAGATTGTAGCCGACCTGAAGCATGTTGGTCAGGATGATCGGCACCGAGAGAACGACGAGCGGTTTGAGCAGGTCGCCGTCGGTGACGTTGACCGCCCGATCCCGCGTTCCGGTCCGACTCATTCGACCGGGAGACTCCCGTCACAGAGGCGTCTCTCGATCGGTTCCGTCCGGTCCGGAGAGCTCATGGTGAATGAATGTTCACTTACCCAGATAACCGTTGTCTTTCGGCGAGAGAAAACGGCCTGCTATCGAACCAGCGGCTGGTTGTACGCCGTCTCTTCACGCATGACGTACTCCCAGGTCGTCTCACACGCACAGGAGACCTCCTCGAAGACGGCGGGATCCTGCCGGAGGTCGAAATCCTTGATCGCCCGCTGGACGAGATCGTCGCACTCCCCGCAGTTGTGCGGACCGCGATCGGACCCGTGTCCCACGGGATCGGAAACGACAAGCGCGTCGACGTCGGCCGTCGACGCGAGGACGTCACAGATCGACCACAGCCACGGCGGGCGGTAGCCCCCGTCGTGATACAACTCCTCGACCATCGTGTGCCGCTGGACGTTACAGGGGTTCATCGAGACGGTGTGACAGCCCTCGACGGCCGCACACTCCCGAATCGATCGTTTCATGTCGGCGACGGCGTCGGGTTCGGCGAGAAACGGCGGTTTCATGAGGAGATACGCCTTGACGCCGGCGCCGGCGGCTCTCGCCTCCTCGCAGGCCGCCTCGAACGCCGCGAAATCGAAGTACTTGTTGACGGCGTCGTGGCGGACGCGGTCCGTGGCGGTCTCTAAACCGATCGCGACGTCGGTTTCGAGACCGCGGTCGGTGAACGCTGCGAGCTTCTCCCGATCGACGAAATCCGGCAGCGATTCGACGACCATCCGTTCGCGGTTTTCGAACGCTTCGGCGATCGACTCGCGCGTCTCCGCGGGCACTTCGCGCTCGTCGAGAAACGAACCGGAGGTGTAGATTTTCACCAGTGGGGCCGGTTCGGCCGCCTCGTCGGCTTCGTGTTCGAGACAGCGATCGAGCTGTGCCATGAGGTTCTCGTGGCCGACGCTACCGCCCTCGACCGATTCCGCGACGTACCCACACATCGTACAGCCGCCGGCGCGAGCCCACCGACAGCCGCCGGTGTTCAGGATGATCGTAAGCGACTGGCGGACGCCGTCGGGGGTGTTGTCCTCGTCGAGCCACACCCTGGTCGGCTCGGTCGGATCGTAGCTCGCATCGTTGCGAGCCCGGATCTCGCGCATCACCTCGTTGTGGGCGTCCATCCCTCGCCCCTTCTCGTAGTGCTCCGGCGTCGGCTGACTCATTGAAAACGGTAGCCCGCCCGGACCTAAATCCGTGTCGGAACCGCCATGTCTCGCGCATCGAAACCGGAAACGAAACATCATGTAATCAATTATGGTTATATTCTGGTGGGAACAATTACCACGATGGGACTCTACTAGCTAGTGTTGATATTATCATGACCGATCTAGGCGGATTCCACGACAACGTCGCTCGAGTCGACCTCTCGAGTGAGGACGTACAGTACGAGTCGATCGACGACGAGGACGCAAAGAAGTATATCGGCGCTCGCGGCCTCGGTGTGAAGTACGTCTTCGATCAGGGCCCCGACGTCGATCCCGAAGGCCCCGAGAACCTTCTGGCATTCATGAACGGTCCGCTCAGCGGCACGCAGGTCACCATGAGCGGCCGGATCGCGGTGTGTACGAAATCGCCGCTGACCGGCACAGTCACCGACTCACATCACGGCGGGTGGTCCGGCGCCCGACTCAAGTGGGCCGGCTTCGACGGCCTGCTGTTCGAGGGGAAAGCCGAAGAGCCGGTGTACGCCTACGTCGAGGACGGTGAGGTTGACCTCCGGGACGCCTCACACATCTGGGGGAAGGGCGTCCACGAGGCTCGCGAGACGATCGAGGAGGAACTCGGCGGCGCCTACGGCAAGAACCTCTCGTTTATGGGGATCGGCCCGGGCGGCGAAAACGGCGTCAAATACGCCTGTATCGTCAACGAGGACGATCGTGCCTCGGGCCGCGGCGGCACCGGCTGTGTCATGGGCTCGAAGAACCTCAAGGCCGTCGTCGTCAAATCCGGAACGAAGATGCCGAAACCGGCTGACCCCGAAACGTTCAAGAAGGGACACAAGCAGGCGATGGAACTCATTCAGGAATCCGACGTCACCGCCCCCAACGAGGGCGGGTTGTCGGTGTACGGGACGAACGTCCTGATGAACGTCTCCGACGAGATGGACGGGCTGCCGACGCGAAACGGCCGATACACCTCGACGGCGAGTGAGGCACGCGAATCGCCCGACGAGCCGAACATCGACGCCGAGAACGTCTCCGGGGAGAACGTCCGCGAGAATATCCTCGTCGACGAGCCGACCTGTCACTCCTGTCCGGTCGCCTGCAAGAAGGAAGTCGAAGTCGACGTGATGCACAAAGGCGAGGAGATGAACGTCCACATGGAGTCCTACGAGTACGAATCCGCGTGGGCGCTCGGGCCGAACTCGATGAACGACGACCGCGACAAGATCGCGGTGATGATCGACCGCTGTAACGACATGGGTATCGACACCATCGACACGGGCAACATGCTCGCGATGGCCATGGAGATGACCGAGGAGGGCAAACTCGATGACCTCGACGACGGGATCGAGTGGGGCGACGCCGAGACGATGATCGAGATGATCGAACGCATCGGCCACCGCGAGGACGAACTGGCGGACCTGCTGGCGGAGGGTGCCGACCGCATCGCCGAGCGCCGCGACGCCCACGACAACTCCCTGGCCGTCAAGGGACAGACGATCCCGGCCTACGACCCCCGGTGTATGAAGGGGATGGCGATCGCCTACGCCACCTCGAACCGGGGGGCGTGTCACCTGCGCGGGTACACCCCGGCCGCGGAGATTCTCGGCATCCCCGAGAAGGTCGACCCCGTCGAATGGGAGGGCAAAGGCGAACTCGCCGCGACCTTCCAGGACATGCACGCGATCTCCGATAGCTTCGACATCTGCAAGTTCAACGCCTTCGCCGAAGGGATCGAGGAGTACGTCCTGCAGTACAACGGCATGACGGGACTCGACGTGACCGAAGACGAGCTGATGACCGCCGGCGAGCGCGTCTGGAACCTCGAACGCTACTACAACAACCTGGTCGGCTTCGACGGGTCCGACGACGACCTCCCCGAGCGGTTCGTCGAAGGCGCCGAGGGCGCGATCCCCGGCCAGGGCGGCGTCGAGGGCAGCCTCGCCGAACTCGATCAGATGAAAGAGGAGTACTACGAGGTTCGCGGGTGGGTCGACGGCGTGGTCCCCGACGAAAAACTCGACGAACTCGACATCGGCGTCGGACCGGGAACGGGCGTTTCGGCCGGCGATTCGGCGGCTCCTGCGGACGACTGACGCTTTGGTCGGCAACCGACTTCGTTTTTTATCGCGTGAGATCGAACGCGACAGCAACGGCGCCGTCGAGACCCCAGAAGGCAAACCGATAGCGGCCGCTCGAAAGTTCCGGACAGACCTCGGCGTGGTCGTGAAACGCCTCCGCTTCGAGTCCCGACTCGGTCAACTCGAAGGTCCACTCGAACCCCTCACCGGGTGCGTGGACGATGGCCTCGTCGGTGTAGACGAGCGGTCGGTCCGCCTCGCCAACACGGACGTCCTGCCAGCCGTCCTCGGTGTACGCCTGCAGGCTGTATTTCGCGCTGTTGCCCGTCTCGGCCGTCTCTCCGGAGACGTTCGTCAGTTTGATGTGGGCGGTGTCGCCGTAGTCGAACTCGATGTCGTCGATCCGGAGGCCGAAGACCACCTCCCCGTCACGTTCGACGTCGCCCCACGCGAGATCCTCCTCCTCGAACCCCTGCGGATACCGTTCGACATCGTCACGATCGCACTCGAGTGGCTCGATCGGATCGGCTTCGATATCGGGTCGAATCGCGCCATCGAGCGCGGCGATCCCCGGGCCGATCGAATCGTCGACCGTCGCCGAGATCATCGCCGTTTCACCCCAGCCGTCGGTCACCGCCACAGAAGCCGAATCGGCCGGTGTGTGTCCCTCCTCGAATCGGACGCGAGCGAGCGACGAGGGATGGGTAACCACTTCTGCACACGCCACATCATCGCCGCTCGTGTCTATCACCGCCGCGTCGGCGCGAAGCTGGTCGTCTTCGAGACGAACGTCGCTGACGTCGAGTCGGTCGTGACAGGCGTTCGGTCCCGCCGACTCGACGAACAGGAGTCGTTCCTCCTCGTAGTCGATATCCGAGAGAAACTCGCGGAGTTCTTCCTCGCGCTCTTCGGAGACGTCGTAGGAATCAAACAGCGCCTCCGCGCGGTTTCCGCGGTCGACGAGGACGACCCGGCCGCGTTCCGCTTCGAAATCCCAGGCGGGACGGGACGTATGAACCACGAACGGGTGGGTATCGACAGCGATCGCGTCCGCCGTGTCGTTTCCGGGTCCCGGATCTGACGGACCGAGACAGCCGGCGAGCATCGTGCCGATCCCGACGCCGGCGAGACGACAGAGATCGCGTCTTCGTGGGGCCATACGGGGAGGAAGGTACCCAGAGGTGAAGCCCTTCTGGAAGGTCAAACGGTCCTTTGAGAGATCCTATCCGCCGCTGACCGGCGGGAACATCGCCAGCTCGTCGCCCTCTTCGAGTTCCGTCTCGAGTCCGTCGTCGGCGACGAAGGGATTCTGGTCGTTTCTGAGCATCCGGATGTGATCGCGAACGTCGCCGTCCTCGTCGAATACCTCCTCCTCGAGGTCGGGGTGTATTTCGAGCAGCTGATCGAGTGCGTCACCGAGCGTGTCGCCGGGACCTGCTTCGACGGTGACACGTTTCGTTCCCGCGGTCTCTGCGAGGTTCGCGAACAGTCGCCATTCCATACGCGTGGGTGGGCGTGCCGTCGACTTATCGGTTATGTCCGTGATTGCATTCGATCGGCTATCAATTATGACCGCAACCGCATCCAATCGGCTTATCCCTCCCCGAACCGTCGTTCGGTTCGATGCGCGAGATCTTCGAGATCCGGGACGGCGACGGCGCGGGACGAATCGGCGAATTGACCGTCCCGCGAGCTGGCGTAACCGTCGAAACGCCGGCGCTGTTGCCGGTCATAAACCCCCATCTGCGGACGATCGAACCGGCGACGCTCGAATCGCAGTTCGGCGCGGAGATCCTCATCACGAACGGCTACATACTCTATAAGAGCGACGAGTTCCGCGAGCGGGCTCTGGAGGAAGGACTTTCGAAGCTGTACGATTTCTCGGGGGCGATCATGACCGATTCGGGATCGTTCCAGCTCTCGGAATACGGCGAAATCTCGGTGACGAACGCCGAGATTCTCGAGTTCCAGCGCGATATCGGTTCGGACATCGGGACGCCGATCGATATCCCGACGCCGCCGGACGCGAGCCACGAGCGGGCCGAAGCCGAGCTAGAGACGACACAGTCACGGCTGGAAGCCGCCCAGTCGGTCGACACCGGCGAGATGCTCGTCAACGCGCCCGTCCAGGGATCGACCTATCCCGATCTCAGAGAGACCGCCGCTTCCCACGCCTACGGAACGAGCCTCGATGTATTCCCGGTCGGGGCGGTCGTTCCGCTCATGAACGGATACCGATACGCCGAGATGATCGACGTCGTCCGGGCGGCAAAGCGGGGGCTCGGAGCCGACGCGCCGGTCCATCTCTTCGGCGCGGGGCATCCGATGATGTTCGCGTTAGCCGTCGCCGCCGGCTGTGACCTGTTCGATTCGGCCGCCTACGCACTGTATGCCCGCGACGGGCGATACCTGACTGTCGCGGGGACCGATCATCTCGAAGATCTCGAGTATCTCCCGTGTTCCTGCCCGGTTTGTACGGAGCACACCCCGGAGACGCTTCGAGCCTGTTCTGAGGAGCGTCGCGAGGAGCTGCTCGCCAGGCACAATCTCCATGTCAGTTACCGCGAGTTGCGGACGGTGAAAGGGGCGATACGAGAGGGGAACCTCTTCGAGTTGGTCGAGCGTCGAGCGCGCGGTCACCCGGCGATGGTCGACGGCTACCGGGCACTGCTGGACGACGCATCCGCGCTCGAGCGACACGATCCCGTCTCGAAGGGCGCGTTCTTTCATCTCTCGGCGGATTCGGCGCGTCGACCCGAAGTGCAACGTCACCACGATCGACTCGGACGACTCTCGATCGAGGCCGACAGCCTGCTTTTGTCGGCGGGCGGTGACAACGAACGCTTCGAGGAGACGTGGCGGCTCCGCCCGCCGTTCGGCCCCGTCCCGCCGGCGCTTTCCGATAGCTACCCGTTGACCGTCGAAGTCCCCGAGCGGCTCGATCGGGCCGCCTACGAGGCCGCAGCGACCGGCGTCTCCCGACTCGTCGAGGCGAACCCGGCGGTCGAATTTGCACTCGCCCACTGGGAGTGGCCGGAGACCGCGCTCGAATCGGTCCCCGACGACGTCGACGTGTTCGAACTCGATCGGGCCTGATACGGACTGTTGTACCGATGTGCCGGCGATCGCTTGCCCCGGTATCAACGATTACCGGCAAACGACTACAACAGTCCGTCCGAGTGGTTCGTCAACCGTGGACTTGCGGGTTCGCACTCCGCGAAAATCGGAGGTTTTCGGGCGTGATTCGAGAATCGAAGGCGCTCGTCATCACGGGAGACGGACATCTCTCGAACGACAGCGGGACTTCCGATCTCGCCGTGGCCCTGTTCGGTCCTCGGCTCCGACTGGCGTCGGAACACGCCGCCTCACGGGAAGGGTGAGACATCTTGATGACAGAGGTGATCGAAAGGCAGGGATAGGAATTATCGCTGGGGGGCACAGTGAAGAGATCGCTGGGCTCCGACGGGACCTACCGTCGGGCTACAGATCAGAGAGGACGGACGGACGATCCGCGATAACCCCGTCGATTCCGGCTGCCGCGAGCGCTTCGGCTCGCTCTCTTGTATCGATCGTCCACGCGTTGACGTGAAGCCCGGTACGGTGAGCCTTCTCGATCGTCGGTTCGGTACAGACGGCTTCATTTAGATTTAGACACTCACACGCTAACTCGAGCGCCGTCTCAACGACCTCGGTTCCGGCTTCGTCGGTGAGATAAGCCCGAGAAACCGAGGGGTCGATCGTCCGGCAGTCGGCCAAAATATCCGCCGAGAACGACGAAACGATCGCGTTGGGGTGATGCGACTCGAGGAGTTCGATCGCCTCGGCCGCGAGTCCCGACTCCTTGAGTTCGACGTTGATCGTAACGTCATCGGGGACCGCTCGCAGGACGGCCGAGAGTGTCGGGACACCCTCCCCGGTACCGAGGACGGACATCGATCCGAGTTCCGAACGCGTATACTCGCTGACGGCACCACTTTCGTCGGTTAGCCGATCGACCGTCGAGTCGTGAATGACGACGAGCTCGCCACTGCCACACCGCCGGACGTCGACCTCGATTTCGTCCGCGACCGTGGCCGCGCTGTCGACCGCTTCGAGCGTGTTCTCGGGGTTCACGGAGGCGAACCCCCGGTGAGCGACGAGACGCATATCCGATCGTCGCCGGGAGATGACAAGTGTGTATCGCCTCCGCGGGCGATAGCGGCACCGAGAACGTACTCCGACTGGCCGAACCGTCTTCGGTCGGACGTCTGTATGTGGGATAAACCGCCGCGGGGCGAATGAAGGTACATAAGAGTAATCCACGAGCTGAAAGTGAACTGTTCTACCCGACAAGTCCGCCGGACGACAGGAACGGATCGGTCGTCGGCCGTCTCGATAACGGAACGCCTTTTTCGTTGCTGGCCGTTTCCCAACCAAGACGCGCCTATGACGAGTATGGACGACAAAATCGAGGAGGTTCGCGAGAAAAAACGCGACGCCGAGCGCGGCGGCGGCGAAGAACGGATCGAAAAACAACACGAGAAAGGGAAGATGACCGCCCGCGAGCGGATTGAATACTTCCTCGACGACGGGACGTTCAAGGAGTTCGACCAGCTCAAAACGCACCGGTGTACGAACTTCGATATGGACGACGAACACCCCTACGGTGACGGTGTCGTCACCGGATACGGCGAGGTCGACGGTCGGACGGTGTTCGTCTTCGCGCACGACTTTACCGTCTTCGGCGGCTCGCTCGGCGAGGCGTTCGCCGAGAAGGTCTGTAAAGTGATGGACCGAGCCATCGAGACGGGCGCCCCGATCATCGGTCTGAACGATTCGGCAGGGGCCCGAATTCAGGAGGGGATCGACTCGCTGGCCGGCTACGCCGATATCTTCCATCGCAACCAGAAGGCCTCTGGGGTCGTCCCACAGATTTCCGCGATCATGGGGCCGTGCGCCGGCGGTGCCGTCTACTCTCCCGCGATAACCGATTTCATCTACATGGTGCAGGACACGAGCCACATGTTCATCACCGGTCCCGACGTCATCGAGACGGTCACCGGCGAGGAGGTCGGCTTCGAAGAACTCGGCGGAGCGAGCACACACACCGGCGAGTCGGGCGTCGCACACTTCTCGGCGGCCGCCGAGAAAGACGCCCTCGACGACATTCGATATCTGCTCTCGTATCTCCCCTCGAACAACGTCGAGGACCCACCCCGGGTCGAACCGTGGGACGATCCCGATCGGCGCGACGAAGAGCTCGAAGAGATCGTCCCGAACCAGCCGCGGAAACCCTACGACATCGTCGACGTCATCGATCGCGTCGTCGACGAGGATTCGTTCTTCGAGGTCGCCGAAGCCTACGCTCGCAACCTCGTGACTGGCTTCGGTCGTCTCGACGGTCGATCGGTTGGGGTCGTCGCAAACCAGCCCCGCGTCAACGCCGGCACGCTCGATATCGACGCCTCCCTGAAAGGGTCGCGATTCGTCCGGTTCTGTGACGCGTTCAACATCCCGATCGTGACGTTCGTCGACGTCCCCGGCTTCATGCCCGGGACGGATCAGGAACACGACGGGATCATCAAACACGGCGCCAAACTCCTCTATGCTTACAGCGAAGCGACGGTCCCGCTGCTTACGGTTATCACGCGGAAGGCCTACGGCGGCGCCTACGACGTGATGGCCTCGAAGCACCTGGAAGCCGACGTCAACTACGCGTGGCCAACGGCGGAGATCGCCGTCATGGGACCGAAAGGAGCGGTCAACGTCCTCTATCGTGACGAACTCGCCGACGCCGACGACGTCGAAGCCCGTCGCGAACAACTCATCGACGAGTACCGTGATACGTTCGCCAACCCCTACACGGCGGCCGAGCGCGGTTTCATCGACGACGTGCTCGAACCCAAAGAGACACGGCCGCGGCTGATCAGCGATCTCGAGATGCTCGAATCGAAGCGGAAAGACCAACCCGACAAGAAACACGGGAACATCCCGCTGTAACGATGAAGCTCCAGATCCCGGACGACGCCGACAGCGAGGAGGCGGCCGCGATCGCCGCCGTCGTCAGGCGGCTGATCGCCAACGCCGAAGCGAACGCGGCCGACGAGGAATCCCGCCAGCAGCTCGATCAGTGGCGTTTCGCCGGCCGGATCGAAGCGCTTCAGAGCCGTCACGTCCGTCCGCCGCGCGGCGTTCCACGAGACGAGTGGAGCGCCGCCGGGCGGACGGATCGATTCTGACGTTCCGGGTCGTTTTCGGATTCGATCGACAGAATAACGTACTCACCACGACTGGTTTCGAACAAGATGTTCGATAAGGTTCTCGTTGCCAATCGAGGAGAGATCGCGGTGCGCGTAATGCGTGCCTGCGACGATCTCGGCGTCGATACCGTCGCGGTATACAGCGACGCCGACAAACACAGCGGCCACGTCCGATACGCCGACGAAGCGTACAACATCGGTCCTGCTCGAGCCGCCGATTCCTACCTCGATCACGACGCCGTCATCGAGGCTGCACAGAAGGCCGGCGCGGACGCGATCCACCCCGGATACGGCTTTCTCGCAGAGAACGCCGAGTTCGCGGCCGCGGTACAGGAAACGGACGAGGTTACGTGGATCGGGCCGAGCGCCGAATCGATGGAACAGGCCGGCGAAAAGACGAAGGCCCGCCAGGTGATGCAGGCCGCCGACGTCCCGATCGTCCCGGGGACGACCGAACCGGTCGAAAGCACAGAGGAGGTTCGGGAGTTCGGCGACGAATACGGTTATCCGATCGCGATCAAAGCCGAAGGCGGCGGCGGCGGCCGCGGGATGAAGATCGTCCGCGATCCGGAGGAAGCCGAGGACCAACTCGAGGCCGCAAAGCGCGAGGGAGAAGCGTATTTCGACAACGACTCGGTGTATCTCGAGCGCTATCTCGAAAAACCGCGACACATCGAAGTTCAGATCCTCGCGGACGAACACGGGAACGTCCGACACCTCGGCGAGCGCGACTGTTCGCTGCAACGTCGCCACCAGAAGGTCATCGAAGAAGGCCCATCACCGGCGCTTTCGGACGAGCTTAGAGAGAAGATCGGCGAGGCGGCCCGCCGCGGTGCCGACGAGGCGAATTACTACAACGCCGGAACGTTCGAGTTCCTCGTCGAAGAGGAGGACAGAGGCGACGGCGAGTTGCTCGGCCCGGACGCGAACTTCTACTTCCTCGAGGTCAACACGCGGATCCAGGTCGAACACTGTGTCACCGAGGAGTTGACCGACATCGACATCGTCAAATGGCAGATCCGGGTCGCGGCCGGCGAGGAGATCGACTTCGCACAGGAGGACGTCGAACTCGACGGTCACGCCATCGAGTTCCGAATCAACGCCGAGAACGCGGCTGACGACTTCGCGCCTGCGACGGGCGGAGAGCTCTCGACGTACGATCCGCCGGGTGGAATCGGCGTTCGAGTCGACGATGCCCTCCGACAGGGCGACGATCTCGTCACCGATTACGACTCGATGATCGCGAAGCTCATCGTCCACGGCGAGGACCGCGAAGAGTGTTTCGCCAGATCGAAACGCGCGCTCGCGGAGTACGATATCGAGGGGATCCCGACGATCATCCCGTTCCACCGGCTGATGCTAGAAGACGAGGCGTTCACGGCGGGAACGCACACGACGAAGTACCTCGACGAAGAACTCGACACGGACGAGATCGAGGCCGCCCAAAAGCGGTGGGGAACGGAGCCGGTCCCGAGCGACGACGAAAAAGAAGAGACGGTCGAACGGGAATTCACCGTCGAAGTCAACGGCAAACGGTTCGAAGTCAGTCTCGAAGAGCGCGCCGGCCTCTTCGGTGGCGGCAGCGAAACGTCAACCGGTTCGCCGCAGCGACCGACCCCGCGTGGCGGCTCCGAAAGCGACGATTCGGCGGCGGTCACCGCGGACGGGCAAGCGATCCGCGCGGAGATGCAGGGCACGATCCTCGGCGTCAACGTCGAAGAAGGTGACACCGTCAATTCCGGCGACGTCATCTGTGTGCTGGAAGCCATGAAGATGGAAAACGACGTGATTGCCGAGACTGGTGGGACAGTCACCGAGGTCGCGGTCGCCGAGGGCGACTCCGTCGATCAGGGCGACCCGCTCGTCGTCCTCGAGTGACCTGACAGAACGCGTCGGTCGACGGATCACGGCTTCGATCCGTCGGCGGAACGCATCTGTCGTATCGGTTTATCAGGTTCTAGATGTATACCGTCGGACAGACGCGTTGAGACGTTCGACGGGGAACACTCGCTGTCGAGCGTATCACCCGGTCTGTCCGATAGTATCGCGATGTCCAGAGTGCGAACTCGAAACGCTACGAGCTGCGAGTTCGATCAGTGTCAGAAAGCGCTGAGATCGTAGAGAGTCTAGAGAAACTGCGGCCGTTCAGGACCGGAACAGGATCCGATCGATAATCGGTTCGAGGAACGTCGCCCGGCGGGTTTTTCGAGAATGGACGAACAACACCGGCTGTTCGAGCCGGGCGGCGACCCGATCGGGTCGCTGGATGAAGAACAGATCGGGGAGCCGTCGGTGAGTCACCGTCGACAGCATCACCATATCGGCGGATTCGAGCGTCTCGATCAGTCGATCGGTCGCGTCGCCTCCCTCGATGATCTCGCCCTCGACGGGCGCATAACAGCTGTTATCGAGTTCGTCGTGATAATCGTGTATCGTCTCGGTGTACTGTTCGGAGGGGTTTTCGCCGACCGAGAAGACGAACCGTATCTTCGCGCCGGCGGCGCTGGCGATCGAATCGGCGAGTTCGACCTTCAGTGGATCGTTGAACGGACTGCGATCCGTGACGATGGCGATCTCCGAGAGGGATTCTAACGCACCGCTCTGTATGAAGACGACGTCACACGGCGCGTGTTTCATGATCCAGTCGCTGTCGCGGCCGAAGAGCGTCCGGAGCCGGCTCACGGGGTCCGATCGCGTCAGGATGAGATCGACACCGTACCGTTCGGCGTAGTTGACGACCGCGTGTTTCGTGTCGTGACTCACGATCTCACCGATCTCGATGTCGACGTCGAACTTCTGGGCGAGTTCGTCGGTCCGCTCTTCGAACTCGATGTCGTCCGGTTCGACGGTTGTAGCCTGATCGAGCGGGAACTGATCTGGTACCTCATCGAACCTGACGACTCGAACTCTGCTGCCGCGCGTCTGTGCGATCGGCGCGGCGATCTCCAGCAGCCGGTTCTCCTCGAGCCGGCTCGCATCGCCCCGGAGGGCGATGAGGATTTCATCGCCGACGTCCGGTTCGTCGAGTTGCTGTTCCGTCTGCTCTATGAACTGCCTCCCGGCCTGCCGGCGCGCCGCGTCGACTGCGATGCCCTCCCGATCGACGCGATCTTTCGCGTAGTAATGATACCACACGTAGCCACCGACGAGGATCACGACGGAGCCGGCAAGCGGCAGGAGATCCATCTGAGAGATGATGTAGATGCCGGAGATGACCCCGAACAGCTGTATCCACGGATACCCCGGGGTTCGGAAGTCGGGATCGTACCACTCGAGTTTGCGCTCGCGGAACGCGATCAGCGCCGTACAGACGAGCACGTAAACCAGGATCTGAAACGCGCCGGCAGTTTTCGCGATATCTTCGACTGGCAGGGCCACGATGATAAAGAGCATCGCTGCACCGGTCACGAGGATCGCGATGACCGGCGTTCGGAGGCGTGGGTGGATATAGGCGAACAGTTCCGGGAGGAGATCGTCACGGCTCAACGCCAGCGGATATCGAGAGGCCGTCAGGATTCCCGCATTCGCCGTCGAGACGAGCGCGAGAATCGCAGCGAGGACGATCGCGAAAACCGCCACGAACGCGAGTTGTGCCTCGTCGAGGATGAACAGGCCGGGCAACGCGAGCGCGTCGACGGCATCGACCATCGGAATGTTCGAGTCGGCCAGCTGTTCGGGCTCGACCGTCCCGACCAGCACGAACACGATGAGCACGTACAGGAACGCGGTGAGAATAAGCGACGCGAGCAAACCGAGCGGCAGGTTTCGGCCCGGATCTTCGATCTCTTCGGCGACGGCGGCGACTTTCGTCACGCCAGCATACGAGACGAGAACCGTCGTCGTCGCGGTGATGAGACCGTCGAACCCGTGCGTGAAAAACGGGCTGTACTGTGTTCCCTCGATTCGGGTGATAGCGGCGATAACGAAGGCGGAGAGGATGACCACGAGGATAACGACCATGATCGACTGCAGCTGTCCGGTCTGTTTGACGCCGACGAGGTTGATGATAATGAGCGCGGTGCCGACCACGATCGCCACCGCGACGTGGCTCGGAAGCGCGAACAGCACGTCGAGATAGAACATACCGCCGACGAGCGCGAGCGCGCCTTTGAACATGAGCATGAGCCAGGTGCCGAGGCCGGCGATCGTGCCCGCGGCCGGGCCCATCCCCCGCTCTATGAAGACGTAATCACCGCCGGCGTCCGGCATCGCGGTCCCGAGTTCCGCGATGCTCAACCCCGCCGGAACGACGAGCACGGCGGCCAAAAAGAACGCGAGGATAACCGCGGGCCCCGACTCGCTCATAGCGATTCCCGGCAGAACGAAGATTCCGCTACCGATCATCGCACCCATACTGATGGCGACGACAGAAACGAGGCCGAGGTCGCGTTCGAGTTCTTTTGCCATTCATTCGAACACTCCGCCCAGGTAAGGATATAATGTTCGATTCTGATTCGTATATTATAAGATATTCTTAAAAATAGGGTATGTAATAAAAAAAGAATAAGGTCGTATAAACGCCGAGAGTTCGTGGTGAACAAGCGTTCGTTTTATACGCAAACGCACTCGGGACAACGAAACTATGTATTCGCTCTACCTGTAGTCGCTCATATGCAAGAGACACGAGGTCGGATTCTCGATTCACTCGCCGACGGGCCGGTCTCCGGTCCAGCGATTGCGGAGAAGCTCGGGGTCTCTCGAGCCGCGGTCTGGAAACACATCGAGGCGCTCCGAGATGCTGGCTTCGAAATCGAAAGTCAGGGGGACGGCTACGTGCTCACAGCAGTTCCGGAATTCGGCGGTCCCGCGGTGGAGTACGGTCTTGCGGCTCCGTTCGATGTCGAGTTCCACGACTCGATCGAGAGCACGAACGACCGGGCGAGAGAACTCGCGACGGCGGGCGAAAGTAACGTCGCAGTCCTGGCCGACGAACAGGTCGGCAGCCGGGGGCGACTCGAACGGGTCTGGCACTCGCCGTCGGGAGGGATCTGGATAAGCCTCGTCTGTCGACCAGATATCCCGCCCGCCCACGCGCCGATATACACGCTCGCGGCCGCCGTAGCGGTGACGGACGCGCTCTCGTCCGTCGGTCTCGACGCCGGGATCAAATGGCCGAACGACGTTCTCGTCGACGGAAAGAAACTGACGGGCATACTCACCGAGATGGAGGGCGAAGCGGATCGGGTGTCGTGGATCGTCGTCGGGATCGGGATCAACGCGAACGTCGACGCCGAAACCGTCCCCGAAACGGCGACGACGATCCGCGAACAGATCGGCGATGTCGATCGCGCGGCGTTGACGCGGACGCTACTGGAGCGATTCGAGGAGCTACGAGACGAGCCCGAGCGTGTACTCGAAGCGTGGCGTCGGGCAGCCGTCACGCTCGATCGACGGGTTCGTATCGAGACGCCGGGGGGAGAAATTATCGGAGAAGCCGTCGACGTCGAGTTCCCCGGAACGCTCATCGTCGAAACGGAAGACAGAACAGCGCACGTGACTGCGGGCGATTGTGAACACCTTCGGCCGCTTTGAGCGACTCACTCGGGCATTTCCGGGACAGATGGTTCGGCGGCTGCCGGCGCCGGATCGAGCGCCTCCGGCTCGGATTGCTCGCGCTCGTTTAATCGAACGGTCAGGACCGGAACGGTCGCAGAGCGAACGACGCACTCGGTGACGCTACCGAGTAACAACCGGTGGAGGCCCTTCCGTCCGTGGGTTCCCATGAGGATGAGATCGCACGAGGTCTCCTCGGCGTAGACGACGATCTCGCGGCACGGAGACCCCTCGAGTATCGCCGTTTCGGTCCGATCGATTCGACACCGCTTTTCTGCCTCATAAAGCGCCGCCTTCCCGCGCTCTCTGCGGATTTCATCGAGCGTTTCCCACGGCGTCGAGAGCGACAGCGTCATGAACGAAGCGAGATCGAGCGCGTACACGAAGTGTATCGTCGCGTCGTCGGACGAGGGGAGTTCGGTGGCGCGATCGATCACCTCCATCATTTCGGGGGTGCCGTCCGTCGGTACCAGAATATCTTCGTACATTGGTACCACATTACATACCATTTGTCGGTTCCCACACAAACAAGTTTCGGTTATTCATACTGTCGGACGTAATTCCGCACCCACTCGATCACACAGAAGAGATTTCTCTCACGACACCGGCGGTTCGACGTTCCGCTCGTTCGAAACAGATGCCCCCGGCAGTATCAGACACTCTGCGGCAGGTTCAGGGCGAAACAACGTTCGATACGTCAGCTATACCTGCGCGTCTGACGACGGCCCGGACCGGATCGCGCACGTCACAGAGATTGTCCGAATCGCCATCGAGAACCAGCAGATGGGCGTCTCTTCCCGGTTCGATGATACCGCAGTTCAGTCCGGCGATCTCCGCGCCCGCGGCGGTCGCCATCCGCAGGACCTCCGGCGCGGAGACGTTACAGAGTTTCGCGACGAATTCCATCTCGCGAAACATCGACGGACTGTTGAGCATCACATTGTCGGTACCCAACGCGACCGTCGTTCGATCTATGAGGTCAGCGACGGGCGGCACACCGACGCCTGTCACGAGATTCGACCGCGGACAGACCACGACCGGCGTCGAGTTGTCCTCGACCCGTTCGAGGTGGAGCTTTTCGGCGTGTACCATGTGAACGAGAAAGTCCGGATCGAGATCGAGCGCGGGGTTGATATCGTGAGGGTCCCGCTCGCCAGCGTGGATACCGAACAGTTTCCCCGCATTTTTAGCTGCCGTTCGCTCGGCCGAGAAATCGCCGTCGCGGGCACCGCTGGCACCGAATCCGTCGGCGATGTCGAGGACGTCCGTCTCCTCCCGCCCGAAGACGACCGGCTCGAGATCGAGCGCCTCGACGGCCTCGAAGAGCGCCTCGATGCCCTCGGTTCCCCCCTCCCGAAACTCGAGAAATGCGGCGGTACCGCTCGCCCGCATAAAACGTAACGAGCGTCGCATCGATCCGACGAGTTCCGGGCGCGACGCATCGGCCAACAGCCGGTGTTTCAGTCCGTCCGGCGGGGCGACGAGCTCGTCGAGCGACAGGCCACGTCCCGCCTCCTTGGCGATCGAATCGCCGATGTGGGTGTGGGCGTTGACGAACGCCGGACAGACGATATCCGACGAGGCGGTTTCGACCTCCTCGATCGCGGTGATCGTTCCAGACTCGACGACGATCCGACCCTCGATCGGCTCGTAGTCGGGACCGGCGAGTATCGTTCCGGAGAGTTCCATACCCGCCCTCACGGACCCCCGGGTTAAATCGCTTGTAGCTTTCGGGACGAGCCGGACCCGATCAGTCGACGGGGGCGTCTCACTCATACTGTCGGACGTAATTCCGTGACTATTCGTCACGTAGTGGTCCTCTTCTCCACAGTATGCGTCGACCCCACGGTTTCACGATTGAAGTAGTTACGTCCGACGGTATCAAAACTCATCGAGTGTCGTGTTGATTCCCCGTCGAACGTCGACGACGAGCGCGTCGAGATCGAGTCCAAGCACGTCCTCGGTCGCTCGACCAACGCGATCTGTCGCCTCCTCGGGCGCGTAGACGCCGAGACGCCATTGCTCCTCGTTGGCCTGACGCAGTGCGCTTACGAGCGTCGATTGACTTGCGAGCGATCTGACCTCGCCGTTGACGACGACACGGCTCGTCGACTCTTTCATCTGCGGTCGATGAGGGACGTCCAACACGACGGCCGCCGGATCCAGTTCGGCCCGCTCGGCGATCTCCCGTTCGCACTCGCGAACGGTCTCGTGGTCGGCGTCGACGATCGCATCCGGGACGTCCCGAAGTTCGGCCCACACTGCCCGCTTGTACAGGCTCCGGGTATCAAGACGGCGAGCGATCGGTGCCGTCTCCGGCGTCGATCGCAGCGCGACGAGCAGATCTGCATCGTCCATCCGGCGGAGTTCCTCGGCGGTCACGTCGCCGGCGTCGAGTAACTTTTCGCTCCCGCGGCGAAGCATCGCCTTCGAGATCCGGGCGACGTGGTGGTTGTAGACTACCGGATTCATGAGCGAGCGGGCGACGAGCAGCGATTCGGCGGTCTGGACGTTCCCCTCTCCGAGGACGAGTTCGCCGTCGACGAACCGAAGCTCCCGAACGAGCCGCCCGGTGTCGATCGTTCCGTAGGGAACGCCGGTGTGATGGGCATCGCGGACGAGATAATCCATCCGATCGACGTCGAGTTCCCCGGAGATGAGCTGTCCGAACTCGCCCTTTCCCGCGATGAGGTCGGTCACTGCGGACGGATCGACGTCGTGGAGCGCCAATACGCGCGCGATCTCTCCGTCTTCGAGGAGATCGCCCACCTCGTCGTGCATCCGCCCCGTCCGTCTGGCGACGATCGTCTCGATGTTGTGGCTGAACGGGGTGTGTCCGACGTCGTGGAGGATCGCTGCGGCCTGCAGTCGGGTCGCCCGTGCACCTTCGATTCCGAGATGGGAGAGTGCCTCGCGTGCGAGGTGATACACGCCGAGGGAGTGTTCGAATCGGGTGTGATTTGCGCTCGGATAGACGAGCCCGACGGTGCCGAGCTGTCTGAGCTGTCGGAGCCGCTGGACCGCGGGCGTGTCGAGTAGATCTGCCGCGATTCCCTCGACGGTGATGTGGTCGTGGACGCTGTCCTTTATCGTGACCATCCGCTCGAACGTTCGTCGTCCTCTATTAAAAACCGTCGCGCCGAAGCCCACCCATCCGGTGGACGACCGGTGCCCGGTTGACGGAACGTCCGATCGCCGAACGGCGCGGCCGACGGTTAGATACAAACCGATCGGCACGAATACGGACGTATGGTTACGTTTCTGGCCGGCGGCACGGGAACGCCGAAGCTCCTGTGGGGGGCCGAGGAGGTCTTCGAGCCGACGGAGACGCCCGTCGTCTGTAACACCGGCGACGACGTCGAGATGGGCGGATTGCTGGTCTGCCCGGACGTCGATACGGTACTGTTTTCGGAGGCGGAGATGCTCGATCGAGAGACGTGGTGGGGGATCAAAAACGACGGCACGGAGACGCACGATGCGATCCACGAGTTGGCCGATGCGGCCGGACTGAAAGCGAGGCCGCGGTATCTCTCCGCGGAGAAACAGACGTCGGGACGCGAGATCGCACGCTGGCGACGGTTCTCCGGCGTCGCGGAGTTCATGGAGCTCGGCGACCGCGATCGGGCGGTTCACGTCACCCGGACCGGGCTACTCGATGAAGGGCACACGCTCACCGAGACGACGGCTACGCTCGCGGAGGCGCTGGGCGTCGATCGTCCGATCTTGCCGATGAGCGACGATCCAGTGGCGACGATCGTCCACACCGACGAAGGGCCGATGCACTTTCAGGAGTTCTGGGTTCACCACCGGGCAGCGCCGACCGTCGAACGCATCGAGTTTCGGGGCGCAAGCGAGGCCGCACCGACCGACGACGTCGTCGACGCCCTCGACGGCCCGGTCGTGATCGGGCCCTCGAATCCGGTGACGAGCATCGGGCCGATGGTCGAGATGGACCGGTTTCGAGCCGCGCTCGAATCGATCCCTGTCGTCGCCGTCTCGCCGTTCGTCGAGGACCGCGTCTTCTCGGGGCCGGCCGGCAAGCTCCTCGAGGCGACGGGATATGAGGCCTCGAGTGCGGGTGTCGCCGAGGCGTATCCCTTCGTCGACGCGTTCGTCCTCGATACCGACGACGGGACGGCACTCGATCGACCGGTCGTCCGGACCGACACCGAGCTCGGCTCGCCCGAGGACGGCGCACGGGTCTGTCGGGCCGTCCGGGAGGCGCTCGGAAGGATCGACGCGGGGGTGCCGTGAATGTTCGACCCTCGCGTGGCCGCCGCGTCCCTCTCGGGCGAGTCCGACGCCGAATGGGCACGGGCGGCAGCGCCGTACGTCGGGTGTGCGTTTCTCGGCGGGATCGCGCTGGACGAACCGACCCGAGAGGCGGCCCGAAAGCTCCGCGAGCGTGACCGGACGGAGTTTCTGCCGGCGGATCCGATCGCGTTCATCGACGAGCAGCTTTCGGCGCTCGAAGAGGTCGACGTCCGGGCCGGGATGAACGTTCGCAGTTCGACGCCGGAACCGGTCGAGACCGCTGCGGCGGTCTGTGCCGAACACGGCGCGATTCTCGAAGTGAACGCCCACTGCCGACAGGAGGAGATGTGCGCCGCCGGCGCCGGTGAGACGCTTCTCTCCGACGGCGATCGGCTCTGTGAACACGTCGCTGCAGCCGACGGGACGGGCGCGACGGTGAGCGTCAAACTCCGGACGGAGGTCCCCGGCGTCGATCTGCCCGCCCTCTCGGCAGCGCTCGTCGACGCGGGGGCTGATCTGTTACACGTCGATGCGATGGACAGCGAGCCGGTCGTCGCGGCGGTCGTCGATGCAGCACCCGACGCGGCCGTGATCGCCAACAACGGCGTCCGGGGTCGGGCCACCGTCGAGGAGTATCTCGAATACGGGGCCGACGCCGTCTCCGTCGGTCGACCGTCGGATAATCCGACAGTCCTCGAACGGGTCCGGGCGGCCACCGAGGCGTGGTTCGAGACGCGTCCGGTCGAACGGAGGGAACACACACCCGATGCGTGACGTAGCCGAAAACGCACAGCTCGCACTCTTGCTCGAGGTGTCGGGGACGCCGAAGCCGGGAAACGTCGACAGACATCGCGAGTACGAGGACCTCCGATTCGAGCAGTTCATGGCCGGCGCCGTCGGGTCGCTTTCCGGGCTGCGGATGGCCACAGAGGGGGCCGCCGTCGGCGCCGCGTTCGTGCGGGCGATCGAGGGCATGAGCCAGCAATCGGGCGGTAACACGCAGTTCGGCGCGCTGTTGGCGTTGATCCCGCTCGTTAGCGCGGCCGCGAGCGATCGGCTGTCACCGGCGGGCGCGCGGGCCGTCGTCGAGGCGACGACCGTCGAGGACGCCTGTGATTTCTATCGGGCGTTCGAACACGTCGATGTCGCCGTCGAGGAGCCGCCGGATGAACTCGAGGACCTCGATGTGCGTCGGGGACGCGACGCCGTCGAGACGGTCCGGGATCGAGAACTGACGCTCGCAGATCTGATGGAGCTTTCGGCCGACCGCGACGGCGTCGCCGCCGAGTGGACCTCTGGATTCGAGCGGAGTTTCGCGGCCGCGGAATGGCTGCTGGAAGCCGACGGACCCGTTTATAAGCGCACCTCGCGGATATTCCTCCGATTGCTCGCTGCGGAACCGGATACGTTCGTCGTGACGAGAAACGGGAAAGCAGTCGCCGAAGAGGTGACGCAGCGGGCACAGGCCGTCCTCGACGGCGGAGAGGACCCCGAAGAACTCGCAACAGAGTTCGTCGATCGAGATATAAACCCCGGGACGACCGCCGACCTCACCGCGGCGGCGCTTTTCATCGCCCTCGAACGCGGGCTGGAGGTGTGAGATGACCGCCGAGGGGTGGCCCGTCGAGCTCGCCGGCGTCACCGAATCCGTCGTGACGACGCTCGGCCCCAACGGTCGGTGGAACGTCGCCGCACTCGGTCTGTTCGCGGGCGATCCCGTCACTGCCCGAACCTGGGGGCGAACGCGGACGCGACGGAACTTCAACTCGGAAGGTGGCGGCTACGTCCAGTTCGTCGGCGACCCCGTCGATTTCGTCGACGCCGCGTGTTCCATCCGCGAAGAGGAGACACCGATCCTCTCGAGTGCGGACGCGTGGGTCCACGTCGACGTCGAGTCGATCGACCGGGGAACCGAAAACGGAACGGAGTGGGTCGAGTGGGAGCTTCACCCGATCGAGTCGGCGATCGAGCGCGAGACCGTCCCCACGACGAACCGTGGCTATTACGCCGTCATCGAGGCGACCGTCGCCGCCTCGCGATTGAACGTCCCGGGGTACGACACGGAGACGCTTATAAACCGACTGACGTATCTCGAACGCGTCGTCGATCGCTGTGGCGGTCCCCGCGATCGTGCGGCGTTTCATCGACTCAAAACGCACGTCGATTTCGAATCGGCGTCGGAGTAACCGAGTGATACGGGTTATTGTAACGAATTACCGGTGAACGCCCGGACGGTTCAGCGTTCACCGGTAAAAGACTACAATAACCCGTATGAAACATTGAGCCGGGGGAAAACGTCGGGGACCTCCGCCGAGTTACCGGTCCGTTCTCGAAGAAACCGCCCGCGCGA
>LKMJ01000975.1_pt1 | contig 24153 bp, 19 predicted proteins | sample 643391 | NCBI WGS metagenome assembly LKMJ01 (sample SAMN04112250, study PRJNA286221) | soda lake metagenome | biome: soda lake; feature: Kulunda Steppe; material: water; isolation source: sample PL-Br10 brine of Picturesque Lake | place: Russia: Kulunda steppe | collected 2010-07
TTAAAATTGGTTCCATCATGACAAGTGTGGCTGAAACGATGTTGTCACGCCTTTTCCATGTTAATTTGCCCTTTTTTAACCTTGTAATGCGAATGATGTTTTCTCCTTCGCTTTTCCCTCTTTTTTCTGTAATGCGAATGGTCCAGGGAATCTTTTCCGTATTTCCCCCCTTTTTAAATCTTTTTCCCTCAGGAAAAGACTGTAATGCGAATTCGCCCAATATCTGGTTATTAGAAGCCCCCATCCCGAAAAAATTATTTTTTTTCAGTCTTGTATGGAGGCATTGTTCAGGGTGCTGAACCTCCCTCCCAATTCTGATGCTGAAATTCAGTGCATGGTGGAGTTCTGGCAGACATAGCTGCTGAAATATAGCAACATATAGCGCTATATCGCTAATATATAGAATTGCCCCATATAGCGCTACATACCGATCCCAATTCCCTTCACTCCTTAAGGACGTCTGAACGTGGCATTGCATTTAAGAGCACTGAGCTTGTTGTTGGTACTTGGTACAAGGCTGCTACAGGGGAGCTGTGTAAAACAGCCGGCAGCCAGAGAAGATTCACAGAGCCTGCTGCCACCTTGCCATTTACATGTTAAGTATGCACAAAGAAAGTGCAATTTTGTGCAGTTCTTGGCAAAGCTTCAGTCATAGGGCGAAGCCCCTAGGTCTGGGTTGCTTTTAGTAGAGTTCATGGTGGCCTCTCAGGCCCCCCTAGGGCCCCGCCCTGAAACTTTGGCCAGCCTCCTAAACAAACTCGTTGGGTAGGCCTGATGTGTCAGGGGGGCAGGAGAGGGTGTGGTTGGCACAGCAGAAAAGTTGCCGAACGAGTTCTGGAAACAGGGGCGGGAAGTTATTGGCTAGAGCTAGCCAGCCCACAGTTTGGCCTGAAAGACGGCATAAGTTCCTAGCAAAATGCATGACTGGAAATTCCAGTTTTGGTGGCTGCAGGTGCAGCATGCAGTCAGAAAAGCCAAAGGTTTTGGAAGGTTCAGAGCTTTGACTTTGCCAGCCAGGCCGACCCAGGTCCCTGATGGCTGCCTGATGGCGCAGGCTCACCCAGTATGCCTTCCTGCGTGTCGCTCTTGCAAATACGGGCAGGGAAGTGGTCCGGGCCACAATTTTGAAGTGCACCAGCAGGACCGTTCAAGCGGCGGGGTTGACGGTCTGCCTTGAGTCGAGTTGCAATGTAATGTCTAATCTGAAAAATGTGAAGAAAAGTGGCCTCTGGTGTTGGGATGTCCAGGCTTTGCTGATGTTTCAGATTGTTTTGCTACGCCTCACTTTACTTATCAGGACAAAGAATAAAGCAGGGATTGGATAAGTTGGACAAATCAAGCGTGCCCTTTTGTGAGACAGATTGGCTTGGAGGGGGGTGGGCAATTTGTGAGGACGTCCTGCACTTGAGCTCTTTTGCCCCAAGTAATGTGAAATGTAGGGCCAAGGTTGTGGAATGCAGCTCCTCACAATAAGCCTGCACATTACTTTGTGCAGGTCCTAGGTACGTCACGTTTGATGGCATTGCTAAGGCGTGCGCTATTGCCATGGGCAAGCCAGAGCCCGAACTCGTTCACTACAACCCGAAGGTCAGTGTGTGCACATGCTGTGTTGCTCCTTGTATCTATTTTAGCTTTCAGAAATGAGCTGTCAGTCAGCAACTAACGCGCAACTGGGGTGCATGAACAAGCCGTATGCATGCCTGACCTTGGACGTTTGCTTCACAGAACCATGATTTGGGTTGAGAAACAGAGCCTCTTCATGGCCTGGCCCTCCTTCAAGCCTCTCATCCTATAACACGTCCCGTGTTCTCAACCTTGATCATGATTTCTTGCAAGTGGCTTATTGGTGTGTAGTCATGGATGTATGTGCTGCTCATGCTAGTGCCTGGTGAGGGGCAAACATAACAGAAAGAGGTGTGCGGCATATCTTTCATGCATGGACCATCCGTATGTAGAAAAAAGATCAACTTTAAATTCTTAAATTTTTGGTTCACATGAAAATTCGTTAGCTTCACAGCTGGCTCACAGTTCCTGCTATATTCATGCGCACCTGCTAAGCAGCAAGCAAAGATGCCACCCATGTGCTTGAGTCTCCGACAATTGCTTGCATGCCTTGGGTGTCTTTCTTGGCAGATCAGAGCAGGCGCCTTCATGGCTTGACCCTTTCTGCTCTGTAAATTTGCAGGAGTTTGACTTTGGCAAGGCAAAGGCGTTCCCCTTGCGCGACCAGCACTTCTTCACATCCATTGACAAGGTAGGCATGGTGGCATCTTTGCTGTCACTAAGCGGTCCTGGATGTGCTGTGAATAAATGTCCTGTGTGGAGCACTCTTGCCGGTGCAGAGCCCTGCCTGTGCCCTGCATGGTTTGCAGCCCATCCTTTTCTCTGTGTGTGTGTGTGTGTGTGTGTGTGTGTGTGTGCACGCATATGCGCGGGCTGTGAATCAGGTTCTTTATCATGTCATGCATTGGTGGGCTTGTATTGATGCTAGTTGTGAACAAATTGTGTCTAACAAAGAGAGTGAATGCAAGTTTGCATGTGCAAGCCGCTGTTGCTATACAACTTTCCACAACCCTCCATGCACTGAGCGTATAAACATCTTCTCTCTTTTAAACAGACAGCTGGCTCAATCCTGGGGCTACAGTGCAAAGGTGCATTGATTCCTGCCTGATTTGCTGGGATGGACAGCTGACACTGTCTTCCTCCTGCCGCATGAGCAGGCCATGACCGACCTTGACTGGAAGCCCGAGTTTGACCTGATCGGGGGTCTGACTGACTCTTACACCAAGGACTTTGGGCGGGGCACCTTCCGCAAGGCTGCCGACTTCACCACAGACGACGTGAGTGTTCTCATGTCTTTGGCTAGAGTGCCCTGTATGTCATATTGTCATAGCAAACGTACAAATACTTAGTCTCTGGCTTGTCTCAATACAAGCCAGAGACTGGTCAAACCAGCTCGTGCTGGGGAGGCTGCACTGGAGGGGGGCAGGGTGCAGTTGCGAGTGTGCAGGGCAGGGTTTGGGTGCTGCCTGAGGACCTCGCTACTCATACTCATGATGCTCAAAACACAATTGCCAAGTTGTGCAGCCGCTCAGGCAGTTGGTCTGACAAAGGGCATGCTGCTGTTGTTTGGTTGAGTTGACTCGCTGCCACCATGTTTCAGTACTGGATCTGCTTTTGCTCAAGCAATGCTTATCTGTTGAAACAACTAGGCCTGTATGCACCTACTTGCTGTCAGGGCTCCATGCAATCAAATTGATACGGCATGCTGGATTGCAGCCTTCACAGGGCTCAGTGCAGGCTGTCAAGGTCACTAATGCTGGAACATGAGGTGGCAGTCAATGGCAATGGACAAGGGCTGCATGCAGCGTACAATGTCTCAACCGTAATTTAACTGCCCCAGAGAAGCTGTCGCCTTTTTTGCCTTCTGCTACTACGTTTCTTTTTTCCTGCAGCCCTAAGCATAGGGGCAATGGGGCAAGGGTGACCTAGGTGACAGTTTCTCCTTGTTTGCGCAACAAAGCGTGCATTGTGACCTCAGAAGATGTGTTTGTCTTGCATGCAGGTTGCGTGCTCTGCCCAAACACCGTAAGCTTCTTGCATGCAGAGGCATTTGTTCAAGCACACACACGCATGCACACACACACACATACTTCTGTGTTTGGGTGCCTATTGATGTGCAGATGATTTTGAGCAAGTTGTCTAGGTGATATCATCCAAGGGCGCAATCTTCCGAAGGATGTTAGTCAGCGGCTGGCCTGAGACATGGCTTGCCTCATGCTAGAGGAACTTAGGTTGTAGGACAGATTTTATCGGGAACCCAGTAAGGCTTTTTACTTCCTGAACGTGCATGCTATGCGACACTGGATACGCCACACATGTCTGCTTATCTGGACATTATTTTTGAGCTGGAGGCTTCACAAGCTCAGATATGTGTGATTGCACCTGCAATGCAGCACGACTAATGATTTGAAATCAGCAAAGCTGCCCCAGATAAGGCTTTGTGCCTTCCACGATAATCCAAGATGATCCATGAGGGCAAGTCAGTCAGTCTTCCTTTCGACGAGTCATGCAATCTTAGCTGAGCTTGTGAATTTTAAAGGACACAGGTTTACGTAGCTGCACCTGCCCATCAAAGGCAGCTTTAGCTGAAGCCAGATTGGGCTTACTGGGGTAGGTAGTAGGCCTACCCCTTAGTAGGCCTACTAGGGGGTCGTAGTACTACCAAACCCGGACACAAATTAAGCAAGAGCAAAATTTGTACTGCTGCTGGCAAGGTGGTCATTTGAAATGATAACATCATATTACGATGATGGTATAGCCGCACCTGAAAAATGAGGGTAGCTTCACAGAAGCTAACCAGGCCTGTATTCTGGAGCTAGATTGACTTCTAGAAATGTACCAAGCTAAGATAAACACTTCAGCTCCTTTCTTTATTTATTTCTTTCTTTAAAAGTCATAAATCCTGTTTCCTGCTGCATCATGCAGCTGTGCCCAAACATGAATCTGAGGGCAAGTTGCTCTCGCACCTTTCACTGGGCAATAACAGTAGTGGGTCTAGGGTTGTTGAACCTGGAGCCGAACTAGGGGCCAGAGGGGATGTGGCCGGGGTGACCAGAGGCAATCCTCGAAGGTGGTTTTTGAATCTTGAGACATTAAAAAGCTATCTTGAGCATTCCAATCCAGTTTTTGAAGGCCTAAGGAAGAGAGAAGGAAGCCTCAGAAGGCCTTATCCTTGTAATCCTCATCCTAATCCAATCTAGCCTACGGTGCATAGCTAGCCATCATGGCTATGTATGACACTAGAATCATTCATTCTGAAAAGTGTTGTTATGATTTCAATCCAAAGTTCTTAACAGGTGTGCTTCAGTATGTAGACTTATCATGAAAGCTATAGAAGCAGGCTCCTTGGGGGCCCCCCACGCGTGTTTTGTTCAAATGGATATTGGCAGCAAAGGCCGCTTCAAGCTAAGTTAGCCTTACAAAACCTACAAATCCCCATAAGATCTACCAACAGAACCATCCCAGAATGGCTCTTCCCGCGCCAATTTTCTTCTAAGCAAAGACTTACTACTAGCCGCCCAGATGCTGTACTAGTAACTGAAATGCCTACTTAAAAAGCACAAAAATTGCCGAATGTCCACCCTAGATATGCATTCAGAAGTAGGGCAGGGTGCAGAGGGGATAGGGGGCTCTCAGCAACAGCACCAGTCTGCGACTGTCAGCCTTCGTCTACTGGCAGAGTCCGGAATCCCAGTCAGCTCTCACACAATCAGTGGCACATCCATCTTGTGGAGGTCAAGTACTGTGAAGACACCAGGCCTTGCCAAGGCTCCAGTGGAGCCAGCTTGAAGCCGCTCACCTCCAGCACGGTGTGCTCTGTCAACACCTTCGCCGAGCTGCGGCCAATGTTAGCCTCCACACTATCCTTTTGGGAGTGGGAGGTATCATTTACAGCCCTTTAAGCTTAGAGCCTCTGAAACATCTCGGACTAGATCCTCAAAAAGTCACCAAGCTTGCTGTGAAGCTTCATGCTCATTCGGTTCAATATGCTTATAAACTTTTTAGTACCAGATGCGCTCTTGAGAAAACTTTTGCTGCAAGCCATCATCTGAAAATACAATATTTGTGTTTTTGTGCATCACACGCCACATTGTGAAGGGAAAGGAGAAAAAACTTTGCATATCATGCATCACATTTGAGAAGGAAATCCAGACCAAAAGAGGTCATAACTTGCTTGCACCCTCTGGAAAGCATCTAGATATCATGGCTAAGCAAGACGTAACAAAGCGCCTGCCTTCTATGAGACATTTTTACATTGAGGAGGCCTAAAACAAAAGGTTACTGTGCTTAAGCTACTTGAGCTTGCGCCCAATTGCACTACATTGTACCATATATACATGCGCCTGCATGCGCACTAATTAGTCCTTATAAGGAAGTGCAATGCTACCTGTCAAGTGCCTATAATTCATTATATGCACGACTGTATATAATTTGCCTGTACATTACATCTGCAAGGGATTTTCTCTTGCCTAACTTGGCAATGTCTCAAGTTGCTGTTGACATACTTTGAGCAGACTGCTTATAAGACTAGTAGTATCCTGTTATGCTTAACACAGAAAGACTTTGTTGCATTCTTATGGAAGATGGTGCCACTTAATTTAGTGTGGCTATTATGTATGTTTGAGAGCCTCACGTTGTGAGAGGCTCTGACTTGGACCACTTGTTGATTGTGTGGTTGAGACTGAAGCCACTAGTGATGCTGCCGACCACATATACACTTGTGTGGCTGTTATTGATCATGACTAGAGTCGGTATACATTGCGAGTCGTGTCATTGATAAGAATCCCAGTCCAGACTTTACTTTCTCTTTGTCTGCTGCCGCTGGGTTTCCAGAGTCACTGCACCCAGAAGCATTTCTGGGCTTTCTGGAGGGTTTCCAGATTTTCTGCTGAAGAAACCAGGCCTGGCTTTCTGGCATGGTCTAGGCTTACCAGGCTTTCTGGGTATGCTGTCCTGCATTACCCACATGTAGGAAGTGCTTCACTGCATACGTAGTTATTCTTTTCTTTTCAGTCGTGCTTAGCTGCTTGCTTTACACCCAAAATCCGTATCCCTTTTGGCGACTGTGGCTTGTTATTCTACTCAAATGAACTTCTTCAATTTAGGTTTTCGCAGTCTGAGACCTGAGGCCAGAGGCTTCAGCTTAGATGCCCTAAATCTGCAGGTACAGCTATGTAACCTAACCTTTCGCACCTTCTCGTTATGTAGCCTAAGGAACAAAATAAAAAAGAAAAATGATACGTTATCCCAAGGCTTTGCCTCGAGATGCAGAAAAGAATGCAGGTGTAGATGACAGGGTTTTTAAAAGTTATGTGCGCACATGCGCAGAGCCTTTGAATCAGAAGGACGACAAGATGGGCATTCAACTTTCACTGAAGTCTTCTCTCTGAGTTTATCAGCTTCAATGAAATAAAAACAGATAATTTGGAAACAGAATCAGGCTTGGGTCCAAGGGATGTGCATGTCCTATGCAAGTACAGTGCATCTGGTAAAACACAGGATAACGAGACTCGTCTTAGAATAATTGAACATAATTACAGAACAAGGGCTGCAAGTCTTTTTTTTGGCATTTGTACGGAATGAGCCTTTGTAGAACCTCATCCCTGTGCAGTAAGGAGTCAGGCATTCAAGCATTTGTGAGACGGCCACAGTCTGCTGACTTGATACGCACCAGCACTTGGTGAGCATGTCATAAACTGATTCGAAGCCACGCCTCCTCCGCGCAAAGCTCCCTTGCACGGCATTTCAGACACTTGATTGCTCTAAAACCTTGCCCAACATCTGTTGCACTCCCCCTCACAGGAGCCTTGGCAATCATAGTCATAGCCCAGCACCTGCATGTGAACATCGGGTTGCGGGCATGCTGGGTTTGTGCAGGGTCTATTTTCATGCCGTCACTGGCAAGAGGAGCAGTTTAAAGAGGCCTCTGTTCCCTGTGTGGCAATTATCACAGCCTGCAGCCCACAACATGAGAACTTTAAGGCTATGTGCAAGCAGCTGCCTGACTTGGCAGCACAAGATTGTGCTGCTTCTCAAGCAGCACGGCGGAAGTGGCCTCACCTGTGGCTGACGCGCAATGGCCTTCACCAACACCTGGTTCTTGAGCTTCCATTCACCCTCAAGCTTCTTTACTGACTCCTTAAGCTGTCCCTCCACGCTGCGTACAATTCGAGGGCAGGGGTCACAGGACGACACGCAAAATGCATCGCTGCACTTTGAGGACACATGTGCTTGTCATGCACAAACAACAGCTGGCCATCAAATTTGCTGTGGAGAAAAGTGCAGGGTGCTCTCTTGCAATGCTCTCAGCAGGCTGCAACACATCCTTGCGCAGCCTAGTTCATGCCAACTGCCAGGGTAAGTGTTACGCACAGTGCTCTGGAATGAGTGCCCAGCGACCAGGTCAGCACTGCCAACTCGGCGTACCTGCAGGCCAGCGCCTCTGGGAATGTCTTCACAACCTTAGCCAGGTCGGGGCCTGCTAAGCCAATGGAGCTCAGGAATGATAGGGCGCTTGCAACTTGACCCTCTTGAGGGGCTTCCTTGACCTGCCAGCACCATTGTAAACAGGGAAACCAGCTGTCTGCTGGTGCAAATAGGCAGGTGGCGGTTGAACCCGGGTTTAAAGGGGGGGGTGCATATGAGCTTACACACAGTAGTGCAAGGGCTTACGCACAGAAGTGCATGGGCTTACACATGGTAGTGCCCAGTGGAGGACCAACTTGACTCTCACAGCCTATGAGGAGAAGTGAGTACTCACAAAAGAGGAGACAGATCCCACACATTACCTGTTGGGCTCAATCTGCCACTGACTATCTGTTGTGTGGTTTGTCCCATGCACTGGGCCCATTATGAAACCATATAATCTGACATACTATCCAACCATACAAGCCAACTCTTTTTGACCTACACATTTTCTACCAAAGAAGTAAACAAGGTGGAAAAGGAATTCCTGATTTGTTTGTGTTTGCAGCAGCAACAGGTGCTGCACGGGATCAAAACGCAATTGGCATCGCAAGAACTATCAAGACCAGCCTAACCTCGTCAGGCCTGGTAAAGAAATATGATTGCTCACCTTCCTTCCACGCCAGAACTTGTTTGCCCTTGGGCCCCAGCCAAACGCCTGCTGCAGTTTGTCCTCTGCTTCCTCACTGCTCATGCCCTCCACTGCCTCAGCCACTGTGTAAACCACAGTTGCAGGACATGGCATTGATTACAGTTAGTCCCTTGAAAACAATCAAAAAGTTAGAATTGACAGGCTAGAGGCTCATAGACGTCCACACGCGACTTAGTCCATTGACCTCCTAGCATCTGGTGCGTTTTAATAAGCACCGACCTGCTTGCACACTGGCTTTCCACACAGCCTGCTGCTCTGGGGCCAAAGCCTCCATAGGTGCCTCAGCTGTAGCTATAGCCGGACTGGCTTGTGAACATGGAACGTGGCGAGAAGGGCGCACCGAGCGCCAGAGTGTGCTCGCACTTTGTGGCTCACACAAAAGCAACGACCCAGGAGAGTTGGATCTGACCCTGAAGTAGCTGCTCTTGGGCAGGCAAAGTCTGGATGCCTGTAGTGTGCATGCTGAGGAGATGGGTGGGGATGGCAAAAGGCTCGGCGAAGCCAGCATTGTCGATCACTTATACACTAAAATGGTATAGTGAGAAATAAGTAGTTACTGAATTTAATTCAAGAACAAAAGCAATTGTGCTATCTCAATTATGAGGGGCTGGTTCCATGAAGATTTTGGCCTTCGTGTTTCCTGCCTCGCCTTTTTTTCCCAGCCCGCTGATAGTTATGAGAATGATATTCTAGCCTTGTTAACGGTGCGTTCACTATGGGGTGATTAATGATTAATTGGAAATCGAAAACTCAATTAATCGAGTTTTGCGTTTGCAAAATTAATTATCATGATTTATTATAGAATTTATTATTATATATCAACTAACAGTCAAATGTTCCCATTCTGGTCATGGAAAGGCTGGGAAGGCTTGATTGGAGAAGGGAATGCTGAAGACATCTTTGAAGGCCAATCAGGTCTTTGGGTGGCAGTCAACGGGTACGGAAGGACGTTGCCACCGCTGCGCAGTGCAATGCAAGTAAGCAAGACTTGCATTTCTTCTTTCTGAGCTGCACTCAGCTGCACTTGCTTCCAGTGCGCATGCTGATTCAGCTGGGGTTAATTGCCCCCATCGTAAATGCAGGATGATTAAGCAAGGAAGCATAAATCCCAATGCGATCAATTCAAGTAATTAATGTAAGCGCACCGTTATCCTGCATTGTAAGCGCACCGTTATCCTCTATTTCTTAGATTGCTGACAAATGTAAAAGGAACCACTGGTTTTCTACTAGAGAGCTTCATATGGGTTATCCTTTAGGACCTTACATTCTCTGACTTTCACTCCCTTCTCTATCTTTCACTCTCAATGTAGAAGGCGCTTACTATTACTTGCTGAACTTCAGCAGATTTGGCAGGGAAAAATATTGTCGAATCTATGGACCATTCAGAGCATCCAAATTTGGCATCACTTCCTCTTGGTGTAGAGAAACATGCCCAAAGACAGGATGTTCAGGTGCAGAGTTTTGTGAGGTGTGCAAATTTTTACTTCTAAAAATTCCTCTATGGCAAATTTTACCATTCCCCCAAAACTATAGGTCGTTTGAACAGTAAAACACACAATACATTGGCCAATTTGCTTGGCCAAAATTCAAAGGGCACATACGCAAGGATTTAGCAGGAAAAAAAAGATTTTGATGTTTGCTATTCAGTCTAAGCACTGTTCACATAACTTCTGGCAACATTCTGAGTATAAGCCTACAATGTTTGACAATGTGCTTTGATGTCAAACTTTCAGCAGAGAGAAACCACTAAATTGATGCAATAACTCTCTAAGAATAACACATCTTGTTAGAAACATACCATGTTTTAATGTTTATAGAACTGATTTATGGCAATACACCATTGCCTAAAATTAGAAATTGCTCATGATTGAAGCGCTCAGGGCGGTCCAGTAAGCAACAGATGCAAGCAATTTTTAGCTTGCTTAGTAATGTCTAAAGCTTTTGCCTTACATGGTTTATTTTGATATACATGCGATTGTCCTAGTAATATACCAGTTCAGTGGAGCTCCTCAAGACAAAAAGAGCTATTCCAGCAGCATAACAGGAAAAACAAATACTTGTTGTACACTGCTTTAGGATATCGGAGAAGGCATAAGTAATGAGACGGGCACGATGCAAAACATTTGTTAAGTAATATACACAATACATGGCCAAGTCCCAAACAAGAGCTGATTATTGTGCCGAGCATAGCTCCCTTCATCCCAATGTACGTGGGGCCTACGCGCAGCACAAAGGTAAGATTGACTAGTGTTGGATGGAAGAGCGCATGTGGGGGCAGTCACGGTACATGATTGTCAATCTGTCAAGATGCGTTTGTCGTTCTGAGCTCCTTGTTCAAACTTAATCTGTGCGCAATTACGTACGTGCGTGCAAGCATGCGCAACAGGAGATGTATGCACACACATGTCACGTATGCTTCGCCTCACCTCGTGCCTGCCACGGTTAAGGTGCAGGTCTTCACCATTCCCGATGACACGCCCGCCTGTGTACGTATTCTTCCACGCAGTGGGGCTGCCAGCCATGCCCTCAGCCACCTTGTGCCCAGAAGTGTCGAACACAGTATATCCAAGACAGGGAAATGCAAGGTCAGTACACTTTCTGCTGCGATGTGATAGCAATAGGGATCAGGCATAGGAACCAGGCCAGCATGCTGATTCAACCTAGCAGAGACTATTTTGGTCAGCTTGGGACAGCAAGGCTGCATTAAAACACATTATTTCAGCGTAGCTGAGCTTTGCAAACGAATGCACCCAGGCCCCATTACCTTATCTGCTTTCTCTGCAGCATGCTTAGGTCTGCGGCCAGGAGTCACAAATAAGGCCAACGCATGAGAACCTTTTGAGCAAACAATTTTTCGAAGGGAGCTGTACATCACGCTGGTAGCCATTGATTGAGTAGCAAGGAAATAAGGCTCGCAATTCAGGAAGTACAGGGAGTATAGGTGCTTTCAAGAAAAGGCACGTTTCTTGTGGTGTGTCACTGTCTGCTTTGAGCACTCCTGCATCAAGTAACTCACGTGCGCAAGCTGATGCCGCGCCTTGCCGCGTCTTCCTCTATGCGCGCAATGCTGACCTGCACGCGCAGATGGCAAATCTCTTGTGCAGCCCCTCTGCAATTGTACTACTTTGGCCATCAGCCAAGAGCAGCAGGATGTACCAGGACAGAACATTTTCCTGTTAGCAGGGAGCGCAACTTTGCCTGAAAACACATGGATCAGATGGAGCTAGCTTGCCATGAGCAAAAGAGCAGGAATGGGCCACACAGGTAGCTACCGGCTTTTGGACCAACCTTCTCATCACTGTACTCATAGTTGTCTGCAAAGCCGGCAGCACGGCCTCCTGCTCCCTGGCCTGCCCTGCTCTTCTCCTCATTCCGGGGCTTGGCATGCATCCTGATGGCACACAGCAGGGTGTGCAATGTATATGAAGTTGCAACAGCAAGCACACGGCTGGATGTTTCCTGCTGGCACATACAGTATGTGACGTACTACGGTAGTATGTAACAGGGTGTCCCCAGAAAGATCATCAATGGCCTGACAGCTCGACAGATAAAGGATTGCAACTCCTATTCCGGGCCTTGTAGATCCTGTGTCTTCCATGCATTACACTGCATGTGTTTGACAGATTTGATGCACGCGCCTGCAGACTTCAGCGCTCGCCTACATTGACAAACACATGCACGCACACACATACACGTGCACACACACACACACACACACACACACACACACCTGAAGTCTCTTGCCACATGGGAGTTCTTGCCAGTGACTGATTTGCGGACCTTCTTTAGCTTAGGTTTCCCTTCGCGCTTTGTTTGGGCAGGAGTCATCTGCATGCACCAACAATGTTTGGGCTGCAGTCATCTGCGTGCATAACATGCCAAGTCGCATTGCTGATCACCGCCATAACTTGAGACGGCCAAATGCTGCAGAAACCCTGCGTATGATGCTCTTGGCCAAAGGTGTAACAAATTGCCTGGCATGTTTTGCAAAAAGAGGGAGCAGCAGGCCGTCCAGGGTCTAGCAGTACTTGCAGACGCATGCGCATGAAGGTTGCCTGGTGCGTGTGTGTACTTTTGATATCACATGATGTGCATGAGCATGCACATCATGTGTAATCAAAAGAAGCCTGCATGTATGCTTGGCTGACTAACCTCCGCAAAAGAACCTCAAGCAACCAGAGAGGCAGGGACTTCAGGGTCCATAATGATGGATGTGATGGCATTGTTCCCCTAGCCAACCCATGCTCATCTTGTATCTGATCTATGTCCACCTCATATTCGATCCATGCTCACCTCGTATCCAAAGCCGGGGCTGAGTCCAGGCACCCTTTCCCCCATTTCTGCTGCCTCGATCTGGTCCTTGAGGGTGCTCATCGGCCTGAACTCGTGGTCATCTGAGCGAGGATCTGTGCGCGATTGTACAATACCATACAATATCAGGGATCTGTGGATGACCATACAATGTGGGAAGGGCAGGGGAGGACTTTTGGTATGGAACTTGCTGTCCTGTCAAGGAGAGGCCACGACTTTAAAGGCAACCTGTCACGCTGAGAGATGAATCGAGGGACTCTTGACATGTGATGCGGCCATGACACGCGTAAAGTCTGATAAACCACCCTTGCTCACAAGCTACTATTCCATGTTGATGTTGCACCTGCTTGCTCAGGCATGGCGTATTCCCTGGCTATGCAGGCATGCAACATCTGGTGTGCCGCTTTGTATGATGCTGGGCGGTGAAGTGCGCAATCACCGATTGTATGCTGAGGTTGCTGCCAGTAAGATTCACGTATGATGGAGCAGGTACTGCAGCAAGGCCAGACAGCAGCATAAGTACACACAAGCTCTTCTTACAGAAATCAGCAGCCGTTTTCTCGCGTGTTGCCATACCCACTTTCTCCTTGGCAAAGTCAACCCTGCAGGTGGTTGATCCGGATGCCAAGCAACAGCTGTGCCACAGGATAGCTGGCCAAATTAATGATGTTCTGTCAGATGATTGGAAACTTCATGTGCACTTTCACTGCAAATATTGCTGAGGTCACATGTTTCCAGATTCCACGGATGTGAATATGAATTGATCACTATTAGTATTGCCTTCTGGCATACTCACGGCTCATGCTCTATGTGCTGCCCCTGCTGCTCCTCCTCGCTACTCCAGGTCTCAATGTATTCATACTCTGATTTGTCGCTGGGTGCACCCACGTCTGCATGTCACAAGCGCATACAAGGACATTACTGAGAAAGTCAAACATATCAGGAGAGAAGCTAAAGCAGCTGGAATCCACACCCCCACACCTGCACACACCAGCGTGCGCGTGCACCACGTGCACACACACACAACACTTAAATACATGCATGGGTCTTGCAGAACGCAGAGATATGCCGCTGCCGCTTGCGCGATTCCCCTAGGCAGGAGCATGCTGCCGGCTTGGGTAGAGGCCCTAGCGCCCTCCCTACCTGACGGCGTTGTGTGCTGGTGCGCGGCCGCGGCAGCATCCACATAGGTCTTGCTAGCGCTGCCGTACTCCTCTTCAAGGGCCTTGTCCCGGCGGCCCTGCACTACCACTGTGCCCTCAGGCACCCAGCCACGGCTGCGCACACGCGCACCGCCCCAGACAGCAGGTTTCAAGCAGGGTGAGCAGGCCACCAGCACCCCCAGGCACTCTTATTTAACAGCACGCAAGCTCAACATAACTCACAACAGGCAATTAGCACAGTGGCCTGGCCTACCCGCTCCAGGATCGGAAATGGTGACAGAATGACGCAGAGGCATTTGAGGCATGTTTTGTCAGAAGCCCGCTTACTGGAAGAGAGTGCAGCACCGTATGTATGCACCTAAACACTCTGTGGCAAGCAGACTAATTGGACGGGACCTGCAGGTTTAAAGGCACGGCGGTGCATGCTGTGCAACACAGGCCTTGCAGCAGCCTTGCAGCAGCCTTGCAGCAGCCTTGGAGCACAGCGGTACATGCTGTGCAACCACAGGCCTTGCAGCAGCAAGCAGCAGCAGTGGCGGAGGCGGCAACAGCGGGGGCGGCAGCAGTGGTGACGGCAGCGGCACCAGCAGCAGAAGTAGCATCAGCAAGAGCAAGGGCAGCTGTGAAGAAGCGCGCGATGGCACAGGAGGCACGCAGTGCTAAACAGCAGCAGCACCAGCTACTGAGCCAGCATGGACTTGCCCCCCCGAATGTGACAAACTCACTCGGTGCCCGCCTGCAGCTTCATGGCTTCCTCGGATGCCCTGCCTGCTGGGCCGACGTCGCCGCCCCCAAGGCTTGACACCACCGCCCCCTGCGCTTGGTTGCCAGGGCCTGGGCCCAGCCGGGCATTCTGCAGCTGCTGGGCCACCTGGGAAAGACCACACACAAGAAAAACGGAGAGGGACCTAAGGAAGGCAGACAAACTGGAAGGATGGGAGGAGGGTGTTCCAACCATAAGCTTATGTGGATACCCAACACGCTGAGGCCGCCTTTGTGGAGCAGATCCATAGAAAAGGATTATGGATCTGCTCAAAAAAATTCCTTCCTTGCCTTGCTTGGGTCCTACACTGCAGACATGGCAGACATGGCAAATGTACCCTCAAGAAGCGAAACTGCAAACCTCTGCTGGATGCACTACCGCAACCAGGGCCCTAATGACAAGGGGTGTGAGTTTGTGTGTGTGTGCGCGCGCAGGGGGGTGCTCATGAACCTTCAGGACCTACCTATTGTGAGACCGGTGTGTGACCAGGGCCCTGATGGCAATGTTTCTGCCGGAAGGCAAGCTTGTCCACAGTTGTAGGCAGGCCCGAAGGTAGCGGCACCGGACCAGCAATGAATACATATGCTCCACTCCCCCACCTTGTCCACGGTTGAAGACAGGCCCTCCGGCACCAGCATCTTGGTATCCGCCTTGCTGTGGTCCTGCACCACCGTCTCACCACCATCAAATGCCTGCAAGAGCGACGCACACAAGCTGCGCACATGGGGATGGAAATGTAGAGGGCTGCCCAAATGTGGGCAGCGCAAATGGGGATGGAAACACAGAGGGCTGCAGCACAAATGGGAATGGAAACACAGAGGGCTGCACAAATGAGGATTAAAACATTTAAACACAGAGACAGAGGGAGAGGGGGGTTTGGGTCCATTGGAGAAAGGCTAACACAGACAGAAAATTTGTGGAGGTGTGAGCACACGGCCCCCTCCTAGCAGTGGTCGTTAAAGTCAGGCATTGGTTGATCTGTGCTGCGCCGCATGTGCGTGAATCTGCTTATGCAGAGTAATATCTGATGCGTGGATTTGTGCAGAGGGTGTGGTGCGCGGAGGGAGGGTGCATCTACACCCAATGCAGATGGGGAAACAATGCCAGCATCTTCCCACTCTTGCATAGACCATGCCTATGGACGCGTACCCCACACGATGTGCCATTGCTTGCAACCAGCAGCAGCTTCGCTAGCCCGCCATACGTGCCTTAGTACCTGTTGCCCCAGTGCTGCATCAGGGCTGGCATCAGGGTTTGAAATCGAGGCTGCAAGCTCCTGTGCGCGCTTACTAAGTAGCACCCCCCCTGCCTTGGGAGTACCCCAAGTTGGGCCCCCCCGCACTTCCTTGAATGCACCCCATTCAGTTTGCCCAAACCGACTCCATCTGCCTTGGACACTGCCCCCCTCCCCCCCAAAAAGGCCACAAACCTCCAGGGCACCGCCCTTGTGCACAATGACGGGGTTGTCGGTGGCAGTGCTGGCCGCAAGGCCCACTGGTGGCACCACTACTGTAGGGTCCACGGGCCCCTGCGCGCAGGTGTTGCATCGCAGTGGAGCAGACTCACGCCGTGCACTGATGCACTGACTTGTTTCCCTCTTGTGTGTGTTGTGCTTTTTTGGTAGTGAGCTCAGCAAAAGGAGAGCGCACAAGGCGCTGTTTAAGGTAGACAGGAGGGGTGGGTGTGTGGGAATTGTCAGTGATGTGGTACCATACAGCCGCAATAATTCCGGCAGTATAAGGTTCCGACAGAAACTTGCACTGAGCTGTTGCCGTGCAGCCACAAAAAAACTAGCAAAAGGTACACTATCGAGGTGCGCTGGCTCTGGCTGCAGCTAGAAAACAGATGTGGGCATTGCTGGCATGTGCAACTGCTAGTCTCCCACACATCAACACTGTCTGATCTACCTGGATCAGCGTGCATGTGCCTTAAAGGTCTCGGTTGATGGTAGTTTTTTTGGAGAGCTTCAAATTGATTTTTGCGCTTACCTGTGTTGTGCCACTTTGGAGTCGAACTGCCCTTCCCCACACTACCACCAAAGACCACAAGAGCAGGCTTCCCCTTAAGTGCAACTTCTGCTTGGCACCAGAGCCTCTGCCCATGCCGCACCTCCAAGCCTTCTGGCCGGCGTCCCGGGCCGGCGTTAAGGGACGCCTGGGCAGGAGTTGGCTGGCCATGCCTGCACAGGCGGCAGGGTTGTACTGCATGATGCACCTTTACTCTTCCTAGATCAGGGTGGAGTCTGGGGCAATATTTCCCATTGACAAATCAATCTGTGCTCTTCTTTTAAGGTCTGGAATAAGTGTGCATGCTACTTCTATTAGTGCACCAACCTACTCCTGCATTGCTACTTTCCCACATGGTTCTCTCAGGCAAGGGGAGGCAAATTATGAAATATGGGCTTACGAAAGCGTGCAAGTGCGCACACTCTTAAGTAAGCGCAAGCATACACGTACAACCACACTCACAAACATGTGCGCACATACATACAGCATGCGTGCATAGTGCGGGCCCACAAGCATGCATGCCTTCATGCACACACTCGTGCATACTGCACGCTCAAAAGCACCCACGCAGAAAGATGAACACCCCTTAAAGGTCCTTTTTTCCCACACCCACCCCACAGCATCTGGGGGGTGCTGGGGGACTTCCCGGTCATGGAAAGATGTCAGGGCACCAGGCCTGGTCTGAGGCATGTCGATGTCCACGTCCCTGGGCTGGCGGTCAGGGTCAAACATCTGCCAAACAGAACAAAAGTACAGGTGCATCTTTGTAGTCAGGGTCACGCATCGTCAGTGTGCATTCATGGGTTGGGCAAGCCGCACACGTGTTATACGGTTGTTCAATTAATTTGCGGATCTGTGCACGCGCACCTGCGTAGGTCTATGCAATCTATGCACATGTAGACGAGCGTGCACACACGTGCATAACACACACATGTGCGCACGCGCTTTGCATGGTGCTTGCCGAGCACATGCTGCCCACAGCAGACCTGGGCTAGTTTACTCCAGAAGCTGAAAAAGCGCAAGTAAACTGCCAGGTAAACTGCAGCAGTTTGAAATTGGGTCGTGGCTACAGAGGCGCGCACAAGGAACAGCTCACCTCCTTCTCTTGCATGGCTGGTGCGGCGGGGTTCTTGCGCATGACGTCCACCTGCGGACATCAAGGATGGGTGGAAGCATGTTCTGCCCTGTGATGGCCAGCATACCCTGCACACAGATACACAAATGATTATCTGCATTTGCCATGCTTGCCAGCAATATAGCTTAGCAATAGCTGTGCTAAAAGCACCTGGAATGCTGCAGGCACTTAGCAGCTTGTGCTGAGATGGGATTATATGCTTCTGCGTGCTGACCTTGAGGTTGCCCCTCTGGTATTTGGCACGAATTTGATCTGTAAATGAGTCGTCCGGGAGCTCAATGGTCCTGTGTGTAATTCAAGCAAGGAAAAGCTGTGCGGGTGCGGGTGCAGGTGCGGTTGCAGAAATACGATCTGCATCATGCGCGTGAGTCACCACCTGGTAGTGCACTCGCCATTTACAAAAATGTACAGCCTTGGAGAAGGAAGCTGGATTTCCGCCTCCTCACAACGCACAAGAGGGTGGAGCGCATGTGCGTGTGCTCGCGATGGCTCCTACCCGCAACCTCCCTGCCCACCATATGGATAGATGCATCTACTCACTCTGTTTTGCCCTTGGCAGTGACCAAAAGGTGTTTCCTTTGGACTTGCAGCTTCAACTCCGAGGCAGGGTCCTCCAGACCCTTCGTCCATGCACATACACGCACACACACTCTTAGTAGTTGGTCTCAGATCATTTGAGCAACCAGTTAGAGAAGACAGCATCAACCCCTCGGCACGTTGATACCTCTAAGTGGCGCTCTACATGGTGCCATCCTTCCGTGGCCTGGGGGCCTTGGGGATGAGCTGCAATGCGCGCCTCGCGTGCCCCGATGCCGGCAACTTCGGATCCGACCATGTTGTACAGCAATACTTAATTCTTTAAACAAGAAATGCCTAGTATTTATAAAAAGCTTTCTGACGAACTCGGGAAGACTCGGGATCTTCGTCCTTCCTTATTCTTTTGTCGATGGACCACATTCAGAAGTTTCACTGGACAACATTTAAGTTGTTGCGATAAGGACCGAGGTTTTGAATTCAAGGTCCGGGATGCCTCTACTTTCAAAGTATTCTTCAATTGAGAAGATGAACCGAGTTCGAACTCGGAATTCCGATTAAGCTTCCTCTGGAGGTTGATCGAATACTGCATAAAGAGCATAGAAATGAAACATTAGCCCAGGCTGCCGGGATTATCTCCGAAGGGGCTCGGCTGTGAAGATCGATCGTCTAAAATCTATTCTTTTGTCGATGGACCACATTCAGAAGTTTCACTGGACAACATTTAAGTTGTTGCGATAAGGACCGAGTTTTGAATTCAAGGTCCAAGATGCCTCTTCTTTTAAAGTATTCTTCAATTGAGAAGATGAACCGAGTTCGAACTCGGAATTCCGATTAAGCTTCCTCTGGAGGTTGATCGAATACTGCATAAAGGTTGATCGAATACTGCATAGAGCATAGAAATGAAGCATTGGCCCAGGCTGCCGGGGTTATCTCCGAAGGGGTTCTGCTGTGAAGATCGATCATCTGAAATCTATTCTTTTGTCGATGGACCACATTCGGAAGTTTCACTGGACAACATTTAAGAGTGTAAAGAGTCGCATCATGCAAGGCCATGGTTGTAAATGGAGCACACCACAAGTGGTAGGTCAAATGTTTACTTTTGCTTATGCTTTTTACATGCCCCTGGTGTTACAGTAAGATCCTCATGACTGGCGGTTTTCAAGCTTTCCACGGGGAAACTTCCTTACCGGCCACAGCATAGCCCATAGTATTTCCCCCTTTATCTGCGTGTCATATCACCATCTTCATCAAATTTTATGATTTTGAAGTTGTGACGTTCTCATATGAAATCGTCATTGCAAAACAATGGAGTGAGAATACGCAGTGGCTGGAGAGATCTGCATTTACAGCCATTTGCCTTAATCATTGTTTGAGGTGCCAACATGCATCAACCCGACTGCGCCCCCATAAGCCTGATTTTCAGCATTCAAGACCTGTTTGCTTGAAAGTGAAAGTCTCATAACTCCTTGAAAAAAATTGGAGGTAATTTGGAGGTAATTGGCTGTGGTTGATTCATTCTGGTACCACAACCACTTTGAAGGAGCATTACAGTCTAAAAGGTGTGTTATTCTTGAAAAGTAAATTGAAGAATTTACCAGGAAGACACTCCCAGCTCCATCCTCTGCTGCAGGAATTATTCTTAGATCTGATAGGGATAATTCAACACAGGAAATCAAGTACTTTTAACAAACTCTTGGATCAAAATTCATCTAATTCCCAGCAGCACTACATTCCCCAACACATCACAAAAGCTCTCCAAAAGTGGGCTTAAACAACGAAAATCATGATATGGCAGGGCTCCCAACAGCATTTGCCCTCTTCATCAGGCAATTATTAGGTAAACTTCCTGCCTGGTTGCCAACACCTACTAGGATTGTATCCACGCGCAATACGGCTACAGCAAGAAGCAATATTGCATACAGGCTGAACTTTTAAAGCAACCAGTGCAAGGTGACAAAAGAGAATCTCCCTTGCTGGCTCCTGCCAAATCTCTAGGCAAATGCTTTGCCATTCATGTCCAGGCCTGCCACCACACTTATTTGTCCGACTGCTTGCCAACACATTCCAGCGGATATAAGTCACCATCTTCAACCTTCCCGTTGGAAGTGCACGTCTTTGAAGCAGAACATTGTAATGATGCACAAGAAGGACCATAGTCACAGGCCCGGGGTGTATCTGAGCAACACAGAAGACTCAAGGGCATGCTGGAGAGGCAGGGACGTATTTAAGTGTCAATTTGCACACTTTTGAGGAGTCATAAGAAACTTTATGGTGAATGATTAACAAAGTCAGGAGTACGTAAGCCATCACGCGGTACTGAGCTGCCATCAGGTCAGTTGGGTCGCAGACTGCAGTCAAGTGAAAAATTAACACATGACCCAAGGCACAACCAAGAATAATTTCAAACACATTTACAAATCCGCACAGAGATGGAAGGTTGTCCACTCGCAATCCCCCTGATACCCATTGAGCTGTCCTCTTCTCAAATTGGGGGGCTGCTTGCCAGCAGTGCTAGCACCAGATATGTACCCCTTCCTAAGTACGTGCCACCAGGGAATTCCCTGCTGGCTCAGCCTGCCTTTCTTTCAAAGGAGATTCTTCCTTTCTCTAGAGCCTTTATTTAGAGATCTCCCTCTGATCTTTCGCATGCATTGCCTTACCAATCTGTCCCTGACTTCCTTCTCAGCTGCATAATATACTTTACCATTTTGTTTCAGATATAATGGACTCCTTCACTGAAAGATCCAAAAAGTTTTTGTGTCCAGCCTGACAACCAGGCTGGTGAGCTACCCCTACTTGTTATATACAGTGCCCTCGATTAGTACGCACACCTCTGTAACCCTCACCTCCAAGTTGTACATGCATCAGCCGCCTCTTAGGGCTGCTTTTTTATTTTGACAACATCAGTACTGAGGATGTAACCTTGTTTCTCTTGAAACAGACGTACAAATCATTTCCTTTTTTATATCTGAGACTGCGGATGCTCTTTTGTCAGGTTGGTAGTGACCAGCAAGCCCAGTAGTCAACCCATCTGGCGGAAGTCTAAGCCCATTGCAACCTTGTACCTAGTGTTCACCCATAACCCCTCGCTCCAAGAAGAGTAAGATAAGTTACGCAGGCAGCAAGACGCTCCAGAACACCAACATGAGATGCTTTCAAGTCTCCTTCCCCCTATTCCCCCTATTATTATTGGTGCTCTGCTAGCTATAAAGGACTCATTCAAATACCTAGGCATGGTTTTCTATAAGACTCATAACATTGCCAAATCTGCTGAACATATGCCATATGCAGTGCTTGATCCATTCATGGCTTGTTGTCACAGTATTGGGCAAATTGCAAGAGAGCATCATTTCATTGACTGGCCACATGCTCTCTTCTGGTTTGCTGAACGCTATGCTATCCTCGCCAGTTTGTATACTTGCCAGGTACACGGTTCATGAAAAATGGCAGCGAGTTTGGCAGGCCCCTTCTAAGTGCGCATGCGTGTTTCCTCCAAGGTGTGCTTGGTGTGAAAAGATCCACGCCTAACTGGGCTGTTTTGCAAGAGTGTGGACAGGGGCCTTTGCAGTCTTATTTTTTCCGCGCTGCTGCCAATTCTTTCACTCTTTAGATATTGCTCTAGGTGCTTCTTACAGAAAGTGCTGGACTGGGGAGTTCATAGAGGCGTGTGGGTCTACGTGTGGCAGATACGTGTGCCAATTGCATTAAGGCTGCAACTCCCCTTCCACTACAAGACTTTGTGATGAATTTGCATGAGCGCTTGCGTGCGGTATGGAGGAAATTGGATGCCTCAGGGAAAAAGCTCACAAACAGTCGACTTATTATGCATGGATGGCCTTGCCTCTCAAGCCAAGCACTGCGCGGGGCCCTCCCCATTTGCCGCCTAGATACCTACAGCTGGAACTGAGTAGGCACGTGCTTTGTAACATTTTCTCGTTTTCGCTTGCGTGCCCTAACCCAGAGAGTTGAGACTGGATGTTGACAAAATCCACAAGAGGCTCTATGACAAATGTGACAGTCTATGACAAATGTGGATGAAAACATTCCACTGCCCTTGCTTGTGGATGAAAACATTCCATTGCCCTTGCTTGAAAATGTGTTATATGAGAGGGAAATCCGCAGAACAATTTGCTGATTTTACGGGCTGACAGAATTACATCGGTGACACAGTCCTTTTTTATGCCCTTGCTTAGAAATGTTCTATTTGAGAAGGAGATTTGCAAAACAATTTGCTGATTTTACGGGTAGGACTTACATTGGAGACGCAGGCGCTTTTAAATTTGACAACATCAGAGCTGAAGATGTGAAGTTGTTTCTCTTGAAGCAGACACACAAATCATTCCTTTCTTTCTGAGACTAAAGATATTTTTTGTCTCGCTGGCAGTGTCCAGCAAGCCCAGCAGTCAACCCATCTGGCTGAATGTCTAAACCCATTGCAACTTGATCCCCACCTATTTCCCCAGTGGCTGCTAAGGCTCATGTAGTGCCTGATGGTATGTATGGCTGTCAGGTTTGGAGCTCAGGGTTTTTGCGCGAAGGTGATGTGTTTAGACCTACCCTCCAGACATTGCATTTGGATTTCTGAAAGGGCACTCTAGGTGTGAAGCGTTCTGCGCCTTACGCCTGGGCTGTTAACGTGAGTGTGCACATGAACCTCTGCAATTCTATTGGTTTAGAGCTGCCATTCGGTTTTACAACGGGTTGTTGTCCTCTAATCAGGGTTGGGGCATGTGTCCATTTGCCCAGACCAATGCGCGTATGATGCGAACAATTCGTGTATTTAACATCAATGCGTCCGAGACAGAGGCTCTTATAGTGCCACTCTCCTTGTCCTTCGGGACATATGTTAAAATTGGAACGATACAGAGAAGATTAGCATGGCCCCTGCACAAGGATAACACCATGAATACCGAGAATGGTTTAAACTCTGGTGAAGGGGCTTTTCTTCCCAAGTGGCCCCTTTTCCTTAATTGATGTGAGGAGCTTTTTGCTGCTTGCGTAGTTTTTCTTTTCTTTCTTTCTTTCTTTCTTGCCACTCTTAAGCAGACCCTTCATGCAGACCTGAAGCTGGTGCCTCGGGCTAAAACATCTTGGGCTTCAGATATTTTGCGCGCCTTTGAGGAAGTGCGAGGCTGTGACACTTATACACAAGCTTTCTTGCAGGGGCTCCCTATTTATTACTCGGATTTCAATGTAACCTAACCTATAGGTTAGCTAACCTAACCTTACTCGGATTTCACTGCTGACCTGAGGTTTAGGATGAGAAAAGTGTGGAGGGACATTGCTGACATGAACCCTCTGGACAGCGACAACAAACTGGTGACTTATCATTCTTGGTTTGCCTGCCCCCTCTCAGATCTTCAAGCTGATTCACGCACACGGGTGCGAAATGGGGGTGCCTCCTGATACCTCCTCGCTATCTGCACCTTGATCTCCCTAAGCATGTTATGAGGAATGTGAGCAGGTTTCGCTTGCGAGCACATACTCTCGCGGTGGAATCCTCCATCTGGCGCGGTGGAAATGGCCACTGTGACAAGTGTTCCTGTGCTGCTGTTCAA
>LKMJ01000976.1_pt1 | contig 24145 bp, 17 predicted proteins | sample 643391 | NCBI WGS metagenome assembly LKMJ01 (sample SAMN04112250, study PRJNA286221) | soda lake metagenome | biome: soda lake; feature: Kulunda Steppe; material: water; isolation source: sample PL-Br10 brine of Picturesque Lake | place: Russia: Kulunda steppe | collected 2010-07
TCTCTCTCTCTCTCTCTCTCTCTCTCTCTCTCTCTCTCTCTCTCTCTCTCTCTCCCCCTTCACTCTTTCCTCACTCCTTTTTTCACTGCTTGCCAAAATGCTTGCTTGAGTAAATCTATTTAGCAGAAACTCCTGCCTGCACTAAATCAAGACCCCAAAGGGATATACAATGTCGAACTTGATCTGCTGCAAGATACGGAATTGCGCTCCCTCATGACAAGGTTTTCCCCCTTAGCTCACCACACAAGTTGCTGCTTTGAACAGAGCACCTACCAAACTAGGCAGAGTTGCAGCAGCAGGAGCAGCAGGAGCAGCAGCAGCAGCAGTAGGGCACAAAGGAAAGGGAGTCGTGCCAGCAGAGAGTTAAGCAGAAGCACAGCTGAGGATCTTGGCACGGCCTGCACAGACCTGGCACATGAGTGAGGGCACCCCGTCAATTGCCTGGCTGGGGCTCAACGGCAAAACCACCTCTATGCCAACGGGCCTTTCACTGCCAATCACTCCCATGCTCTTGTGCACATTGAGCGGGCTGACATGCTGTTTGCACAAGCGCCGCGCTAAACCAAGTCCTGTAGGCTAGGGGGTACCCGTATACCCATCCAGTGTGTCAGCGTAAATTACACCATGAGTAAAAAGCTGCTTGTAATTCAAGGTGATCCTCTGGACAGGCGAGGCTGCCTCTCCTTGCCCCATATCACATGGTACAACATCCACGTGTGTGTATATGCCAAATTGTTGATCAGTCAAGAATAATGATCTGGCATGACAGTGCAGTAGCCTGAAGCATACGGGGAACGGCTGTGGGTGCCAGCTGTCTTTCTAGCTGTTGTCTGCTTGTGTTGGCCTTCATAGCCATTTCTTACCAACATGCTTTGCTGTTGAATTTGCTTGATCTTATCGAGTCAAAACATTCCTTGTCTTTTTGAACTCTGCATACACACCCAATCTGTAATTACTCTGAAAATTCTCTCAATACACTAATTGGCAAGGATGAATGGAGCTATCCAACTTATGAGAAATGGTTTGGTATCATTGCAATCAGCAAAAACTAAGAAAGTTTCTGGAGATCTCTGTAAGTGGGATCAAAGACTGGCGTGGCATAGCCGCCCCCAACATCTCTAAGAGTGCAGTTGCTGGGGTCTACATACCTGGAAGAAAAGAAATATGCAAATGGAGAGTTGGCAATGGCATTGTTTTCCCTCAGATGATTTGCAAGAAGCACCATGATGGTTTGCAACCGACCAAAGTCATATTGCACCTACATGAAATTGTCCTCATTAGGGCTGCATTTAGTATTAAGCAAACTGGAAAGCCAGCACAGAGTTTGGATGTTGCACAGGTATTGTTGCATATCCAGTCAGAGATGAAACGATTATGACATGGTGGCTCTGAGGAGCTGCGCTTGCTGGATGAGGGCAGCCTAGCTTTACATCCAATGGACATGATCATTAACAGTGACTCAACACCAAGCGTAACCTGCAACTTTGCATTGCAATACTCACACATTGCGCCACAGCCATGACAGAGGAGGAACAGGGGCATTCTTGGCTTCAGCAATGGCGCTGTCAACCTGAAGAGAGTGAAAGAACGAGTGAGCGTTCAAACAGACAACCCACTTCAAGGTGCACAGAAGCACTGCAATGGCATGGCCAACCTGGAGTGCAACAGAATGCGTGCACACACATGCAATCAAACAATCTATAAAAACACAAAGGCACAGACTTCTGGAGAGCACACATGCGCACATACAACCTGTTTAAAGGAATGCAGGCTTTTGAAAACCAGGCACGCTAGCCGTGGTACAGAAAGCCTAGGAGTGATGTGCTCAAGCTCTATTCAAGAGCTTGTGATGCCCACATACTAGACCCAGACCTGGGTGCATGCTAGACCCAGGCGTGCACCAGACCCAGGCATGTACGTGCATGCTAGACCCAGGCAAGCGCTGAGGTGGAGGCAGAAAACATGCGGTGGCGCCACCCACCTCCTTCTTCACATCTCGCTCAGTTGCTTTCAAGTCTTCATATGGCACGCCTAGCAAGCACGTAGAAGCGTCCCCTAAGAGCTCTAAAATCCAAGGTCAGAGTCAACGCAAAACAGACAACTTGCAGGATCCTGACATACAAAGCAAGGGGTCCAAGAGGATCACACGATGGCTCATAGGACAACTGCTACTTGCGAATAGCTTGATATTGTTCTAAGAGAGGGAGAGTGAGTGAGCTGTTCCTTACAGGCAGCAGCAGTGCGAGCCTGCCCTATCGCTTTGCCCTTTGTGTATGAGCCTAGCCTGAAATCATGAGCCCTGCCCTGTTGGCACACGCAAGCCTCTCTGCCCTGTTCTGAGTGCAAGCATCTGCCCTGCTTTGAAAAGGCACGTGCAATGAGCCTCTGACCTGTTTTGCATAAGTATGAGCAAAGAGCCGCTGACCTGTTTTGCAAGAGCATAAGCAACGAGCCAGCCAAGCACAGATCCTCAGCAGCCAAAGCCCCAACACCTGCATCCAGGAGCAGCGTCCAGCACCTGCATCCAGCAGCAGCCTCTTCACTCGCTCGATCGGGTCTCTGGACTGACGCATGGTGTTGATCTCATCGCGCGTACGGTAGGTGGAGCCAGGGTCGGACATGGAGTGGCCATGGTACCTGCAGATCAGGTGAGGCGCTCACAAGCACCCTGTGTTGCAACCTGTGGATTTTAAGCTCGGGGGTGTCCAGGCCAAGGGGTGTCCATGCTGTACCTGCCAGGCTGGTCCTGCATTTCCAGGTGTGGGTAAGGTAAGGTCATATAGCTGTACCTGCCAGGCCCAGGCCTGCCTTTCCAGGTCATATAGCTGTACCTGCCAGGTCATATAGCTGTACCTGCCAGGCCCAGGCCTGCCTTTCCAGGTCATATAGCTGTACCTGCCAGGTCATTTAGCTGTACCTGCCAGGCCCAGGCCTGCCTTTCCAGGCACAGTTAAGGTTAGGTTACAGAGCTGCACCTGGCAGAAGAGGGCCGCTTAGCTGAAGCCCTTCCAGGTCTGCAGCCTGGACAAACTTTAAAGGGCAGATACATAACAAACAAGATCCTGGCAACCCAGTGCGCGTGACATTTGCTATGCAAGTCAAGCTGATCCCAAAATGTCCTGAGCAGCTGCAGTACCTAGTGTTGAACTTGAATGTTGCTTCCCAACCAAGGATAGCGTCCATCAGTCGTACACATTGCTGCCTTGATGTGATGCACTCTGCTGAATGTTGCCCTGCAAGGCCACTTTGCGATGCCCAACTCTCCTGACAGCCCCGCAGTGTTGGAGATGAAAATTAACAAGTAGATTTGCTTTACATGCTGAGCCACAGAGGTATTGATGGAATCATTAGACCAATGAAGTGGCTGAGCAGATATTGGGAGGAGGGAGACGAGTACAAGCCCCCTCTCTGCTTGTGCATCTCCCCGGGTGGGCCCTGATCTAGGTTTTTGGCCTACATCAGGGGTTTTAAGCTGAAGATACACTTGCACTAGTGCACGCCGTTTGCTAACACAATGATGCTGCCATCAGTCCTGTCGACATGAGGCATATGTCCTGGCAGATGTGCGTGAACACGAATTGCAAAACTTTTGTCAAGCTCAAGATGCTTGGACAAGAAACCAGTCCATTTACAATTTCAAGTTGTCACCTTCATTTCTCTGAGAGACAAATCTCTGGCATAAAGCCAACCCCTACATGCACTGTCCTTGCGCCAGCAGGCCCCGCCTCCCAACTGTCCCAACCAACCAACTTCCACGTTAGCAGTGCTTAGCTCAACTCAACCGCCCCGACCAACCAACTCCACCAACCAACGGTTTCTGTGATTGTTCGCCAGCGCACTGTCACCTGTACGTGTCAAGCTCCAGGATTATTGGCCCCTTCTCCAGGGCGTACTGCTTGGCAAACTGTGTCACCTGCTTCACTGCTAGCACGTCCATGCCGTCCGCCTGCGCAGTTGTCACAGTGTATTATAGCAAGTGTTCTGCGCAAAAGGGTTTCCGGCACTTGCATGACGTCCGCCTAGGTGGAAGCCCGATCATCAACAGATTGTCAAGCATTCTTCTGCTTGCCAAGTATCTACCAATGGGGTGCCAGTATGCTCTGCTTGCATTAAATTAGATTCCTGCTCCCTAGATTATGTGGCCTGCTCCCTAGATTACGTGGCCTCCTAGGACACGCTCCTCTTGGAGTGAAGCGTGTACCAGCTGTGCACGCAAGGAGTCCAAACAATGTGCTCATAAACAACAAAGCCCAAGGCACACACATGCACAGCACCTATCTCCAAAGGCTTAACAAACTGTACGCACATTTTGGCAAGTATCTTGATACCTGGAATGCGAGTACCTTAATGCCAGGAATGGAAGTATCTTGATGCCTGGAATGCGAGTACCTTGATGCCAGGAATGCGAGTACCTTGATGCCAGGAATGCAAGTACCTTGATGCCTGGAATGTAGTCCCCACGTGTGTAGAATTGGGATGATTTTGCTGCGCGCCACTCTGCAGTGCCCTGGAATGAGCAATGCAAAGGATGTTCCAGCAATCAACAGCAAAACTTAACGCTCAGCGTATGTGTGCTCGATGAAGATCCAATGCTCATTTAGCATGCTTGACCTTGGGCTCCTCATCGTTCATCTGACACAAGCTTGACTTGCTCCTCACACGAATTCAATGGCATTGCTGCTGTGAGCCATGAGTAAGCTTGAGTGCAGCTGGACTCCTAAACCAACAAGTAGGGCATGCAAATGTCAGAGCTTTAATCACTCCTAAAAGCGAGCACCCCTAACGGCTTATCCAATCAAAGCTACCAAACAAGCATCCTTAACACCCAAGCGCCGCACCATGCCATAGTGGTTGTTCTCGCAAACAAAAATGCAAGGGACGTCCCAAATTGCAGCCAGGTTCAACGCCTCGTACTTCTGACCCTGCTCACGCATGTTAGACAAGGGATGGACAGCAAAATCAGGGAGTCTTATGCTGTATCCACAAGGATATGGCAATGTTAGTATCCTGAGGGCTTCTTGACCATGCATAGCCTGAAACTGCAAACACAAATCTGTGTTTCAAGGTGCTGTGAACAAAGGCTAATTTTGATAGCAGTCACGAGCATATATCAACATCCTGAGCTTTTTGCAACATCCCAGCCCAGCATCCCAAAAATGCTTCACATTCTGGTCCACCAAACATTCCAGCCCACCCTTCTTCATGCTTTGCCTCATGTTTCACCCAACACCCCAGCAAGCATCATTAGTGTTTGATCAGTGATGAAGTGCTTGTACAGGGCTTTGGCTCCAGAGGCCAGAAGAGTCAATAAATGTCCTTAAACTTTAAGTTAAAGTCAAATTTCAACATTGAGCTTGACATCATACTTAGGGGATCTCTTGGAACCTTGCCGTCCACGCACCTGATTGGCTGCACCGTCTCCATACATTGATACACAAACATTAGGCTCCTTGCGGTACTTGTGAGCGAAGGCAATACCAGCTCCATTTGGGATCTGCCAAACATGCAGCACAGCACACAAAACACTTCAGATCTTCATAAGCTAGCTTAATTTGGGAAAAACACAAACATGCGGCAAAGCACACACTCAACCCCCTTCACCCTTGCTCTTCAGTAAGCCAATGGGAAGTTATGGCCAGAGAAGGTGCGTGCTTTGTCTGTTGATGCTTAGCTAAATGGGCTCAAAAATTTCCAAGACTAATGCTCATTGATGATGTGTACGTCAAAGCAAAGATGGAGGGTGAAGGGGGTTTGGATTTGGGAAGCTGGTGGGAAGCACTCACGCTAGATCCAACAATACCGTTGCCCCCATAGTACCTCTGTTGTCCGTTATACATGTGCATGCTGCCCCCAATGCCTGCATACCGTACACCCATCCCAACAGGCTGTCATCCATCTTGCAACAGTAAAATGCATTGCATGCATTGAGACCAAGCATGTAGCATCAGACATATAGCATCTCTGTGGTCCAGCCAGTGTAGGGTACGCCACAGCCTTTGGACGCGCCTGGTGACAGCAAGCTCTTGCAAATAGAAAAGAAAGAACTGCCTAGGCAATGGAAATGTGGTGACATAAAACAGCAAAATTTGAGTAATTTTGCAGGGTCAGTAACAAGGTCAGTGACCATGACCGTCGACAGAAGACCTGAAGCACAGCACTTCCTATTGGCTTTGTGGTTGGGGCTTGCAAGTCTACAAGACTTAACCTGAACACCTGGACTTGCAAGGATTATTATGCAGAGGCGTGCCATGCATAGTTTTGTTTGCAAAAGTGTATCAACTGCATCTTAGGGATCCCATCGGCTGACGCAAGAGTATGTCCTCTGCAGCTGAAGCGCCTGCATTGGCCAAAAGGTGATTTGAGCCCTCTGGATGGCAATCACCTCTTGTTGTGCCTGTAGCGCGACCAAACAGCTCTGCCATGGTGTCGTACACACTGCCTCCACGCGTCAGGTTGTGGCAGTGGTCGCGGTACGTGGTGATGAGTGAGTCCTGTAGAGACAGGGTAACGTCAATGTGCCAGCAGCATGTTGGTTGCTTTGTCCCTTGGGCATTGGCCCAGGCATTATGATGCTTGCTTGTTTGTTGGAACATGGAGTGTAGGAAGTGGTTGCTTGAATATTGCTTGAAAGCAATGCAAGGTCCGGAAACAACATGGTTTTGCACACAGTCAGCTGTACCAAGCTTGTTGATCAGCAGGTCCTAACACGTGGGAAAGTACAAGGGATACTGGAGCAACAACCGTAGAGAGATATCTTTTGGGTGTGGGTGATTTCTTGTACACACATGAAATCACAAAGCCATGAAGCGCACCTCCTTAGTTATTGCAGACTCTATTCCCATCAAGACTGCCTCCTGTCCATCATACCTGTGATTGAAATGACAGTGTCTTTGGTGACTTTTTATTGTGCATTGTTGGACAGTAAGTGTGCACTCCATGAACTTGTGGGAAAATAGTAATGCAAAATCTAGCAATGCCTGCGGCATGGGTATGGGAAGTGATTTTAAAAAATTCAATTTAAGTGCACATGCATACAGGGGACAAAATGTGCATGCACATGCACAGGCTAACACAGGTGCATACATTGCATTTGCAAGCACATAAAGGCACTCACAAATGGCAGAAGCCTCTGATGAGTTTGGACTTGTACTGAATGTCTGCAGGCAACGTTTTTATTCAATTTAACCAATGCAATTTGAGTGCTGTTTAACGTTCAAAGCTCTTAAAGGTCCAAAGCTGACGGCCAGGGAGACCTAAATTCCGTGCTACATTATGCAGCCTGTCCTTGCCAACACTAATGCGACCTGCATTGTCCGTGTGAATGAGGCATGTTTTCTTAAAGAGGATCACTGACCCGCTGCCACCTCCATGCGTCGCATCTTGTACATGAGGGCGTGCATTCCAGTCAGCTCGCCCACCGTGGTCTCAACAGTGCAAGATGGAGGCTCTATTTTGTGCACTGCAAATGGTGCTACCTGTAAGCACACAAGCAGTGCCATTCTTTATCTCTGCTCTGCACATGGCCCTAAGGGCAAGACAGAAGAATATGGGCCATTTGCGATTTTGTAAAGATCTCCAACATTGCTGTTAAATCAGAGTGCCATATAGTGGAAATGCTATGTCGTTAGTAACGAGCTGGGGGGGTTAAATGGATCAGACAATACGTGGATCTACCCTGATCACCTTACTCACTCAGTGGGGGGGCATTGATGCCAGCGTTCACAGTCATCTGCCTCACCTCAACGTTAACTTTTGTGTCTGCTGTAATTGAATAGGCTCGCCTGGAAAGTTGGCCCCCTGACCCAGAGTCCAGCCTTCTTCCAAACCCCAGGAGTACAGATCGGACCACGAACATTTCTCTGTTATTAGTTTTGAGCAAAAAAATTGTAACGATTTTGAGAGCAGGCAGCGTGCAGGCTAGGGAGTTCTCTATTATATTGAATAATAGAGGCATAACTTTGTGGAGACCCTGGCAGGCTTTGGCGCGAGTGGAGCCAGGCCGGCCCGAGTGGAGCCAGGGGCGCCCCTCAGCACTGTCCCACGGGCGCATCACACTAAGGCGCTAGAGGTATGTCACGCTATCCTTTATGCGACTTAGGGTGCTACAAAATTAATTCGTTGCACCTCCAAATGCCAGGGAGGGGCTTCCAGTCCCCTACTGCCACTAGTACTACAGCTAGCATCTGGGATCGCCATGCTGATTGACGAAGATCAAGTCCACGATCATGATCACGAAGCCCTAGGCAGATCTTTAACAATCTGGTGATGCACACCCTGTCCCCTTGAAGTCCTCATCGATTTCAGGTTAGCTGCCTTTGTTTTGCAGGTGCAAACCCTTCACATATGCTTGCAAGATTTCACTGGTCATTCATGCTAAGATATTGTACACAATGAGAAACTGGTGCTACAGCAAGCACGAATATATGATGTGTTTGTTTTTTAGTGCTTGCAAGCAGCCACACTTTCAAAGTCAAAAAGTTTTTGTTGATGGCTTACCAGGTGTAATGCTAATCCTCTGTCTCATCTAAGGAAGCAGTGTGCCACTCACATGCACTCTAGGCGTGGCTTGGCTGATCTGTCCGACGAAGTCACTCTGCGGTCACCCATGGTGAGAGCAGTCTGATCCACTTTTATTGCAATTTCTGCGCGAAGGCTTTCCCACCAACAAACAACACGTCCATGCCTTTCAACCCTCTTAGCAGTCCCCTTGTATGGGCCCTCTGCCTTACAAGTCAAAACTTTATCCAATTAATGATGAAAAACCCAAGGCACTACTGTGAACAATTCAATTTGATGGAATTGCCATCGGAAAGTCTGAGCAATCAACGGTCAAGTAAAAAAATCAACGCCCAGAGCACATGATCACAGTCAGCATACTTCCATACTTGGTGCCATAGCCCAATACTAAAGCCATAAATATTTAACAATATTCAAGCAACCCTTTCAAATACATTCATTACACGAAGCCCAATTGCAAGGGATGCACGTATTTTACAAAGGTCAATACGGCTGGGTAACATACAGCGGAAGTTAATGATGGCACAAAAATTCACCGTTGCTTCTGGTTCAACATTTCTTCAAGCCTGGTACAAGATAAGGTTAATTGCGTGCCTTGCACACGGTCGTACTGATTGCGCCATGCCTGGCCTTGTGCGTCAATGGAGACTGTCACATGTCAAAGTGCGGCAAACCGCTAATTCAACTGGTTGCGCATGAAGAACAGACTCAGTTGGTGGCTGTAGCCTGATTGATACTGGCGCTTGGTGTCATTTCCCGATAGTGGTCCATCTGTGCCGCCTGCATTGGTAAAAAAGAGAAGTATGCAGAGAGGCTTAGTAGCGCAAAACCCATACTCTAAAAGTTATAGAGCAAAGTTAAGCTGGATTGAATAGGATCGCTGGGAGGAGAGCTGCGGGGGAAGTGCTAGAAACATGTTATCACCTGGAGTGGACAAACAGAAAAGCAAAAAGCTGGGAAATGCGTTTGCTTGTTTGGGTTCGCGGCTTAATGCGAGCATTATGCGGTGCTCAATGAAAGAGCTCTATGCTGATTGCTTTTCCTGCTTATGAAAGGTCAGCATGATGCTCAAAGCTGGCTTTGAATGGTTTGCTATTTCCATCATTCCCTCGGAGAGCGATACTCTTGTATTTGTATTCATCGCAGGCTTGGGCTGCAGACTACAACCCTGTGTTTCATATGCCCCTGACACAGCAAGGAGGAAACTGGTGTGCAATCATACTTGCACTGCACCTTCTAGCTTTCTTTGGCTCTAGCTGGTTTTGTTGTCACCGATTGAAAACACTGGAACGCCTTGGGGTGTGCAGGTGTCCAAAGAATTGCGCCACAGGGAGCAGCACCCTTGCAATGGGTGTGAATGCAACTGCTAACTTCCTGCCTTTCTGGCTTGTCTCCCATTAAAATTGCATTGTTTTGTGCAGCCAACAGCAAACTGCACCTTATTGAAAAACAGAGAGGGCATGCAGATGTGCAGCCTGTCATTTCCTTACTTAAAGTCAGTCCGTCTATTCTTGTCCTGCCAGGCTGCGTTTTAAGCACCGCATAAATTCCCGGTTGAAGAATGATGGCCTGCTGGAAGCCCCTCTCTCTACAATGCCTGTGCAGCATGAAGACAGAGGGGAGGCCCCTGCCGCAGGTTACATCCTTTGGCCAGCATGAGGTGCAAGGCAGGTAGCTTTGCAAGGAATAAGTTGTTAAATCCTGAGGTGTGCCTTAGCACAAGTCAAGCACATTGTTTCGAGGCGGGAAATGTGAGCCTCTCTCCACAAGGTGCCCATAGGTGGTGAGGGTGAAGCAGGGACTTTGCTAAGCATTGCTAGCCTCCAGTGGGAGACAGGCAAGGTTTGAAGCTTGCTGTACTCATTGACAGATGTTCATAGCCGTCAACCTTGAGACATGCATGCATGTCCCTTTATTATAGCCTGAGGCTGCCCGCATAAGGTCTTCTAAGGAGAATACCAAAAGGTTTGCCACAGAAAGGAGAATTTAGTCTGGACACACATCCTTATTGCCTACTGCCTCTTACCTATAACAAAATAGAACTCACAAGCAACTTGCATATTCGATGAGGCACATTGCCTCTCGATGTATGCCAATTTCTGCTTTAAAAAGGGGCTCAACCATGGCCTGTGCAATACACCCACCCAGCGTGAGCGTCAATCCAACACTAAGTTAATTTGTCCTCGCATTCATGCGTGACATTCCCGCTGGACGTTCTCGTACCTTGAGCTGAAAGCGAAGTACACTGTGCCGCCAGTACTTGAGTTGCTGGGGATGTGACAGCTGCGGGGCGAACAGCACCGGATCTTCTGTTGTCAGAAGCCATGCCGTAGAGGGGGGATGTCCGGCATGAGTTTGCCTCGGATAGCCCTAATTTCCCAAACATACAGCCCCACTGCACACTCTGCATACGCAAAGGCAAAGCGTGCGTCAAAGCACACGACAGGCGATGGTTGGTGGCAGCAACCTGATGACACAGAGAATCGAAGTAACGAGACAGAGACAAGCAAAGCGTCTCAAGTGTGCACTTATTATAGTCGCCGCTGGTACAGCATGCATCAGCTCAAGCCTGAGGACACCAGCGACGTGTGTCAGCCTCGATTGAGGTACCTGCTGCTGCTGCTGCTGCTGCTGCTGCTGCTGTTGCTGGTCATGGGGAGCCAAGAATGTTGAAGGAGGTGACTGGTCCTCTTGATCCTCATCAAGGTCCATGTCATCTCCAGCCAAGCCAGGGGGCAGCAGCGGCACAACTGTTTGCTGCGTGCCCGGGCACACATGCTCTATGGAGCCAGCTTTGTGCAACTTGTTGGGCGACCTCCACATGATGTCATCAAAGGGTGCAGATGCGTCATGTCCACTGTAGCTGCGCTTGGTGCGTTGCAACTGCATGCAACCGCTGCGGGGAGATGCTGGTGCGGGGCGTTGGGCAGCCTTCTTAGGGCTCCTCATCAGGGGGTCATCCAGCTCTTTCCTCTTTGCACATGGCCTGCAGGTCAGGGGTTGCACATGGCATGATGTACAAACATTGTCTCACTGCAAGTTGGTGGTGTGCAATGCCGGGCAGGGGCATCCTCAAAACGGGTGACATGATGGGAGTTACTCCATGCAAGCATGCCTGTTACCCATGTGCGGACGCAGCAGTCAAACACTGCTGAATGCTAGGTCCTTCACATGCAGTACATGTAATATGCCAAAGCCAGGAGGCCCAACTGGCCTCGATGAGCACCGTAGTCTAGCTGTCAAGTCCCACAATGACGAATGTGCTCCCGCGGACATGAGCACCCGGAATCCGAACATGTCTATGAAATCCACAGATTCGTGTTCACCTGAAGCTGAACGAAGCAGGCGCATCCATGGTGTTTGAATGGGGACAGCTGCACGGGATATAAGAGCTCGGAGGGCAAAATGAAATGTGTTAAAAGATGTTGCAGCTACCTATTGCAGTTGAACGCCAACATGTGTCTTATATGCCGTTAAGCTTTGGGGATAATAACATCTTTTGCCACTAGTAACCTTCAACCAAGCTTTAACACGAGGCGAGGAATGACTTAGATGAAGTAAGGATAAATGTTCAGGGGTAGGTTCAGGTGGAGATATGGTGTGGTGGGCCAAGAACCGCACATGATGATCATAGAGTAGGCTGAGAGGCTTCATCAACCAATCATGTACTAAAATAGAAGCTCTGTTTGCCTATGAGTGCTTGGCATGCCATGGCTTAGATCTTAGCCTGACTCTATAGAGTACTGGACCTAGGACAAACTCAAGTTCAGAATACCGCCGTGCTTTCTGTGGCTCTGGTGCCTCGTGTGTGGTTCTGGATGCAGGCGGCTACCAAAAAAAGCGAGGTTTCAGGTAGATTTATGTACCTTCAAATAGGAATCCTGCACCTTGATGTATTAAAGGTTTAATGCTCTATAGACAATTGCTAAGAAATGATCACCATAACTTATGGCATAAGTCACAAAGTGATGAACAAGCCGGAAAATTACTTGTCTCAAACATATCACAGGTGCTGGCCCTTTCAGATTATATGAGTGTTTGATCCAAATTTTATTCCCATCTGATGATCAATGATAATATTTTCATCTAGGACGGGCTCGCCTTGTGTAAAACTGCTCTTTGGTTCCTGGATAATTCACATTAGATGATCCTTCGACCAGTTCATGAACTATGTTTGAAATTCAAGCATGATTGTTCAATCATGGCGGTTAAAAATTGGGCTTGATTGCAGCCAACACTGCAGTTTTGGAGTCCATAACTTCAATAGCACAACGTAGGATTGAAGAATGCAGGGAATCTGCCAGGCTTTGGCCAAGTCAAAGCAGCGGAACATCTGCGCTACATTCCAGCAGTAACTCTACTTGACAATTCACAAAAAAAGACCTTGGGCATTTCTATTTGTGACCTTATTGCTTTCTTGAGCAGGCTCATGGCCAAACCTCTTAAATGGGCCACTTTTAAAGGCCTTTTTCACGACAGCAGCAATAAATATGAGCAGCCAGGCTTAAGCGGAAGCACTTTCAGGCCTGCAGCCAGGAACAAACGCTAAAAATGCAGGCAAGTCATCTCCACAGATTCTTTTTGCCAAGCGTTTTTCCTTTGATACAGGCTGGCAATAATGATGAAATAGGAATGCGTAAGAGCAGGAAGAAGGACTCCTATGTGGACTGCTTAGGATTATCAAAAACTCATGGGCTGATGACATCTTCAGGGACAGCTTATGCCTATGAATACGTCAAAAGGTCAAAAGTTGGTTCCAAAGGAAAAAAAGGTTTGGTTTTAAGTTGGTCAGGTCGAAGAATACTTGCAACAATCTTGGATTTTGCACAGAGTAGCAATAGTTGGGTGGGGCGGGTAGACTGTAGTGCCCGATGATCACCACCTTCCGGTCAGGTTAAGAACATTCATGCTGAAGATATGCCTTGATGTTGGAACATATTGGACGTCAGAATGGCAGAGAACCTGTGGATGTGAGCCCTTGCATGTTTTTGCATGGGTGCCGCAACAGGCGCAGGGGCAGGTGCTGCCTCTTCAGTCAAGTTTCTCTTAACGCACGAGGTTTCCTGCATGGATGCAGCAAGGAAATAGCATCAATTAAATCGCTTAATTAGGCGCAGGGGCAGGTGCTGCCTCTTCAGTCAAGTTTCTCTTAACGCACGAGGTTTCCTGCATGGATGCAGCAAGGAAATAGCATCAATTAAATCATGGCAACATGCTTTTCTGAATCCTCTTCTCAATAGGTACTCTGCCATTTTGAGCTACTATGTGCCTTCTAATCAATTGCATTCATTACCTATGAATGGCCTTAGCCTGCCCTAAAAGAGGAGAAAAAGACATCTGCCTCATTTGCTCCAGCTGCCCACCTTGTTATTGCTATCTCTCCCCCTGAGCCTCTCCAATGGCCAAATCTTGCCCAAGGCCTTGCATTTTTTGGCGGTTTCATGCGTATTTCTGGGTCAAGTGCGTTGTTGAGGCTTATGTTGCGCTGCCCTTCTTACGTAAGTTCTTTCACGCCAGATAAGTGCAGCGCCAGATTTATGCTGCATTGTGGCCCAGAGGTTGTTTGAGTTGGTTGTTGGAGTATAAGGTCCTGTTGTCAATTGTAAGAAGACAGAGCTCCGTCATGGATACCGCGCTTGCTAATCAATAGGGATATGTATCGTTGCATTCCCCGCTGTCTAGGTACAGACATCCTGGCCATATGCATAGGGGGGAGTCGGTCTTTATGCATCCTTGCTCAAGGGATGCGTAGGTCTTATGTCTTGGTCTTGCATCCTTGCCCAAGAGATGCGCCTAGGTCTGGTCGGGATTGGCAATCGGTTGGCGAGGATCAAACCCAGGCCCTGAGCGCATCTGGTCTGCTCTGGCACTCAAGGATGCTTGGGCACCCCATCCAGTACTAATTTGTTAAAAGACAGAGCTCCGTCCTGGATACCCTGCTTGCCAATCAGTAGGGATATGTATCATTACATCAGTTTGGATATAGCTGTATTTGAGCACGGTGAAGAAGGACTCACATTATAACCTTGTTTGCTCTTGGCGACCTTGAAGACGTATACCAGGGAGTGAAGTCCTCTAGCCCTTGGGGGGCAACAGGCGTGGTGTGGCTGCGCCATCCAGTCCAGTCAAGTCCAGTCCATCTGTCCAGTGTGATTACGTCCAACAGCAGCTGTATCCAGTGCTGACCTAACCTGTGAGCAAGCTGAACAGAGAGAGAAGGTGTAGGGATGGATTAGGGTATCAGGGACTCCACAGTCTCATCATGGGCAACTTGTTGTTTGGCTGCGGACAGCGACAGTGTACACCAAGCAGACAACAGGTTGCCTGTGATGTTATGGTCATATGGCGAGTCTGGTTTGGATACAGCAGTCTCCCAGCGTAGCCAATTTCCCTCTCCTAGGGCATGTAGTATACGAGAAGAAGGAGTTCAACTTCCGACTGAAGTGCTTGGTATGTCTGTCCCCTCCTGGAAATTGAAGCTGATTCAAGCACTCGTATGCAGATTGGGGGTGCCCCCCTCAGGCCACCTCGCTATCTGTACCTTAACCTCCCTGTGCATGTTATGAGGAATGTGAGCAGGTTTTGTTTGCATGCACAAACTCTCGCGGTGGAATCCTCCATCTGGCGTGGACAAAATGGCCATTGTGACAAGTGTTCTTGTGCTACTGTGCAAAATGAGGTGCATGTTCTTTTACACCGTCAAGACTTGTTTGTGTGCTCTCTCAGAAAGAATTATTCGTTCCTCTTTTTCCCTTTTTGCCCTTTTCTGTGGAGGCCCCTTATATTTTGCATCCCTTGCCTAGTTACTGTCTTTGGTTTCCTTTCTCAACGACACAACAAACTGTCATTTCACCTCGGATATTATGGACTATTTTTTGGATTGCAAAGCCCAGCAACAAACCAATCAGCCTAACGACCAGGCTGGTGGTTAATCCTTACTTGTAAACTTGACTTAAGGCCTATTCTTTGTAACCCTTATAATCCCTGTAAGGACCTGAATATTCCTTGCTATCCAGTTTGGGTGACTCAGCCATTAGACCCTCCTTGGCCTAAGGGCCATGACTCAATACAATACAACCAAACATGCATGTGCCACACGCAGTGTGTGCCTACCAATATAAGGCGGGCAAGACAGGAGCGCACAGAGCATTGCACATTTCCCATCTGCGCAGGCTAGAATGCCATGATACAGCCCGCAGTATCCAGCAAAACATTGGATACAGGATGTCAAAGGCTTTTGCTTATGTGTATCATCATGCAACGCGCAATACTGGTTTTACCCAGGCAGAAGCACCTTGCAACCCCTATTCATTCTAAGACACATAAAGCATGCTGCACAGAGAATGCCAAGCAGGTCATCACGGTTGCATGCTGCATTTATTGACTTCAAACAAGCTTATGATTGTATTCCAAGACATAAGCTTTGGGGCCATTTACGCAGTTGCCGGATGCCTGACCATATCCTATCCATCTTGAAAGACTTGTACCATGCTGATGAATATGCATTACTGGATGGGGATAAGACAGCTTCTGTAAAGCCATCTTTCAGTGTTTAACAAGGATGTCCCCTCTTCCCTCTGCTGTTCGCCATCTACTCGAATGACATTGATAGCATAGTAGACGGGGTGAAAGGTGCGCTCGCTGGTACTCCAAATTTTTTGGTGACCCACATGCTGTTTGCAGATGACCTCTGCCTCATGTCCAACGACCCTAACCACATGCAGACCATGTTGAACAAACTATGAGCGTATGCACAAAGAAAGTCTCTCACTGTCATTACACAAAAGTCTGAGGTGATGTGCTTCAACTCTTACACCAGCAATCTGCCCCCTCTCTTTTATGATGGGGCGCAGCTCCCCTACACAGACTCCTTCAAATATCTGGGCATGGTTTGTAACAGACATATCAACTTGATTACTGCAGCTGATGCATTGTCACGTCCATTCACAGCTGGTACTTTCCGCATCAGACAGTTCATATGGGAACATGGCCTTACAAACAGGTTACACATCTGCATGTGGCTCCTTAAAACGTATGCAACTTCTGCTGGTATGTATGTAAGCCAGTTTTGGGCCACCCCATTCTTACGACAGGGCAAAGAAATGGACAATCCTTTTTAAAAAAAAGGCTGATGTTAGTGCTCAAGAGGATTCTGATGTTCTGTCAGGTGAAATCAACATCACATAGAAACAAGCGTCATGGCATGCCATACAATCTTCAGTTTGACTACAATTCATCACTGACTATGAATCGTCGTGACAGGTCAAGGACACAACTCCTTCATGTTGTGTCATGCACGAGTGTGGTCTAGAGCCTCTACAGTTCAACTGGTTCCGGGCGGCAGTGCGGCTATACAATGCTTTAATCCAAAGCAATAGCTCCACTGCGAGTAAGTTCTTACATGCTGACATGCAACTGAGCTCACGGTGCGATGATTGTTGGTCATCCCACATCCTGTCTGCTATGGATGGTCTCACACAATCCTACTTGTTCAAGGAAAGGCTGCTGAAGTATGAACCCATTGATCTTGGTCGTTTTGTTGTGTACCTCAGGGAGAGGCACTTGGATTATTGGACACCTTATTCTGATATACATCCACGAGAGCGCAACAGCAAATGCTCCACTTACCATCAATGGTGCGCCCTCCCTACCAGGAGGGCCCTGGTCACACATATGCCAATGGCAAATTGCCATACACCCTTCCTTAGATACACGTTTTTTGATCTTCCTCGCGACGTTATTCACAGCGTGGCTTGCTTCAGACTTTGTGCCCACACTCTACTATTTGAAATAGTGACTTGGACCCACAATACCTCCCCTACTTGTGACATGTGGAATGCTGATGATGTACAGGATGAGCAACATGTCCTTTTCCATTGCACCCATTCACACGTGGTCTCTCTCCGAAGGACTTATGCCTCCTTATTTTCTTCCGCAGGCTTAAACAATGTGTCTGCTTTTCTGGGCCAGGAAAACAATAAGCTCTATTTCTTCCTTAATGCACTGATAGTCTTTTATGAGCAGGCTAGCAGTCGCACTTCTTGACTGAAGGCCTTTTTCTTGTAACCCCTTGTATCAAGACATGCAGCTGCCCAAAAAAGAAGGGCAATGCTTTGTGGCTATGACTGGTAGAGTTGTAATTGTGCTTTTTTTGGTATCAGCCCGACTCACACCAATTTAGCAATGTAATACTCATACTGTGGGAACTGCCCAGTACTCAAACTCTCAACATACTTATATGCTTCCTCTTACTTGATGGTGGCTGTCACAATTTGCCCTTCTCACTTTCTGTATTCTCCACGCCTGCTTTTAAATCTTTGGTCTGGAATTTTGGCGCTGCATCAGATGATGATCATCTGCCTGCATACTTTTCTTTTGTCCGCTCATCTTTAGTGAGATATATTTTTACTAGGTGGACCGCTAAGCTATTCAAGTGAACTAAGAGCATAAGCGCAAAGAGGTATAAACTTAGTGTCATACACAGCTAGAGGGCTCAATCCCCAAATGACAGAAAATAGCCTTTCTTGACAAGTTAGAGGTAAGTGTTAGGATTAAATAGGGGTAACAACAGCATACGCAAATAACCTCACATCAACTCAATCAGCATTTGTGCGTTGCGCCCCCCATTTAGGGTAGTGGCTCCCCTCTCTCCCTGTTAAGGGTCGTGCCAGTGGAGGGAATGTGCACTCCAGCACCACTGGGCTGTGTGCTAGAAGCAGTGAGGCTGTTGCAGACAGCAGTGGCTACGGCGTACCCTTGGCGTGATACACACACTACTCTCATGGCTTGATCAATGGCTACAGCGTTCTGTTGGCGTGATGCACTACTCTCATCAATGCTCAACTTTTGCAAATGGACTGTGGGCTCCAGACATTGAAGCCAAAAAAGAAATGTGCAACATAAACCCTTTTGCAAGCAGGCGCGTGATACTCCTTCAGAAGTAATGGGTGAAACAACTCAACAATCAAACACTCCATAGTGGATGGAACGGTCTCCAGAAACCATGAAGTGGGGTCCCTGCACAAGTGCGTTTGGGATGGATGGTGTGCTCGGTGTGTCAGCATGCTATTGTGTAATGTAAGATACCAACAAGGTTAGGAATCTGCGCCTTTAAAGTCATTTCTACTCTTACCAGCCAAGTCTCTTGAAGCATAGCAGCAGTGTTACCACAAACAAGCGCTGGCTTATTTCTCACAAACCTGCATTGATAGACAAAGAGCAGTGATTCAGATCAATACTTAAAACTGGTCCTTGTAGAGAGCGAGGGCGTATCAAAACCCCAAAGACAATTTGAGGCAGCATGGGCAGGTGTCATGGCCAACAAGCTGGAACACCATCTGCCAGCAACCTGAGACTGACAAGCGCACACCAAGGCATTTATTCACCTGCAGCTAGCACATAAAGCAAACCTGTTGCATATGATCAGGTCAGCTTGAAACGCTACAGCTAATGTTGGTAAGTTGGTAAGTAGGGAGCCTCATAATCCCAGAGATGCTCGATGAATTTAAATAGAACCTCGGTCTGTACGGAGAGGAATTAGGTGGTGGATTTTCACCCACGGCCCCGGCAAGTCGGCTACTTAAGAGGTATACCACGCCAATTACCATGATTGACCTCTTACGCGGTGTGTCAGCGCAATTTGTAATTAACAAGTAGGGCATGCAAACAATAATTCACAGTCTTCTTCTCACGCTTTAGACTTACGACTAGGGAAGGGAACTGTCTAGTGCTGTCAAACTTGCAAGTTGCAGGACAGAGAGTGCAGCCCCTTCATAGTCTGTGATTATCATATCATGGACTTACTTGTGATGGTCATCTAATGCATACGAATCAGGCAGGCCTGGCAGGCTGCCTTTATACACTGCAAGTTGACCATAGTCTTCACAGAGATCCTCCAGATTTTTAATCTTGAACAGCCTGTTGGGAAACAATGGCAATAAAGTCTAGACGAGTCTTGATGCTTTATTTTGATTAAGGTCTTCCTTACCCAATCATAACTCAGCTCAATCGGCTGAGCCAGAAGTGCATCAACGCAATGTCTGTTTCTCCCACGTTGTAGATTTACAGGCACAACATGGCCCAACTGGGGCATTTAAAGATGTTTAGCTTGCAATGAAAGCAAGATAGCCATACCGGTAAGTAATGCTGAAAAACTGGGCCTCTCCCACAAGGCTCTTCAATTCAGGGTCAAATACAGTGACCTCTTTCTTCTCTAGAACCCTTGGGTCAGCAAAACCCACCTGCAATATTACAGATCGCCAGTTCAGGTTAACTCTGCGGCTACAAACATCATCCGGCCCTGGCCCCTATGGTATACCTAGCCAGTTGCGCATGCGCAGTCTTCATATTATCGCAGTATGCACTCTGAAAGCCTCTCCCTCAGCAAATGAAAAAGACTAGAGACGCATACCACCAAGTAAAAGGAGTTATCTGAGCATGCTCCAAGCCGTGCTGTGATGCTGAGCTTGCAGCTTGTCCATCACAGGCACAGCTCAAGAGGAAGCAAACCCGCACCTGCCTTTAAAAACCTCACTAGCCATGCTGTTGCTGCTGCTGCTGCTGCTCTTAACGCACCTCTCTTGCTAAGCGGAGGAAATCATTTACGTAGAGTGATCCACCTAAGCCTTCACTCAGTAGAACTGGGTGAGAGCGTAGCTGCAAAATAAGCGAAAGGGGATAGTGTTGCCTTTTAAGGGCTTGTAAAGCCAAAATTATCGGCTTTGACACATAATGAGCTAGAGAGATCAGGCTGTACAATACAGTTTGGCACGAGGCAAACAAAAATGGGCAAAATAGTGTGGTGGAGCCTGCCACACTGCTAGCTCCGTGCCTCACATCTTGAGAAATACGTCGATCACAGTACATGTCCGAAAAGAACATTTCGCCACCAGACTTCAGGACACGGTAGACCTCACGCAGCACAGCAGCCTTATTGGAGCACAGGTTGATCTGCAAGAGGGAAGGTGGGCGTTGAGCAGTCGAATCACCCTAAAGTATTGACAGCTCTAGAGTGAGCTGAGGTGTAACATATTCTGGCTGCCCATCTCATTGTCTCAAGAGGACCATGGGCAGCTGCCAATTGCATAGACAACTAGAGGCTGCAGCATGCTAACGAGTGCATCCCAAAGACTATTAACCCACCACACAGTTGCTTATGACGAGATCCTGGCTCTCATCGCCGATGCCAGCTGCTTGTAAGTTGTCAATAGAGCCCTGGCCAATGCCACATCACATACGATACAACCGCACAACCATACCCATTGGAATGCAAGGAGGGGCAAATTTTTGCATACTTGGGGCTGAGACTTGATTTTCAATGTATCTTTTCTTAAGACTCTGCAAGCAGCACTAAAGTAAGACCGTTGGTACCGTAGCCATATTGCTCTGGAAAGTGCAATCTGGAGCATGAGCTGCACATGCAGCACAATTTTGGTAATCGGCCTCACCTGTACAAATTGCATGTTCGGCCGGTTGTATCGAAGGACGTCCTTAGTGAAAGTGTCCACATGTTTGTTTGCAGTTTCAAGCATTTGCAGGGACATGTCTATGCCTGTGCACACGCGCAAAGATACATAATTGAAGTAGAAGATATGCATGTTAACGTAAGACTGGAAGGTGGTCACAAGGCAGATCAGGCAATGATGCCTTCGCCGGCTCTGAATTGATGGCTAAATGAAATGGAAAAATGGACATCCTACAACATTGCCAGTTGAGACATTGCAATATGCCAAGAGTTACTGGCATTGCAGTATGTGCAGAATTGCTGGCGAAACCAACATGTGTAGAATTGCTGGTAATTACTTACAAGACTATACTACTGGCATCATTCACTCATTCTCTCACGGATCGGCCCCTGGTCAGCCATGCAACTCGCCAACCACCTCGGCATCAATACGTATACCCCCCAACAAGGCATCTGTACAACAATGAGGCATCAGTACAATGTCCGATCCCTGCTAGCACCATTGCATGGGCGCCTTATTCGCACCTAGAACATTCCCTGTGCTGCCCACAATTCCAGCTATGGCGTAGCAATCTCTGCCAGTGCCGCATCCTAGGTCAAGGACCTGTAAAGCAGATGGACTAATTATGGGGCTAGCAGATCACAGATTAAAGCCTCCTGCAGTGCATTTTTCGTCCAATCTTTAAATCAGACTGGATTGGTCGTCACCTTCAATCCAGGCGGCAGACCCGATGGAATTGGTGTACCGCACCCAAAGAACTTCTCAGTTATCTCTGCAGGCACCTTGGCTAGGTACTGCCTTAGGTGCGGCGGAGGGGCTTTACAACTGGCGCTTGCGCTAGTCTTCAAATCACTTGTGCCTTGCAAGGCCTGGGTGGGCAATGGGTAGGTCAGGGTCAGGGTTCAGCACTACAGCAAAACGATCTTCCATGCCATGCAAGGCCTGGGTGCAAGCAGCGCCACAGAAAAACGACATCTTCAATGCTGCTATTTCACCGCGCTTTTCTACGTTTATACGCAGATTATACCTCATAGTACTGCCGAACTTGTTGCGCCTGGTCATTAGGTGGGCAGCACGCCATGTTTCCCTTACTGTTTGAATACGTTGTAAGACGAATTATCGGACATAAGTTTGGGATTATGGACATCCAAGGTTCTTCGTCTGACGTATATTTTCTATGTCTCACTCAGCCCCACACGGAATCTAGTAAGAGTCCTCAGAATTGCAGGGACGTGCGTGTTGATGATCAAGCCAGTGGAACTTTACATGCGTAGCTAGCAATCGGTCCCCTCGATTATGCTGTGTTGTGGATGTCTTTCTTTTCTTTAGCATGCTATCTATGTTCGTGTAATTTGTGAGTTGTAAACTTGGGTGTGCGCAAGTGCACAAGCACGTTTTGCTGCGTGCTGCATGTCACCGCCCACAATGGTACACAAAGAACCTGCAAATTGATTGCAAATACCAGCCCCTGAGATGTTCTATTCCCTTTTCTTGCAAGCATACAGACTGCCAGAGTTAGTGGTGACGTGCTGTAAGGACAACTGCACCGAATTGCAGCTGGGTTTTCCCTTCTCAGTGTGCCATTTAGTCTTTTCGCATGTGCAAGTCTACAAGCTGTCGTAGAGGTGAGGATACAAGTATAAGTATGATGTATATGCTTCAAGGTGTTGCATGTACGAAGGTATGGGTGCTTCTGTGTGTGTAGATGCGTGGAGATCCTCGCTTACTGCCAGCATCTAGCACACTGCCAGCAGCCTCTTGTTGCTCAACCCTTGTCGCATGCAACTGTGCAGACCCCTCATAACGCTGCAGCAGCTGAAGCCACAGTTCAGACTACTGATGGCTTCAGATGGGTGCATGTGCTTAAAAACAATGGTGTTTGTGTGTGTGTGTGAGAGAGAGAGAGAGAGAGAGAGAGAGAGAGAGAGAGAGAGAGAGAGAGATAGAAAGAGAGCTGATATGTGTATGTAAGAGCTTGCGCATGCAAAAGTGACTCATATTATTCTTTGCAAGAGCATTATGTTCTAGCCTGTTCGAAGTCTTGAAGGTTCAGTTTCGTTTATTTCAGTTTCCTGTTTTTCTAGGTTCTCGCTTTGTGCTTGACGAAGTAGGCTCCTTATGCTTTCACATGCAGAGGATCACAATGCTGTGGGTGCTGATGTCACGCTTCCTTTAATCCCAGCAGGTGCTTCTTTCCAAAGCCATTGTAAGTGGACCTTTGTGCTTGCAAAAGCTGTTGCCTGGCCCTGCTTTCAGGGGGAAGGATGGGCTAGGCCTACTGCAGCCTGCATTCTGGTGCGCTTGATCCACCCCCTGCCTGGCTGTGTGTGTGCGCGTGCGCGTGTGTGTGTGTGTGTGTGTGTGTGTGTGTGTGTGTGTGTGTGTGTGTCGGACTGCACTAGATCACTCATTAGCGCGTTTCACCCCTCTCCAGGGGCCCACCCCCAAATTTCAAAAACTTATGAAAGGTCTCTTATCCATCATCGAGTGCAGCAAGGTGTTGTAAACCTCAAGCCTTTCACAGCTCAAGTGAGTGAGATCCGGGCTTACCATGCGGACGCACGCATGACTGGCTGGTGCTTTCTTGTACATTTCCGTCTGTTTACTCGGTTAACTTTACCGAATTTTTGCTCCCTATCTGAGATCTATGGGAGGACATGTGTACTGCAATGCTGCCTGCTTGGACTGCCTTTGGACTGCAGGGCGTGGCACGTATGCAGAGCCTCGATGAGGCCTGCCCAGACGCCACACTTATAATGTGTGTGGCATTGACATGGTTGCCGGGCACGGGCTGCCAAGGCCAGAAGATTGGCCACACCCTAAGGTACTTAGGGTCCGATTGTGGGACGGTGTCATAGCTTGTCATTGCTTGTCATTGGGTATCGTAATCTCCTGTAAGCGGCAGTCTTGGCCCTAAACTTTCTTGCTCTCACCAGACACTTGTGTTGGGCATTTTACCTTCATTTCCTTAGGGGACTGTGGTGTTGCCCGCCATGTGGTGGGCCACCGGGGCCCACCGCCTGGCGCCCGGTATTGGACATAGGGTGCCTGGCATTCATGGGCATGCAGTGCCTGGCATTCATGGGCATGCAGTGCCTGGCATTCATGGGCATGCAGTGCCTGGCATTCATGGGCATGCAGTGCCTGGCATTCATGGGCATGCA
>LKMJ01000977.1_pt1 | contig 24145 bp, 28 predicted proteins | sample 643391 | NCBI WGS metagenome assembly LKMJ01 (sample SAMN04112250, study PRJNA286221) | soda lake metagenome | biome: soda lake; feature: Kulunda Steppe; material: water; isolation source: sample PL-Br10 brine of Picturesque Lake | place: Russia: Kulunda steppe | collected 2010-07
ATCGGGACCGACTTCGTCGACGTGCTCGAACTCTACGAGAACGACCCCGAAACCGAGGCGATCGTGATGTGCGGCGAGATCGGCGGCGAGGACGAGGAGGAAGCCGCCGCCTACATCGGCGAGTACATGGACACGCCGGTCGTCGGCTTCATCGCCGGCCGGACGGCTCCGCCGGGCAAACGGATGGGCCACGCGGGCGCGATCGTCTCGGGATCCGGAACCGGAACCGCCGAATCGAAAATCAACGCCCTCAACAACGCCGGCGCTCGGGTCGGCGATACGCCGGACCAGGTTGCGGAGTACGTCGAAGATCTGCTGTAGTCGTCTCCGTTCGACCAGTTGCGTTCGTTCGGCCCTTTTAGGCTTTTTTGCTCGGTACGCGACGGTTTATATATCGGGACGGGACCAGCGACCCTATGCGTTGATCGTCCGTCCGCAGTCCGCCGAGGCGGGAGTGTGACACACGGACTGCGGCGAGAAAGCGTGTCGCCTGTTCGCATCCGAAACCGTCGTATGGTGTCGACGGTACTGTCCTGTATGGGCGGATATCTCCTCGGTCGAACGCCCCGGTTGACGGCGTATTTCTGCGGTCTCTCGATCGGACTGGCGCTGCTTTCGATCGGGGTCAACGAAATACGACTCCTCGCGGTCGGGGAGCTTTCACCCCCTTCTTCGGTTCTGTACGGAGCCTTCGCCCTCGCTGTCGGTCTGACGCTGTCTTTCGTCTTCGGATACCTCAACGGTGGTCTCTTGGCCTCCTGGACCGCCGGCATCGTCCCGGCTGCCGGTCGGGTCAGCGGGGAGCTGTTCTCGGGATCGCTTCGCGGTGTGGGAGCCGAACTCCTCGGCGCAGCCGGGATCGGCGTGTTCGTCGGCGCGGTGGGGTTCACCTTCGCCGTCGAGAAACACCGGCTGGATGGACGGACGTCGGAGCTCCCGCCGGCACCGTCCCGACCGGATCTGTTCGTCGGGATCGTGCTCTCGATCGTTGTCGGCGGTCTACTCCTATCGGTGAGTACTTTCGTCGGTGGCTGATCGGAGCGTTTCAAACCGTTCTGTTCGGTATCCGGTCAGTATCGGATCTCGTCGCCTTCGCGGATCCGCCCGGATTCGACGATCGCCGCATCCAGCCCACCGCGGTGGACGAGCGACTCGGCCATATCCGGAACGTCGGCAACCTGCTCCATCGGACCGCACGGTTCACAGAGCGCGATCCCCCGGAACGTCGCTTCCCCGACCTCGAATTCCCTGTCGACGAGATGATTCAGCGGAACGTCCCGAGTCGTGACGTTCCGGCGCGTGCTTCCCGGTGGGATCGAAATCCCGTACTCCTGTTCCGCCGCCGCGATGGCCTCTGCCTCGATAAGCGTCACGTCGCTCGGCTCAAGGTCGTCCCTGACATCGTAGGAACCAGTCTCTCGAAAGTACCGATCGCCCCGGATGCCTCGTTCGGCGATCGCGTCGACCTCTTCGACCCGTTCCATCGGCGTCGGCATCCGATCGGGTGCGATGTGGATCGCCGTGACCCTCCCGCGAGGATCGCACTCCGCTCCGGGTCTGGTGTTGGGGGATGTGTCGCTCATAGAGCGAATATCCACGGTTAGCGAATTAAACGCATCGACGCCCCCAAGCGATATCGGGTAACGGGTTCCGGATCGAAACGAGAAAGCCCGGGGAGGGATTGTGAACCACGGTCGGAGCAAGCTCCGACCTGATCCAGATCCCTCTGTGGCTTTCGCTGCTCGCATCCGTTCCCAGCAGAAAGCCAGGGGAGGGATTTGAACCCTCGAACTCCCGATTACAAGTCGGGTGCTTGAACCACCCAAGCTCCCCTGGCGCGGTACGGGACTACTCCCCGTTTTCCTCCAGGGTGTCGCTATTGATGGGTTTTTCGAGTTCGATTCGGTTCGGTTCGTAGCCATGCCGTTCGTAGAACTGACGTGCTTGGTGATTCCCTGCCATCACCTCCAGGGAGACGACGTCGACATCTCTCGACTCCAGCGCCGTCTCAGCTGTTTTCAAAAGCCCGTTACCGATCCCGTCGTTTCGATCGCTTTCCCGAACATAGATGTTCTGAATGACGCCCCGTGAGACGTCCTGTCGGTACTTTCCGGCTTCGACATCGAACGTAACGAACCCGACGATCGAACCGTTACGGCGTGCGACGACGGCCGTATCAGCGACGATGTGCTGTAGCATCGTTTGCCGAATTGCCGATCGGTTCTCCGCTGGAAGGAGGTGTGAACCGTACCGTCGCTGGTCGTCGGCGAGTTCGACCCATAGATCGGCGAGCGATCCGGCGTCGTCCCTCATTGCGGGTTCGATCGTGACGTCGTCGGGAACGGTTCCGGACACGGCTACTGATCGAGCGCTTCGATCCCGACGAGGGTTTCGCCGCTCAACATTCGGAGTGCGGCCCCACCGCCGGTCGAAACGTGGTCGAACCCGTCCAGGATTCCGAGCTTTCGGAGCGCCGAGGCCGTGTCTCCGCCACCGACGATGCTATTTTCGGCCCGCGTTCCAGCCCGATAGAGTTCGAGCGTCCCGGTCTCGAAGCGATCGTCCTCGAAGACCCCGGCTGGGCCGTTGAGTATTGCGGTACCGGCCTCCTCGAGGATTTCGGCGTAGGCTGCGACCGTTCTGGCCCCGATATCCATCGCCGGCTGCTCCGCCGGAAGGTCTTCGAGATCTAGCTCGATTCGATCCTCGCCACGCCCGACCGCAACGTCACGTGGCATGTAAATCCGGTGGCTAAAATCGTCGAGTAGATCGCCGGCATCCTTGACCGCCTCGTGGCTCCGTTCGTTGACTACGGCGGCTGAGGCGGCACCGAGGGAAACGCCGCTAGCCAGAAGAAACGCGTTTCCGACGATCCCAGCTGTCAGAACCGAATCCGCGAGTCCACGTTCGAGGACCGAACGGGCAACACCGATGGAGTCGTCGACTTTTGCGCCGCCGAGGACGTACACTCGCGGCTCGGGGCTTTCGGAGATATTACCGAGAACGTCAATTTCGCGTTCCATCACCCGACCGGCGTACGCGGGGAGTCGATGCGGGAAGCCGACGATGGACGGCTGGCGTCGGTGTGATGCGGCGAAAGCGTCGTTGACGTACGCATCGAGGGTGGGCGAGAGACGGCCGACGAGATGGGTTTCTGCCGCACGTTCGGGCTCGAACGACATGTACTCCTCCGAATAAAACCGGGTGTTCTCGAGCAGTACGGCCGATCCGGGGTCGGTTCGAGTGATGGAATCGCGGGCGTCGCTCGAGAACGTCGAGTCACAGTACTCGACAGGCGCATCGAGGAGTTCGTTGAGACGTCGAGCGTGAGCTTCGAGATCGGTGAACTCCTCACCTCCCGGCCGACCCTGGTGTGCGAGTAGGGCGACACGCGCGTTCCGATCACACAGCTCCGAGATCGTATCAATGTGTGCACGTAACCGGGCGTCGTCGGCGAGTCCGTCCCCGTCTATCGGACTGTTGATGTCAACGCGAACCCCGAGCGCGGCCCCCTCGGCATCGAGGTCGTCGAGCATCCGTATCATGACCGCAACTCCCGACGGCCCAAGCAAAGACCTTTCCGTTCAACGGAGGATCCATCATTCGACTGGTAACAAAGGTTTATTTACTACTCGGACCGCCTACTCCGTCAATGAGTCGAGTATGAGTATTGTCGAAAAAATCGCAGCGGGACGAAAGACGCTGTCCGAGGGTCCGTTTCTCGCCGTCGTTCTCCTGGGGACTCTCGTTTTGCTCTTTGACCTCGCCGCAAAACTGATGATGGTAACCGTTCCGATCGGGCCCGTCTCGATCGGGGGTGAGTACAGTATCGCGCGGTTCATCTCCCTCCTCAGGACAGGCATTGTCGTCGGTTTACTGTTCGGCCTCGCGGGGATCGGGCTCTCGATGACCTACAGCATTCTCAACTTCGCGAACTTTTCGCACGGTGACCTCATAACTGTCGGGGGATTCACCGGGTGGGGTGTCGCGTACCTCGTCGCAGGTTGGGGTTCGGCCGGCCTCGGAACGCTGTTTTTCGTCAGACCGCTCAGCGACATCTCGACCGGGGCTATCGGAGCGAACATCGTCAATACACCGTTTGCGATCGTTTTCGGGCTCGTCGCAGCCGTCCTTGCGACCATGGCCGTCGCGGTCGTCATCGACAGACTTGTGTATAAACCGATGCGGAACCGGAGCGGTATTGCGATTTTGATCGCCTCCATCGGCGTCGCATTGGCGCTCCGCTATATCATCCAGTTCGTCTACGGCTCCCGGCGGCGGGGCGTAACCGCGAGCGTGGACAATTACTCGGTCGACCTCGGCGCCGGGTCGGTGACGATCAGCCCACACGCGGTGACCATCATCGTCGTCTCGACCTCACTCATGATTGGCCTCCATCTGCTGTTACAGCGGACAAAACTCGGGAAAGCGATGCGGGCGATGGCGGATAACAAGGATCTCGCGCTTGTTACCGGCATCCCGACGGAACGCGTCGTCCTCGCAACTTGGCTTATCGGGGCCGGACTGACCGGTGCCGCGGGCTATCTCACCATCCTCTTTCGGGGGAACATCGGGTTCGACTTCGGTTGGTTGCTCTTGCTTTTCATCTTCGCAGCGGTGATCCTCGGCGGGATCGGGTCGATCTACGGCGCGATCGCCGGCGGGTTGGTGATCGGAATCGTCCGTGAGGTGTCTCTCGTCTGGATCCCGAGCGATCTCAACGCGGCAGCCGCGTTCGCGATCATGATCCTGGTGTTGGTGTTCCGTCCGGAAGGTATCTTCAAGGGGGTGTCGACCGCATGAGCGACGGCGGGCTCCGTGAAACGGCCGACGCCCTCCTAGAAAGGATACAGGACCGCGACATCTATATGATCCTTGCGACCGTGTTGGTCATTTATCTGCTCTTCAGTGTGGTGCTGTTCGGCCGGACACTCGGAAGTGCACTCGGGGCGCTTGAGGGTGTGACGTTCTTCATGCTCGTCTACGCTATCACGGCGCTCGCACTCAATCTCCATTGGGGATACGCGGGGCTTTTCAACATCGGTGTCGCCGGTTTCATGGCCGTCGGTGTGTACACGATGGCGATCTTGACGCGTGCACCCGACGCTGACCCGGCCGGGTTGGGTCTCCCGATCTGGATCGGTATCTTGGCAGGGATGGCGATGGCCGCTGTCGTCGGCCTGCTCGCTGCGCTTCCCGCCCTCCGACTGCGTGCCGATTATCTCGCGATCGTGACGCTTGGGCTCTCCGAAATCATCCGGTATACGCTGCTCTCCAGCGCTGTCGACTCTTGGATGCAGGAGTCCACGGCGGGCCTCGTTGAGCGGTTCGGCGGCGACGGTGAGGTGGGTCTTGGGACGAACGGGGGAAGCGGGCTCTCGATAACGACGGGCCCCGAAGACGTTCTCGATTGGCTGTTCTACGTGGGAGGGGATCCATCCCAAGGTGAGAACGCGTTCGGGCAGATAGTCTTCGAGCTGGGTCAACAGCTGGGCGTCCGGACGACGCTTGTCGCCGACATCGCCTACCTGTTCCTTCTGACGTTCATGCTGGGGCTGGTCTATCTCCTCCTGTACCGTGTCGGGAACTCGCCGTTCGGTCGCGTGCTGAAAGCGATACGGGAGGACGAACTCGTCGCGAAGTCCCTCGGAAAGAACACGGATCTGTTCAAAATCAAGGTGTTCATGCTTGGCTGTGCACTGATGGGGCTCGCGGGGATCCTCTGGCAGGGGAGCCAGGATTTCGTCTCACCCACCTCGTTCATGCCGATCATCACTTTCTACGTCTTCGTCGCGTTGATTATCGGCGGTGCCGGTTCGAACACCGGTAGCGTCATCGGTGGGTTCCTCTTCGCGAGCCTACTTTTCGAAGCTCCACGCCGTGTCGGTGGACGGCTCCGTGAAGTGATACCGGTAGCGGACACGCCGAACACGTTCGCGGAAGCCGTCACCGGCCCGCTCGAGTTCCTCGCGTACTTCACCGGGAACATCGGGGCTGTACAGTTCATTCTGCTCGGTGTCGTGCTGATACTCATCATTCAGCGGCGTCCAGACGGCGTTCTCGGACACCGCAGCGAGCCGGCCGCAGCGGTCAATCTCGACCAACGCCGACGTACAGATGGGGCTTCCACGGAGGGGGTTCGAAATGAGTGACTCGCCCGCCGCGAAATCGCCGGATGAGTTGCCCGAAACGGAGGATTCGGAGATTGAAACGAAAGCCCAAAAGACCCCGCCCGGGCTCCCGTTGCGGATCGACGGGCTGGTGAAACGTTTTGGTGGAATCACGGCCGTCGACGGAGCCTCCTTCTCCGTCGAGGAGCGATCGCTGACCGGACTCATCGGCCCGAACGGGGCCGGAAAGTCGACGACGTTCAACTGCATTACAGGCGTTCACAAACCGACCGAGGGGCACATCTACTTCAAGGGCGACGACATTACGGGACTGGAACCCCACGAGATCGCACAACGGGGGCTCGTCAGAACGTTCCAGATCGCTCGCGAACTCGAGGAGATGACCGTACTTGAGAACCTGATGCTCGGGCCGAAAAACCAGCTCGGCGAATCCCTGTGGCGGTCCGTTGCCCCGGTGACCAGAAACGCGGTCATCGGCGAGGAGATCGATATCAGGGAACGGGCCTGGGAAACGCTCGATCTCTTCGAGCTCGATCATGTCGCCCACCAGTACGCTGGCGAACTATCCGGCGGACAACGGAAGCTCCTCGAGATGGCCAGAGCGCTCATGACCGATCCGGAGGTCGTACTTCTGGACGAACCACTTGCGGGCGTAAACCCGTCACTCGAGAGGAAACTTCTCGATCGCATCCACGACCTCCGCGAGGAGGGATATACGTTTCTGCTCGTCGAACACGATATGGACGTCATCATGGAGAACTGCGATCCGATTATCGTCATGCATCAGGGGAAAGTGCTGGCAAAGGGACAGGCGGATGACATCCGGAACAACGACCGTGTCATCGAGGCGTATCTGGGGGAAGACATATGAACGGCGGCGCCGCGACCGAGGCGACCCGAGAAGGTCTCGACGGGATGTTACAGGTACGCGATCTCGACGCCGGGTACGGTGATCTGCAGATCCTCACCGACGTCGATCTCGATGTCGAGGATGAGGAGTACGTGACGATCGTCGGCCCCAACGGAGCCGGCAAATCGACCGTGATGAAATCCGTGTTCGGACTGACGACGCATATGGGCGGGACGGTCGAGTTCCAAAGGCGGGCGATCCATGGGCTCCCGCCGGAACGGATCATCCGGACCGGTATCGGATACGTACCGCAAAACGACAACGTGTTCGCGTCTCTCAGCGTCCGCGAAAACCTCGAAATGGGTGCGTATATCCTCGATTCGGTGCCCGAAGACCGCGTTCGGGACGTCTACGATCGGTTCCCGATCCTCGAAGAGCGGAAAAGACAGAGGGCTGGAACGCTGTCGGGTGGTCAACGGCAGATGGTCGCGATGGGTCGGGCGCTCATGCTGGATCCGGACCTGTTGCTCCTCGACGAACCGTCGGCGGGACTGGCGCCGGATCTCGTCGACGATATGTTCGATCGTATCGACCGGATCAACGACGCCGGGACGGCCATACTGATGGTCGAACAGAACGCCAAGGAGGCGCTTCGACGCTGTGACCGCGGCTACGTACTGGTTGACGGCGAGAACAGATATATGGACGACGGCGATGCCTTACTTGCTGACGAGAACGTCCGACAGGATTTCCTCGGAGGCTGAAACGCCGTCGGATCAGGCGACGAACTCGATCCGATCGACTTCCTCGATACCGCCATCCTGGTATCGGAAGATCTCGTAGAAGACGGCTCGCATGTCGCCGTTGTCATCGAAGTCAACCGCCGAGGAGACGCCCTCGTAGTTCACGTCTTGGCCGTCCTCGATCATTTCGACAGCTTCGATCAGGTTCGTCGGGTTGACAGTCTCGCCGTTGGGATTTGCGACCTCCCGGATGCTGTCCCGGATCGCTGCGCCGCTGTTTTCGCCGGCGTGAACCCGTGCGAGCGTGATGACTGCTGCGGCGTCGTAGGCCTGTCCGTTGAACACCTCGGGTCCGGTTCCGTACTCGTCCTGATAGGATTCCTCGAAGAACTCGGCTCCAGGACCGTCCGCCAGCGGCGCCGTCCCGAAGACGTTGTTCATCGGGTTGTCGACCTCGTCGGGTAGATTCGAGGAACGAAGCCCGTCGGGAACGAGGACGTCCTCCCCCGTATCGTACTCGGAGTAGTAATCACGGAACAGCTGGATTCCGCTCTCCGGGAACCCGACGACCATCAACACGTCGGGCTCTCCGGCGAGCGCCTCGCCGAGTTCCGAGGAGTACGAGGGCTGTTCGGGTTCGAAGGAGACCTGATCGAGGACTTCGCCGCCGCCGTCCTCGAAGGCGGTGACGTACTCGTCTTCGAGTGCCTGCCCGTAGTCATCGTTGAGAAACAGCGTGCTCGTCGTCGACGCACCGCGGTTCTCGAGTGCGACGTCGGCCATCACCTGTCCCTGTAGCGCGTCGCTCGGACAGGTCCTGAAGATGAACCCGTTGTCGTCGAGATCGGTGACCGCCGGTGCCGTTGAGGACGGTGATATCCCGACGACCTCGTTCGGGATGAACGACGATTCGACGACCTGTAGATTGACGTTCGAGGCGGCTGGACCGACGACGGCCGGATACCCCTCGTCGACGAGGTCGTCGGCCTCGCTGATGCCGGCCTGTGGGTCGGTCTGAGTGTCCCGCGTAGCGACGTCGAACTCGTAGTCGATCTCCCCGGACAGCTGTCGATCGACCAGACGGGCACCGTCACGGATCGTTGAGCCGAGGTCGCCGAGGTCGCCCGTTTCGGGCATCAGTATCCCGTACCTAATTTGGGCGGCCGCATCCCCGTTTCCGTTTCCGTTGCCGGCACAGCCTGCGAGTGTGGCCATACCCGCGACACCGGCACCTTTTAGGACGTCCCTTCGCTGGAAGTTTCGCGTCATGCTACCATCAGTTATCGTGTCGGCGGTTATAAATGTACCTTCATTCCGGGGGCCTGACGAATAGGTTTCCAGACCGTGCCCGAAGCTCCGACTCACTCCCTTATCCGGCGTTTCGGTACCGCCTGTGGTCGTTTCAGTGATCAGGCAAATTCGACGTCGGTGTTCTCCTCACGACAGGTTTCGAGCGCGTGTTTGGCTGCCATTCCGGCGGCCTGAGCCGTCCGATCGGTTCCGACGCCGACCTTCAGATCGACGTCGACCGTCTCCCGGACGTGGTCGATCGCGTCCAGATAGCCCGTCTCGTCGACGGCGTCACAGACGGCGATGATGTTGTCGCCGCCGACGAAAAACGACAGCGAGTCGTGGGCTTTCCGCATATACTGCATCAGTTCGGCGTAGCCCTGCTCGATATTGATAAAGGAGTCGAACTCGTTGAGCTGGTCGGTGTATTTGCCGGTCGCGTCGTTCACGTCGAAATGGGCGATCTGGACGTCCTCCTCGCCGCGGTCCGACTCGGCGATCGGGTCGCCGCGCAGGATCTCCGTCCGTCCGCGATCCTGAGCGCTGCCGGCGTTCTGCAGTTGATCCGTCGCAGTCCCGAGCGCGTCGGCGGGCGAGCTGTTCGTCGCGATACTCAGACTGATCGTGACCGGATAGCGGTTCCCGACCGACTCCTGGATCAGCGCGTGCGCCTCCGTGTCCAAGCCGTTGGTGACGGCCACCATGTTGTCGAATCGGGTGAAAAACACGTACCCTTCGCGGTTCCCGATCAGCTGTGAGAGATCGGCATAGAGCCTCGATTGGAGCGTCTGGAGGTCGACTTCACGTCGTGGTTCGGGCGTGACGGTCCATGGCCCGTAGTTATCGATCTGAACGAGCGTTACCTGGGTGTTTGTCACGGATCACCGTTCGGCGGGGACCGATATTTGTCTTGTCATAAACGACGATCCGGCCGGGGTTTCGATGCGGATCTGGCCGGGAGTTCGACGATCGTTCGGACAATCACTCCGTCAGGCGAAATGTTCGCCTTCGAGTTCCCACATCCCGTTCGACCGCATCGCCTTTCCGACGGCCTTGTGGAACGAAACGATGTCCTCGAACTCCGTTTCCTCGACGTGTTCGAAGATATCGGCCACGCTGACGACGCGTTCGTGATTCAGCCGGATCGGTTCGTCGCCGTACGCGTCGACGAAGTCGGACGCAGCGAGCGGAAAATCCTCCGTTTCGTCGAGTTTCTTCGCGAGTATCGCCTGTCCGTATTTACGCATCCCCTCGGAACCGTCTTCGCCGTCGGGATCGTGTGGCCAGTCCATGTCAGTACGTCCGGTAGCCGGAATAAAAGCGTTTCCGCTCTCGGGGCGAAACTCGGTAGTCCGCGCCGTGTCGTCAGATATCCAGCGCTGAAACGCTCGAAGCATTAAGTACCTGAGAGTTTCAATCGTAGAACATTCAACCCATGTCAGAAAGAGCAGCACAACCAGTCGAGACGGATCAGGTGCTTGAGTTCCAGCTCGGCGAGGAAACCTACTGTGTGAGCATCGAATACGTGACCGAGATCGTCGATATGGGCGAACTGACCCCGATCCCGAACTCCCCGCCGCACGTCGAGGGGATCATCGATCTCCGTGGGAACACGACTTCGATCATCGACCCCAAGGTCGGCCTCGGGATCGACGGCGAACTCGGCGAACGGATCGTCATCTTCGATTCGTCGATCTTCGACGACGACCGATCGGTCGGGTGGGCGGTCGACAGCGTCGAGGAGGTCTCGGAGGTCAGTTCCGAGAACGTCGATGACTCGCCGATTGACAAAGACCACATTCGGGGGCTGATCAAGCGCGAATCGACGTTCGTCGTCTGGGTTGATCCACGAAACATAAGCGACGAGTTCGACGACGAAACGGCCCCGATACCCGAGAGTAACTGATCGGTCCAGTCCGACTGACTGGATTACACTCCACATCGACAGTAGATCTCGGTCGATCCGAATCTGACGGCGCAGGGATTAACCTTCGGCGCCCGTAGGGGCCCTATGTCCGAGACGACCGATGCCTCGCCGACGGAAATCTCGGCGGAACGACTGAAGACACTGATCGACGCGGACGAACCGTTCGCGCTCCTCGATACGCGCGACGACGAGAGCTTCGATGGATGGCGGATCACCGGCGCGCTCCAGTTCTTTTATAAACCCACTCACGAGTTCGATCCAGAGACCTTCGTCTCCGAAACCGGCCTCCAACGGGACGACTCGATAGTCCTGATCTGTGCGAAGGGGAAAGCCTCACGATATCTCGCTGACGAACTCGTTGCGGCCGGTTTCAGCGATGTCCGGCACGTTACCGACGGAATGCGAGCCTGGAGCGACATCTACGACACAGCGACCGTGGACACGGACGGGTCGGTCGAAATCGTGCAGTTACAGCGGCGGGCGAAGGGCTGTCTCGGCTATCTCGTCGGTGATCCCGCCTCCGGAAAGGCGGCGGCGATCGATCCGACTCGACACGTCGAGACGTATCTCGAGGCAGCCGACGAGCGTGGCTGGACGATCGAGCGCGTCCTCGATACACACGTCCATGCCGACCACATAAGCGGCGGCCGGAGCCTTGCGGACCAACTCGGCGTCCCCTACCATCTCGGTGAACGGGTCGCGGAACGGGACGTGGGGTTCGAATACGATCCGCTTTCGCGGAACGAGGTGGTCGAGATCGGGAACGTAGAGTTAAAGGTCGTCTTCACGCCGGGACACACCTCGGGGATGGCGAGTTACCTCGTCGGTTCCGAGGCGCTCCTGACAGGCGATACGGTCTTCGTCGACAGCGTCGGCCGAACGGAGCTCCAGTTCGGAGACGCCGACGCGGCTGCCGGGGCCGAACTGTTGTACGAGTCGCTCCACGGGACGGTGCTCGCCGAGCCGGACCCGATCACCGTCCTACCCGGACATTTCAGCGTCCCGAACGACGGCGAGTCCGGGATCGACCCCGGCAGCGAGGTCTCGACGACGATCCGGGCGCTCCGGACGACGGTTCCGATCCTCGCCCGCGATCGCGAGGCGTTCTGTGAGCGAATCCTCGAGACAGCTCCCGAGAAGCCGCCGAACTACGAGCGAATCATCGCCATCAACCGCGGCCGGGCGGCTATCGACGGCGACGAGGCGATCGAACTGGAGCTGGGACCGAACCGCTGTGCTGCGGAGTAGCACGAAACCGCTCCCGGCCCTCTGAAGAACCAACTGTTTTGCCCACACCCGACGACACGGCAGGTATGAACGTACTGGTGAACGCCGCCGTGAGCGCCGACGGGAAGCTCTCCTCGCGGCGACGCGAACAGATCGCGATCAGCGGCGAGTTTGATTTCGCCCGTGTCGACCGGCTCCGTGCGGAGGCCGACGCCGTCGTGGTCGGCGTCGGGACTGTTCTCGCGGACGACCCATCGCTGGTTCGACACGACGAACCACACCGCCGGAGCTGTCTCGGCCCTGAGGCCCCGCCGCCGGCACGGGTCGTCGCCGATTCGGCGTGTCGAACCCCGGCCGACGCGGAGATACTGGCTGGCACTCCCGAAACGCACGTACTGACGAGCGAACGATCGCCGACCGACCGGCGCGAGGCGCTCCGGAACGCCGGCGCGACCGTCGTCGTCGCCGGCTCCGAGCGCGTCGATCTCACGACAGCCTTCGCCTCGCTGGAGGAATCAGGTATCGAGTCGCTACTGGTCGAAGGCGGTGGCGAGTTGATCTTCTCGCTATTCGAGGCTGACCTGGTCGACGAACTCACGGTTTACGTCGGCAACCTCGTCATCGGCGGCCGAGACGCGCCGACGCTCGCCGACGGCGAGGGGTTCGTTTCCGGGTTTCCGGAGCTCGAACTCGACGGCGTCGAGCGGGTGGATTCGGGAGTCGTTCTCGAGTGGACGGTTCCGTAGCTCCGCCGTTCAGTGCTGGTGGCCGGTCAGTTCGGCGTAGCTCGCTCCGAACCGCTCTTCGAAGAGCGCCATCGTTTGCTCCTCGATATTTTGGTACTGTTCGGTGTCGCCGCCTTCGGCGTGGTGCACCGTCGCGTGGATCCGCTGGGCACAGGAAAACAGCGCCAGATCGCCGACGATTTCCGCGTCCGACTCACCCTCCTCCCGCATCAGATCGAGCATCTCCTTCGGGAGTGTCACGTCGTTTACGTCGTCGTCGCCCTCGATTCGAAGCGTCACGGTCTCTTCGGACATACAACTCATACCGGACCCCGACTCAAGGCGCTTGTGGTGTTTTCTGGAGCGACGGCGACCTTGTCAGTCGTCGTCCGCAGCCGCATCGATCTGTGTTTCGGTCGTTCGTTCCAGCTCTTCGAGGTATTCGTCGGCGTCGATCGCCGCCTTCGAACCCATCCCGCCCGCCGTGATCGCCTGCTGGTAATGGTAGTCGACCACGTCACCGGCTCCGAAGATCCCGGGGACGTCGGTCCGGGTCTGTCCGCCCCCGCCGCCGCCCATCGTCTCTATATATCCCGTTTCGTCCATCTTGACGCCGGTCCCCTCCAGGTATTCCGTGTTCGGGGTGTGGCCGATCGCCATGAAGACCGCACCGACGCTCATCTCGAAACGCTCCGTGTCGGGAGCCTCGAGTTTCTCCGTCGGATACCCCTCCGGGTTTCGGGCTAGCGTGACGCCCTCGATGCCGTCCTCCGGGGTGCCGTGGATCTCGAGCAGTTCCGTGTTCGTCAACACTTCGATATCGCCGCTCTCTTCGAGCTCTCTGATCCGGTCGATCCAGTAATCCTCCGCGCGGAACTCCTCCCGTCTGTGGACCACGTAGACGGTGTCGGCGAACTTGGTGAGAAACGCCGCTTCCTCGCAGGCGGCGTCGCCACCGCCGACGACGAGCATGTCCTCGCCGCGGAAGAACGCCCCGTCGCAGGTCGCACACGTCGAGACGCCGTACCCCATGAGTTCGTTCTCGCCGGGGACGCCCAGCGTTCGGGCCGATGCGCCGGAGGCCGCGATGAGTGCATCGGCAGTGTAGACGGTCCCGTCACGGAGCTCGATTCGGTGTGGTTTCCCGGGCTCGACGTCGGTGATGACGCCGTGGTCGATCTCGGTGCCGAACTGTTTGGCCTGCTCTTTCATGTCGTTGACGAGCTCGGGGCCTCCGATCCCGTCCGGGAACCCCGGATAGTTGGCCACGTCGGTCGTCAGCGTCAGCTGTCCGCCGGGTTCGGGCCCTTCGAGCACGAGGGGATCGTTGTTCGATCGGGCGGCGTAAATCGCCGCTGTCAGGCCGGCGATACCCGAGCCGGCGATAACGAGTCGGCGGTGTTCAGCACTCGCTGTCATGCCCCAACGTATCCATCCGGCGGGTATGTAGCTTGTGCTGTCGTGGAGCGCTACCGGATCGTCAACCCGTTTTCATCGGCCGAGACGTCGAGGCCACAGTCTTCGACCCACGCCGCCAGATACGGCGGAACAATCGTCCCGGCTCGTTGTCGCGTTCGGACCGAAACGACGATGTCTGCCAGATCCGCGGCGGTCCCGAGAAACGGTTTTCGCTCCGTGAAGCCGACCTCGAGCCCCGCATCCAGGGCCCGTCCGGTCAGCGTTTCGACGGCCGGCGGCGCGTAACTGTCGGCGAAGTCGATGGGTTCGGCGAAGGCGGCGTACCCGACTCGGCCGCCGGGTGCCGGACTCAACACGACGGGCGAACTGCGGAGTTTCATCGCCGCGCTGTCGATGTCGGTTCGCGCCAAAAGGGCAGCCTCCGGTCGGGCGATCCCGACCGACCCCACGCCTTCGGTCTCCAGGAGATGGGTGGCCGTGTTGCCGACCCGTCCGGAGAAGCTCTCGCCGGCCTGTACCTCGAACCGGACCGACTCCGGATCGACGACGTCGGCCAGGATCGTCCCGAGTTCGGCCGCCGGATCGGCGTCGATCCCGAGGGCATCGGCCGACCGGTAGTTCACCAGAAGCTCGCCACCGCTGCGCTCGACCGCGAGTACGGTGTCTTTCAGGAGTGCCTCGTACAGTTCGACGGCGTCGGACGGCGACAGCGGCGTCTGTTCGACGAGCGACGGGAAGGCGATCCCCGACCGCGGCGGGTCGGCGAGGACGGCAACGGTGGTCATGCGGTCCCGTTGGCGCTCGCCACATATCCGCGCTCCGGAACCGACGGATCGAAACGACCACTGATCGGCAGCGTCGCTTCCCCGAGACGGTGCCTTTTATGTCCGTGCGAACGGAGCATCGGTCATGGACTGGGTCAAACTTCTCTCGGGTGCGTTCGTGGTCCTCGTCGTTCTCTGGAGCGCCGGCGTGGCCGTCGAGCTGTTCGCGACGACCTTTTCGATCGGGCCGGACGTGACGGCTTCCCTCGCCGTCGTGGCGTTTCTCGCGATCGTGCTGCTGGCCGCGATCGTCGCGGGCGCGAGAAACCGCCGATGGCTCGAGAACCCCGACGCCTACTGGTGACAGTATGCGGAGCGTCGCCATCAACGTCGGCGCGAACACGAACGAGCCGGGGTTTCGGGGCCCCATCTTCGCCGACGGCCGCTTCGAATACGTCCCGATCCCCGAATCCGAGTCGACGCGGCCGGACGCGTCGGTGCCGACCTACGCCGATCTCGATCTCGACACGGACGTCGGCTCGGTCGCGGAGACGCCCGTCCACCTCGATCCGACTTTCGCCGGCGTTCACGGCAGTACGTCCTACACCTACGGCGACCCCCACGGCGTGAAGGCCCGGCCTCTACTGGAGCTGGGAGCGGGCGATTACGTCTTCTTCTATGCGACGCTTTCGACCGTCGAGGACGACTCTGCCGGCTGGATCGCCCCCGAGTGGGGCGCCTACGTGATCGGACAGTTCCGCCTAGCGAGCGATCCGCTTGACCCGACTGACGGACTCACCGAACCACAGCGAAACCGATTCGAGTGGAACGCGCACCTCAAGCGCGACCCGTTCGACGCGATGGTACTGCTGGAGGGCGACGCCGACGGGTCCGCGCTGTACGACGTCGCCGTTCCGCTTTCGCGTCCGACGGCGGGTGTCGACGCGAACCGGCTCGTCACCGAACTCTCGAGTGACTCCGGGAAGGGACCGTGGTGGCGACGGCCGATGCGGTTCGATCAAGACGGGACCGAAACGCTACTCGAGATTCGGTCCGGCGGGGATCCGGAACGAGCCCTCGAGTGAGATCCACCTGGATCGCCCCTCCTCCACCGCCCGGATCACTTCACTTCAGTTCACTCCGAATCGCGTCACACCACCCCGGATCGCCTCCACATCCCTTTTCGCCTTCGGGGACCGAACTCGGGTCATGTCCGATCACGCATTCGTCATCGGCGGCACCCGGTTCGTCGGCCGTCACACCGTCGAGGAGTTCCTCGGAGCCGGCTACGAGGTCACTCTGTTCAATCGGGGCACTCACGACAACCCCTTCGCCGACCACGAACGGGTCGATCACGTCGAGGGCGACCGCGAAACGGAAGCCGATCTCAGACGGGCGGGGCTCGACCTCTCGCCCGATGTCGTCGTCGACTGCATCGCGTACCGGCCCCGGGACGTCCACGCGGCGACTGATATCTTCGCCGACGTCGGCGCGTACGTCTACGTCTCCTCGGGCGCCGTCTACGGCGAAAAGCGGACGCCGAAACGTGAGGACGAAACTCCGTTACGTGACTGTCCCGTCGAAGCGGCGACTGACGACTCGCCGGAGACGTACGGCCAGCGAAAGGCGGAGGGCGATCGGGCGGTCTTCGCCGCGGCCGATCGCGGCGTCAACGCGATGTCCGTCCGGCCGCCGGTCGTGTACGGCCCCCACGATTACACCGAACGGTTCGATTACTGGGTCGATCGGGTCGACAGCCACGACCGGATCGTCGTCCCCGGTGACGGGACGAACCTGCGCCATCTCGCATTCGTCGGCGACGTCGCGAGCGCGATCCGGACGGTCGCGGAGCGCGGAACCCCGGGCGAGGCGTACAACGTCGGCGACGGACACGTTCCCACGCTCGGCGAGTGGGTCGAACTGCTTTCGGACGCCTGTGATACCGACGTCGAGCGGGTGTTCGCGAGCGAACGGGAGCTCGGGGCCGTCGGGCTCTCGCTCGAGTCGTTCCCGCTGTATCGGTCGTATCCACATCTGCTCGAGACGGGAAAGCTCCGCTCGCTCGGATGGAAACCGACCCCACGGGAGGAAGCGCTCGCGGCGACCGTCGAAGAGCACCGACGGTCCGATCGGACCGGCCGCGATGAAGGGCCCGACAGAGAGACCGAAACACGGCTCATCGACGTGCTCGGAACGGTCGTCTGAGACGGGCTGGGGATACGTATGAGAGAACGGATCAGCCTCCGAAGCACGACGAAAGGATATAGAGGGTGCTCACCGCACCCTCCGGTAGATGTCACTGCCATCGTTCACCGACTCACAGCCGACGTTGGGCCAGCCGGTCGAGACGCTTCCGACACCGGCCGTCGTCGCCGATCTGGACGTCCTCGACCGAAACATCGGGACGGTCCGGGAACTCGCCGAACGACACGACGTCGACGTCTGTTCACACACGAAAGCGCACAAGATCCCGGCGCTCGCGAGACGGCAACAACGCGAGTTCGAGGGCGGCCTGATGTGTCAGAAGCTGAGCGAAGCCGAAGTAATGGTTCGACACGGCCTCGATGATCTCCTGCTCGTCTGTCCGGTCGTCGACGACCCGAAGCTCGACCGACTCTGTTGGGTCGCCGAACGGACCGAGCGGTTCGCGACGACGGTCGACGGGCCGGGAAACATCGATCCGCTTTGCGATGCTGCCCGACGGAACGACACGACAGTCGACGTCATCCTCGAGATCGACACCGGGCTCGAACGGATGGGTGTCGAACCGGGCGAACCCGCCCGTGAGATGGCCCGATATATCGAAGACCGGCCGAACATCGAATTCGCGGGAATCCTCGGCCACGATTCGCAGGTGACCTACGGCGCCGAGACAGACTCGGCGTTCGAGGCGGGCTGTCGGGATGTCGTCGAGAAACTGGAGACGACCGTTGACGCCGTGGCCCACGCGGGGATCGATCCCGGCCGCGTCATCAGCGGCTCGACCGCGACGGCACCGTACGTCGCGTCCGCCGACGTCGTGACCGACATCGATCCCGGCCGCTACGTCTTCAACGACGTCGAGATGATCGAACACGCGCCGACCGTTTCGGCCGAAAACTGTGGAATGACGGTCCACACGACGGTCATCGCCCGTCCGACGCCGGACCGGGCGATCGTCGACGCCGGGTCGAAAACGGTCTCGTTTCTCGGTTCGCTCATGCCCGTTCCGCGGAACCGCGAGGGCATCGACTTTTTCGAGAAATCCTCCGAACACGGCTATGTCGACGTGAGTGGTGCCGAAACGCCGGTCGAGGTCGGCGACCGCCTCGAGTTCATCGTTCCGAACCTCTACGGCGCCGTCAACTTGCGGGAGACGATTCCCGCCGTCCGGGACGGTCGCATCGAAGAACTGTGGCACGTCGCCGCCCGCGGCAGGGACAAGTAACCCTGTTCCGGCGGCCGATACTGACTCGATGGCTGTCCACTGTTGATCGGGAACCATACCCACTTGCCGGATCCCGGCAGGTTTCACACGTGGGACGATACCGTACGATATGGATCTGGACATATCGACGGCCGCCGAACCGTCGGAGTCCGGTATGGAGTGGCTGGTTCTCGTCGCCGCGTACTTCCTTTTAGTCCTCTTCGTGATCGGCGTCTTCGATCTGCTCGTCGGTCTGTACCAGCTCGTCGTTACCGGGCGGTTCATCGAGCCGCTGGCCGTGGTCGAACTGCTCGATACCGTCCTCCTGTTGCTCATCATCGTCGAGGTTCACCGGACGCTCCTGGCCTACGTCCGCGAGGAGCCGGTGATCCGAATCGTCATCGGCGCGGCGATGATCGCGATCGCCAGAGAGATCATCAGCTTCCGTGTCACCGATTTCGAAAGCGCCGGAGCGGCGCTCTCCGCCGCCGGGGCGTTCGCGATCCTCCTCGTGGCGTTGATCGTCGTCTACGTGCTGATAGACCGGATAGACCGATGAGCGAAACATTCCCGGGAGACGGTGGACCGCCGGGGGAACGGTTTTACCGTCGCCTCACACACAACCGGTATGTTCGATAAATCGACGTGGATCCGCCTCCCGCGGAACGTCGTCGTCGGCCACGGCGTCCTCGACTCGGTCGTCGACGCCGTCGAGGAGCTGTATCTCGACGGCCGCCCGCTCATCGTCACGAGCCCGACCCCGAAATCGCTGGCCGCCGGTCGACTCCGCGAGAGTTTCGAGGCGGTAGGCATCGACCCCGCTGTGACGGTCATCGAGCGGGCGACGTTCGGTGCCGTCGAGGAGGTTCTCGTGGCCGCCGAGGCGGCCGATGCCGGCTATCTCATCGGGCTCGGCGGCGGCAAACCGATCGACATCGCGAAGATGGCCGCCGACGAGCGCGGCTGTGGCTTCGTTTCGGTCCCGACGGCTGCGAGCCACGACGGCATCGTCTCCGGGCGCGGGTCGGTCCCCGACGGCGACAGCCGCCACTCGGTCGCGGCCCACCCCCCGCTGGCCGTCATCGCCGATACCGAACTCATCGCGAACGCGCCGTGGCGGCTGACGACTGCGGGCTGTGCCGATATCATCTCGAACTACACAGCGGTCAAGGACTGGCAGTTGGCCCACCGGTTGAAGAACGTCGAGTACAGCGAATACGCCGGCGCGCTCTCACAGATGACCGCCGAAATGCTCGTCGATCGATCCGGCTCGATCAAACGCGGCCTCGAGGAGTCCGCATGGGTCGTCGTCAAGGCGCTCGTCTCCTCGGGTGTCGCGATGTCGATCGCCGGTTCGTCGCGACCCGCCTCGGGCGCGGAGCATCTCATCTCTCACCAGCTCGATCGGATCGCCCCCGGTACGGCGTTGCACGGCCATCAGGTCGGCGTCGCCTCGATCGTGACCGAGTACCTCCACAGCGGCGAGAACGGCGACTGGAGGCGCGTCCGGGACGCGCTCGCGGGGATAGACGCCCCGACGACCGCCGACGGGATCGGTATCGAGGACGAACAGTTCGTCCGGGCGATGACGAGTGCCCACGAGATCCGCGATCGTTACACGATCCTCGGCGACGGGATCGAGGAACCCGCCGCGATCGAGGCCGCGACGGTGACTGGCGTCCTTTAAAATGGATCGTTGTAGAGTTAATCGGCCAACGTCAGTACCGGAACCAGTGATAACCGGTAACAGACGAAAACAGTTCGGATGCCGAAAATCCGGAGCCATCTGTTGGTTTTAACGGGTTATTAGTCGGCGTCTACGGCGTGGACGATACCGCACGTTTATTTGTCCGTTCTTCGACCGATCGATATGAACTGTTCGCTTTCCGAAGGGGTCTCCCGGTACCTCGATACCCTCTATGAGGAGTACGAGGGGTTCGACGTACAGCAGACGACCGTCGGTGTCAACCCCGAGGAGTTCGCGGCGCTGGAGGCCCGTCCGAACGGTGCGGCGATCCGGGTGCGGATCGAGGGTGAATCGGGCGTGTTGGTACTGCCGGACGGCGGCGAGTGGGAACTGCCCAGTGGCGTGTTCGAGGACGATCCGGTTCGGGACGCTGTCGCCGACCTCGCCGAGCGGCGGACCGGGGTTCGGTGTGAGATCGACGGCCTCGATCGGGTCTCGATCGTCTGTCTGGGATGTGAGGTCGTCGACGACGAGATCTGGACGCTATCGATGCTTTTCGACGCGACGCACCTCGCTGGGACGCCACGAGAGGGATTCGTCTGGCGCGAGGCGCCCCCCGAGTTGACGCCGGCGCTGTCGCTTTCCTAGCGCTCGGCGATCCCGACAACGCCAAGGGATCCCCGCCCGGGGTTCCGGTATGGGCACGCCGCTCGATTCGCGGGAATCGCAGGTCGTCGACGCACTGGACCGTCTCTACGAGCAGTATCCCGATCCCGAGATCTCGCTTCGGTTCTCGAACCGCCTCGAGCTTCTGATCGCGGTCGTGCTGTCCGCACAGTGTACCGACGAGCGGGTGAACAAGGTCACCGAAGAGCTGTTCGAGGCCTACGACGGGCCCGAAGCCTACGCCGCGGCCGACGAGGCGGAACTCGCGGCGGCGATCGATTCGATCACCTACTACAACAGCAAGGCCGGCTACATCAAATCGGCCTGTCGCGATATCGTCGAGAAACACGACGGCGAGGTTCCGGACACGATGTCCGAGCTGACCGAACTGGCGGGCGTCGGCAGAAAGACCGCAAACGTCGTTCTCCAGCACGGCCACGAGGTCGTCGAGGGGATCGTCGTCGACACCCACGTCCAGCGGATCTCGCGACGGCTCGGACTGACCGACGAGACGACGCCCTCGAACATCGAGACCGATCTCATGGGGATCGTTCCCGAGGACGACTGGAAGGAGTTCACTCACCTGTTGATAAGTCACGGCCGCGACACCTGTACGGCGAGAAACCCCGACTGTTCGAACTGTGTGCTGGAGGGGCTCTGTCCGTCCTCGAAGCTCGACAGCGGGATCGATCTGGCGGACGGCAGCGAGTGGTAGCGGACGCACACCCCGGCGCGATACGACATAGCAGTCGCAACGTTTTTTTCCACGAGCGGCGAGATATAAACGATGAGTCAACTCGGCGACCTGCTTGATGATGTCGTCTCGGACATCGACGATACGTTTCTGTTCTCCCCGAGCGGGTCGCTCTACGAGCGGTTCCGCGAGGCCGACGAACCCGTCGTCGTCGTCGGAACCAAAAACGCCGTCGAGGCGGACCGATACGTCGAACTCCCGCTCGAATTTCAGGACGTTCGCGAACGGATCCGGTTCGGGATCGAGGGTGGGCTCGAAAAGGAATTCATCGAGGAGGGCGATCAGGTCGCCTGTGCGCTGCGGCTCTTCAGTGACGATATCGACACGGTCTCACGGGTCCGAGCCGGTGACTTCGACCGTTCGGGCGTCTACGAACTGTTTGTCAATAGCCGCGCCGATCCCGAGGTCATCAGGAACGTCCTCGAGGTAGCCATCGAACTCGGCAAGAAGGGACAGAAGGGCAAACGCGTCGGCGCGCTGTTCGTCGTCGGTGACGCCGGGAAGGTGATGAACAAGTCCCGCCCGCTCAGCTACAACCCCTTCGAGAAGAGTCACGTCCACGTCGGCGACCCGATCGTCGACGTCATGCTCAAGGAGTTCTCGCGGCTCGACGGCGCGTTCGTCATCAGCGACTCGGGCAAGATCGTCTCGGCGTACCGGTATCTCGAACCCGCCGCGGAAGGTGTCGATATCCCGAAAGGGCTCGGGGCACGGCATATGGCTGCCGGCGCGATCACGCGGGATACGAACGCTGTCGCAGTCGTCCTCTCGGAATCCGACGGGCTCGTTCGGGCGTTCTCGGGCGGCGAGATAATCCTGGAGCTCGATCCGGAGGAGTACTGATGGGTTTACTCGTCGTTCGCGGGTGGTTCGACGGGCTGTCGGCTCCCGAACAGAACCTGCTCGTCGCCGCAGCCGTCCTTTTGGCCGGACTCGTCCTCGGCGCGGTCGCCGCGTTTTTCGTCCGTCGTGTCCTCGTCGCCTCCGGCGTCGATGATGCCGTCGAGGGGACCGCCTTCGAGCGGACAGCCCAACAGCTCGGCAGTTCGACGGTCCAGCTTCTGGCACAGGTGTGTGGCCTGTTCGTCTTCGCCGTGGCGGCGCTGTACGCCGCCCGGACGATCGGACTCGTCCCCGAGCAGGCGCTCGTCGAGGAGATCGGCCGGTTTCTCCCCCGGCTCTTCGTCGCCGTTTTCGTCGTGTTGATCGGGCTCGTCATCGGCGAGAAAGTCGAACTCATCGTCGACGAACGGCTCCGGAGCATCAAACTCCCGGAGGTGACGATCGTTTCGACGCTTTTGAAGGTCTCGATCCTCTACGTCGCGGCCCTCATCGCGCTCTCACAGCTCGGTGTCGCGACGGGGGCGCTTTTGGTGTTGCTCGCCGCCTACGCCTTCGGCGTGTTCTTCCTCTGTGGACTGGCGTTCAAGGATCTGCTTTCCTCGGCCGCCGCCGGCGTCTATCTCCTCTTGAGTGAACCGTACGTGATCGGTGACGAGGTCGAGATCGACGGCAACCGTGGGATCGTCCAGGAGGTCGACGTCTTCGTCACCCGTGTCGAGGCCGACGGCGAGGAGCATATCGTCCCCAACCGGATAGTGCTCAGGGAGGGCGCGATGCGGGTTCGACGCCAATAGGATAGCTCACCGGCGGCCGAGCCAACAGTTAGGGTGCTGCCGGCCGAAGCGCTCTCATGCTGAACCTGAACCTCGATTCGTTCATGATCGAACTCAAAGAGGGGAGCATCAAGAACGTCGGGCCGACGAACAAATCGGCCAGTGCGAAGCTCTTCGACGTCGACAGCGCCGAGGCTCGCGCTTTCGGCGATAGCCAGCTCAAAATCGTCGCCACCGACGACGAGGGGAACGAACTCCAGATCGCGCTCGACCCGGACCAGGCCGAAACGGTGCGTTCGGACATCGAGTCACTCCGGGCGGAGGGAACGGTCTTCGAGTAACGCTATCGGTCTTCGGACTCCCCGTTCCGCTCGATCCGTTCGGCGGGCACGCCGGCCCACGTTTCGCCCGGGGGGACGTCCTCGGCGACGAGGGAGTTCGCCGCGATCTGTGCGTCGGCCCCGATATCGACGCCCGGTAACACGATCGCGCCCGCGCCGATCATCGCCCGCTCGCCGATCCGGATCTCGCCGGTTCGGTACTCCTCCTGGAGGAACTCGTGACAGAGAAGCGTCGCGTCATACCCGATTATCGCGTCGTCGCCGACGGTGACGAGTTCGGGCCAGAAGACGTCCGGCGTCGATTCCAGTCCCCACGAGACGCCGGTCCCGACGGTCACGCCGATCCGCCTGAGTAGCCAGTTCTTGAGCCGGAGGCTCGGGGCGTGCCGAGCGAGGACGATACAGACGTAGTTGATGACGACCCTGATCGGCCCTTTCGCGTCGGGCCAGGACCAAAGCGAGTTCCGGACGCCGGGCGTCGGATGGCGAGTCAGTCGATCGTGGCGACGCTCGTCGATGTCGTCGCCATCGGATATCTCATCGTCCCCTTCGTCGCCGGCTGTCACGTTCGGACACTCGTGGCGGGCCGTCTTAGTTTC
>LKMJ01000978.1_pt1 | contig 24131 bp, 30 predicted proteins | sample 643391 | NCBI WGS metagenome assembly LKMJ01 (sample SAMN04112250, study PRJNA286221) | soda lake metagenome | biome: soda lake; feature: Kulunda Steppe; material: water; isolation source: sample PL-Br10 brine of Picturesque Lake | place: Russia: Kulunda steppe | collected 2010-07
CGGGTAGCACCACCACCCCACTCCCCCCCCCTACCGGCACGAGTTGGCACTCCACCCCCTATATCAACCCTTCACAACCCTCCGGACCCCAGGTTGTAGCTATCAAACAACAATAGCATATTGAAGTCTCATTTCTTGCTGCTGGTGACCCGCTTTGAAGCTAAGGCATTATGCAAGGAAACAAAGTCATCAGTACTTATTGCCGTGCCATACTTCTGCATCTCAGTATGTAACCGCTGCATCACGGCGGGATCCTTATCTCGAAGTGCTTTCTGCGCTTTCTCCAACAAGTGTACAGGCACTACCTAAAGTAGGGTGAAGTAAGGTGGATACACAATGTGAACTGCCCCTGATCCAGGGCGCTTGTAAACTCATAAGCATAGCTGTTCTATACCCTTAAGAGTGTTTGGATAACCTAACCTGGCCTTTTTTGTGCATGAGTGCCTAGAAAGCTGTGCCTAGATTTCAGAACACTACCTTTCTTGCCTTCGTTGGTTTCGGTTACAGGCCCGTTTGGCTTCAGCTAAGCTGCCCTCGTTCGGCAGGTACAGCTATGCAACCTGACCTAACTTAACCTAATCTAAGGAGTTTTTGGATTAAGGTGCGTAATTGCGTGCCTGTTGCTATGTGCAAATGCATGCATTAGTGCAAATACATGCGCGCATGTATGTGAACTGTATGTTTGCATGTGCACACGCAGCACTCTACCATGCCCCTTAGGGAAAAATTGCCATCATCACCTGCAAACGCTTTCTTCCATCCTCAGAACCCTTGTCGTCACTCTCAACGTCTCCCTCCTCTTCATCTTCCTCTTCTTCTTCGCTGATATACACCTCCTCACTCTGCTCATCCTCATCATCACCCTTTGAAGAGTACACTATGATGTATGCATCGAAGCGTTCGTACACTGTGCATGAGCACTGCAAAGCTGCGCAGAGACATGGCATTGATCAGATTCTGCAATGATCAGACTGGAAGCTGAAGTTGTGACATCTTCTGGCTCCATTCAGATCAGGCATCTGTACATGCCAAATACAGATGAGGATAGCATGACTAAGCCTACCAGGTAGCAGGCCTCGATTCCGATTAATTGCTACAATCAACATTGCTACATAAATACCATTAAAGTACGCTCCAACGCTCACGTCAGCCTGTGGTTAAAAACTCCTGTAACAACAGTAAAGATGGGATTGAATAGCATCATGACGGGATTATAAAAAATACACAAAAATATTTTCTTCCAAATGCGACGTCTGGATCGCGCTGTCCAGAAGATCAGGCGTGGTTATCAAGGCACACACTTGCATGCCTTGAGTGCTGCACACAAGGTCTTTCTGGATGGGATTGATGAAATTGGAGCCCATGGGCAGCTGCAGCAGCAGTTTGGAATAGCTACGCCATTGTCACAATTGCAATGGCCTGTGTCGCGCCATTACTCTGTTGTACCAGAAGGTGTTTTTTGAAAGAGAGACTCGTCGTTCATGTGTCCCTGATGACCAACTTAGCAATGCGCTTGGAGCATCCAAGCAGAAAGAGAATCTTAGCTCATTACCTGCTTCTTTAAGTAACTTCTTTAAGACTTGTTGTAAAAATTAAATGCATTGATTGAAGAGTAAGTAAACAATTTATGTGTGTTAAATCAAAATGGCCTTTGCACTGCAGAAGGTCATCAGTTAGAGAGCTTGTCTGTGGACATTGGAGGCCTAACATTGACCCTAGAAACCAAAGAGGTTGCGAGATTGGCAGATGGCTCATGCATTCTCCGACAAGGCGGCACCACTGGTGAGTGCATTGCTTGATGCGTCTCGTTCTATCAAGGATTGAGGTTGCTCCAAGCCGTAGCTGCTAGACGTAACAGCATTTGCAGTGCAGCATAAAAGAGACACAAATGCGGTCAAAATACACTAGTCATGTGCGACGAGACTCTCCAACTCCAGAGTTGGATTCTGCTTTCATCATTGAGGGCATGATATGCATGCTTATCTGTATTTCATAAACATTCCACCAGGCAGCAAACCCACTACTCTTGCTGTTAAATTGAAGTACATAAACTGCTGTTTAGGCTGTGGGGCGGGGAAGGAGGGGTGCAACTAAATTAAAGCTTGCAAGGAGAGAAATGCAAAGAATATTACAGAAAATGATCGATATGGCGGAAAGGAATGGCGCGGAGAGGAAGTATTTTCCCAACTATCATGCATGTTGCAGTGCTTGCGACGGCAGTGGGAGGCAATGACATGGTTGAGGGAGAGGATCCTGCAACCTTGCAGGTGCGCGGCTGCAAACAATTTTCGCAGCATCTTAAATTATAGGCTTATTGCGATACTTGCATTTGGAAGGATGCGACAAGCTAGTGTACTAGAAGAGGACGTGCCGTGATGGGTGCACCAATGTTCTGTCCACAATTGGCAGTGCACCCAGAAGTGTGGCCCCTGAGGCGTAGGCAAAATATGTCGTGCCATGGTGGCTTTCAGTCAGTGCTTTCGAGTAAGTGTTAGAAATTCATTGATCTTATGTTCCCACCTCTTTCTCGTTATATTGTAACAGGTCGGTTTCAGGGAACCTTTGTACAGTGCAGGTGAGTCTGGCAAATCTCTTTGTTGAATAGAGTGCAACTGGCTTGTGTTTTGCCCACCCTGACAGTGCAGGGATGGGTGCAAGTGCTCCCACTACCACGCATCCTGTACCTATCATCCCTGAACTCATTATACAAAGGATGAGAGTGGCAGATGTAGCGGCACTTCTTGGTGCTCTAGTACCTTGTGACCTGAGAAGAAATTTGCCCCTGTGCACCTGGATGAATTCTTTTAGACCCTGCAAAGAGCTGGAGAGTATCAGGCACAGGGCTTGGCACTGTGCACACCGGCAGCTGCATTCCTGAGGCCTTTGGGATGGCAGACACTAAGCACACAGACTGCAGCTCACCTCTTGTTACCTGACACCTCATGCAGGAGCCCTCCCTCGTGCTTGGCTTGCTGGCTGCTGAATCCACCGCCATAACCACATGCACATGGTTGTTGCCTGCTTCCCTTGGGGCTGCGCTTCTTCTCTGGCTGCTGCCCTAGTGCCCCTAAGTGAATGCCTGCTGGCTGCTGCCTCCGCCGCCACAACCACATGCACTTGCAGGCATGCTTCCACAATCCAGGAACAGAAGGGAGCGTGGCAGCGGCACAGAGCAGGAGATTCTAGTGTCCAGAGCAATTGACCGGGCATTACGGCCCATGCTGGTGCCTGGCTACCATTACCCAATTGATGTGAGTTGGGAATCACAGACATGTATCCTGGTGCCTGGCTACCATTACCCAATTGATGTGAGTTGGGAATCACAGACATGTATCCTGTGAGCGGGTGGGAATAGGGGGAGAGGAGGTGTCCATGCAATTCAGGCCACGAGCAAGGAGCAGCCTTATGTCTCATGTCTGCTCGCATGATATCCAAAGATTTGTTGGTTACAGAACAGCACACACATGGCCAATGTGCGGCAAAAATGCACGGCTCTTCCGCCTCCTTGCTGTTTCCCTGCAAACCCGCAATGCTTGCAGGAGGAGGCTTTGCTCTAAATGTTTTGCCTGTCTAGTATAAGAACAAGCTGGGGTAGGCGTGCACTGCTAGCCTTGTCAAAAATGACCTGTGTTGTATTGTGGGCTCGGGATGCGCAGGTGCAAGCAAGGGTGCTCTCCCAAGACAGCGACTCCATGGACCCTCATGCTCTGGCCATCAATGCAGCCTCTTTGGCGTTGATGCTGTCAAACATTCCATGGGATGGGCCTGTAGGGTGAGTGTCCTACATGAAGAGGTGGTGCGCAGCATTCTGCGGGCCAGCTTTTGCCCTCCATTGGAAGCAAATCGTCACATCACGCGCTCCTGCACACATGCTGTGCCTTTGAAGATGCCATACATTGATGCCTCTGATGTAAGGTTTAGAGGGCCGCCAGGCCCGTGCTTGACTGCATGCCTTCCAGCAAGCTTCTTGGCTAATTTTTGCGTTTATTTTTAGCTTCACCAATCAAGCCTAGCGACCACATCAAAATTGCTGTAAGGCGTGTTGCAGCAAGCTGCATGGCGTATGCCTGAACCCTGAGCCCTTGTTGCAATGCAGACTGTGCTGCTGCCACCCCCCTTCAAGCATCTCAAGCCCTGTGCACATTGCATCCAACGATGCTCACGTGCCCAACCCTGTGCTTGATGCTTCTTCTGCTGCCACTGCATTTTTACGCGTAGGGCAGTGCGCGTTGCGCGTGTGAATGGCGGGCTAGTCACCAATCCCGGACCTTCGGAGCTTGGCTACGCTGACATGGATTTACTGGTGGCAGGCACCGAAGGCCATGTGCTGATGCTGGAGATGAACGGGGCGCAGGTGGTCGGGCGCGTGCGGAAGTGAGCGCATGCGTGGTTTATAGGAATGAGCGCTGTGGTGCGCCTAACACTGCTGAGCACGAGCGGCTCGAAAAGGGAGGAGCTCAGTGCAAGTAAGTTGAGGCCATTCCTCAGAGTGCCCTTCCTGCAAAAGTTACGCGTGGCACTAAGATGTGAGAGCATCCCTGCACATTGCAAGTTGGGCCTACTCAGTGGGCTGCACTGTGCCATACGCCCCTCTGTTGCAGAGGCCCGGGGGTTGGCTGCTTCTTTGCCCACAGCAGCCCAGCACGCACCTCTCCATCCCTGCACATTGCAAGTTGGGCCTTCTCAGTGGGCTGCACTGTGCCGTACGCCCCTCTGTTGCAGAGGCCCGGGGGTTGGCTGCTCCTTTGCCCGCAGCAGCCCAGCACGCACCTCTCCACCCAAACCGCTCTTGCCCACGCTAAAGCACCTTGATACTCAAGCTCTGCGGTCGCCCGCGGGCACGTGCGTATGGCCGCCTCACACCATCACAAGCAGGACCCTGAGGCCGTGGTGGCACAGGCCCCTGAAGACCAAACCATTCTGGGTGGCCATTTGGGACACGTTCCTTTGCTCTCTTGGTTGCAGGTCCCTGAGGCCGTGGTGGCACAGGCCCTGCAGCTTGGGCAGGCGCAGCTGGGCCCTATCATCTCTGCACAGCTGGACTTGGCCGAAAGGTGTGGGCGACCAAAACGGGTAGCACCGCTGTTTGAAGTACCGGCCGCTGCCCTTGAGCAACTCACGGTAAGGAGCCAGTATTGAAAAATAGGAATGGGAGCGGAGGACACAAATGGCAGTGCAGGGTGCTTTGATGTTTGCTGGTGGGAGGGGTAAGCACAGGAAGCAGAGCAGAGCACGGGCCTTTAGCAAGGGGTACGGCATAGAGGCCAGCCATGTGCAGCGATGTAACACCAGATCTTCTAATCAGAGCTGTCGTGACTGCGCACTTTACTGGCTTGGCGAAAGCAGTGGTGCTATGCTGGAGAGTGTGACAACAGGGAAGATGTGAAGAGCTGTGATGTTGCTGTGACAGGGGAGGATATGACAGGGGAAGATATGACAGGGGAGATATGTGAAGAGCTGTGATGTTACTGTGGGGCATGTGCTTGCCAGCCTGCGGACCTGTGGGGGAGGCAGGGCTGCCAGATAGACTCAGTGCGCAAAGCCAAGATGCTGATGACAAGCGTGTGCCGTGCTCGTGTGCTGGCAGCGCCAGACCCTTGTGCATCGCATACTGCGCGCAAGCACCTCCATGCTGCCAGGCACTAGGCAGACAACTCACTAGACCCTTGTGCATCGCATACTGCGCGCAAGCACCTCCATGCCGCCAGGCACTGGGCAGTCAACTCCCTAGACCCTTGTGCAGCGCATACTGCGCGCAAGCACCTCCATGCTGCCAGGCACTCAGCAGACAACTCACTAGACCCTTGAGGTTTTGGTTCAAGCTCAGAAGCCCCACTCTGGGTTGTCGTGGGACCCGAGGCAGCCCTGCCTTTGCTAGTGCGCCGATCCTGGAGGCATGCTGCTGATTGCTAGTGCGCCGATCCTGGAGGCATGCTACTGATTGCTAGTGTGCCAATCCTGGAGGCATGCTGCCTTTGCTAGTGCGCCAATCCTGGAGGCATGCTGCCTTTGCTAGTGTGCGCCGATCCTGGAGGCATGCTGCCTTTGCTAGTGTGCCGATCCTGGAGGCATGCTGCCTTTGCTAGTGTGCCGATCCTGGAGGCATGCTGCCTTTGCTAGTGTGCGCCGATCCTGAAGGCAGCCCTGCCTCTGCTAGTGCGCCGATCCTGGAGGCAGCCCTGCCTTTGCTAGTGCGCCGATCCTGGAGGCAGCCCTGCCTTTGCTAGTGTGCCGATCCTGGAGGCAGCCCTGCCTTTGCTAGTGTGCCGATCCTGGAGGCAGCCCTGCCTTTGCTAGTGCGCCGATCCTGGAGGCATGCTGCCTTTGCTAGTGTGCCGATCCTGGAGGCATGCTGCCTTTGCTAGTGTGCCGATCCTGGAGGCATGCTGCCTTTGCTATAGTGCGCCGATCCTGGAGGCATGCTGCTGATTGCTTGGTTGACGGTGATCTGTGTGCCACCCACCAGGTTTCTGTGTGCCACCCGCCAGTGGTATGTGTGCCACCCACCCAAAGGTGTCTGCTTTGCGTCAACTGTGACTTTTGTGGCCCTCCGGTGCCATCTGACCTTAGCACCTCCTCCTGCTGTAGGGCCTCTTGGAACCCCTGCTGCAGCCAGTCTTGCGTCAGGGCAGGCACATGAGCAAAATGCAGAAGGGGGCAGCGCTGGAGGTTGCCAAGGCAAAAGGGTGGGAGAGGTTCTGCAGCGCATCGGGTGCCGATGGGGGCAAGCGTCCTCAGCAGCAGCAGCAGCAGCAGCAGCAGCAGCTGGAGCAGCAGCCCCAAGCGCGTGAGCAGGAGGGCGGGGGGCAGGCAGCATCCCAGCCGGAAACAAGTTTGTCGTACCCTCAGTACGTGGCTGGCTTCAGCCGCGTGCTGTCTCATGCGATGCGCGCAATGGTCCTGCGAGAAGGGGTGAGGCCGGACGGACGGCGCCAGCACCAGATGAGGGAGGTGTCAGCACAGGCAGCCTTCCTGCCCCCCGGTATCGTGCATGGCTCTGCGCTGTTCTCCCGGGGAGAGACACAGGCGCTGTGCGTGGCGACGGTGAGTGGGGTGTGTGTGTGTGTATCCGCGTGCAGCTGGGCCCATTGCCACCAAATTGCCGGCCTGCGTGTACACATGTCAAGCCATATGATGCCTCGGGTCCGGCCAAGCGTATGCGTGCACTCGCACAAGCACACACACATACACACTTGCAAATGCGTGCACATGCAATTGTGTACGTGCACAAATACACACGGCTTCGGTGCATGAATACCAGAGTTTGATTGTCCACGATCCCTCTTCAGGTGCTGTTGCATTCTCGAGCATGTATTAAGCTTGTGCATAAGGGGCACCTGTGCATCATAGCCTATGAAGACTGACATACTCTTGGTCTTATTGCTTAGAGTTGACTCGCAACCCTTGGGTTCTTTCCACCTTGGTGCCGCCCTAACGTCAGTGGTGTAATCTCACGCAGCTCTGTGCAGGCACACAAATCCAGGGAGCAGACACACAAACCCAGGGAGCAGATACACAAATCCAGCAAGCAGATACACAATTCCACATCAGTGCAGCCATACAAATCCAGGGAGTGGGTCAAGAGAGGCTGCCCAGGGGGGTGTGCATTGTCATGCCTCCCTCTTGGCCTGACGGCTCCATCCAGGCTCTCCTGGTCCTCAGTAGTACAGGTACTCTCTCACGCGTGCTGCGCCCGCAGGTGGGCAACGCCACTGAGTATGCTGTGGTGGATGGGCCTCTGGGGTCCCAGCAAAAGCCGTTCATGCTCCACTACTCCTTCCCTCCCTTCTGCACAAATGAAGTAGGTGTTGGTCATGATACCTTCATACATAGCACGCACGCTGCGTGTTGGAGGCCATCTGCCTGCTTGTTACCAAGCCTGCTGATAACTAAGCCTGCTGGGGACGAGGAGGAACAGGGTTAGAGGTGCCCATGCGTGCGCGTGCTCATGCTGCGTGCACACACCCACCCTGCAAGAACAAAAAAAGGCACAGCTGGAACCTTCAGGCTGCTGCTGCTGCGTCTTGAAGTGCTGCTTTGCCCACTGCCTCTGTAATGCTTGGAGCTTATGTGCGGGGTCTTGCCTTCCCACAGCGGGAGACACCATATGCAAATATTTGGGGCTTATGTCGGGGCTGCTTGCCCACAGCAGAAAACAGCATGAAGCTTTGTGTAATCTTGCAAGGCTCACTCTCTAGGGAGTGTTTCCACTGCCTGCTAGGGAAGTTCAGCCTGGCCAGGATCCGGGGATATCAAGTAAGGTCTAAGGATTCATGGCTGTATCTGCCGAACGAGGGCAGCTTAGCCAGTCGAAAGCCTCCATTGAGGTTCGAACCCTGAACCAACAGGTTGCAAGTGTGGACATATTGAGTAAGCTTTGGCCCGCTTCGGGAAGGTGCCTCTGCCCAACCTGCCTCCTCCACGGATAGCTTGGGCCCTCAGTAAGTTATCCGATAAGGAGGGCAGGCAATGCTGCTGTATGGTCTGGCTTGTCAATCTTCATCCCATCCAGGGCCTGGCCGATTGGGTTTGCCATTCCTTCCCTCGCTCCCACTCCCGCCTGCTCAAACCCCTAGTCAGAGTGAGTGTGGACAAGGAAGAAGGAAGACACAGTCGTTTGCCTGGTCTCCTCTTTGGTCCAGGCCGTCGAATTGAAGAAAGCCCTGGCAATAGGCAATAATCTACTGAAATGCACCCTAAAATAGCCAGGTGTAAACAGCTAATGCATTTGTCATGGACAACCCAACAGTTTGCGAGTCCCAGAAGCTTAACGACAGGCTGATTCAGGCTACCCTGGACAGTCAAGGGGCAACCTGTAAGGGTAGCAGCATGCATGAATCAATGACAATGCATCATGATGCATGCTGAGGGCCACTTGAGTTTCCAGCCAAGAAGGAACTAAAAGGGCCTGCACTGCATTGTGAAGAACTGGTCGTCTATCAGAACAAAAATAATGATTCTTGCCCTGGGTGAAAATGCTTGCATGTAAGCAAGGAATTGGCTGTTTTGAATGTCACCAAGCCCACTCTTTTGTCCCCTGGATTTAAGGATTGACAAAGAAGATCTGAAATTGTGCAGGTTGTTAAAACATATGAGCGATGTTGAGTTGGATCTTCTTGCAACAGAATTGATGTTAGGGAAAAGAAAATGGACTTCAACTTTGATGATGAAGATAGCGAAACGTTTTACAGTCTTTATGCATGGTTGAGCCATCATCCCTCTGTATCCATCTGATGGATGGAGAGGCAAATGGATTTTTTAGGTTAAATGAGGTCACATAGCTTTATCTGCAGAGCGAAGGTAGCTCATTTTTTCCAAGGAATAACTGCAGAATTTGCCAGAGGGGGTATCTGAGCGAATGTCTAGGCGTGCTCCTTTTTTGATGCACATTGTATTTTTATCATATAACTAGGCTACTCTCAGAATTTGGGGTGAAATGGACGCCCCTGGTGACCTGGGTGGGTGCTCAGCCTCTGTTTTTGGCCTATTTTGGCATAAACAGCCCACGTATACCCTCAACACGACCCAACCACACGTCTTTTTACCCCCAAAACACCATACTTCTTTTATGTTGCAAATTGATATTGGATGTTGATACTGAGGATTGGATGGGGTCGGATTTTGACCCATTTTGGCACCCCTTTTGCTTTTTTTAAGGGAAATGATCCAAAATGCACATCTCACCAACCACTGGGTGTTTTCACTCCAATTCTTTTTGCAATGATGTTTGTTTATTACAAGAGCACCAAAACACCAAAAATCATGTAATTTGGTGCAGTGGCTGATCTGGTGTGGACATCTGGCTGTGAAAAGTAGGGTTCACGCTGCGGCCCATTGCCCATGGGCGCCGTGACGGGCTAGTTTAAAGCTCAGGTGCTCAGGTGGTCAGCTTGCAAGCAGGGCTACCATCTAGTGCTAAGCTTGAAACTAGCCCATCACGGGGCCCATGCCCTGGGAGCATGCCAAAACCATACCCATTTTGGGCCTCAGATAACCCCTTATGAGAATTTGCCTTTGTGGAGGAAGGAAAAATGGATGGGGCATGCATGGCAGAGACATTGGACGATCTGTGAGGTGGTATTCTAGCATAGGTTTCACCCATCCGCCACAGCTAATGTCCTACTGATAAGATTGAATGAAAAGCTGTCATAAAGGCTTTTGCAAGTTTAAACGATTAAATCAGTGGTGAGGATGGAGCAATGGCTTGATAAACAATGCACACCATGCGCCGAGCTGCAGCAGGGATGCACCTAAGTCATGGTTATTGCAAAGTAACAAGCTCAACGCTGAGCTTGATGAAAAGTAAGATATCCATATGACCAAGGAATCCCCTTCTATGGAAGCCACTTTGCAGGCAAGGCTACAAGTACTTGTTATCTCTGAGATGATACGCACAGCAAATCACCTGGCTGGTCTATTTTTGTAGGATTTGACCGTCAGGCACTGGTTTCTGGGGAACTGGAAATTATCAAAAAGTATTCCGGCCAAACCAGACATGTCACAGAACCCCCTGAATTTCCCTGCTGCCTGCATTCTGTTTTCTTTTTTTCTTTTCACTCTGGCGTCCCGTGTGCCTCAAAGCATTCTTTGCTCCTGAGATGCATGTGTGTTCTTGCTGTACCCCCTGGGCATGTTACTCTAGTGCTGGGCTTACATAAGCTTCTATTGCAAGCCCTGTTTACAGCCACTCACAGCTTTAGACACTGCATAAAGGGTGACTTGGCGCTAGATGACACTGCACAGAGGGTGACAAGGGTGCTAGGTGGCACAGCACAGAGGTTAGCAAGGGCGCTCGGTACCGTTGTACATAGGGTGACAAGGGCACAGGGCACTAAGTGGCGCTGTACAGAGCGTGACAAGGGCGCTCGGCGGCGCTGTACAGAGCGTGACAAAGGCACTAGGTAACCCTGCACAGAGGTTGGCAAGGGCACCAGGTGACACTGCACAGAAGTTGACAAGGGCGCTAGGTGGCCATTGATGGACCGATACCTTCGTAAAGGCCATACGCAAGCACATACGTTTATATACGCGCACATATGTGCACCCTGGACGCCTCCCCCCCCTGTGCCTACTGCTGCCTCTGCTGCCACTGCTGCTGCCGCTGCCGCAATTGTGTCACGATAAATTACATGGCATGCCATGATGCTTTTTATGTGTTATGTTGACTTAACCTGACAACTGCTGCTGTAGGTGGGCCAGTTGAGAGAGCCATCGAGGCGAGAGTTGGGCCATGGCGCCCTTGCCCAGCGGGCGCTGCAGCCTGTGCTGCCGACGCTGGAAGCGGATGACTGGCCCTTCTGCACGCGTATCAACTCAGAGACGCTGGCCTCCAATGGATCTTCATCAATGGTGCGAGGGCTGAGCTTGCTTGGTCAACCGTTGGCAGGTACAATCCTTGCAGGGTGTGGAGGAGGGCTCTGTCCTTTACATCTCTGCTATCTTTACTGTGCATGATGCATGCACATGATGCATGCACATGATGCAGATTCAGCAGCACAGGATGTGCTGCCTGAATCCTTTGTCTATGGCTGTGGCCGCACGCGTTTAGCAATTGTGTCCTTTTGGTCCACGGCTGCAGCTCCGTGCATTTGGCAAGTCCATCCTTTGTACATGGCTGCAACTGCACACATATGGCAAGCTCGGCAAGTCCATTCTTGGTCCAAAGTCGCGCCTGCACAAATTTCAAGCTCGGCAAGTCCAAACTTGTTCCATGGCTGACACTGCACACATGCTTGGCAAGCAGGCCACACAGAGTGCAGGGGGGCCCCTGGCCAGGCCAGTGTGTACTGTGCATTGCAGAATGCCAAACCAGCATGGCAAGCGCGTTGCACAATGCCAGGCTCGCACACCTCGTGTACAATGTATTGACAAGCCAGCGCTCGGTCTTACACATGATGCACTGAGCCGCTGAGCCGCACAAGGACTGGCCCCACCGGCGTCCAAACCTGCAGGCGCCACAGGTCCTAACAAACCCACTAGACTCTGTCAGACCATAGGGACCAAGCGCCACAGGTCCTAACACACCCACTAGACTCTGTCAGACCATAGGGACCAGGCGCCACAGGTCCTAACACGCCCACTAGACTCTGTCAGACCATAAGAACCAGGCGCCACAGGTCCTAACACGCCCACTAGACTCAGTCAGACCATAGGGACCAGGCTCCAGCGTTCTTGTAGACAGGCAGCTTGGGGCTGGTCACAGTACCTCTAACTCCGTCTCTTGCTCACTTTTGCTATTGCTTCCACACGGGAGCAAAGCGCACGCTCATCCTGCTGCTGCTGCCGCTGCTGATGGAGATGGTGGTGGTGGTGGTGGTGGTGGTGGTGGTCATGGTCATGGTGGTGGTCATGGTCATGGTCATGGTCATGGTCATGGTCATGGTCATGGTCATGGTCATGGTGATGACAAAAGCCTTCCTGCTGCTCTTCCTGCTGCTCCTACTGCTGCGCAGGCAGCCGTGTGTGGAGGGACGCTGGCCCTGCTCATGGCCGGCGTGCCCATCAAGAGCCCAGTGGCTGGCATCAGCATTGGCCTGCTCACGCACGTTGGAGGCAGCGGGTTTGCCAGCGGGGGCACAGGGGCACAAGCAGGCGCCGCCAAAGGGGTGGGCAGCAGTGGCGTGGAAGGGAGCAGCACTGGTGGGGGGCCTGGTAGAGGTGGTGCAGGCGATGACACCGAGGAGGGTGTTGGCATGGGATCAGCGGCATGGGAGGGTGCAGGCATGCCGAGGGTAGATGGCGCCAAACAATTTGCGCTGCTGACAGGTGTGTGGCGCCTCACTCCCATAAGAAGGGTGCCCGCAGTGGGGTGCCCGCGATCCGGCCTCCAGCAACACGTGTGCACTCAGGATCGGGAGTGTGTTTGCGTGTGTGCGTGTGTGTGTGTGTGTGTGTGTGTGTGTGCTCATGCGTGTGTGTCTGTTTGTAGGTGTGTGTATGTGTGTGTGTGTGTGTGTGTGCACGTGTGTGTGTGTGCGCGTGAACGTGTGTGCGTGTGCAATTTGAAGCACCTTCATGCACTGAGCATGTTCAGCACTGACATGCACACTCCCCATGCACCGGTGCCTGGCATGGTCAGAACAAGCATGTCTGGAGAAAGGAGAAAGGCAGCCTTCTGAGGCTTCAGCCACAAACAGGCCTGCCAGAACACAGAAGGGCTGTGGCTGGCGTGCTCAGCGTCCCTGCCTGAGGATCGGGTGCGCCAAGCTTTGCTTGTTCAGCATATGTTGGCACCCCATGCTCAGGCCCCCCATGTTCAGGCCCTCTTGGGGCACCCCATGTTCAGGCCCCCCATGTTCATGTTGCTCATGTTCAGGCACCCCATTTTGCTCATGTTGCTCATGTTCAGGCACCCCATGTTCAGAGGCCCTCTTTGGGCACCCCATATGTTCAGGCCCTCTTTGGGCACCCCATATGTTCAGGCCCTCTTGGGGCACCCCATGTTCAGGCCCCCCATGTTCATGTTGCTCATGTTCAGGCACCCCATGCTCAGGCCCTCTTGGGGCACTGTGCCCTATAGTGTAGCTTGCGCACACTGTCGAGTATTCAAATGAGCAGAGCGGTCGTCCATGGTGCTTCGTGAGCAAATGCTGCACAGACACATTGCCGGTAGCAAAGGCTCATGTGGCCACGCATTGGCGGCTCACCTGTGCATGTGGCACACATGCCGCGCACACTGCACAGACATTGCCGGCATCGAAGACTCCCTAGGAGACATGGACTTCAAGGTGGCTGGCACGGAAGCAGGCCTGACAGCGATGCAGCTGGACATGAAGCTCCCTGGCATCCCGGCTGAGGTGAGCATGAGGGACATGAAGCTCCCAGGACATGAAACTCGCTGGCATCCCGGCTGAGGTGAGCATAAGGGACATGAAGCTCCCTGGCATCCCGGCTGAGGTGAGCATGAGGGACATGAAGCTGCCAGGCATCCCGGCTGAGGTGAGCATGTTGCCGCGGGATACCTTGCCCGTGAGCACGGGATACTTTGCCAGTGAGCATGGCACGGGATACCTTGCCCGTGAGCTCGGATGGGCAAGGCCTAGCTTGAGGGCAAGGACCTCTGCCTGCCACACAGGACACCCTGTCTGTGAGCAAACTGCCACAGGACACCTTGTTAGCGCAGCTCTGTCTTGGATGCTGCGTTGACCAATGGATGCGTATATGCAGCATTGCAAGTGAAACGTATTTGACATGCTCCGAGGGATGTGGGCGCGGTTGATCCATGTGCTCCTTAAGAAGCAGGACCAGAGGAGCAGGTGTGCCATAGGAAGGGGCGCGCTCCCGCTGCATAAGGACTGCCCCACACTTGGGCCCGTGCTGACCTGGTTGACTTCGGCCCGTGCTGACCTGGTCCCCAATTCCCAGCACGACATTGCAATGTGTGCTTGCTTTAGAAATGGGCTGCATGCACTCCCCCGCGAACGCCCGCGCACTTGCGTGCATTTTGCTGGATCCCCTGCTAGTGGGTGTGCATGCGTGCCTCATGTATGGTACCTCCTGCAACAAGGTGTGCTTGCGTGCCTTTTGTGGGACCCCCTAACAATGGCCACGCTCATGTGCCCTTTGCGGGACCCTGAACTGCGGACCCTTCTAGAGCACAAGCTGCCAGACTTCAGCGCAGGGGCCATGCTGGTCTTCTCTGTGTTGTTCCCAATCAACATACGTCCCAAAGGATTTGCCTCAAACACGAGCTGCCCATATTACCTGGCTGGCGTGTATAAGACTCTGACCTTTGGAACGCTTGCAAGAAGGTATAATGCAACGGCCTCCAGGGTGCAGCAAGCACATGCACATGCACATGCACATGCACATGCACATGCACAGGGTGCAGCAAGAAGGTATAATGCAACGGCCTCCAGGGTGCAGCAAGCACATGCACATGCACATGCACATGCACATGCACAGGGTGCAGCAAGAAGGTATAATGCAACGGCCTCCAGGGTGCAGCAAGCACATGCACATGAATGCTGGCCTGCTTCTTATGCTCTGCGCTGGGTCAGCGCTGCCAAGCGCACTTTCTTCAGCATATGGTCAAAGGCCGCATGCTCACACTTTCTTCAGCATGGTCACACTTTCTTCAGCATGGTCAAAGGCCACATGCCCCTGACGCTGCAGGTGCTTATGTTAGCCATGGCCCAGGCACGCACAGCACGCCTTGAGCTGCTGGATATAATGAGCACGTCCATAGCTGAGCAGCGGCAGGGTGGCGGCGATGCCGAGGGCCACCAGGGGCCGTGTTTGGAGGAGATGCAGATTGATGCGGACTGTGCGGTGCGTGCATGAGCTGCGTTTGGGGTGACAACCTGGCCAGCAAATCTACATGCACATCGCTTTGTCAAATTGAGCCAACCAATCCACGTTGCGCTTGCAGGTACCTGTGCATGCATGTGTGTGTTTGTACGTGAGTGCATGCGCATGCAAGCATGTGTGCACGTGTGCACATGAGTATATACATACATGTGTATGCTGAAGGGTGTGGTATGGCCCTTCAGCATTTTTCCTGACTTAACCCTTAACAAAAGGGCCTTGAAGTTACACTTTTGTGGCATCAAACCTGCATGACGGAACCAGGACCTGACCAATCCAGACTGCAGGGTGACCCTTGTTTGGCGCTGTGGCAAGTGTAGTGTAAGCAGTTGGTTCAGGGTGCAGCAGCCCATGAGCCAGAGGCCTGCATAGTACTGCTAGGTCCCTTACAGCTCATCGGCAGTTGGAGCCTCTGACAGGTGCTCATCGGTGTAAGTGGAAAGCCAGGAGCGGGTCCTGCTGCGTTTAACGTTCATTTGTCCCTCATGGCTCTGCTCCCTCACGGCTGTTCGCTCGCGGCTGCTACCTCACGGCTGCTTGGGCACGGCTGCTCGCTCGTGGCTGCTTGGGCACGGCTGATGGGCCCATGCACGGCGCAAGGAAGGTAGCTGGCTCGCTTGCCAGCTCCGTGTCCCTGGAGTGGGATGACCGTGGGTGGGACCGCCAAGACACAAGGCAGGGGAGATGCAGGCCACGGGGATGCCTCTGTAGCAGAGGAAAGCGGGGTCCCGGCCCAGTGTGCATGTCTTAAACATGCTCCTACCCACACTCTGCCGCTCACTGCATCAGTACAGTGTACAAGGGCTGCCAGCTCTGTCTACTATGCTGAGGACGCTGGCTGGTCCTGAGCATGCACCCGCACCCAAAATGCATTTTAGAAGAAGTGCACCCCCCAAATATTACATCACCTTGAGACCGCCAAAAGGCGACCCTATATCCTTGCAGCTGCATGCTGGAAGCTCTTTAATGTGCCTAAGTGCAGAAGCTGGCATGAGCTCATTTTACTGTGCCCGCCTGGTTTGATATTCAATTGCAAACATTGCAAACTCTAGCACGAGCAAGGCAGTGCTGTCCACGCCCTGCCTGAACAAGCACTGGCAGCAAGTCAATATGTATTACGTAGCCTATCCCATCCAACATACTTGTATGGCCCCATATGTGGCATAGTAGTGACTCGTTTAGCCTGCGTACTCTTACTTTCATAATGATTCTCTCAGTTAAGGGCTGTGTCTTTAAAAATCAATACACTTCAGCTTTCTTAGGTCCAGCGTTTGCAGCACAATGCCATGGCTGTGTCTGCTACTTGTTTACGTCACACTCCCTGTGTTGCATGATGCCTGTCTTACATCCACAATCTCAAGCAAAGCACAGTGTAATGCTGCAAGGCTAGCTTTTGCACTTCTTAACTGAAGGCCTTATCCGTGTTATCCTTGCAATCCTTGTAATGCCGCAACTTTTCGTCCCCTGGAGCCATATTCTTGAGGGCTGTGGGTGCTCCGCAGGCGCTGCTCCTGGGCAAAGATGGGAGTGCCCTGGCGGCCTTGGAACAAGCCAGTGGCGCCAAAGTTGTGTTGGGAGATGAGGGCAGGGTGCAGGTGAGTAAAAGTGGTGATGGGAGATGAGGGCAGGGTGCAGCTGAGCTACTGCGTTGCTGAGTAGTCTGTATGACGAGCCAAAAAGCATGTCCGCTCAAGTTGATTGCTGCCCAACGCTGATAACTCTCTTCTACTGTTTGCACTTTAAAAACTTCTGTTGGTGCTGGTGCTGGTGCTGGTGCTACTACTGCTTGCTGCATGGCTGCTTGAATGGAGCTGCTTGTGTGGACTCAACTGACTCAAGCGCGGGGCACTCCAGCTTGATGAAAGGGACCTCATAATTGATGAAATGAATGGCCATGAGACAAAAGAATTGCTCGTGCTGTGCGGGCCCATTGAGAAGGACTTGATATGCTGCTCCTTGGCCACTAGCCTCCCAACACAGTCTACCTCCTCACCTTCTTCTCCTCCTCCTTCCTGGCATGCTCCTTGGGGATATTGCAAACCCCTGCTGCTTCTACTGCTTGCTGTATGCAGTTGTGACGCTGCATCGTCCTGAGGTTTGCGGGGTTGAGGTTGGCATGCAACATTCGCACTCCATCTCACAGCCCCTCTCTGGCTAAATCTTCATTGTATACCTGTTAGATCACTTCCTAAGAGGACCTGGTGTCGTCCTCTTGAAGAGTCTGCAGGGGTGGCACTGCCCTGGATATGGGGTTGCAAGCCATCCATCCCCAGAGTAATCAATGGCTCGTTCCCATTAAACATGCCCGCCAATCTATTTCTATGATTGCATTCTTATTCCTTGAGGCCAGAGGTGAATGTTTGAGCTTCAAATTTGGCTCGCATATCTGAAAATTTTCATAGCGCTATTTAGCGCTATTAGCAAATCCCAATCACTACTCATGTTTGTGCATGCTTTTCATGCAGACCCAGTTCTCCAGACCATCCTGTGATATGCAGATCTATGCTCCAAGTCAAGCTAAGATGGATGCAGCCTGCGCTGCTGTGCGGGCTGTAGAAGGCACAGACTTAGTTGAGGGCCAAGTTTACCCAGCTCAGGTGGGTATGTGCTTTCAGGCATAGGATACAGATTTTTGCTGTCAGGTCACAGATTGTTGCCGTCAGGTCACAAATTGTTGCTGTCATGCACAGGTCACAGATTGTTGCTTCAAGATCACAGATTGCTGTCAGGTCACAGATTGTTGCTGTCAGGCACAGGTCACGTATTGTTGCTGTCGGGCATAGATCACAGATTGCTGTCGGGCACAGGTCATAGATCATTGACACCAGGGCAGCATCATATCTTGCGGCGTAATGGGGGCAAGGCAGTGGGTGCCCTCGCGACTCATTCCCTTCCCCAGACAAGACACTCCCTTGGCTCAGAACGATCCCTTGTTGCACTGCCTGAGCTCTTGCAGGTGTCTCAGATTTTTGATTGGGGCGCAGTCCTCACGATGCCCAACGGTGCCAAGCATGTGTTGCACGTATCTGAGCTGGCCCACGGCAAGGTAAGGTGCTTTGGGGATGCGTGCTGGACACATGGCTGTGCTGTGGGCTAAAGGTCCACCCATACCCTTTGGGTCCAGGCGCGTGGACCAGTGAGGCTGTAGCCTAAGGGTCTACACCTACACCCATACCTTTTTGGTCCAGGAGCATGGATCGGTGCATAGTCTACCTTTGCTTTGAATCGGTGCATGTTCCACCTTTGCTTTGGATCAGTGCATGCTCCACCTTGACTCCAAGGCCAGCAGAGTGTAAGCTCTGTTTTTGCTGTGTCCATTAAGTTGGGCCTGCCAGCAGCCTGAAACAAAGCCAGGAAGACCTGAACAAGGCAGCCCTGCTGCTCAACGCATCAGATCAGACTTAAATGAATTATCAGCACCCATGCTTGCTATCTTGTACTTCCGAATCTGCTCTTCAAGTGCGCCCAGTTGCAAATCACACTGCAAATCACATTTTGTCAATAAGTGCGCCCAGTTGCAAAACATATGCAAATTGTATTGGAAAACGGTGTAGGTGCGAGATATTGCCAGCGTGCTTCAGGTTGGGGAAAGAATCAACGTGCGATGCCTGGGGCGTGATGTGCGGGGCATGCTGCGCCTCTCCCACAAGGCCACCATCGCCAAAACTGAGGGGCAGAGAGGTGCTGGCCCAATGATAGACGAGGCAACCCATGGGCCACGTTGACAAAGTTAGGGTATGCGCCTTGTATTAGAGTATTGGCTATGTGTTGTGGTGGCACTGGCTATGTGTTGCGCTGGCAGCGCATAGCAATAGTGCATGTATAAAGTATGCTGTGGCTGATGGAAAGATGGACCATTAGTTCGTTTGGAGAGTTTGGATGGAGCTGACACATCGGATGTAACTTGCTTAAAGTTAAGCCGGGAGCAAACTAGCCACTAACCATGATTGGACGCATGATCCCTTCACTCAGGTATCTCTGCACGTTGCACAGCATTGGTTGCGCGGTAACTTAACACAGTTCCTTGGGCCCAGTTTGAAATCAAATTCTAACCTTGTTCTTGCCGCCCAACAAGGTACAAACTCCTATGGGTCTGTGCTAAAGGGAAAAGAAAAGCGAAGACTACGCAGACCAGAACAGGCCGTGTGCGTTAAAGAAAGGTTCCCTGACGAGTCCAAGGACCACTGGGTTAGGTAGACCCTAACCCTAACCCTGTTGGCAACAGAGTCTTACTAAGAAGTTCTCAGAGCCTACGAGGCAAGTAGCTTAATATAAGTAAAATCCCATTCCGGAATTGCTGGAAATGAATGTGCAGATGCCCTTGCTAAATACCAAGCCTGCCAAGAAAACAGCCTCCCGGCTGAAACAACCATGCCTTTGTAGCAATCCCTTTTTTGATATAAGCTGGTTATCTGTTGAAGAGCAACAGGGAAGCACTTCCTTCAAACAACACAAAACAAGTCTAACCAGTTGCTATGGAAGCACCAAATAATCTATCTGCTGAAACTGACCCGCCAAGTAAAAGATTGCGTTCTAAATATAGACCAAATACCACATTGGCTGACCCATGAACGGCTGCAGCAGTGTGAGGCCCATAATAACGAATCGAAATCGATGATTCCTGACAGCCGATTGCTATTATACATAACCCGTTACAACGGCCTGCTGCTAGTTGCAACCAGGGCCAAAAACAAGCAGAGACAAAAGAAGAGAAGACTCTTACACACAGAATTGGACCTTCCGTGCCCAACAATTGACCCCCTGCATCCCTCATGCCAAAGCGCAGAGCTTTGGAACTACTAGAGAAACAAAGTTCTGCATATAGCAAGAGAAACAACACCCAATAGTGCCATTAACATATATCTACCACCATGACTTAGACATCACACACATTGCCTCGTGGAGAATCATCTCAGACAAGAAGAGGGACAGGCATGACAACATGCCTTTACAGCAGAAACAGTACCTCACCCATTATGCACCCATGATTATAGAAAGGTGGGCGCTCCCCATCTTCAAAAAGGCCGGCTTCACGCCTGTAAGTACCCGCTCAATATCTTGGTCTGCCATTGAGTGCGCGTGCTGTGAGGTATGCTTCCTCTACTATGGACTTGAACCTGGGAAAACTAAGCCACCTTATGACGATATGTATATCTGTGACTTTTGCAGTCGAAGTTATCACTGGGCTTGCCTGAAGATTACCGGCTGCTACACACACACACACACACACAGAGAGAGAGAGAGAGAGAGAGAAGAAGTTGACAAAAATGATAACTGGGCCTGCCCAGCCTGCGCTGACCTAAGTGCGCAACAAAAACAAAAGAGGAGATACGAGTCCTATGACAAAGAGCAGATTAAAATTACTTGGAAGCCCACCCGGGAACCAGAAGTGACAAGAAACAAATGGCCGGCATTCCATAAACACATTCTGGATTTTGAGGCATGTAAGGATGAGCCCAACCTCACTATGCTACCACCAGATGATACTATGAGCAACATGGATAACACCTGGAATTACAAACTGGACTCTGAACTCAGAAACAAAGTGAGCTTTGGCACGTATCCTACCAACCCACAAGCAGATATCATAGCTACAGGCCGCTGTGAATTCTGGGTCATGGACATCGACCTGATCAATCCAACACCTAAGAACACCCATCCCCTCCGACCCCCTCACCAAACAGACCCACCATCACCTACAACAAAATCCCCCACCTTTGATACTACCTAAAATATGCACGTCAAAGGTGGCATGCATCTATGACGTGACGGAAAAATGCTAAGGCATGCTCACTCCAAAGTGTTTTAACGCCCTTTACAAAGCATTTCATGACACAAAAGTTGCTGGAATCCATGATACCATCATGCCTCCCCCTAAGAGCTTTATTCTGAGCTTTTTGGCCTCCTTTCCCGTTCTGCCTTACACGACAACAACACACCCATGAATACAAAGGTTAAACACTCCTATATGCCTGCTCTCCCCCCCCGCTTTCTCTCTGCCCTCCAGAAATGGGCACTACACAAGAAAAATGGCCTCTCTTCTTGACCACAACCCTAAACATCTCAATTTCTGGAGTAAGGATCCTCGCGACAGAATCTTGGAGCCATTCCCAATGCCTTCTCATCCAAATTTTCTGGCTTCTTTGTCTGCCATCCTATGTATGATGATCAACTCATGCACTGTGCCCTAATACATGCCGTATACTTCGCCATAGTGAACAACACTGAAACAGCCACATTCATGTTCCTACCATGTTGGGGAGGATTGATGAATACCAACCCCTATTCCAAACTTCTGAACGCCTACCCCCATATATGTTGCACTTAAGGGACTATCTTAATGTAAGAAGTGCATCACTGCCTACGTAGTTTTCTTTCCTTTCTGTTCTATTCTAGCTGTTGAAGAAGTTAATCAGCAAGAATCTGGCACTGTAGCTCCCCAGCACAGCCCTAAATTGACTTACCTTCCAGATCTCCGAGCCGCACTTAAGTCCCACATGCACTCGAATCATAAACTAGGTTATGCCATTTCAAAAACATGGTACCACTTTATTACCAGAATCTGCTCCCACATGTCCACAAAGGCATTACCAACGCTTTTTGGAACATATCAAAAATCTTTCTCCAAATGAAGCGCAAGATCTTTCACTTCTGTACAGGCACCCTTCTCAATCAGAGACACGCTGTCTGCTTTAGAATGTCCACCAGCCTTCAGTGTCCACTCTGTCAGCGAGCAGATAGTGCTCTCTATATTCTCTCAGGGTGTCAACATACTATGTTTAGTAAAATCATCTTCTGTATGATTACTGAATGCCATAATGTTGCCTGCAGGCTCATCATGAAAACAATCAGTTAAGGCTCTCTGGCAGGTTGTTTGGTCCATTTGGATGCCGGCAGCACTGATCGTTTGGCTTAACAAAACCTTCAAATTTCTGCTAATAGCAGGACACTACCCAGCTGGCTTTTTGATGCTCATTTATCTGCTAGAGATAGACTCACCTCAAGCCGCCCTGATGCCATTTTGTTTACTCCCTTACCTACAAAAAAATTAAAATCGCCAACGTCCTCATTTGCACCAGGTGTCACAACCAAGACAAGCCAGCAAAAATGAACGCAGAGTTTACGAGCTCAATGCCAACATCAGGGAGATATTACTCGTTGGGGTTAAATTCTGTGAAGATACACGGCCTGGACACAAATTAGAGGCCTCTAGAAAACTACACAAGATTCTTTGTAAGCGCTTGAAGGCCAAAAAAAGTATCATTCACACCATTCTGCTTGGTGTGGGAGGCTCTATCTATTCCTCACACACTTTGAATCATCGCAAAGAGCTCGGCCTTGATACACAAAAAGCCCAAAAGACTGCCCTCAAATTGCATGCTCATTCTGTGCTCTACACGCACAAACTGACAACTAAAAGACGCGCTCTTGAAAAATCCTGTTGCTCTTAAGGTCTTGGTCTGGAGCTGGGGGCTTCTTATCACCCTCCAAACCCTCACTAGTTCTTCCTTCTCCCTGGTGAAGGAGACTCAAGGCTCTTTGGGCCAATGTGCACGTCTCTCCTTTCCTTAATTGATGTAGGAAGTGGTTTCACTGCCTACATAGTTTTTCTTTTTCTTTTCCTTTCTTTTTCTAAGCTGCTAACGAGGCTCTGGCGGGTTGCCCATCATTGCAGCAGCGAGGTAGAGGGTAGGAGTAACACCAATCAGCCTGGGGTCAACCTGGGGTAAAGAGAAGAAGCAGCAGTAGAGCCAGTCTGGGAGTATTGTGATTACCCCCAGGCTTACCGGCTTGAGCTCCCTGAAGGCCTGGGTAGCCTGAGGTTGCTGTGATCTAGTGGATCTGGGGTTATCTAAACCTGGAGCTGGAGGATTGGCCCCAGGGGACGTGACCAAAGACCAAATGGGAGGTGTGTTTTGGTCCTGTCGTAATAAGGAAAAAGTAAAAACTACGTAGGTAGCAAGACGATCCCTGCGTCAATTGTGGAAAAGGCGACACATTGGCCTGAAGTGTCATGAGTCTCCTTCACCAATGGAAAAGATTAAAGTGGGGATCTGGAGGGTGGCTGGCAGCTCCGTGCTCCAGATCAAGACCTTGTTAAGCTCTCAGAGCGTTTTTTTTCAAGGGCAATCCAAGGGCAGTCTTGTGGATGGTTTGTAAATTAAGGACGAGCTCTTTAAAATGGTGAAAAGTGTTGGAGGTATAATATAGATTGAACCTCGTACACCAAGAGGGATGGTGTGGAGTGTGACTTTCTTGGCTTTCAAGCGCCTGCATAGACCCTTCAAGCACCTGCATAGACCCTTCAAGCGCTTGCATAGACCCTTCAACAAGTTGTTATGTTTGCTAGAGGTCTCCAGCTGGTGACCAGACCTGGCGTCTTCACAGTCCTTGATCTCTACCTGTCCTGTCTTGATTAAGGAGAGCTGGTGTCTTCACAGTACTGCTGAGGTCAAATAGTATTTGACCTCTCTGCCCTGTCTTGATTTAGGAGAGCTTGCAGACTAGCCTCATTTGCTTAGCTTTCTGAGCTAGTAGGCCCTAACCAGGCTATCTTTAGGTACCATCAGTATGATTCTGAGTTTTCTATCGCTCACTCAGTCAATCAACTCCGACTGACTGTACACGCGGTGCAGCACACTTCTGGCTGCAGCACTTACCTGGCGTGACACACCATAAACTTTATTGATTGAATCAATTCCAGAAACAAACTAATGATTCCTATCGTTTTATTTCAAAGCTTATGGATGTTTATATGATGGCTGGTGTTCACCAGCAACCTGATCAGTCAAACTACCTGGCTGAAGGTCAAACTTAAACTTGTA
>LKMJ01000980.1_pt1 | contig 24100 bp, 14 predicted proteins | sample 643391 | NCBI WGS metagenome assembly LKMJ01 (sample SAMN04112250, study PRJNA286221) | soda lake metagenome | biome: soda lake; feature: Kulunda Steppe; material: water; isolation source: sample PL-Br10 brine of Picturesque Lake | place: Russia: Kulunda steppe | collected 2010-07
AAAAAAAAAAAAAATAAATTATTGTATTGGGAGAATTTACAAAATTGATGTTATCTCCTTCCTTAAAGGAAGGAGATAATCGACGAGACGAAATGTTTTTTCGTAGTAAAAACAGTGTAGGTTTTTCGACGAAAAACCCACTAGTTCTGAGACAATTAAATAAAAAATTAAAATTTTTTTATTATTTTTTAGCTGCTGTTTTAGATGCCATTTTAGCACCATATTTACTACGACTTTGAGTACGGTTTTTTACTCCCGCCGTATCTAACGTACCACGTACAATATGATAACGTACACCTGGTAAATCTTTAACCCTTCCCCCACGAACTAAAACAACTGCGTGTTCTTGAAGGTTGTGCCCAATACCAGGAATATAAGCTGTAACTTCAAACCCAGAAGTTAATCTAATACGAGCTACTTTACGTAGCGCTGAGTTTGGTTTTTTAGGAGTTACAGTATAAACACGTAAGCAAATACCTCTTCTTTGAGGACAAGATTTTAAAGCTGGAGCTTTACTTTTTGTAGTTTGTTTTTTACGTGCTGAACGTATTAATTGTTGAATTGTAGGCATTTTAATTAATTTAATTTACGAGAAAAACTTTAAAAATTTTTTTATGTCGTTTTTTTATAGAAATTTTTATTCATTAGTGTAAGTTTAGTTTTTTCAACTTTACTAGTTTCGAACTATAATAATAAAAATCCAAAAGATTTTTTTACGTGTGAAGTCCGTAGTTCATTCTAATAAAAACTAAGAGGCACCCTTTTTTTTATTAAATACATCGTCTTTAATTTTTTTTTTAGACTTTATTAAAAATTAAAAGAGTATAGGTCAACTATTTTTGTGAGGCGGGTGGGTCGCCCTCTTTTTCCGCATAGTGAGTTTTAAGACCGAAGGGTAGTAGTCTAGAATCTACCCTATAAATATATAGAGAAAAAAACATTTTATTTTTATTAGAGAACAGTAGTTAAAGTAAAGGTATAATAAGGTTATTCATGAATAACCTTATTATACCTTTACTTTAACCTCTTAGAACAAAAAGATTAAAAAGAGAAAACTAAAGGGTCTGGGAAAAATCTATTAATTTCAATTAATAATCCTGCGGTAAAGATAGCCCATCCTAAGCCAACAACAGGAGCTGTGGATAAATATGTTGTAAAGTCTTTCATTAAAATGATTTTAATTAAACCCGAAGTATTTTTTATAAATACTTAATTTGCGTTAGTTATACTATGCTTATTTGCTTTACGAATCGGTACAAATAAGTTACCTGTACCTCGCACGTTAGCAAATTAATAATATTTTGAATTAGAATTTTATAAAATATAAAATTAGAAAATTTTCTTAGGGAAGGGAAGAAAATTCCCTAAGGGAATTTTCTAAATTTTCTTTCCTCATATTTTTATATGTTACAATATTCTATTGTTTTTTTCTTAGTTTGTTTTTATTAGGTAATTCCATACATAGGATATATGCGAATAGATAAATATTATGGATTAATGAGGATCTTAGACTGGTGGAACAATTTAAGCTACAGCAAGCGTTGCAAATACAATAGTAAGATAAAACTCATATAAAAATTAAAGATTTACAAGACACCTGAACAGAGTAAAACAGAGGGCGGGTTTACGCAACTCCCTTATAAAAGGTTATTTTTCTTTAAAGTCCATACCTCTTAACCCGAGTTCCCAGGCGAAGACGTACTGCAAGACGTCTACGTGGAATTTGCCGAACTTGTGACGATATTGGGGACTAACCCCGCCCCCGCCACAAACCGACGTCACGTGGAACCTATTCTATAAGAAAATTTATTTCAAAGCCCTAGGGAAATCAAACATCTTAGAATTGAGAAACAATTCTCGAAGAGGTAACTTCATGTAAAAAATTTTTGACCTAAGAAACCAACCCGCTAGAAAAAAATACAATTTTTCAATTAAGAGGTTAATAGCGTATAGCGGAGATCGAAAAAAATCCACCCCTGTAAAAATGAAGGATTACTAATATGCTTCACACGCCATCCTAATAAATTCAATAACGAAGATTTTAGTTTTCAAGACTTAAAAAAAAATTATAAAATTTTCTAAATTTTATTTGGACTTTCTCTTTTATTAATGGGTTATAAAGTATCTGTTTTTACCTGGATATTTTTACCAAATAGACTAAGGGAATTGTGGGAAAAGCAAATGTCTATTAATCCTACCTTTTGCGATAATACCTAAAGTGCGCCTCGCTTCTGCCATTAGGGTGTAGCAAACCCCGTCGATAATGAAGGTAAAAGTTTTTTGCATTTTTTATTTCATTTTATCTTTGCGCAATAGTAACTTCACAACTTAAGGCCTTGCTGGCTTCGGTATACTTTCTTAGATTAAAGGCTACTTTTGATGTAGGAGGTTTATAAAGGCGATCAGCGTAACGTTGAAAAGCTTTTAAACGTAATGGTTCTTCTTTTGTCTTTCTTTCTACTGGACTCATCCCTCTAGTATCATCCCTCTAAAAAACTCGATGGGTGAATAAACAAAGTTAACGCTGTGTGTAATAACGTTTTACACTATACCTAACATAGAGTTAGAACCTTCTATTTGTTGATTTTGGAAATCAATGGCTTGGCTATGGGCGATGGCCGTACGATGTCTTTGCAAAACATGGCTTTTGACAAAATTAGTAGTTTTCCCAATATAAAAATTTTTTGTCTTTGTGTGTACAAAAAGGTATTAACAACCCTTCACTTTTTTTCCTTTTCCGTTATGGTAATATTAAGTTATAGTCGGAATAGGAACCCGCTAAGGGTTGTAAAACGTCACTTTTATACAAGGGTTCTTAAGAAAGAGATTAGAAACGTCTTGTTTTTTTATAATTTAAAGCGTTTTGCTCCGCGATGCTAATGTTTTTGTTTTAAAGGTTTAAGCGCGTTCCTTTTTCTGTTAAACCAGGATCCTTAAGCACAGCAAAAACTACTTCCTTGCCCTTACTTATAGAAAAAGCCTCGTTTACGGCAGGTTGCCTTTTATAAACACCTTGTAGCTTTCAAACTTCCTGGTAAAAGTTGAAGCTTTGTTCTATAAAGACCGTTTTCTTGTGGTGAAAAAAGACAACGTATGTACCACAACCTACTTGGTTTAAAGAAAGGATTCTACGGACAGAATAGACTTTAATTAGGAAGATACTTCTGCTGGTCTGCGCACTAGGTTCTTTTTTTGCCTTTAAATTTTTTATGGTTAATTAAAGACTGTTATTTTGTTAAACTATATAGGAATTTTTTTTTTCTTGCTATTATTCATTTTTAGGGTGTAGAGGAATACTTAATTGAAGATCTTCTACTAGAAGAAATTTCAATAAGTATTCCTCTAGTATTATATAGCTAAAATAATTATTTATATTAATATAAATAATTATTTTTATTTTCTTGTTTTTTATACTCATTAAATTAAGTAGGAGAATTATTAACGTTAAAATACTCATAGCTAAATCCCGAAGAATTTAGCTATTAGAAAATTTAGAAAATTCCCTAAGGGAATTTAGAAAATTACCTAAGGTAATTTTCTTCCCTTCCCTTCTTAAATTTATAATCGCCGGTAATGTTTTTTCTTATAAAAAACATCGGATTTTTTTATATACTTAAAACTAGTGATGATCTTCAACGGATTCGCCAATGTAAGCTCCTGCTAGTGTGGCGAACACAAGTGCTTGTACTGCACTTGTAAACACACCTAGTAACATAATAGGGATAGGTACAATAAGAGGCACTAACGAAACTAAAACACCCACAACAAGCTCGTCCGCTAGGATGTTACCAAAAAGACGGAAACTAAGAGATAGTGGTTTAGTCAGGTCTTCAAGTATGTTAATTGGAGTAAACTAGAGGGCGGATTTACCAACCCCCCGTCTTCAAATCCGGACATGAGACTTTCACCTCATCCGGCTCCCGACAGGGCATAGTGGGGGCTTCCACAACCTTGTGTGCTATGCGATCTATTAGATCAATAATAGACCCCTAAGAATCTATTATGGCACCTTTGCCCTGTCCCCCAAGACGTCAGCCTATCATCCCCACATCCTGTTGAGCCCAAGCCCGGACTACAGACTAGCAGGAATGCATTCGCTTCTTCTTGGAGTCTCTCATCAGGCATACCATACGGCTGGTCACCTACCCGCGAACGGGAGATATGCCGACTTTCCACCGTTCCGCGAACAGGCCTCACGAGCACTTAAATATACACACTACTCCATGACCCCCCGGATATAAGGTTCTTTCAAGTCCATTTTCCCCTTAATCCGAGTTCCCAGGCGTAGACGCTTATCAAGACGTCTACGTGGAATCCGCCGACTCGTGACTATATCGGGGACTAACTCCGCCACCGCCACAAGCCGACGACACCTCGAAGTCATCCTTCGCAGCCTTTTGATGCAAGAAGCTTAAATGCACATCATATGCTCAACGCTCAACCTTTGCTAGTGAACTTCACGTACCTACCATAGTACGCTATCAAGGCACGAACTAGGGAAGCCTGGTCTCCCTGGGGAATCTTACCCCTCCTGTTCGCAGTTAAGATAATTGCTTCGCAACTATCTCTTCCATTTCCGCAGCAAGGGTAACCTTCACTACGTTATAGGAAAACGGGTCACACTAATAAAAAAGCTGCTGGTGAAACGTAACGTTTAAAGTATCCTAACCCCTTTTTTGAGAAACCCGCATAGAAATATGAAATTGATGTTAATAAAGCTAAAGCTACCGTAGTGTTAATGTCATTTGTTGGCGCTGCTAGCTCACCATTTGGAATTTCAATAACACCCCATGGTAATAAAGCACCAGACCAGTTAGAAACAAAAATGAATAAGAATAATGTACCTATGAAAGGTACCCATTTTAAATATTCTTCTTCACCGATTTGCGTTTTCGCTAAATCACGGATATATTCAGTGATGTATTCAGTGAAATTTTGTAAACCATCTGGTGTTGGTTTTAAATTACTATTACCTGCTAGGGATAAAATTAAAAGAATAGCAATTACTACCCAAGTAGTAATTAAAACTTGACCATGTAGTTCAAAACCACCTACTTTCCAATAAAAATGTTGTCCAACTGAAACTTCAGCAATTTCTAATAAAGGATTATTCATAAAATTTTTTTTTGCTTTATTATATATCTAACTAGATATAAGGATTACGTTTAACGTAAAAAAGAAGGTACTCCGCGTTTATTAATAAATGCGGAGATCATTATATTTCAAAGGAAGAAATTTTATCTTGTTTATTTTATTAGGTCACCTTATTACCTAAAACTATTAAAACTTTAGTTATATATGTTATAATAGGCGCCCTTTTTAATTAAATACGACGTTTTTCCATGGAAAAACGATGATAAAGTAAAGGGGTGTATGTATAGAGTTACTACAGATTTGATGGATTAAAAATGAAAATCTCATACTTTATTTAAATTTAAACTTTTTTTAAAGTTTATATAGGTTTATTTTAGAATTTTATGTTAAACTCGGCGTTTAATTCCTTATACTGTTATAATTAAGACTTTAATATATTAATAAGAAATAACAACATTTTAAATCTAACTTTTATTATAATTATTACTATTACGAAGACTTTGAATCAAATAATATTAAGTTATATTATTTTTTACATTTCGATTAACTTATAAGATTAATCGTTGCTAATTCAAATAAATTTGAATCTCGAATTTTTACTTAAAAAATCTTTCGATCGTATGTTTATTCTTCTAAAAATATTAGGTAATTGTAATTTACAAATGTATAATTAATGTCTTTAATTTAAACATATTAAAGTCTTTAAAAAAGCTATACCTTATTGTATACAATTTTATTTTATAACAACTGGAAGCAGACCCTGCTACTTAAAAAAAAAGACTTATAGTTTTTTATTTTGTTTTTTTTTTTAGTTAAAGGGAAATTCGATCTCAAAGATTCTTTCTTTCCCTTACGGAAGGTTAATTGTTAGGTAGGGTTATTTAAGACTTTGAAAAAAGATTTATTTATTTTTATATAAAAATAAATAACATACGGGGATTTCTAACTTTAGGTAAATTCTATTTAAGTGCTCGGATTTTAGAATTAAAAAAGGCTATTAATAGGTAATTTTTTTGATAAAAACGAAATAAAATAAAAAAAATAAATATATTATATAGCGTTTTCTTATTTGTTAAGCTGTTTTAATCAAAAACCGGATCAAAAGAATATAAAAAGTTCTTTAGTCTTTTATTTCGTTCTTTAGTGAGCTACGCTCACACTTTAAATAAAATAATAAATATAAATTTATATTTATTATTTTATTTTGTGACGTACGAAGCCCTGACGGGCTTCGTACGTGTTACTAACGACTATTTAGTTCAACCAAAGGAGTTAAAATAGGTCACGCGTACAGATCACTCTTTAACTTTATTGTATTTTTATAAACAGAGGAGCTCAAAAGATGATCTCTAAAAAAAAAAAATAATACCACCGTAGGGTACCCCCCCTTAAAGGGGGGTAGATGTTTAAATTTTATTTAAGGGGATAAGGTTTATAAACCTTATCCCCTTTTTTACCTTTTAGGTTTTTATTGAGCCGAACCTAAACCAACGTAAGAACCGTAGAAGAAAACAGCTAATAAACCAATAGCTAATAGACCTACAACTGTCCCGACAAGCCATAAAGGAATACGTCCAGTAGTTCCGATGTTTGACATATAGTGTATAAAAAAGTTTTCACTTACCCAATTACACTACTTTAAGTAAGAAAGTAGTGTAATTGGGTACAAAAATACAAAGCAAAATCACTCATTTTTTTTTACACAAAAAAGACAAAGAAGCATTATCATCATGATATAACTAATTTGATTAATTGTTTGCGTGCGTAAAATTTAATAGTAGTTTACGACTAATTAAAAGCAAATTATTATTAAATTAATGAGTCCTAGTTTTTGCTCTTCAATATGCGAAAACTAAATACGTTGTAAAATTTTACAACGTATTTAGTTTGCTACAATTATAATTCTAATTAATTTTATGTTTATACATATTGAGATTTTAGGGAATGCTTTATCCTATATATATATATATAGGGCTATGCCTAAAAAATAATAAATTTTTCTGATTTAAAGTGTTAGCGATTAGACTAACAAAAAATAAATAATTGTATAAATTCAGATTTATACGTTTTTCTTGTAATATTTTAATTTTTTTTTAGGTCTATTAAAATATAGAATATAATAGACCTTATCATATTTTTATATTTAAAATAAAAATAAACGAACAAACTCGAAGTAAAGTTTATAACTCTATTGAAGTTTTCGAAGAAAACTTCAATAAAAGAGGAACGTAATCCACTTATTGATTGTAATTTGTTTTTATAAGATTGTGCTAAGCACTTTGTATAAAAACAAATTATTTTTTTAATATTAATTTAATAATTATTAAATAATCAATACATTTTTCGAATTTCCCTTCTGTCAAAATCAAAAGTAAAAATTTTTACTTTTACAATGTTTTTCCTTGAGAAAAAACATTGTATTTTTTTTCTACTAAAGAAAAAATTCTTATTTATATTTCCGAATCTAGAATATTTACTTAGAAAATCCCCTAAATACTATAATTTTTATAAGAAAAAACACCGTTAATAATTTTTTTTTCTTTTAGTTTAACAACCCTCCTTGCAAAAAAAAATAAACGTAATTTATTTTTTTTTTTTACTTTTGATTTTGAACAGATTAACACGTTAAACTTCAATTAACAACTTAATAAGAAGAAAACTTAACTCAAAAAATAGCATTAATTTTTAAAAATTACGATAGAAAATTTTTATTCGGAAATTTTCTAATTCTGAACATAAATCAAAAATAAAAAAGTAGACCTTTATTTTTGGCGATATTAAAACAATATCGATGGTTATAATTTGAGTTTTCGAGCTTAATAAACAGTATTAAAAAGTTTTCTTAAACAGAATCTTTAATACTGTTTATTATTTCTTCTTCTTTAAAGTTGGAAGTAGTTAAAAATAAAAACCCATAAAAATTTTTTTTTATGTTGTAATTTATTTTATTTTTATTATAGTCTTTATGTTTTAAAATAATTAACTACTTCAGATTAATTAGAAAAGCTTATAGATGAATTATAATTTATTATAATTCATCTATTTTCTAATTAATAGAGAAAGAGAAGTTTCTTCGTGTCGCACCCACTTAACCAAATTAAAATAATACCTAATTGACCGAAATGCGCACTAAATACTTTACGTGAGATTTCTTCTAAATCTGAAGTGTGGCTATCGAAATCATGAGCATCCGCGTGAAGGTTCCAAATCCAAGTAGTTGTGTTTGGGCCTTTAGCTAATGCACGAGAGAAATGTCCAGGTTTTGCCCATTTTTCAAAGTTTGTTTCAACAGGATTACGATCAACCGCAATCTTTACTTTTTTAGCTTCACGTTCTGGAGAACTAATTGTCATGGGATTACTCCATAAAATAACAATTAACGATTTTTAAATGTTTGATATAAATCTTTTACCTCGTCAAATAAAAGCGGGCCTTTGCTATAATTATTTTAATAATTCTTTAAGGCCTTTAAATAAACATAAAAATTTATTTTTGTTTTAATTAAAATTAAATTGAATAACTGCACTTAACAAATCAATAATGGTTTTTTTTTTAAGAACCATTATTGATTTTTGACGCGCTTTTTCTTTTCAATTAATTAAAACACCATTTAAAAATCAAACAAAAACTTTTTACACCATTATACAAACCTTATTCAGTATAATTATATTTACTGCGTTTTTTAGTTATATTTCTTGAAATATAACTATTCTTTTATTGCGATATATATATATAATGATAAATATATATATCATTATATAATATATAATGTATTTATATTTTTATATTTCATTTTGTTAATGTGTTTGTTTTTTTTTTTTTTTAACAAAATAAAAAATTCCGCGGAGTCTTTAATAGGTCAATTATAACCTAATAACGAGTAAGAGGATATTTTAAGAGGGACCTAGACGAGTGACTAACAACTTGTTAGTCACTCTTAAATAGCATTACTCAAAAAATTAAAAAACTTTTTTAGTTTTAACTTTACACAAATAAAGTTATTTTATTGGACGAATAAGTTATTAAATAATTTAAATATAATCTCTGCTTTATAAAGCAGAGATTATATTATCTGAGAATTAATTTTTTATAAAAATATATGTTTCAGATAATATTTACCAAACAGAACAAATTAATTCCCCGCCCGTTTTTTTTAAGCGGGCTTCTCTATCAGTCATAATACCAGTAGGTGTTGAAAGAATTACAATCCCTGTACCACCTAAAACACGTGGGATTTCTTTAGTATTAGCATAAATACGCAGACCAGGTTTACTAATACGTTTAAGATTTGTAATACAAGATTCTTTTGTTTTACCACGATAAGCTTGTTTTGAACGGTATTTTAAACGAATTATAATGTCATTCGATTCTAGTGACATTTGAAATCCTTGTATAAAACCTTCTTTTTCTAAAATATGTGCAATTTCTAGATTTAATCTAGTGTGTGGAACAATAACATTAGATTTTTTTGCTAAACAGGCGTTTCTTATTCTTGTTAGCATATCACTAATACTATCATGAATAAAGCCTCGAGTTAATGATGTAATCATTTTTTTGTCCTAGTTAGGATATATATTTTTTTATTATTCGTTCTATATAAGTTATTTTTTGTTTAGTAAATAACTATAAAACTCTATTTAAAGAGAAAGTAAATACTATACCTTCTTTTTGCGTTAAGATAAAACGCAAAGTGAGCGCGTTATTACGCGCACCAGAGTTTAGTAAACTATTTTATTTAAAACAATTTTAATTACAAAATCCTAAAAAAAAAAATTAAATAATTTTATTATTTTTTTTTAAGACCGGAGAGTAGTACCATACCTTTAAAATTTTTATTTTGTTTATTAACTTAGAGAATTTAAAGTTTACAGAGAACCCAGAGTTTAATATTTTGTAATGTCGAGAATTATCTCTTCCCGTAAAGGAATCATAAATTTGGGACATTGAAAATCCTCTGTGTTAAAAAATAAAATTTACGGAGGGATTATTTCTATCAGGAATTATTTTTAACCGCCTAAACAAATAATGAAATTTAATTTAATATTATTTAAAAGGTAAGCCAAATTCTTGTAAAAGGCTAAAGCCTTCTTCTTGTTTTGTTGCTGTTGTTACTATAGAAATGTCCATACCGCGAATTTGATCAATTTTATCATATTCAATTTCAGGAAACATTAATTGTTCTTCTAAACCTAAACTATAATTCCCTTTTTTGTCGAAACTTTTAGGATTAATACCTTGAAAATCACGAACACGCGGTAATGCTAAATGAATTAAACGATCTAAAAAACCGTACATACGATTGCCTCTTAACGTAACAGCAACTCCAACTGGCATCTGTTCTCTTAATTTAAAACCAGCAATTGCTCTTTTTGAACGCGTAATAACACCTTTTTGACCAGCAATCATACCTAATTCTTTAAGAGCGGAATCAACCATTTTTTGATTTTGTGATGCGTTACCAATACCTCGGTTAATTACAATTTTTTCAATTTTGGGTACTTGATGAATATTTTTGTATTGAAATTTTTTCATAAGTGAGGGTACTACCGTTTCTAAGTAATGTTTTTTCAATCTTTGTTTTTGTGTCATATTAAATTTGTAATTTCTGTTATCTTAAAGTGAAGCGAATCAATAAAAAATTATTATAGTTTCAAAAAGGGGGATAGATTTCTTATTAATAATATTAATAAGTTAGAACTTTTATTCTATTATAAGATTTGATAGTCGAATTGCCAATAAAATTTAAGGTATACTGTTTTCCTAAATAAAACATATAAAAATATTATTGATTAAACACAAAATCAACTTAAGTCGTTGATAAAATGTGAGCTTTTCACTTTCTTTTTATTTTAACTCATCTTTTTAGATTCAAAATACATAAATTTCTATGTATTTTATTTCCTAATATATAGATTTTTTTTGCCAGATAATTGTTTCTAAAACGTAATATTTTATTTAAATTAAAAATTTTTACAATGTTTTTTCTTAGAAAAAACAAATAAAAAATTTAGCCTAAATTTTTTATTTTAAATTTTCTAAGAAAAAACATAGGTTTTTAAAGATTTTCTAAGAAAATCTTCTTGATTATAAGGAATTCACAATTCTCGAAGCAATTAATATTAAATAAGTAAGTTCGCGTTTTATAATACTTCCGGTGCTAAAGAGATAATTTTCGTAAAATTACGATCTCTTAATTCACGTGCAATAGGACCAAAAACACGAGTACCTCGTAAATTACCTTCTTTATTAACTATAACAGCGGCGTTATCGTCGAATTTAATATTCATACCGTTTGGTCTACGAACACCTTTTTTAGTACGTACAATAACACCTCGTACAACATCCGATTTTTTTGTAGGCATATTTGGAATAGCATCTTTAACTACTGCAATGATAGTATCTCCTATACTACCTGAATTTGAACCTAAAACACGAATACACATTAATTTACGTGCTCCACTGTTATCTGCAACATTTAAATAAGATTGAGGTTTGATCATATTTTATTGATTTTTTAGTTTTTAGTTTTTGGTTAGTTTTAAAGCTAAACTATAAATATTTTATAAGCTGAAAATCTTAAATAACCAAAAACTAAGGAGAAAGATTTAAATTTCCTCGAGAATATTCAAAAGTAATATATATATATATTATTATTATATATAAAAATTATTTATTAAATTCGCACGAGGGACTAACGACTTGTTTGTACAACCGAAGGGTAGTAGCCTAGACTCTTCCCTTCGGTCTAAAAAGAGCTAACTCTAAAACTTAAGGATTTTTTAATATATTCTAAGGCATTAAAAAATTAGAAAATTCCCTAAGGGAATTTTCTTCCCTTAAAATATCTATTAAGAATAGATTTAAATCTTTCGAAATTTTTCATTCTTCAGTTTGAAGAAAAACTCAAAATTTTTCTTCGTTCTTTCGAATAGTATAGAAGTTTATACTACTCAAAATATGTAAAATAATTTTTATGAGAGTAAAAAATACACTACATTGAAATAATGTCTCTTAAAATTATTTAAGAGATTTTTTAACAATTTTTATAAAATTTAGAAAAGCTCCTAAGGAGCTTTTCTTCCCTTCGAAAATTTTATTCCCTTTCTTCGAAGAAAAAAATCCTATTAATAAATCTATTCGATTTCTTATATCTTATAGATGTAAATTAGCTGTAATTCTCCTACTAATTTTTTTTTTTACTTATTCTTAATATCTTTTTCTTTAAACGAAAGTAAGGGTTCTCTGCCTTTCCTTAATACATCTATGAAACCGTACCTTTAGCTAAAAACTTAGTTCGAATAGGCATTTTGTACGAAGCAATTCTTAAAGCATGACGTGCTACAATTTCTGTAACCCCACGAATTTCATAAATTACTTTACCTGGTTTAACAACAGCTACCCAATATTCCGGAGCACCTTTACCAGAACCCATACGTGTCCCAGCTGGACGCATTGTGACAGGTTTATCTGGGAAAATACGAATCCATAGTTTACCCGTGCGACGTACATAACGCGTAAGAACACGTCTCCCTGATTCAATTTGACGTGAAGTAATCCAACAAGGCTCTAAAGCTTGCAGACCGAAATCACCAAAAGCAATCGTGTTTCCACGATAAGCTTTACCTTTTAATCTACCACGATGTTGTTTACGAAATTTTGTTCTTTTTGGACTTAACATATAAAATTTAATTTTTATATTTTTAAACTTTTTAGGAAAAAGATAAATATGACTTTATTAGATATAAAATTTTCTAATTAAATTAATTTAATTAGAGCTTAATAAATAGATGGTGAATTTTAAGAGGAAAATAGAGCTCCACTTTAGGTTATAACACACCCTTTCCCCTAACCTTACTTGACTAGTTTACTATCAAAACCGCTATACCATGAAGTTTGACCTACATGGGACCTCAATCCAAAACAGCACACAAAACCGCTCGAACATTTTTTACAACTAGGACTAAGCCAGTAAGGATGATAATACACGAACAGCTCGATCTGATTAGTGCTGCAACACATGTTCTTTTTATTAGGACTCTCCTCGCCTTTTAAATGCGGTGTACCCACACCAGGATGCTTTTGGTGTCTATTACACCTAACCTCCTAAATACGTGGCGTTAACAGGGTGTTTGCGTAAAACAGATCAATAAGGATACCTTAACGGGCCCAATGGTTTAATACATAGCACCTAGCAATACGAAACCCTTTTAGGGCCCGTTAAAGGATGTTAACATAAGTGAACATTCTAGTACCCAGAAGGCTATTTAACTGACACAATTCTTTTACCGTTGGTCTAGTACCTCTCCTATTAGTTTAGTGAGAAATGTCTAAAAGGGCCAATAATCCTTTCGATATATACTATGTAGTTTTTCCCTAATAATTAGTACATGTGTTGTGGGCACGTGTGTTTAATATGACATATCCTGGCGAACGGTTAAGCCCTTAACCGGTACGTATTGTTTGAAACATCGTAGTCCAAGTCGATCAGTTAGGGCATCTGCCCCAGTACGTTTATACAGGGGCTTAACTCTGATGAGTATTTCTTATACGTGTAAGGATCGTGTTTATGTTTCGTGTCTCCAGAGAGTCACAGTAAGTATTTATCCCTAACCTGAGGAGGTTAATATAAATCCTCGTTTTACCAATTAACCATTAGCTCATAAAAGTTTTTTGTGTCATATTTATCTTTTTTTAAAGTTTTTAAAATTTTTTAATATACCTAATATTTATTAATTATATTCGGAAATGTTTTATCTCACGAAAAAACATAGGTTTTTTTCTTTAAACTTTAGAATCAATATACCCGCTTTTTTACAGATTTTATATTGTATTCATTTATTGAATAATTAATAAATGATTATTCAATATTTACAATGATTAATTATTATTTTTTATTAATTTGTAGTTAATGCATTTCATTTTTAGTCTCATGTATTAAAAATGTTATCATGAACTGGATAAGGGTGTATTAACAACTTCTTTTGTCGAGTATGAGATTTGTATCTTTAATAAATCTTTGAATACGTAACTCCCATACAGAGGGGAATTAAAAATACTTAAATATATTTAAGTACCAGATATTTGTTAAATAATAGAATCTTATAGGTAGAGTTTTTAATAAAAAAAGGGTTCTTTCAAAAAAACGAAGATTATTTTATAATAATCGAAAAATACAATATAAATTGATAATAAAATTTTATTAAATTCTTAAACTTTTATTAACGAAGATTTTCTTAGAAAATCTTCGTTATCGGATTTTGATGCTTTTCTCTATAATATTATCGAAGATTTTCTAAGAAAATCTTCGAAAACCTATGTTTTGGATGAAAATCATATATTTTTAAATTTTACAAGAAAAAATTTTCTTTTCTTTAAGAAAAGATAAATATTAGATATTTAAAAATATCTAAGGGCAAAAAATTTTCTTTGTTTGTTTTAAAAATATATATATATATATATATATATGGGGTATAAATATTAATATTAATTAATATATAATATATTATATAAATAATTAAAAAAAGGTTTGCTTAACGAAATCTTGTCAAGATTTTTAAGATACTTTTCAAGATTTCTTAACAATTTTTTTCTTTAGAATTTTTATAAAATTTAGAAAAGCTCCTTAGGAGCTTTTCTTCCCTTCGAAAATTTTATTCCCTTCCTTCGAAAGAAAAAACCCAATGTGTAAAAAAAAAAAACACATTGGAGAAAGAAAAAATCCAATGTTTTTTCTAAGAAAACATTGATATATTAAGGTACTCCGCGTTTATTAAGAAACGCGGAGATTTACACGAATAATAAATCTTAATTAAAATTATTAATTATCAAAATCGCATACATCTTATTTATAATTATGTCAATAGACTTAATTTACTATATAAAAAAATAGTATATAGACTATATATCTGTTAGAGATTTATATAGTAGTATACTATAAAAACTGTAATCTATTAAAACTAATTTATTGTTTAATATAAACTTTGTTTTTTAACAAATAAATGTTTTTTTTTTATTTGGTAATTTAGAATTAAAGTGTCAATTTTGACACTACACTTACAAACTTATGTAAAACTGGGCGCATTTTACATAAAACTTAAAAACATCTATCTATTTAGAAATACAAAAGAAGACATATTGTTCCGTTAATAATAATACTATTAATAATTTTTTAATAGTATTAATTCAGTGTACTTTATATAAGAAACCTCTTTACTATTTATTATAGTAAGATTAATAAAGCAGTAAGGATTAATAAACTATTTAAGTAAAGACAAAAAGTAAAATTAGAAAATTCCCGAAGGGAATTTAGAAAATTACCTAAGGTAATTTTCTTCCCTTCCCTTATAAAAATTTTTTTTACTTTATATTTTTTTATGTTTGAAGTCCTGAAAGGCTTAGCATTTAAGTTAAAAGAATAAAATATTTTTTACATATGATAAGTTTTTGTTTCAAAAGAGCCCCCTCTTCTCTTTACTCATTATTAGCGTATATAATGAATAAGTCGTCCTTTTGAATTAGGAACCTTTGACTAGCCCCTTTTAAAGGGGCTACTCAGATTTGTCGTTTTTTTTTTTTACTTTTAGTATGGAAAAAAGGCGCCTCTTACTATTTTCCAACAGTGACAGAAAGTGACTCTCTCGTTAGGTTAGTCAACGAGTTGTTCGTCACTCGTCAAGGTTTTTTAAAATCGTTGTCTATATTTTATTAAATATTACTTTAATAGTTAGTTAACTCATTCTATTAAATCTAAACAACTTAGATAATAAACAAAATTTACCGCCTAATGGTACGTTACAGAAGGAGAACTTTGCTATATTTAAAAATTTAAAAACTGAATAGTTTTTATAAGAAAAAAACATGGAATATCGTATATATTATAATAAAATATCTTACACCCGTAGGGTGGACTCTTCAGTTAGATTATAACTTAATTAGTAAACAATTTCGATGTAAACTTTATTCGGGATACAAATATGGAGTAATTTTATCGCAAAGCGAAGAAAAATTTTATAAACGAAGGATTATTTTTATGATTCCTGTTATGTCAGTAGTTACGGCGGTAAAAGATTATTTAGAAGTTGTTAATAAACTTATTGAATATGATTCAGAAGCAATTTCTAGATATACAGAACTCGGTCCCCTAGTAACTTATTTAGTTCTTACAGTAAAGAACTTTTTTATGGATTTTATTAGTTTGTCATGGTTAAAAAATATTTGGAGTTTACCAATACTAATCCCAGATATAAGTTCGGCCATGATATCTGAAATATCAGTATTAGATGGTTATTTTCATAATGCATTTAATTTTTTAGAAACACCAGCATTAAGTCAGAATGAAAAAACCGTAGGTTTAATAACAGGTATAGAAAAATTTATAATAGGTGTTTTAAATAGCTGTTTCTTATTTTTACCTACGAGTACAGCACATATTATTACTTTAAGACGATTTGTAATGCAAGGACTGGAAGCGGGTTATATATCAGGTTTAGGAACGATAGCTGGGAATGTATTTTGGTTTGCGAGTGTAATTTTAGGTTGGCGATTTTTTGTAATACCTTGGTTATCCCTAGATATTTTAAGATATGTATTGGGTTTCGCATTATTAGTAAAATATATGTGGGACAGTTATAATGAACGAAAAATGGTTTTAGAAGATTTATCAAAAAGAAAAATTTTCTTATTAAATTTTCTATTAGCTTTAACGGAACAAACAAGTATTTATCCATTTATTAGTAATATATCAATAAGCCCAGAGGCTTCGATTCTAGAAACTTTCCCAGCGGATAATTATATGCAATTTCTATTTATACACGGTAGTTATTTAGTAGGAATAGCTGTAGGAAGTTTTTGTTTATTACAATTTACTTGTTGGTTTTGGGAAAACCCAGCTTTTAAATTGTATATGTGGGTAATTTCATCATTGAAAGTTTCAACAGGTTTCTATTATAAAGCATTAAATTTCATGTTCTTATATTTAACCATGATTTCAGCTATTGCAAGCATTCCTTACTATGGTTTAGATTATACTATAACAAATCCGTTAGGATTTGTTAATGATGATAGACTTATTCAAGATAAAAGCGTTTTAGAAACCTCCTTTTTAGGAACAAAGGCATCAGATCGTAACACACGTCGTAATCGTGGTAGACATGGTCGTCGAGAACGTTGGAAACGTAGAATTAGAAAATATAGAACCTTTGATGCTTCTTTATATGATCAAGGAATTTATGATTTATTTACAATTGAAGATTTGAATTACGGTTTTGATCGTTTTTGGTTACGTAGAAAATTAAGAAACCACCGTGTAAGATTTAGATTTTTCCCTGGACCTTGGATGCGTTCATTTAAAAAACAACTGGCAAAACCTAGATTGGAATCTTATACAGGTCCACGTATTGAGTTTTTTAGAATTTTATTTGAACAGGTTTATCACCCTTCATTTCATGCTAGAAGCCAAGTAGAAAAAACAACTGGGGCATCTTCAACTTTAGAAATGACAAAAAATCCTAACTTGAAAAAGTTATTAGAGTTACGTCAAATACGTAATATTAATTTAAAGGGTATTACAAAAAAACAAAATAATATAAATGTTTCCGATTCTTCTTTAAAAACTTACCCAAAAACAGGGCAAAACTCTTCAGCTTCTGGTTTTGGAACATACGGTTTAAAAGATAATCTTATACATGAAAATTCAATGTTACGTAAATTTGTTCGTAAATTAGATAGTCGATTAAAAACTTCAGAAATTTCCTATAGTTTGAATTCGTACAATACTAATTTAAGAAATCCGGCCGGTCTCCGCACATCAGCATTACTTTTAAAAAAAGACGGACAAAATTCAAAATTTTGGCAAAATAACCAAATATATTCTAAGCGTTGGAAAGAAATCTTTTCTAAAATTTATCATGAACCTAAAACACAAATACCTACATCGAATATTTTCTTCAAAAATGTACATCGTAATTTCTATAATAGTTCTTTAGTTTTACCTAAGAAAATGAATCTAAGTGTTTTAGATCCTTTAGATCAAAAACAAATAAAAAATTCATTAAAATTTAAACAACAATCTGTTAAAAAACATAGTTCACGTTTAAATACACTATCAAATAAAGATTTACAAATCTTACGTTATCGATCACTTCTCTCTTTACCTGAAAATACTAGTATTAATAATAATACTAATACAATAACTAAAGAAGCTAAAAAAAATAATTCAAAAAACTTAGAAGTAAATTCCCTACAACCTTTTGTTTTACTACATCCTTTAAAATTTTATTTACAACAAGAAACGGCTCTTCAAAGAAAATTACGTTATTATACACCAAATGTTTTTAGAAAATTTTCCGTGGAAAATAATGCTCCTTATTTCCGTGTTATGATGAGACGTTATTTTTATAATTATAAACCAACAAATCGTTGGGAACGTACTATGAAAGTAGGTAGTTTAAGAAAAGCACGAAGAAAAACAACACGAACTCCTCGAAAATTACGTTTACCTCAAAATTACTCTGCCGTAAATAATTTACCCACAACATCTTCAAAATTAGATTCAAACAAACAAAACGAATTCTTTGATCCATCAAATGTAGGTGACCAAGAAAAGCAGAATTTAGCCGAAAGAATCCAAAAACCCACTTATAATTATTCTGTAGTGAGTAAAAAAGCGAGTCGATACCGTTATCAAATTTACAAAGATGTAATGCAACATTGGTATTACAGCCCTTTCAATAGACTTCTATTAAAATTGGATGTTGATAGTTTTATTAGACGTCAACCAAAAATGCATTTTTTAACTTCGAAAGAAGAAAATTTATTACATTTACGACGCTTTTTCTTAGCTGAACACTATAATACCTTACGTTGGTATACAAATATGGAACATTATAGAACTATGAAAACTAAAATCGGGGGTTCAAAAAGTTTTTCTTCTCGTGCTTATAATCAACAGTTTGCTGGTACATTTAAAAAAATACGACACTTATTTGCCATTACACCAACTATAAATAATTCCTTCCCCTTTGATGCAAATTTATCGGATCAAGGTAAAGACTCATCTAAAAATTTAGGCTTTAATAATAAAGAACAACAACAAGATGCTAATGTTTTAAAATTCGATCAACCTTTATATAATGAATATCCTAATAATTCGCAAAATCCTTTATTAAATCCTTTAATTATTCATGAAGAATTATTAAGTCCTTCTCCTAACACATCTAATAATCCGGATTCTTCTAAACCACCTAAATTATTATTCAATAATACCATACTGGACGCTTATAAGACTTTACCAAATGAAGATCTATTAACACAATCCCAAAAAGTTGTACGTGAATATTTAAATAATTCTTCGCAAGTACGTAAACAATATATTAAAGAATTATTAGACAATAAAAATTATGCTTCCTTAACAGATTTTCTTTATAATGGTCAAAAATTACGTGGTGATCGACCAACAACTAATCAAAAAACGTTAAGTTATCAGGAAAAAGAATATTTATTGACACCTTCAGAAAACGAAAATATTGTAAAACAGTACAATTCTCCTGAAGTAAAAAGCATGTTACGTCAAAATCTTAAGGATATAATATCCGAACCATATGTTTCAAAAGGAGAAAAAACAAAACCTCTACCGTTACGTGCTTCTTTAGAAAATTTCTATACGATTTATCTTAAAAATTGGAAACGTCGTGTCAACAATCAAGAATCTTTAAAAAATTACTTAACAAGACGTATGGATAAACGTGAAAAACGTAAAATTAATAAAGAAAAAACGTTACAGAGAAAATTAAAATTCCTAAACAATTGGATTTATAAGTCTACACAAACAAATGAATTACCTCGAAATATTAAATCACCTACTTTAAATACATTTATTAATTCGTCGCAAGCACCTTCAAGCTCAAAAGAAAATTTAAAAGATATTTCTTCACAAGCTAACGAACAAAACCCTGAATTTTTAACGTCCGGATTACAAAAAGCTATTGATGATGGTATAAAGACAGCTAATTTAGATACTCAATTATCTATAACCGGAACAAAAAATTTAGAACTTAATCGTTTTAACAAAATTGCAAATCGTTCTTCGGTGCGGAATTTAGAAACTTTACGTATATCTCAGAAACAAAAATTAAATAGAGAAATTCAAACAGCTACCAATGAATTACATTTAATTACTAAACAATTAGAGAAAAAACCATTATCGAGTCGATCGGTTAGATATATTAGAAATAAAATTTTTACTATTTTTAAATCTTTTAGAAAAACTTATGGAGGTTTATCTTTAATTAATTCTAATAAAATTACACAATTGGCTAAACCTATTAAACAAAAAAGTTTAAATAATTGGCGTAAAAAACAACGTGCAATAGGTAAACAAAAACGTTTACGTAAAGAATTTAAACTTTTATTAACTAAAAAACAAACAACCCAACAAACAGCTTTAAACCTTCCTAATAGAAAAAAACGTATTGGTGATCAAACTCAAGATAGTGCGGATCTTTCATCCACGAATACTTCTCTTGGTTTACACAATGTTTTAGCAAATGATACCACGGAAAATAATTCTTTTTTTAATAATTATTTAACAAGCTTTTTCAATTTTAAACGTGAACGTTCTCCTCAACGTCGTTATCGTGTGCGTAAAAACCGTGGTGTGTTTAGAAAACGTAATTTAGGAGACTTAGTCAAAAAAGATATTAAAATTTTCTTTAATAAAACTAGTTTCACGGATTCATCTTTAGATCCTGAGGATATTTTACAACGTAATCGTTTCTATAGCAAAATGCATTATATTAAAGGTGGTGCTACTTCATTTAATAAAGATTTACAACGTCCTGAAGATTTTTTAAGTAAACAAGACCAAAACTATTCAACTGTTTTAGAGTTTAAACAAGCACGTGTTAAACAACGTAAAAATAAACAAAGAAAACTACGTTCTTGGAAGCAAAAACGTATGGCACTTCGTGCTTCACAAAAACGTCGTAAATATTTAAAACGTCGTCGTTATTCTATTAGTAAAATTCGTGTTTTAAGTAAACAATTTAAACGTGTTAAAAATAAAATTGAAATTCAAAATTGGTGGTGGAAACAATATTTACCTTCTATTCAAGCTTCGACCGATGCACTTTGGCAAATTGAAAAAGATCGACTTATTCAACAAAAACTTGCCGAATTATCTCCACAAGAAATTATGCAACGTGATACACAAAGATTTAATAATAAATTACAAATTGGTAATAAAGATTTTAAACCTTTAGCTTTACCTGAAGCTCTGCGTATTCAATCTTCATTAAATTCTGGTAATTCTAGTTCTATTTCAAATTCGTCTACGAAAGAAAATTTGCAAAGGGAAGAAAATTCCCTTAGGGAATTTTCTAAATTTTCTAATTCTACACTTTCTCAAAATACTAATCAAAAGTCAACTTCATTTTCTAATTTATCTACTTTTCCATCTTCCACAGAAAATAAAGAATCTTCACAAAGTCAAATTGTTAATCAATTATACGAGAATTTATTCGTAAATAACAATTTATATCCGGATTCTAATAATTCTTCCGCTCTTAATTCTGTGTATTCTTTTAATAATGGTCTTAATACTTCTTCTTCAAATAATGTTTTTGGTCTTTTACCTAATACTTCTTTACCTTTTTACGCGGGGTGGGATGAATCTTTAAGAAAATTTGTTGTAACAAATCGTTTATTATCTCGTCAAGATGCTGGATATGAAATCGATAAATCTTTTGTCTCTCCGAATTCTATTTTAGATACTCCTAATGAATTAGGATATAATTTCTCCACAAAAGAGAAATTTACGGCAGCACCCTTTCAAGGTATGAATGCTGCTACTACTTTATATTGGCAAATTCCGTTTACTACCTATGATCCTGATCAATTTTTCGCTTTAGGTATGGACGGTTTCTCTCCTATTGCTTGGCGTAAGATGCTTTTCCGTCATAGTATCTTAAAAACTTGGTTAGGTGATAAAACAATGCGTGATAAAACTACCGATTCCGTTTCTTTGTCACTTGATTCTGACACGGTAGGTATTAAAAATACTTTTAATCATAATGACTTACTAAGTACTTTACAAAAAAAGAATAAAGGTACTTATCAATCTCTAAATCGTGCAAATACTAATAGTCACGATGGTTTTAACGTTTCTCGTCGCTTAAAAAAACGTCTATTACGTGTTAAAAAACACCCTCGTACACCTGTTTGGTTCCCTTCTGGACCTTTATTAAATCAAGTTTTACCTGTTCATTATATATATGTCTTCTATAAACGTTCTCGTTTACCTCGTAATCGTTATTTAAGTCGACGTTTATTAAGTGTTAATAATATTAATAATAGTGAAACGTTAAATAATCTTATTTCTTCTAATCCGTCCTTCTATAATTATGATTTTACTCTTAGAAAACGTTTAAAACCTAAACGTAAATATCATCTAAAACATGATACTTCTATTGTTATCCCACGTCGTCTTAAATTCTTAAATTGGGTTCAACCTAAGACATTAACAGATGGTAATTTACAAACTTCTACACAACAGGATATTAATTCTTTAACTCGTTGGAGACCTTTATCCTCTAAAAAAATTAATAAATCTTTCTCTGAATTAATTAATGAACAAAAAACATTAAGAGCTAAACGCCAGCAACGTTTGGCTGGTGTAAATCCTCTTGAACAACCTTCTCTTCGTGTTAAACAATTAAAACGTCGTGTTCAAAGACAAGTTATTCGAGCAGTTTGGCGTTATCGTCCTCGTGCTGGTGGTTTTGTTTGGCCTGGTGATTATTTAAAATTAGAGTCTGTTTCTGTTCCACGTTTAAGTCAGACTAATGCTAGTCAATACAATAAATCAGTTCGTTCTGAAGCTCGTTCCGAAGACAAATCTAACGAGTCTTCTTCGTCTAAAACACGTAAAAAGAAACGTAAATTAGTTGAATGGCAGATTCAACCTAAAAAATATTTATATGAAAAACACAATATTAGAGTTCTTAAGAGAAAACTTGAGAAGTCAGGTCGTTCTCAGAATATACCTCTTCAACAAAAAGTTAAAGAATTAAATCTTAAATTTTAGTTTTAATGTCTTCTCTATTTGATTCTTATTATTATTTTTTTTATTTTAAAAATAAATATTTGATCTAAATCTAGTTTAAATAAAATAAGTGAGACCTGTAGGTTACTCTTCTTTTCCTCCTCTTTTTAATTTTAAAAGTGTGTGGTTCGTCCTCTTTCTTTATTCACTTTTTTGCTTAGCCCTTAGGGGATAGTGAGACTCGACGCACCCACCAAAGGTGGGTGCTTTCAACTCGTACTAACACAGTAACCTACAGGTCTCACTTATTTTTTAAAATTATTTAATTTGTTTTTCGCTAAATTAAAAAATTTTTTAGTTTTTGATTTTTTTATACTAACTCTTAGTTTAGATTTTATTTTGTCAACCTTAAAATAAAAATGTTTTTTCGAATAGTCGGCGATTTTAATGAACTTTTACGAGTGACTAACTTTTTGTTAGTACAAGCGAAGTGGAGACTCACTTTAGGCTACTACTCTTTGGTCTAAAAAAAAGAGAAAGAGTCGGAGTAGCCTTCAGGCGTTATAAATAGTCAGGCTAGCTCCTAAAAAAAAAAGGGTTTGTCTATAACTAAAACTAAAAGATTTTCAAGGGTCATTAACCCCGTGGTACTAAGCTCCTTAGGTAAAATTTTTTTGCGCGCCTTAGGGGGAAATTTGTTTACTCGGTAATTTTTTTTCCGTATAAAAAATAAAAACATCGTAAAAAGTTTAAAAAATGTCCGCCAAAAGAAAAGAAAAAAAAAGGAGCGCACCTCCCGCCATAGAAATTTAAACCTAAAGAGAAAAAGAGAAATGAAGAGACTAAAGAGAAAAAGAGAAATGAAGAGACTAAAGAGAAAAAGAGAAATGAAGAGACTAAAGAGAAAAAGAGAATGGGTAAACCTAAAGAGAAAAAAGAAAGGAATAAACTAAAGAGAAAAAAAAAATT
>LKMJ01000981.1_pt1 | contig 24099 bp, 21 predicted proteins | sample 643391 | NCBI WGS metagenome assembly LKMJ01 (sample SAMN04112250, study PRJNA286221) | soda lake metagenome | biome: soda lake; feature: Kulunda Steppe; material: water; isolation source: sample PL-Br10 brine of Picturesque Lake | place: Russia: Kulunda steppe | collected 2010-07
ATCGAGGAGTCGATGATCTCGAACCCCGCAAAAACCGGTTCTCCCGGCGCATCGAAAGAGTTCGAACGGGTGCTTCACATGCCCCGACCGGATTTCTCCGGATTCGAGTACTCGACGATTCTCTGTATCGACAAGCCACACCGTGATTTCCACCCACAGGGGGCAAGTGTCATTCCGGGCGCTTTCGAGTTGCCCGAACCCGACGGTTCCCGCGAGGGTGAAATCGTCGAACACGACATCGAACTGCCAGCGGAGTGGTTCCAGATCGAAGTGACGGAATACGATCAGCTAGAAGAAGGCGTCGACCTGACTGGCCACGATGTCGTTGTCTGTCTGGGCCGGGGAATCGACCGCGAAGACCCAACCAGAGGAATCGAACTGGGCTTAGAACTGCGGGATGCCTTCGAGGATGCTGCCTTTGGGCTGACTCGGGGCGTGATTACGGCATCCTACGAGTTCGAGGGTCACGTCGAACAGTATATCACCGAAGAGCGCCAGATCGGCGAATCCGGCCAGGTCGTCGAACCCGACCTATATATCGCAGCGGGCGTTTCAGGTGCGGTCCAGCACAAAGTCGGCATGGACGAATCCGAGACGGTCGTTGCGATCAATACTGACCCCGAGGCAGATATTCGGGACTTTTCGGATTATTTCATCGAAGGCGACCTCTTCGAGGTCCTGCCACGGCTGACAGCGGCATTGGAAGAAGGCGAACTCGCACAAGCAGTTGCGGAGGTAAGCGATGACTGATTACGAACACTACGAAGCGGTCGTCGTCGGGGCAGGTCCCGGCGGCGCTGCCGCAGCAGCAACACTGGCAGAACAGGGCGTTGAAACACTCGTACTCGAACGCGGCGTCGATGCTGGCTCGAAAAACGTCTCGGGTGGACTATTATACGCAGAGGAGAGTGCACCCTACACCATCGACGGCATCTTCCCCGGAATCCGCGAGCAGGCGACCGAGCGACCGGTCGACGACCACTATATCCACAACATTTCCGGAAACAAGGTCAAGACCTTCGACCTCGGAGAACTCCATCACCACGACACCGAATGGTGTGATGCAGTCCTCCGGCGGAAGATGGACTCCTGGCTCGCCCAGCAAGTCCACGAAAAGACACGCGAAACCGGCGGGGGCTTGCTGACCGAAGTCAGAGTAAACGGATTGCTTCGGGAAGGTGGCCAGATTGTCGGTGTTACACTGGACGAACTCGACCCGATCAAAGCAGACGTGATCATTGCTGCGGATGGTGTCAACTCCGAGTTGGCTCGCGACGCAGGACTGATGAACTGGGACGAGCCAGAAGAGTGGTTCCAGGGAGTCAAAGCCGTCGTCGATATGGAACCCGAGGCGATCAACGAGCGGTTCAACATCAGTGATGACGAAGGAGACGCACACCTGTTCTCGGGTGACCTGTTCGATGGCGTCCGCGGCGGTGGCTTCCTCTATACGAACGAAGACTCGCTGTCGATTGGGACGGTCTTCCATCTGGATTCGATTGCCCAAAAGCGCGCCGAACCCCACGAATTGCTCGACAGCCTGCTCACGCACCCACTGATGGAGCAGTGGTTCGACGGCGAGTATCACGAACGCGAGTACTCGGCGAAACTCGTCCCAGACTCGAAGAAGGTCGCCCATCCCTCGCCACACCGCGGTCGCCTGTTGCTCGTCGGCGATGCCGCCGGACAGATGCAGGCACAGGGACCGGTCATCAAGGGGATGAACCACGCCGTCACCGCCGGTGGGCTGGCAGCCGAAGCCTTCGCTGAAGCGAAAGCCCGTGGAAGTCCCGAGACAGCCGGCAACCTCTACGAGCGCAAACTAAACGAAGAAGGCGTCATGGACAAACTCCGGCCACGCCGATATCGCATGACCCGTGCGCTTGCAGAAAGTGAGGCAGTGACACGAATCGGCAGTCGTCTCGTCGACTCGAAAGTCGGTGGACTCGGATTGCGAGTGTTCGGTGGGACACTCGAGAAAGCCTACAACTCGCCGTTTTTGCTCGGGATGATCCCCGACACGCGGCTTACGTACGTCGACGTGCCGACTCGCATCGGTGAGGTACTCGGGAGCGAGGTCATCGACGAAAACGAGATCGAACCACCGGAACTCGACGACCGGATCGGTGATCTGACCTACAATGTGGATGACCCACACATCGAGGTGCTCGATAACAGCTTCGAGGCCTCGGGAACAGCAGTGACAGCCTGCCCGGTAAGTGCAAAAGACTTCGGTGGCGGCTGTTACCGCGAGGAGACCGTCAAGAAAAATGGCAGCCAAGAAAAACGGGTGAGTCTCGATACACAGCCGTGTGTCGAATGTGGAACCTGTGCAGTCGTTGCGGATACACACTGGGAACATCCAAGCGGTGGCAAAGGTGTCGAGTTCAAACAGGGCTGAGGAGTCGATGACCGCACAGCAGCGATTTACCACGCGGATTCACGAGCTAGCCGAGACAGCAACAGAAGATTGCGCGGCCTTCGAGCCACCACAATCCCCGCCGGACGCCGAGAAAGCGATGGAATACCTCAGGGAAGGTGCCGGGCCGGCCATCTCACTGTACGTCGAGGCACGGACTGGCGGGTTGATGGTTCATTTCCCACCCGAAGAGCATCACGCACTCGAAGGAGCGATGAACGACTGGCTGGAACTGTACGCTGCCTGTTATGGTGTCGATATCACTGCGGAGTATGCCCTCCGTGAAGCAGCGGAGTTGCTCATCGACACGCACAATATCAAAGACGTGGCACAGATCCTGACCGGCGTCCCAGAGCGGTAACAAGACGGGCCTGCCGTGGTTCTCGGCGTGAAACAGGGCTGTATCTTTTTATTTATTGACGTGGAATGCAGGGACAATGCCCTCCCCGCTCAATGATGCTTTCTTCGGGCTCGCGGTTTTTTCCGGGGCGATACTGTGTTGGCTCGGTGTCTACTGTTACCGACAGTGGGATGAACCCGGTGTGGTGGCGTTTGCAATATTTAGCGCAACCATCGGGGTCGGGACAATACTGAGTGGGATTGCGGGGATCATAGATGCAACCCCCGGAATGCTCATGCAAGAAGAGACGAGTCCACTCTGGGGGAATATCGCGGTCCTGACCTGGAGCGTCGCAATGTTGCCGTGGGTGCTGTTTTCACTCGCGTATGCCGGTAGATACACCCGTTTTCGCTGGCGGACGGTTGCAGTACTCGCATTGCCACTGCTCGGTATTTCAGTGACGGTTCTTGCGACGGTACTTGGGATGGGAAGCGAGAGCGTCGCGTTACAGATACTCGGTTCGGTCTCGACGCTGCCGATTCTTTTCTATCTCGTTATCGGTGTCTATCTGGTTGTCCGGACGACCAGCGAGTGCGGGCATCTCCCGTTCACACAGGGTCTCTGTCTGGGGTTGGCAGGTATTGTAATGTTTTTTGGAGTGAATATGGCTGGAATCTTTCTCGGAGAAGTGGGCTCGATTGCTGCAACCGGAGCATACGCCACGAGCCACGCACTCGCGACCGGGTTGTTATTGACATCGGTGTTCACATACGGCATGTTTGACTCGGCACCCGCCGCTGGAACAATCGGCGAACGGGCGATTGTGCGTGAAACGGATGACCTCGTGTTCATTGTCGACCAGCACCACAGAATTATTCAGATCAATCCCAGAGTCGCCGAGACGTTCAATGTTAGCGAGGCGGAACCACTCGGCGAGCCAATCGAAAACGTACTCAATATCACACTCGAAAAGCTCCGCGAACTAGAGACGTACGATCTCCGGGTCGGTGTCAGCAAGCGACAGTTCGACCCCGAAGTGTCTGCGTTTACCGACCAACACGGACGGGAACTCGGACATATCGTGAGTCTGCACGACGTAACCGAACGGGAGCTTCGAAAACAGCGACTCGAAGTTCTGAACCGCGTACTTCGACACAACCTGCGAAACAGCGTCGACGTTATCGTAAGCAACGCAGAAGCCGTCACAGAAAGCCACGATGACCCGGAGTTTACTGACGAACGCGCCGATACGATTATCCACTCCGCACATGGGCTGGCTGATCTCGGACAGAAAGCTCGGTCAATTGATCGCTTTGTCTCTCGGAGTGTCCGAGAAACTGAACGTGATCTTGTCGCTGTTGTGGCAGACCTCATCGAAAAGGTACAGGAAGATTTCACGAACGGCACCGGTGAAGATGTGACTATCTCATTCGATGCAGCCGAGACGGCAGTGCTTGTGACCGACTGGGAAGCATTGACCGCAGCACTCGAAAGCGCAATCGAAAACGCACTCGAATACGCTTCCCAGTCTGTCACAGTTGAAATCGAGTCCCAAGCGACTGGCTATCGGATAACTGTCGCAGACGATGGCCCAGGAATTCCAGAAACAGAGCTTGCAACACTGGATGCAGGCACAGAAACACCACTGCAACACAGCAGTGGGCTCGGTCTCTGGCAAATAAGATGGGGGGTCACGAAACTCAATGGAACAGTTTCGTTCGAGACCGAGGAAGGAACGACTGTCGAGATGACCATCCCCGATCAGTCCCAGACAGAGACAGTCGAATTCACAGAAACGGATGCGTCGAAGTCCTAGCAGGCAGAAGTTCTCTCCGAGGAAGATCAAGCGACCGTCCGGGTAACAGGCAAGAAATATGTAAAAATTCAACAGAGCCTGTCGCTCAATTTTTACAACGCCCCTGGGAGCAGCCAGATTGCCAGGGTGAAATCACTATGAATGAACAGCCCCATTCAACCAAGCTACTGAAATCTACCACCGTTTGAGAGTTTCAGCAAGGCCGAAGAAACACCGCCGAATCAGTTAAATCGCAAGAACTGACGGTCGTACTCCGGTTCACCAGTCCGGAGGTGGAACACGATAAACGACTCCGGTGGAAGGGTGACAAACTCACTGGGGAGGTCACGAAGTGCGTTATTCCAGCCGATCTGTCCCTGTCGGGGTGAAAGCACCGTCACGAGGTCGTTCTCACCGGTCGTCTCTTCGAGATGAGGGACGAGTTCTCCCCAGCCACGAAGAGTATCGTATTCAGCGGGGACTTCGGGGTCAACGAGTTCGAACAGTTGTTCGTACTGGTCGGCGGAGGAGCCAATCGTGATGACGTGAACGGGAGCACCAAGTCGGGCAGCGATCTTTTTCAGGAAGTGAACACCCTCGAAAAAGCCCTCGTGTGTATCGATTGCGTGTGGGACAACGATGAACAGCCGATCTGTCGTGTTGATCGGATGGCCGAGTCGTGCGACCATCACCGGGAGACGTGTCCGATCCAGAACCTGATCGATGACCGAGCCGAAGATTCGCTGTGTAATCGATTTGTCGGGATCCCAGCCCATCAACATGAGATCAGCCTGTGTTTCGGTTGCGCCACGGACGATGCCGGAGGCAGGGTTGTAATTGATTCGAGTTTCTGTTGCGATTTCGATATCCGCTTCGTTGCCGATTTCTTTGAGTTCGTCAAAGTCCTGCTGAACTTTTGCAACTTCTTCCTCTTCTGGACGCTCCGTTTTGTCCGGGCTGACAACGGTAAGAACGTGAATTGGCCGCTCGCGCTTTTCACCTTTGAGTGTAAATGATAGCTCGAGCAACCGCCGCTGGTGTTCGGCGTGATGAGACAGCGGAAGGAGTATCCGCGGGTCCATCGGCTCGCCGTCTTCGCCAACTTCCTGGTCCATTGCGAGTTTCTGGCTCGACCGTGTCGTCATCCAGGGGCTGAACACCGCAGTCACCAACAACATCAACACGACTGCGTTGAGGATCATCTCATCGAACAGTCCGGCATCGAATCCAACGAGTGTCACAGCCAGTGCCGCAGCGGCCTGTCCGGTCGAGAGCCCGAACATGACACCTTCCTCGTGGCTGCCGTATCCTTTGATAAATCCGACAACTTTGACCGCGAGATATTTCGTTACAAGCATGACACCGATGATGACTGCTGCAAATTCGAGTGTATCGAAGCCTTCGAGAATGACGCCAAGGTCGACGAGCATCCCGACATGCAGTAAAAAGAACGGGATGAAAAGCGCATTCCCGACGAACTCGATTCGATTCATCAGCGTTCCGCCGGAGGGAATCACGCGGTTGAGCGCAATCCCTGCAACGAATGCCCCGAGAATGGGCGCGATATCGACGAGTTCGGCGAGGCTTGCGGCCGCGAAGAAGGCAACGAGAATAAACAGAAACTCGAAGTAACTCTCTTCGCTGAAATTCTGGAAAAACCACCGGGCGACTGGCGGAACACACAGCCAGACTGCCCCGAACAACAGCAAAAGCGAAAGTGCAACATCCGCTAACAGAAGAACGGACAGGCCCTCCTCGACAGCACCAATCGCAACCGCGAGCACAATAAGCGCAAGCGTATCAGTGAACAAAATCCCCGCAAAGACGGCAGTAATCGCAGGATTCTGTGTCACACCATACTTGTCGACGACTGGATATGCAAGCAACGTGTGTGAAGAAAACACAGCAGCAAGCAACAGCGCAGCCCAAAAGTCGAGACCAAGGTAGACCACGCCGACTGCACTCCCGATAATGAACGGAATACCAAAGCTAGCGAATCCAAACACCGCTGCACTCTCTGGCTCTTCAATAAATCCCTGCAAATCGAGTTCGAGTCCGACAGTAAACAGGAGGTAGATCAATCCAACTGTCCCGAGCAACTCGATTGCAGAGCCGTGTTCGACGACACCCGCCCCACCGGGGCCAAGTATCGCCCCCAACAGGACAATGCCGACAATTCCGGGCTGGCCAAGCCGTTTGATCGCTAACGGACCGACAAGAAAGGCAGTCAGTGCAATTGTAAAGACAATGACTGGATCTTCCAGTGGCCAGGCGGGTGGGTCGAAAATGAACGACAGTGAATCAGCATACATAGTTTGTGAGGTTTTGGGGGAGGTGTCGGGACACGTTCGGTACACCGTTCAACCCCTTCCAAAAAGAAGCCTACGGACTCGGGTGTAAATACCCCCACATTTTCAGCGGACCTATTATATATATTGAGGTGGTAGAACATACCATGGAAGCCTTACAGAAGCCAGAAATTGGCCACGACGACAGGGAGGATGTCTACGAGTACGTCGAGAGTCACGGGGCAACGAAACCGTCGGAGGTACGGCGCGCACTCAATATGGACGAGCGTGCTTTCGGCCATCACGTTGCAATTTTGAAACGGGATAACGTCATCGAGGAGGTAGACGGGAAACTCCGGATCGCGTTCGATGCAGGTACAGAGGAGACGTACGACGACGATGAGGTCTCGTATACAATCCGGCAGGCACGCGAAGAGGACCTGACAGGCCTCGTGGGAGCAATCCGGGAAGCAATCGGGAGCGGCGAGTACGTCAAAGCGGAGACAGTAGCGGACGTCGTCGACAGCGAGGGTGTGTTGATCCGCCACAACGAGATCGAATCACGGATTTTCTTCGTTGCCTGCGTCGAGGGGGATGTCGTTGGCTGGGTCCATCTCAAACACACAGACCTTGAGAAACTCAATCACACCGCGGAGCTGACACTCGGGGTGCTCGAAGCCTACCGCGGACACGGCATCGGGGGCAAGCTGCTCGATAGAGGTGTCGACTGGGCCAGAGAGCAAGGACTCGAAAAAATATACAATTCGATTCCAGCAAGCAACGAGCAAGCAATCGAATTCTTACAGTCACGGGGCTACGAAATCGAGGCTATCAGAGAAGACCACTACAAGATGAACGGCGAGTATGTCGACGAGGTGATGATGGCCGGCGAGCTGTGATCGGGCTTACTCGCCCCAGACATCGGAGAGTGGGTGATCTTCGGCACTGTCCGTTTTCGACCGCCGCCTTTGCTTTCGGTGGCTTCCTCGCATCGTTTGCGATGAGCCACCGGAAACGGCATCACTCGGTGCAAACGCCGGCAGCCTCGGCGTTTCCATCCGCTCGACCTGTGCCTCGAACCACTCCGGCATATCGGTCCGCGCCCGGTCAAATAACTCAAGCAGCGAGCTATCACCGAGATAGGTTGCCCCGCGGTCATCCGGCGCGCGCACGACACGCCCGCAGGCCTGAATGACAGTTCGTAACGCCGTCCGGTAGTACCAGCCCCACTGTCCATCCTCCAGTCGTCGTGCGACGCGTGAATCTCGCGTGTTCGGATAGGGTGCTTTACAGAGCAGTTGCCACCGACAGAGATCCCCTTGCAGATCGAGTGCCTCCTCCATTTTGACCGAAAGAAACACGTCGGGGTCGTCACTTCGCTGCCAAGCTGCCAGTTGCCCATCCCGATCCTCACGGTTGTGTCCTCTGATGCGAGAGCTGACACCGAAATCAGCGAGGAACTCTTCGAGTTGGTCCTGTATCTCGTAGGAGTGGCAATGAACCAGTCCCTTCTCGTCGGGATGGCGTTGCATCAGCCTGACGAGCGTTCGGGCAATCGCTGGCAGAGTTTCATCCCGGTGTTCGTAGGTCATCTTCCCCTGTGTGACATCGGACAGCGGGCGATTTTCGACTGGGAACGTATGCGGAACATCGACCAGCGCGACGTTCGAAGGATCGAGACCGACGTTCGCACAGAAGGCATCGCGGTTGAGAATCGTCGCCGAGAGCAAGACGAATTTCCGGCCGCGGTCCCATACAGTGTGTTTCAGGTAGCGTTCGGGATTGACCGGTTTGATCGTCACCGGCGATCCTTCGCCGCCGTGTTGGTCGACGACCCACGTCGTGATGCTTTCTGGATCACGGTAGTCTTCGAGAAACCAGTTGCAGTCAGTCCGAAGTTTGGTCAGTTGGTCGCGTTTTTCGACCTCCTCGGGTGTGAGTTCTGCGTTGCCCCGGAGTGATTCGAGTCCGCGATCACAGATCGTCGTGAGATAGTCGGCGTACTCGACGGCATCTTCGAGACTGTCGATTACACCGGGGCGAACATCCTCCCAGGGCGGAATCGTCTGCGGGCCAAGTTCGATTGCGGCGTACATCTCCGCCCAGTCGCCGAGGCCGTGGGCTTCGTCGATGACGACCACATCACGCATCCCGAAGACATCAGAGCCGGCAGTCTGCATGAAATAAGCGAGTGTCATCGCGGCAACCGAGCGGTTGGCCGCGATTGCCCGGTCAGAAAAGTACGGACAGCGGTGTTTGACCTGGCAGTCGAACTGTCGTTCGCGGGCACAAGGGGCGCGATTGACTGGTGTATCCGTCTCCCCGGGTAGGATACAGTTGTAGTTGTTTTTTCCGCGGATGATGTTCAGATCTTCGAGCAGTTTGTCACCAGCCACGTCGTCGAGTTGGGAAACCTGTGGCGTGGTGTAGTAGGCACCGATGGGTTCTTCGGGAGCTACCTCGCCGGGTGTGGCCCCGCAGCCAGCGACCGCACGGGCGAGGAGTGACTTGCCGCTGCCGGTCGGTGCCCGGACGAGAACCACGTCATTGCCAGCATCGAATGCATCCCGGATATCAGCGAGTGCTTGCTTTTGTGCACCACGGTATCCAGGGGCGGGAAACTCATCGAAGATGCGCGAACAGTCCACAGTTGTATTCGATGCCGGATCAGTCTTAAACTCGCGGGTTCACCATCAAAGAACCTCCCCACAGACACTCTGTACCGCTTGGTGGAACTGTGTCGCCGTCTCGAAGCGCTGGAGCTTTTCGCGTGCTGTTGCTCGCCAGAGCACGTCGCCAAGTTGGCCGGGCAAATCAGGGTTGTCTGGGTGCAATCCAAAGGGTCTGTCACCGAGTACCTGTCGGCGAATATCCTCGAAGCTTCCGTCGAATGGTTGCTTACCCGTACAGGCAGTATACAGCGCCATCCCTAACTGATAGATGTCGGTCTTGGGACCGATGCTGCCATGCTGGCCATCGAAATACTCCGGCGCGGCGTACCGTGGGTCGAGATAGGCGACCGGATTGTCGTACCGGCGATAGACAGAGATGAGGGCCACATTGTCGAATTTCGCTTCCGGTCGGTCGTCGAAAACTGATTGCGTATATCGGATGCTGTGTGGGTCGATACCGCCGTGGACGAGGTCGTGCTGGTGAAGGCGAGCGAGTCCCGCAGTCAGGTCGTGTGCAGTCCGAAGGACAGTCTCAGGAGTGAGTCGACCTCGATCCCACAGTGTCTGTTTCGTATACTCGACGATTGCCCACGGACGGGGCGTCTCTCCCCAGTCGGCAAGATGGACGACACCGTCGCCACCGATCTCGTGCCAGTCACGAAATCGCTCGACGAGTTCGTGTTGAAAAGCGAGATCAGCCTGCTGGTGGTAGAGTTTGACGATAGCGACATCTTCCTGCGCGCCATCGAGCGTTCGAACCTGAACGGTGTGGCCGTATCGTGTTTCGAGCTCGGGGCCGAGAAACTCGAATTCGTCGAATCGGCTGACTTGCTCGACTGTGGCGAACGTATCGCCGTGGTCCATCGCTTCGAGCCGTTCGAGTCGTGACCACCGCGACCAGTGTCGTTTCTGCCCAGGGCTAGTCGTTTTGAGATGTTTGTTGTGTGCTTTCGTCGCGTCGCGGTCACCTTGGTGGCGGTCTCTGTACCGTTCGAGCACGTCTTTGGGGACGAGAATAGGCACTTTGTTGCCAACATCGACCAGTTGTTCTTCTGATTGTTCGAGATCAACATCCCACGGATCTAGACTCATGAGCCGTTCGTACACCATCCGTGCTCGCCGCCGGTCAGCTACCGACAGCAGTATTTCTTTGACAGCCACCTCATACTCCACAAGAAGCGTTGTGAGCGTTCGCAAGACGGCATCGTTTCGCAGCCGTCGGATAGCCCACTCGACCAGCGCTTCGATACTCGCTACCCGAAGCTGTTCGTCCGAGTGGGCCATCTGACAGAGAATATAACCGGCATGCCGGAACAGTCGCTGATCGTCCGAGGCAAGCCCAGCAAAAAGCGTCCGAACGAACTCGTCAGTCTCGAACTCGGCAGGGTTGCCCGGACGCTCACTCCCCATTGTCCCGTATTATTACCTCCGGACTAAGAAGATTGAGGGTGACTCGAAGGAAATCAGAGCGAAAAGAAACCGAGAGCATTTAATCGGTTTTCCCCCACTATACAAACGATGGCTGCACAGACCACAGACTCGGCGGAAGACGCAGGCTCCACCGGCCTGCAGACAATCATGGCAATCATCGTCGTCGTTGCCATCGTCTTCACTACAGTGTCAGTCGGGATTGCGCTGGCACTCGTATTATGACCGCGAAGTAGTCACCTCCGTACCAGCCTCACGAACTCGGGCAGCACAGTCGGCCAGGTGCTCGCTGCCGTGGGCTTTGAACGGGAGTCCGTGACCCTGACAACCCGCTTCGAATGCAGGTAGCCGGTGAGCCAACTCGATGATATCGGCTTTTGCCTGGTCGTGGTCGTGACAGATAATCCGCGGGGGCACAACGTATCTCCCCTCTTTTTCTCTTAGTAGATCACCGAGACAGGCAACCGAGAGCTCCTCGCTTACTAACACGGTATGACCCGGTGTATGGCCGGGTGCGCTGTGGGCCGTGAAACTCCCAATTTCCTCACCGTCATCGAGTGGTTCGACAGGAAGGTCGGGAGGCTTTCGCATCCAGTCGAGCGCACGTTGGAAGGCCTCTTTCTGGACGCGCAAGGAAGGTTTTTTCTCGCCAGTCAGGTGGGGAAGATCCGCGCGGCCAATATGGATCGTCGCGTCGAGCTCGTCGAGTCGGTGGAGACTACCAATGTGATCGATATCGAAATGCGTGATGAGCACGCGGTCGATGTCGCGGACCGAGTCGGCGACGGCTGCCACCCCCTTTCGGATCTTTTTTGCATCGAGCGGCGAACCAGCGTCGACGAGCGTGAGCGTCTCCCCGTCCTGGATGATATACGCATTGACGCCAGTTAGATTGAGCCACCAGACGTGTTCGCGCAACTGTCGTGTCATGCCAGTATGTACGCAGCAATGCCTCAAAAATCACCCACCAGAATTTACCGAGGTTTTCCAGCCTTCAAGTGTCTCGCGCCCGACGAAGAGATATGCATCTCCACTGGCATCGCCGTGATCTGCGGGTGACAGACAATCGGGGACTTGTCACAGCAGACGCACCCACAGCCGGACTGTTCGTGTTCGATCCTGCGGTGCTCGATCACGCAGCGCCACCGCGGCTGGCGTTCATGCTCGATGCACTCGCCTCACTTCGAGAGAGCTACCGAGAACACGACAGCGACTTACTTGTTGCGACTGGCGATCCAGTCGAACTCCTCCCGGCGATTGCCGATGCCTACGGCGTGTCGGTCGTGGCGTGGTGTGCGGATTACTCCGGACTCGCACGCGAACGCGACGACGCTGTCAGGCACGCACTCGAAAAACAGGAGGTTGGATGCCGCAGTGTCCACGATAGCGTCCATCACGAACCCGGAACGATCACCACGAACAGCGGCGACCCCTACAAAGTATTCACGTACTTTTCGAAGAAGTGGCACGACCGGCCGAAACGCGACCCTGTCGACTCTAACGAGACTGCCTTCGCAGATGTCCACTCTGGTAGCGACGAACACACCCAAGAGGAGCTGCCAACACTCGACGAACTTGGTTTCGAGAACCCAGACGCAACGATTCCACCGGCAGGGACCACCCATGCCCGACAGCGACTGTTTGATTTTTGTGATGAGAAGATTTACCGATACGGCGAGCGCCGGGATTACCCGGCCGAGGAGTGTACATCACGGCTCTCGGCCGCTCTGAAATACGGCACCATCGGCATCCGTGAGGTGTATCAGGCCACCGACCGAGCGCATGCAGATGCCGACAGTGAGGCCGAGCGTGAATCCGTCTTCGAGTTTCAGGACCAACTCGCCTGGCGAGAATTTTATACACAGGTACTCTGGGATCGGCCTAACGCTGCCACTGAAAATTACAAGCAGTACGAAAACCCCATCAACTGGCGCGAAGACGAGCAGGCGCTGCAGGCCTGGAAAGATGGACAGACGGGCTATCCAATCGTCGATGCGGGAATGCGCCAGCTACGCGAAGAGGCGTATATGCACAACCGCGTCCGGATGATCGTCGCTTCCTTTCTGACCAAGGATCTATTGGTCGACTGGCGGGAAGGCTACGACTGGTTTCGTGAGAAACTCGTCGATCATGATACGGCAAACGACAACGGCGGCTGGCAGTGGGCAGCCTCGACCGGCACCGATGCACAGCCGTATTTCCGGATCTTCAACCCGATGACGCAAGGCGAGCGATACGACCGGTCCGCCGAGTATATCAAACGCTACATTCCTGAACTCGGTGGCGTTCCTGCCGAGACGATCCATTCCTGGCACGAACTCGACGACGGCACACGCAAGATGCACGCACCCGAGTATCCGGCACCCATCGTCGATCACAGCACACGCCGCGAAAAGGCGATTGCGATGTTCGAGCAGGCACGCGGTGATACGTAACAATCACTCCCAGCCGGCCGGATCGACCGCCCGTCCAACGAATAAAATTGTGCTGGTTTGGCGGTCACGGATTGCAAACAAAAACGGCCGATCAGCCACGAACTCGAAGGGATCAGCCGGCTCACTTTCTTCGCTTATCACGACGCCAGTCGCTGCCGCTGCCTCTGTGCCCTCTTCGTCGACTGCGACGAACGTATCGTGAAACACCTCGTGAATAAAAAGGTCCTCGTCAGTTTCCTCTTGATCGACAATGCCGCTGAAATCAGCATTCTGGGCGTCGAAAGCATCAGCCATCCCCATGGATTCGAGCACGGAGCCGAGTGCAAAGCCAGACTCGAACTCGAATCGGGGGAGCCCCACTGTGCCCTCCCGTGAGTCGAGCGCCTCGACGATCGTCTCTAGTTGTTCACCATCGAACGATTGCTCGTAGGATTCGAACTCACCTTCGGGCGGGAGGATGACGAGCATCGATGTCTCGCCGCCAACGTACGGGAGTTCGACAGCCTGCGCGCCGTCGACTTCTGCATACGGCCAGCGGCGCTGTTTTTGCATCATCTGGACCGTCTGCTCGCTTCCATCGAGTGCGTTGAACTGGGCCTCACTCGTCAGCCCTTCGGTGAACGGGTGTTTCCAGTTTGCGAGAAAATACACTGCGTTGACGAGGACGAGACGGGTGAGTTCATCGAGTGATCCCTGCGGGAGCAGTTCCTCAAGACGGTCTTCAGTTTCGTCTGCGACCCAGTCGTTGATCTGTTCGCGGGCGCTTTCGGCATCACTCTGGTAATCGACCTCGCGTAGCCCGCCGCCGTAGTACGTCTCCAGTGTCGTCAGATACTCGTCTTCGAAAGGATATGCTTCCTGCCCCCAGACAGAATTGGCAATCGAGAGTTCGAACGGGACCGGGTCGTCATCTTCGTCGTAAGCGCCCCCGGTCTCGTCAACGTCTTCACTCCGTTCGTCAAGCCGACGTTGCAACTCCTCGAAGGCACCGTGTACTTTCTCATCAGCCAGCGTATACCGTAGCGTCTCACGCATCTGCTCGCGGGTTTCACCGCGGGCACCCGCATATGCCATTGCAAGCGCAAGCGAGATGCTGACCGGCGAGGCGAACAGATTCTCTTCGGAATGGTCGTCGAGAAGTTCACGATAGAGATCGAAGGCAAAGCCATTGGTTTCGCCGACGAGTTCGGCGAGGTCTTCGTCATCAATGTCCGGTTCTGTCCCCGCAGCGTGGTCTTCGGGTGGCTCGTCACCGCCGGTTTCGTCAGCAGTCTCCTCGTCGGCTGTACAGCCAGCCAGTGCACCAGCAAAGAGTGCACCCGAAAGCGCAAGCACGTGTCTCCGGTCCATATCCCCCTGTAGATCACCAATTAATAAACAGGTTCGCAAAACCCAAATTATTATTTGACCGTCTTCGGGGTCGTCATTACACAAATCACCGGCTCGGGAACCTTTTTTATGAAGCCAGCCAACAGATATATTGGAGGGATAATCAATGCCAGAACACTCAAACCCGGAACTTCCGGAACTTCCATATGATTACGACGCTCTCGAACCGCACATTTCCGAACAAGTTGTCACGTGGCACCACGACACTCACCATCAGGGCTACGTAAACGGCCTCGAAGCCGCCGAGGAGACTCTCGCTGAAAACCGCGAAAGCGGAGACTTCGGCTCGACAGCGGGTGCACTCGGTAGTGTCACCCACAACGGCTGTGGACACTATCTACACACGCTTTTCTGGGAGAACATGCATCCTGGTGGTGGTGGGGAACCAGAAGGCGACCTTGCCGACCGCATCGAAGAGGACTTTGGCTCCTACGAGGCCTGGAAAGGTGAATTCGAAGCTGCTGCATCGGCTGCCGGTGGCTGGGCACTGCTCGTTTACGATCCAGTTGCCAAACAGCTTCGCAATGTCGCTGTTGGCAAACACGACCAGGGCGCACTCTGGGGTGCACACCCGATTCTCGCAATCGACGTCTGGGAACACTCGTATTACTACGACTACGGTCCAGACCGTGGCGAGTTCATCGACGCTTTCTTCGAAGTCGTCAATTGGGACAAGGCCGCAGAAGAGTACCAGACCTGTCTCGGCCACTTCGAATAACGAAGAGATAATCGCAACGGGAGCGTACACTACCGATCTTTTTTGGCTAGGCGGCCTCGGTGCGGGGATGAAAACTAGCGTACGGTGGCTGTCCAACAGCGTTACGGCGTCAGACTCGGACTGTCAGAAACGAGTCCGTCATCTCCCGAAATAAGACCATCATCGCCGGGGAGTAGTTCGTCATCATTGTCTGACTCGTCAGTTTCGTTGTCAGCGTCATTGGTCTCACTGTCGGTATCGTTCGTCCCGTCAGAAGTTGTGTCATCACCAGTGAGAATCGTCAATTCGGCACCTGCACCGAACTCCTCACTCCACCAGTCAGTCTCGGTCACATCGAGTGTTGCCCCAACTGCATCGAGTTCGTCTTCGGTCACCGAAAGTGGAGTCACTCCGCAGTGGTCCCGGTCGAGTCCATCATCCTGTTCGACGAACATCGCCGTCGTCAGGTCGAAATGGCACTGGGCAGCGTCACCTTCCTGTGGAATCGTGACCTGCTCACCGTTGACTGAAACGGCGAGTTGGCCGGTGATCGTCATTTCGGTGAACTCCTCACGGTCGACGTGAGTGCCAAACCACTCGGGGACATCCTGATTGTCCATCGTAACCACGAACGTTCGGTCTTCAGTCGTCTGTGCTGGGATTGTCGCATCGTCGTGTGCCTCGAGCACTTCGACCTCGTGGGCGTCCCAGTCAGTCATGGTCATATTGTTGAACTCGACGTCACCCTGGAATGCAGGTGTCGGGATCGGGTACGCATTCGGATTGTGGATTGCCGTCGTGAGGTGAATCTCGGTTTCGTTTTCAGTCACCTCTCCCCAACGTGTCGTTGCATCCTCAATTTCGACTGTCGGCTCGATTGCTGTGCCATCGGGTGCCTGCAGTCCAGTCCCAGTTGCCGTGTACTGGCCTTCGAACTCCGAAAAGCCCTCATCGAGTGCATCCTCGAGATCGGTCTCGATTTCGTCGTCGTAGCTACCCGACGGTGATCCAGAAAACGGCCCCACGGAGGTATCCACGGTCGCATCGACCGTGAGATCGCTGACTTCGTCGTTGTTCAGGTGGCTGCTCCACCACTCCGGAATGCGTTGCTGGCGTAGCTCTGTTGTGAGTTCGAATTCGTTGTCACCCGAAGAGATGCTGATATCAGCGCCTTCGCCTTCAGCGAGGGTCACCCCTTCAAGCAGTAGGTCGTATTCAACATCGGTATCGCCGCCAATGCCGAAGGGGTTAGGATTGTCTACCCAGATCGTCGTGTGTACCTCGATACTATCTTCTTCGACATCGCCCCACTCGTTGCCTTCGAGTCCAGCATCAGGAACACCGAGTATCCCGCCAGCGACCAGCACGCCAATGATGACAGAGAGTGAGATTATTCCACCAAGAAGTAATTTTCCAACCAGTTGCAATACCATTAGTTGTTGGTGAGTGGTTGACGAATATACTGTTTGTGGACCTAGAGGAGGAACCGATCCGTATCCTCGCTCATATCCACGAAACTATCGGCGGCACCGACGAGTTCTTCCGAGGTCGATTCGGAAAAACAGAGCACTTCGACGCGAACGCCCTCGTGTTTCAGATGTCGACACAGACGGGTGAAATCGCCATCACCCGTACAGAGTGCAATCGTATCGACGTGATTGGCAAGCGTCACGGCATCTAGGCACATGCCAACGTCCCAGTCGGCCTTTTTGCTGCCGTCAGGGAATGTTTTGATATCTTTGATCTGTGTCTCGAAGCCGATATCGACCAGCGCATCGAAAAATGACTCCTCTTCGGGAGCGTCTGCACGGACGACATACGAAATCGCCCGCGTCAGTTTCCGATCACCGACTGCCTCTTCGAGAAGGGCAGCATAATCGATATTCTGGGTGTACATACTCTGTGCGGAATGATAGAGATTCTGTGAATCGACGAGTACCGCGACCCGCTGATCCGGATGAATTTCGCTCATACAGATCATCCACGAGCCAACGGGATATGCGTTATTACCAGCGTTGGCTGTGGGAAAATCAGAAAGGGACGTCAGTAGCCAACCGACTGGGAGCGCAGCCGTTCGATCCGCTTTTCAGTCGGTGGGTGTGTCGAGAAGATTTTCTGGAGCACACCACGGTCACCACCGAAGATACAGAGGGCATTGACCGTCTCTTCGCCTCTCATCTCTTTGCCCTGTGCGCCGGAGCTAATCTTTTCGAGGGCGCGAGCCATCGCCTCGGGGTTGCGAGTGTAGGTCGCTGCATCTTCGTCGGCAACGTATTCACGATACCGGGAGATTGCCATCACAAAGATCATCACGAGCATCTGGGCGATAGTCCCGACGACCATCGCAATGATATACGTCCCAATGTTTCGCTCGCCACCGATGATGACTGCCCACTGGGCGATAATGCCGATCATCGAGGCGATAGACTGGCCAAGCACCATGATGACCACGTCGCGGTTGCTGATGTGTGCGAGTTCGTGGGCGATGACGCCTTCGAGTTCGTCGTGATCCAACAGGTCGATGATCTCTTTCGAGATGACCACGACACCAGCGCCTCGCCGACCGGTGGCGAATGCGTTCGGAACGCCCATCTCGGCGACCATCAGCCGGGGTTTCTCGAGATCCATCTCCCGACAGATTTTCTCTGTCGAGCGGTGGATTTCGTCGTAATTGTACCGCCCTTCGCGCTGTTCGGGCATGTCTTCGGCACCAACACTGCGAAGTGCCATCCACTTCCCGAATTTATACTGGAAGCCAACGAAGCCGAGGCTCCCAAGCAAGACGAGCAACAGGACCGAAGTGCCCGTTCCAAACATCATGAAGACCAATCCGGCGAAAGCCGCATAGAAGCCAAACAGAATGCTTCCCGCGACCATCATCCGGAGTTTGAGTCCGTTGTGTCCGACCATCACTGGGATTTACGTTACCGAACATAAAAAGGTAAATGTTCTCGGCCAAATCAGAAAGGAACGTCCGAGCGGTCAGTATGTGAGTGGGAGACATCCCTGGGGCTGTTGGCACTCTCATCCTGCTCGGAATCGTCCTGTGTATCGAGTTGGGAAAGCATCGCATTCGTTTCCTCGGCGCGGTCGTGTGTCGGTGCGACGCGAACCCGTACGCGGTCGTACTCGTGGCGCTCTAAGAGCCCGTTCCACGCCCGAAAGGCGCCTTTTGCAAGCGTATCACTCTGTGGGCAGAATTCAGTCGTCGGGGTAAACTCGATACGCAAGACGGTCGGGTCCTCACGCTCTTTTGCATACCGAAAGCCAGCGTCGGGATGGCGTGTATCGCGGTTCAGTTTGGCGAGGTTGTAGCCGAAGGTCATATCGTAGACGCCACGCGCTTTGAACAGGGTTTCAGCGGTCGTGTGGACGGAAACGTGTCGGTCGCCAGTTAGCACATCGTGGTCGGCGAGAAACGGTCCCGGTTCCGGGATGTGGGCTGGCACGAACTCGCCTTTTTTGTCGAAGTGGTTTTCATCACTTCCAGATCGAAAGACCATCGTTATTGAGTGAGTGTAACAGGTTCTCGTTCGGGTTCTGTTTTTTCGTAGTTGGTGTACTGTTTGATGATCTTGCTTTCTGCCCGGTGGAGCGTCTCGCTGACGGTCGATTTGGCGCGGTCGACCTCGTCTGCGAGTTCGGTCAGCGAGCAGGTCCGAGGTGTGTCGTAGTAGCCACATTCGAGTGCCATTTCGATGAGTTTGTCCTGTGAGTCAGTGAGCAGTTGGTCACCAGTGATCTCCTGTTGGATATAATCGATAGTAAAGGAAAGTCCGAGCGTGCGCAGTTGGGTGCCAAGCTCTGAGAGTCGGTCACTCGGTGCAGTCACTCCCCATGTAACTGTGCCATCGGAAATTTCGAACGGCATCTCCAGTGGGATTCCAGCATCCTGGGCGGCGACGAGCAACAGTGGCCTGGCGGTTTCGAACTGAATGAGTGCACGATCATCGGGCGTCTCGAAGACGTTCACCTCTCGAATAGCCTCGTACTGGCGCATGTCCTCGATTACCGCCTCGACCGAATCACTGTATATCTCTGCGAGACCAACGCCACCCTGATGGCCATCGGACATGGCGGCGAGAATCTTGAGCCGTGTGGCCGGATACTCTCGAGTCAGTTCTCCGACCCAGACTTCCTCCGGAACCGTGATATGCAAGCGTGCTTCTGGCATGTATCACCCTCTAGTCGTTTGAAGAGCCAACCAGTGATGCCCGAATATATTGGTGGCTTTAAAACGGGTATTGTTTTCAGGCGACAGTAATCTCGCCACTCGACTCAATTGTCACTTCGTGGCCCTCGACTGTGACAGTCAGTTCGTCTTTGTCATCGGTATCGAGGACCGCCCGGAGATCTGCGAGGGAAACGTAGGAGTCAATCTCGTCGATATCATACGAGATGGTAGGAAGTGGTCCTATTTAGCTGAATGCAGGCGCTAAGCCCCTGTCCTCAAGGAGCCGCCAACGGCGGCGAGTAGGCAGGGGTAGTTCACGTAGTCTGCGCGTTTTCACAGCGAGAAAGAACCGCAGACGGAACGAAACCATTCTTACTCGCTGTTCCTAACACGGGCGTATGCCAGAACGCCGCGATCCGCCGCCGACGGATGAGGGTTGGTATGCACTGCACGATTTCCGGACAATCGACTGGGACGCATGGCGTGGGGCCACTGACCGTGAACAAAAGCGTGCGCTTGCCGAGATACAGTCGCATCTCGACAAACGCCTTGCAGTCGAAGACGCCGAGGAAGGCGAGTCAGCGCTGTACTCGATCCTCGGCCACAAAGCCGACATACTCATCTTGCATCTTCGCCCGACGAGTGCCCATATCGGCGCGCTCGAACGGCAGTTCGAACAGACGGAGTTTGCCAAATACACTGAACGGACAACCTCGTTCGTCTCGGTGACAGAGGCATCGGGTTACTCCGAGGCAGCACGGGGCTTTTTCGAGGACGATGCGGAGATCGACCCAGGGCTGAAAAACTACATCCAGACGCGCCTGAAACCGAAAATTCCGGATGCGACACACGTCTGTTTCTACCCGATGGACAAGCGCCGCCAGCCAGAACAGAACTGGTACAACCTGTCGTTCGACGAGCGTGCCGAGCATATGGAGGCACACGGGGATATCGGCCGGGATTACGGTGGCCGTGTCGTCCAGATGATCACCGGCGCGATTGCACTCGATGACTGGGAGTGGGGTGTCACGCTGTGGGGTGATGACCTGGTCGATATGAAAGACCTGCTCTACGAGATGCGATTCGATCCCTCGACCTCGCAGTTTGCCGAGTTTGGCACATTCTATATTGGCCGGCGGTTCCCACCTGAAGACCTGTTGGCACTGCTTGCGGGAGAACCCATCCCAACAGACGGCGATGTCGAGATGAACATCGACGCGGCTGGGCCTATCCACCCCGCTGATGCGACCACCGCGAGTCACGCCGAGGGAGGACACGGCCACGGCGGTCATGGACACAGCGAGCACGCTGACGACGACACAGATGAGTCAGGAGAAGGCGGTGGCCCACCCGTTAGTGGGGGCGAAAGCGACGTGACCAGCGAAACTGACGAGCTAGAGGGACGGCTCGTCAAACTCGGCCTTCACGAGGGAGAACACTTCGAGCGTGGCGATTACGGTATCGTTCTCTACTCCGAGGCTGACGCACAGGAACTCGCCGAAGAAGTCGATGGGCTCCGAGGGAATTTCGAACATTACGATACCCACGTCACGACGGTCGTCCGCGCACAAAGTGGCAGAGCCGCCGTTGCAAGCATCTGGGAGAACAAGCGCGCAGCCGATGTCGCTGAGGGCTTTCTGACAGAGCTTCCGGGCGTCGAAGAAGGCTATCACGGACCACTCGGTGAGGGAGATGGCGAAAGTGAAGACGAGGCTGAAGCGGCAAGTCACGCTGACGCCGAAAGCATCCGCGAAGAACTCGCGGATCTGGACATCTATGCCGGACAGCCACACGGCGAGGACATCTACGCACTCGTGTTGTACTCGGAGGCAAACCTCGATGAACTCACGGCCGAAGTCAAGGATCTCTCAAATGGCTTCGACCGGTACGACACTCACGAAGGGACCGACGTCTACGACGACCCAGACAGCGAGACCGCAGCGGTCGTAAGTCGCTGGGAGACCGAAGATGCCGCCGACACTGCAAGCGGGTATCTCGCCGAGTTACCGGAGATTACGAGTTGGGCCGACGAGGGCGATGGTTTCGAGACGATGGGTATGTTTTACACTGTCAAGCCAGAACACCGCGATGATTTCGTCGAACGGTTCGAGACGGTCGGTGGGCTGCTTGCAGAGATGGGTGGCCATCGCTCGACAGCACTGCTCGAAAACGTCAATGATGAAAACGATATGTTCATTGCCAGCCGGTGGGAGTCCAAAGAGGATGCGATGGAGTTTTTCCGCTCCGATGAGTTCACCGAGACCGTAAACTGGGGGCGGGAGATTCTCGCAGACAAACCGAGACACGTCTTTTTGGCCTGAAACGTTGTTTGAGCGGGCTAGACGATTTCACCGTCGAGACCGAGATGAATGAGCGTCCCGGCAAAGAAGGCCGCGACAACAGTAAGGGCAGCAGCCTGTCTTTCGGGGTCAAGTCCGCTGGTGAGAAGCCACACAATACCGGCGAGAACCAAGATCAGGACGGAATTGATCGGAACGCTGTGCGTCCAGCCACGATGGCGGTGTGTCACAATCCCGATGACGGGGTTGACAGCGCCCGCAGCGATGACAGCGACGGCTGCAACGAGTCCACCCGCAGCGGCTTCAGGCGGGACCGGCAACTCGACATCGAAGGTGTTGCTTGCGGTCTCGATACTTGCGACGAGTTCGGTCCAGCCGAGACCGGCGAGGGAAGCAATCCCAAGGACGACGAGCGCACGAAAGGCCCGGACGGCCTTGCGCCGTGGAATCGAGCTGTGGTGGTCGACATCCGGATAGATCGCACCGACGAAGGTCGCTGCTGCGGCACAGATTCCCGCTGCGAACGCGAGAAAGGGCGCAAGAAAGAGGAAATAGACCGTCGCCGCAACAATCGAGCCCATCGCTGCAGCACCGATCTGCCCCCACCGTGCGTGGGTCGGATAATTTGGCATACAGCGAGGTAGTAACCCTCTAACTAAATGTACTTGGGGTTTTGCAACGAATGAGTGCCATGTGAGCACACATCATACGTCTTCAGGGAGCCAGCCGCCGCTAACTTCGACGTTTTGCCCGCTGATGTACGCGCTGTCTTCTTCGAGGAAAAAACACAGTGCCTGAGACATATCCTCGAAGGTGGCGGCCCGACCCCGGGGAAGTTCGTCAGGGAATTCGTCTGAGTTTTCGACCGTGTACGGTGAGACGGCATTGACCGTGATGTTATCTTCCTGTGTGTCTGCTGCGAGCATCCGGGTGAACATGAGGACGCCAGCCTTGGCGACGAAGTACGGGAAATTCTTCGGGCTGACGAGGCCCTTCTCGCTCGAGGCGTAGCCGATGTTGACGATACGGCCATATTCCTGTTTGCGCATTCCTGGCAAGGCGCGTTTCGAGCAGAGGTACGTCCCGTAGATGTTCGTCTCGATGACCGTCTGCCAGGTTTCGTGGGGAATCTCCTCCCAGTGGTCGGGTGCGAACGCACCAACGTTGTTGACGAGGATGTCGACGGTGTCGAGGTCTGTCTCGACAGTTTCGAACAGTGCCTCAACCTCGTTGGGGTCGGTCACGTCGGCCTGTACGATGGTGGTTTCTGCACCGGATTCGCGGGCGCGGTCTGCAACATCGGTGGCTTCGTCCTCGCTCGTTCGGTAATGAATTGCTGTGTCTGCGCCACAGTCAGCCATCGAAAGCAGCAGTTCTCGGCCGATGCCTTTTGCACTTCCCGTAACGAGTGCAGTCTGACCCGACAGATCCGGTTCGATCATAGCCAGTCTTTGGACTGGGACTCCTTGAACGCGTGTATCGGGGAAAGCGAAGAGTGTCGGTACACGCTTTGCTGTCGAGTTATTCTAGAGGGCTCTTGCCTAAGCTGGTGAAACAACCATCACTATTTTGATATTGACGCTGCTTGGCGTGCTGAACAGGCCTTACTGTTCGAATGGATTGTCAGGTGTTGTGAAACGAGTGATCCGTGAAACACTGTCGAATCCGTCGTCAAAGCTGTAGAGATAGTCGATGTCTTCTCGTTGCATCAGTGCAACAATGACCGCATCGGTTAGCGAGAGTGGCTCGTACCGTCGGAACAGTGAACGGCCAGTGTCGAAATCAGATTTTGTTGTCTGTCTGAGCGAGAACCCGCTGCTTTCGATTACGGCATCGAGTGTTTCGGTAGCGACATCGTGTCCGGCCCTTGCTTGGAGGTAGTTAATAACTTCGTGGAGAACGTCGCTCGGGACGTACGCTGTCGGAAGTGAACCTTGGTCTGCGGCCTGTGTAATCGCTGCCCCACGCTCGTGATTTTGATCGCGGGAGAGTCGGGCCGCGATGAGAACGTTTGCGTCTACAACAACCACAGCCATCAGTACTCTCCAGCAACGAGATCATGATCTTCAGCGGCATTGGTTGGCTCTCCGACATCCACAGGTTCGAGCTGTGAGAACGCCCCGTACTGTTGTTTGACGAGTTTGATCGACAGATTCCCGTCC
>LKMJ01000982.1_pt1 | contig 24091 bp, 23 predicted proteins | sample 643391 | NCBI WGS metagenome assembly LKMJ01 (sample SAMN04112250, study PRJNA286221) | soda lake metagenome | biome: soda lake; feature: Kulunda Steppe; material: water; isolation source: sample PL-Br10 brine of Picturesque Lake | place: Russia: Kulunda steppe | collected 2010-07
GCGGAGGTCGCTGCGTGGGAACGTACCCGAAACGAGGACGAATCTCCGATTGATTGGCAGTTCACGACCGATGACGCCCGCATCAAACTCCGCCAGCTATATCCAACAAATCACGATTGAAGCCGCAATATGTTAATCTAAAATATTGTTCTATTCAAGCTCCAACTGGAAGCAAAGTGTTCGTATGGCAATAGGGATTCAATGCGTTAAGATGCTAAAGGGTTGATGTCTTTGAGGACTTTCCTCCATACCAGATTCTATAACTTCTACCCCTTTTTGGTTTTTAAACTATCACATGAATTTCGGATCTCTTATGCGATAAGTGTACATCAGGATATCGTTCCATATCCTCGAATATTCTCATTTAGCTATGAGCTGTAATTTGAAGAAGGTTCTTCTGAGGGAGATCGTGAATACAACTTCCCCCGATATAGTCGAAACAGAAATTAACCGTCTAACTACTCAACGACAAGCTTCTAGTCTCGCACGGTTTGCCATCAAAAGATAATTCGACACCAACAACGTGGCTACACAAGAGCATTGAGAAAAGCTGTACAAATCTTTTGTTCGAATCTCTCGAACGATCTTCGTTATTAATCTTTGAAAAGCCAACCGTTTTTCTTTGGTGTATCATTAAGTCCCCTCCACGGATAGGGCTTATTATAATGATCCACCGTCTTCTGGGTGAAGATATTTCCATTATTACTGATAAGCCGCTACAGCTTCTACTACTTGCAAATATAATGGTCGTGTTATCTGCTGCTCTCATCTCACCGATCTTGGAAGCTATTACTGGACCATTTCAGGTCAGTACAGCTCGAGTTGGTTTGTTAATTACTGCGTTTGGTATACCCGCTGTGGTATTGATTCCAGTGGGGGGAATCATGGCTGACCGATACGGTCGAAAACCCGTGCTCTCTGCTGGGTTGCTATTATTTGGAGTGGCAGGAGCTAGCGTTGGTTTAACTACTAATTTTACGATAGCACTCCTCCTTCGTTTTTTCCAAGGCGTAGGATATGCAGGGACAGTTCCCGTAATCGTTACTATTATTGGAGATACCTATAATGGCTCGCGAGAGGTAACCGGTCAAGGATTACGTATTACTATCTCTGGATTCTCACAGGCTGTATTCCCAATACTGGCGGGGGTACTCGTCATCTTCTCTTGGCGGTATCCATTTTTCCTTTATGCGCTCGCGATTCCTCCTGCGTTGGCGATCTATTTGTACTTAGATGTTCCTCAAGACTCTGGCAATAAATCCTCAGATAATCCAAGTAGTTTTAGTAAATACCTTCATGACGTATACGCGGAATTAGACGTTAAATTGGGAGCGATGTTAATTGCATTAGGTGTGAGCACCGTACCAGTTTATGCATTTCTTACGTATAATTCAATCATCGTAATTAACACTATGGGAGGGTCGCCTCAACAGGCAGGTGTCCTCGTAGCAGTGTTCAGCTTAATGTTCGCTATGGTTGCGACCCAAACAGGAAGGATTGTCAGCTCATTTCGACGTAAGACCATCCCGTTATTAGCCGGCAATATCTCACTTGGATTCGGCCTAGTTTTTTTTGCATTTAGTCCATCCTTTGTTGTTTCAAGCTTCGCAGCGATTCTTATGGGGCTCGGAGTCGGTGTTCTTCTTCCACTCTACCGAAGTATTATAACAAATTTCGCTCCTCACTCGGTCCGTGGTGCAATTGTGAGTTTAGGTGAATCGATGGTTTGGCTGTTTGCATCTCTCACACCTCTGGTGATGGGTGTGCTGATTCTCATTGCGGAAAACAATCTCGGAGATTTACGATCCGTACAGCTGATAACCGCTCTTGCAGGCGTTTGTGGAGCACTTATTGGCATTATATGCGTGATTATGGGAACTTCTTCGCAATAAAGTAGTATTAAAAGAACATTCATACGCACCAATAGGGTCGTGATATCATAATGAGTTATGCTTTGGAGTACCCCTCCGTACTTTCTTTCTAAGAGAATCGGTAGTATCGATAGATCTGGAACATAAACCCAAAATTCATAATAGGTGATGTCATTAGGCAATATATGAAAATTGGTGTAATAGGGTCTGGTGCGCTAGGATCGCTCTTTGGTGGATATCTCAGCCAATCCGGACACGACGTTTATTTATACGATATCTGGGAAGAGCATGTAGAGAGCATCAATAACGATGGCTTGTTCATTGAACGACTTAACGACAATGATATAACGTGCTATCCCACAGCAACGGTTGATCCTTCAGAAGTCGGTGTCGTCGATATTGCGTTTGTTTTTGTCAAAAGTAATCATACGAAAGCAGCCATGGAAGATGCTGCTTCAATGTACGACACGGATACAGTTATTGTTACGCTCCAAAACGGGTTATCGAATATAGATATTATTGAAAAGTATGTGCCTCAAGATTCAATAGTGGCAGGTACAACGCTGATTGGAGCTAACATCAAAAATCCAGGTCATATTTTCCAAGATGGACTCAGTGGTGAGACTAAAATAGGCGGAGACGATTCAAAACACGTTTCGTTGATCAATCAGCTATTATCAGAAGCAGGACTTCACACGACTCCCGTTGACGATCCGCTTCCACATATCTGGGATAAACAAATATTGAGTGTGGGAGTGAAACCAATTGCTGGACTAACAGAGTTGAAGATCGGACCCATAAGCGAATATGAGCCAACCTCTATGATTCTGAGCGCGCTTATTGAGGAAGCGATGGAGGTCGCAGAGGCAAAAGGTATCGAGATTATTACAGAGGATCCAATCCAAGAAGCACGAAATCACTGTAAGCAGAATCCCGATGTGATGTCTTCTATGCTTGAAGATATTCTTAAACAACGTCCGACAGAGATCAATCATATTAACGGTGCCATTGTCGATTATGGTCGAGAACTAGGTGTTGACACGCCGTATAACGAGATGGCAACAAACCTAATTAAAGGGAAGGAACAATCGTTCGAGTAACTGTATAGCACTTTGTTGGTTTCACGTTTTATCTATCCTGCAGGGGCGGAAACGATGGTTACAAAATCGATACGTGACTCTCGGACATGTCCAAGTAAACCTTAGTCCGCCAACGCCCAGGTTCTTCTTTTCGTGTAGACGATGGATAACGATCTCAGATATACAATCTCCATTTAACGATCGATAAGATCGAAATTCATCAATATTTGACGGTCAATGAACCGTCTTGGAGTCTATAAGTGAAGATGCCGATACTCATTTTAATTTCAACCACGCTGATAAAATTAATGTAGAATGATTCTAGGGCTCTCCCGATTGGGGATTATCGAGTAGAGATTTAATAAACCATCTCTCAAATCGGGCACGTGTATGTTTGGTATCATATCCCAAAATGTTTATTTAGATCCAGTATGATACATACACTATGGCATCACAAAATGTAGCAGCGTCACACGCACTTAGTGACCTAGAAACTGTCGTGGATACGGATTTCCATCTAACAGAATACCAAGAGGATATACTCCCATATCTAGATGATCCGTTTGATAGCTTATTGAACCACGGTAATAAAGAAGATATGGGATTCCTGAGTACTGTATACCCGAAACATGGGATGATGGGTCCAGTGACAATCGGCAAAATACAAAACCCCAGTGTTAGAACGAGAGAAGATGTCGTCGAGGGGATGGATCTCATTCATAATGACCGAGTGATCGCAACACCTTCCCTTAATTTGTATCTAGGGTGTGTTCACCATCATGATCTCGCTGCAGCATTGGCTCGAGCATACAATGAGTGGTTGTTAGACGAAATCATTGATGTGGATAAGGGTATTTATGGAGCGGCCGTAATTGCTCCGCAAAAGCCTATCAAAGCAGCAGAAGAAATCAAAAATCGTGCCAATGAAAAAGGGATTGTAGCTGTATTCGTTCCGAGTAGTTTTGCCAATCCAATCTTTGGTGACTCTTCGTACGATCCGATGTATGAAGCGGCAGAGAGAGCGGATCTTCCGATCATGATGCACAACGCAGCGGGTGCGACAATGATTCGATTCCCATCTATCTGGCAAAACCTCCCACGGCAGCTTCCAATCCACGTTACCTCACATTCGATGATGCATATGGTAAACATTGCAGATATGTTAACCCAAGGAGTTCCGGAAAAGTTCCCAGATCTCGATTTCGTAATTCAAGAATCTGGAGTAGGATGGATTCCATACTTTACCCACCGGATGGATCACGATTACCGAGCAGCAAAATGGGATGCACCTATGTTAACAAAGAAACCGAGTGAATATATTGACGATCAATTCTATTTCACAAGCCAGCCTGTCGAAGGAACGGATGATCCCGAATATATCACGAACACTGCTCGATTATTTGATGCACAAAAGAACCTCATGTTCGCTTCGGACTATCCTCATTTCGACTTCGATAACAGCGATGAATTGATTAAAGCGCTACGCTCGGAGTTTAGCTCCGATGAACTGGACAATATCTATGGAAAAACGGCTGAACAAGTATATAACTTCTAACGATGAGTAATAGTAATTCAGATCAGACAGCAGTATCAGAAGAGTCCCTACACTTCGTAATCTCAGAGAAGGAATTCCCCGAAGATGACCGAGTGATTGCGGATATTAATGGTCGGCAGATTGCAGTATTTAATTTAGAGGATGAATATTATGCTCTATCGAATTTTTGCACTCATCAAGGAGGCCCTGTCTGTGAGGGCATGGTCTCGGGAACATTAAGCATAAATGAAGAGCAAGAGCTCATTTATTGTCTTGAAGATGAACTTGTCGCGTGTCCATGGCACGGATGGGAATTTCATATTAAAGATGGAAAACATACTGCAACGGACGACTATCGTATCCCGAGTTATGATGTAGTCGTTCAAGATGGAGATATCTTCGTCCAGTTGTAGTATATCAAAATATACTGCTACCGTTTTCTCTGTAGTATATCCTCGGTTGAAGAAACACAGGCAGAAATAATAAGCCGTACGACTGTACTTTTGCGGTTTAATTTGAACGAATAACATGGTCGTCAGCAACGGTGGTTGCGTCTATCGATCATAGCTGGAGAATTGGGGGACTTCAACGATCAGGAAGACATTGCTTGGGGAACCGGTGGAAGGGAGCAAAATCACTGACACGGCACAAACGGTGGGTAGAGCCGCTCTCCGTAACAGTCGTAATAGTCCCGAAATCCTCTCTATCTAAACCGCAGAAGTACAGACAACAAAAATGTCGATATTTGAAAATCTAGTAGAGGGTATCTGCTAAAACGCGATAGATGATGTGTACCTATCGAATTTCCAATAATAGATTTTAAGACGGTGATGCAGAAGTTTTCAGAGGAAAGTGGAAGGATGGATTTTGACGTGTCCAGTGTCAAGTCGATCCTATCTGATACCACTACGGTCGAACAGGTTTTCAAAAGACTGAAACTACGATACTGTTTGTGTATCTTGATCGTTCGCTCTTGTAAAGAACATTGTTGATGTAGAGTTGTCTTGCGGTTCTGTCGCGGTTCGAGTGAAACTAAACCCGGGTCGTTGAGCGGTTAGGCGGCTAATTTCTGTTCCCAATCACCTGCGGAGAGCTGTATCAACAATCTCCTACGGAAGAGCGTGATTTTTCGTTTTTCATGGATTTCTTTTGCCTCAGTGGAGACGAAGCGAACACGAGGTCACGATTTACCAGAGATGATGTTTGGTTTTCCCCACTGCTAATACAAGGATATCTACGAAATTGGATTGGTTGAGCGGAAGCTTCGGAATACGATGATCTGGTTGAAGCAGTTTGATTAACTGCTGTCGAGAAATGTGGTCGATCGATCTCTTACCAATCTCGAACGCACCGTAGACGACATCTTCAACCATCACATCGAGCAGGCTGTGTTGGGCATCCTGATCGATTTGATCTATTCCATTGATTCAACTGATGTAAGGTCGATGCTAGCCAACCCAGACGCGTCAAAATGCTATAATCCCACCGAGGACAAGTATTACTACAGGTGCACGATCATCTCAACCGGACAAAAGATTCCGATAACATCTGTTTATCGAGGATAAATAAATGCCAGAAGAGGTGGTGATATGCGCTACGTGCTCTCTCTGTCGAGAAACTGATCTGGATGGTCGACAACAGCGACTATAACACGCTTGATTGGCACGATTCTTGCTGTAAACAGGTAGTCGTGCCAGTTGCTCTGCACGATGTAGAAACACCGACGACCTGAAGGAAGTTAAATACAAGATTGAAGATCATATTAAAAATGCGGCGACGATGTTCAGGTGAATCAATCGACGCTAGAGTAACCGTATAACTGTTCGAGTGGAATCGAATGAACCAACGACACAGTCAAGGACTGCGATTTCGGATGTAGGGGTGCTCGAGGTGGTCGTTCACGCACAAGCACGAGTATCATCCATTTATGTCTGTCTTGTACTTGTCGTTGCTCTCATAAATTATGAACGAGGGTACTGCCTAGTTCAGGTAGTTTGAGAAGCGAGCAGGTCGTAGTGAGTGGTGTCCATGACACTCGCAGACCTGCTCAGAGAAACGTTAGACGTGGATTGTGATGAGGTTTGGGAAAATGAGCGGCCCCCGACACCCGTCAGGGTGTTCGGAGTCCGGCTGCATTCGAGGGGGTTGTCGATGCGAGAAGTCGCCGCCGTGTTGGAGTTACTCGGTATTGATCGATCGCACGGGGCGGTGTGGAACTAGACGAACGGTCTCGCTGAATCGCAGGCTGACCCGCCGACTGCGGGGCCGTCACGGGTCGCCGTCGATGAGAAACAAATCCAAGTCGATGGCGAAGAGAAGTGGTTGTACGCAGCGATCGACACAGAGTCGAAGTTCTTGCTTAAAATCGATGTATACAGCCGCCGCGGGTACCGATCCCGCGGCGGCGTTCCTGCATCGGCTCACCGAGAAGCACGACGTTTCAGACACCAAATTTCTGGTCGATGGTGGTGGGTATCTGACTGCCCTCTTTCGGCATGGTCTGAGCGGTCAACTCAACTACGAAGAACGGAATCACATCGAAAAGTGGTTCCAGACTGTCTCAATGCGAATCGACCGCTTTCATTCGTTTTGGCGGGGCAGTCAATCCAGCGCCCGTCGCTGGTTACGCCGCTTTCATCACCACTACAATCACGATCGACCGAACTAGGCGCTAGATAATCAAACTCCTGCCGAAGAGGTGCTCAACTAGACAGTGCCTGAACGAGAAAATAATCGGGAAGTACTGTGGTCTCGGTTCGGAAGATTTTCTATGAGTGACTGCCTCGGTAACTACTCATTTTGTAGGATGGTAATGCTAGAAATATCCATTAGGAAAAAATTTATAAGTGTCGAATTCAACTTTAAACTCGGATATGGACATCATTGTCACGGATAGACCGCTTTATCCAGAAGAGGATCTCTACAGCGAAGGTATCGAACATTTAGATGCGGAGTTGCAATATGGAGACTTCACCACGGAAGATGAAGTAATTGAGGGGTGTAAAGACTATGATATAATCGTCACCGTCAAAGCACCGTTCACGAGGCGTGTCCTTGATGAGCTAGATAAACCGTCGTATCTCATCCGTGCTGGGATGGGCTATGATAATGTCAATATTCCCGCTGCTACGGATAACGATATCTTGGTAGCGAATACACCATTTTGTGCCGAGGAAGTCGCAGATCATACGATTGCGTTGATGTTTGCAGCCGCTCACGAGTTAGTGTATTATGATCAGGAACTTCGTACAGGAGTTGGATGGGGTGAACGGGGAGAAATAAACCAGTTGAAAGATGCGACTTTCGGAATGATTGGAGTAGGTCACGTAGCACGCGCCGTGGTTCCTAAAGTCAAAAGCTTAGGAATGGATATCATCGCATATGATCCGTACCTATCCGATGATGTGTTCTCATTATTGGATATTGAACGGGTGACGCTTTCTGAACTCCTATCGGCATCTGACTGCGTGAGTCTACACCCTCAGCTAACTCCAGAAACCCATCATATTTTATCCGAACCTGAATTTAAGCAAATGAAGGATACGGCTATCGTGGTTAATACTGCCCGTGGACCCATGATTGATGAGACCGCACTTGTAGAGGCAGTCGAAAACAGCGAGATTAGTGGAGCCGGCTTAGATGTATTCGAAGTAGAGCCGCCGACATCCACACCGGCATTTCGATCGGATAAAATTGTTTGTTCTCCCCACCGTGCCGGATTAACTTCGGATTCTATTAAGCATCGAACTGAGATGGTTCAAGAAAACTTACGTCGCATAGTACAAGGCGATCATCCGCGAAATATTATAAACTCAGAAACGCGAACATACGGTGACGAATTATTTAGCCCCGAGCTGGCTGAGTGGGAATCTGATGGCTAATCTCGTTAAAATTGCCCTGAAATGAGAATCTCCCTTGAGACGCTTTATTTTGTGTTACAATAAAAGCAACCAGCAGCAAGATCTTTTATTCGGGAGAATGACTATTCAATTAGCTCAAAACGGCTCTGGTCTGTGAATAATAACTAGTTCAATTAATCACTAACCGGGTCTATCGCCCAATTCGCTCTTCTACAGCATCCGATAGAATGAAAGAGTCTACACCGATACGAATCGCTCGATACCCTTCACCAACTGCATCATCGATCGCGGTGCGACTAGTTGCTGTTATTCCAAGCGGAACCTCTGCAGCTTTGGCAGCCTCCTCGACTGTTGAAACTGTTTCTTTGACAGCCGGATGATCCGTATTGAATGGTTTACCCAGTGAAATGGATAAATCGCCTTTCCCAATAAAAGCAAATCCAATCTCTGGGATGGATAAAATTTCCTCAATATTTTCGACTGCTTCAACTGTTTCAATCATTACACCTGTAAGTACATTTTCATCGGCTTGCTCGTGAAAATCAGAATCGAGTGGTTGCCAATTTGAACTTCTTGCTAGCGGTGCTCCTCGATTTCCTACTTTATTTTCTCGCGAAAAATAAGCTCCATCTAATGCCTTTTCTACATCTTCAGGCGTCTCAATTTTTGGAATCAGGACCGTGTTTACACCTGTATCAATGATTTTATTCACCATCTTAGGATCACATTTTGGAACTCGTACTAACACTTCTAAACCCCCGATCTCGGCAGATCGAACCAGCTCCGCTATGCTCTTGCTGTCGTACGGGCTATATCCAGAGTGTTCCATATCGATCCAAATGTAATCCAACTCTGTCTCTCCAAGGCCTTCGATCATCTCTGGGGAATTGGAGAGGAGATTTAATCCAAAAATCGGTTCATCGTTCGTTAGCTTTTGATTGAGTTCGTTCATAGATCTATTGAACCTCTTGACCCAAAAATAAAACCACACTACTAATCTAAAAGTATATCGGTGGATTACAATTCAGGGCCGTCAATGTTAGAGAGTCGTCGCGTCGTGGAGAGTGGTGAAGACGATGAGCCATGATCTGGTTGAATGCGTCGGGCTATTATGTGGAAATCGTTGCCAGAAACGCTTGGTTCGATATTTGAACAGGCCGAACCAGGCTTCAAGGAGTGATCGATTTATCTGTGTCTCGCGTTCGTATTCGCAATCACGTAGTTCCAACGGGCAATCGTACCAGAGACCGCGGTCGGTTCGCACCAGCAGCCGACCAAAGCAGGCTTTCAGTATCCCTTGGAAGAACAGCTACACATCGAGGCCGGATCAGCTAGACGAGACCTTCATGTGTAACACTTCCAGCGTTTCACAATCGACTGCCGCCCACACGTAGACTTCCTCGCCGTCGGTCTGGACTTTCGTCTCATCGACGGCGACTTCTTGCCGATCTCAACAGATAGGGTTGACAAGTACTTCAATCGGTGAAACCATGCCGAATTGCCTCGTAGGAACGATCAACGAACGGCTTGATCGGATGATATGGCAGACCAGCATGATATAGGAATGCTGCGAGGACACGCCGCTCCGTCGGGTGTCTCCGCAGGAAATAGTTCATGCTGATGTGTTATTTGATTATACGGTCAAGCATCACTGAATCACCAACTTATGCTTGCTTGGCCGCTTCCTTCACCCTAAGGTTGACACCATTCTTATTACATTAGGGAAACCATTATATAATGGGGGCATCATTATGAGGTATGCCATCGTTCAGCAGGCGGAAGGCAGTTAAGTCACTAGGCGCAGCAAGCATCGTTTCCCTTGCGGGTTGTATAGGGAACGGAAATGGGAATGGAAATGGGAATGGAAATGGGAATGGAAATGGGAATGGAAATGGGAATGGAAATGGGAATGGAAATGGGAATGGAGATGAGTTTGAGGACGTTGATACTCAAACCTATACCTGTTCTATCAGCTTCGTTGAAGATTCGATCTATGGTGAGATGATCCACCGATGGGGAGATAATGTTTATGAGGCTACCGAAGGACGATACGATATTGAATATCTCAATCCTGGATTAGGCGGGATTGAGAGGATTGAAGAAAATTCAGCAGGAAGTCTTCCGATCAACATTGCCAGCCTTATGGAGGCTGCAGCTGCATTCGATGAGCGATGGGGATTTGTCACTGCCCCTTATACGAATCGAGACTGGGAGCATGCAATGAGAATTCGTGAAGAATATGCAGAAAGTCCTGATGACGGATTCGGTCAGGTATTGATTGAAGAAAATAATATCCGATACTTAGACACAACCCTCAGAGGATGGCGTGGGATGAACGCTAACCAAGAAATTAGAGACGTAAGTGACGTTGAAGATCTACCGATGCGTACTCCTTCTTTAGAAGGTTGGGTGGCAGCATTTGAAGCGATGGGCATCGATGCTGTCGGGATTTCGTCTGATGAATTGTATAATGCCCTCCAGACGGGAGTTGTAGAGGGTTCCGAGGGGCCGATGGAACAATTTTGGAACTTTAGTTTATGGGAAGTTCAGTCCCACTTCTCTTATACAGATCATGTACTGTCGACGTTTGATGTATTCATTAACGAAGACTTATGGCAATCGTTGGAGCCAGAGGATCAAGAGGCGTTTGCAGAGGGTATAGAAGAAGCCACAGAATGGTGTACGGAGCAAGCACGTGATCAAGAAGAAGAGCTAGAAGAGTACGTCGTAGAAGAACACGGTACTGAAGTTATCCCCCGCGACGAGATTGATCACGAATCGTTCCGTGAAGCGGCTGAACCTGCGATTCAAGAAATGTTCGAAACGACTTGGGAGCCATCCTATGATGAAGTCATGGATCTTTAAAGATTATAGATTAACAATTATCCACCACTATCAGTTGCTATGAACCTCAAAAAAAAAATTGAGTTATATAAACCGATTCGAGACTGGTTATACAAGATATTAGGCTATTTTGGGGTTTTATTACTTTCCATTATCTCAGTATTAGTTGTATTACAAGTAACTGTGAGAACATTTTCCGACTTCATTCCGTTTTCGTTGGGATGGTCACAAGAAATCTCGATGTTTTTATATGTTATTTTGGTCGTTACTGGGATCCCTTACGCTTCATTAAGAGATGAGCATATCTCAATCCGGCCACTTATTTCAAAGTACGCCGAGGGTGTTTACCCATATCTCGTCTTTATATCCGATATATTAGTCGCGATATTATTCATTATAATGGCGTATTCATCGTATTCTCTCATTGCAGGGCACTCAGAGACGACGTTGTCTACGTTTAGTTATCTCTCACATGGAGATGCATACAGATACATGACATTCGTGTTTATCATTGGAGTTCTAGCCCTTGTAATATATAATCTCGATATATTATATAAACGACTGGAGGTAAAGCATGATAAATGAGGCATTGTTACTACCAATAATCTTTCTGGGACTTCTGTTTTTCCTCTATGCGATAGGCGTTCCAATAGCCTTCGCTTTAGGATTAGTTGCTGCCGCTGTGATGATTATACCGATCGGCCCATCTTGGACAACTGGGACATTTGCACTTAGGGTCTTCGGAACGTCAAACAGTTTTATTCTGTTGGCGGTACCGTTTTTTATCCTTGTAGGGAGATTGATGAATAACATTGGTATCACCGAAGATTTATTCGATCTGGCGAACCTTCTTGTAGGTTTTCTACCGGGCGGACTTGGTCATGTGAACGTCGTTGTTAGTACGATATTTTCAGGAATGAGCGGATCTGCTCTTGCGGATGCAGCAGGCCTAGGTCAAATCGAATACAAAGCAATGACCGATAATGGTTATAACGAACGATTCGCGATAGGTATTACCGGTGCTTCAGCTACAATTGGTCCGATAATTCCACCTAGTATCCCCCTGATCGTTTACGGTGCATTAGCCGAAGTCTCTATCGGGACGTTATTCATCGCGGGTATCGTTCCAGGTATCTTGATGGCCCTATCAATGATGGGAATGATCACGTTCCTCGCATACAGAGCATCTAAACGTCAATCTGAAGATGTGTACGCTGATCCGGATTGGACATTTGATGGAAAAAAGGTAACTCACGCTTTAATTAAAGCAATCCCTGGGCTTCTAACCCCGGTTATTATTGTTGGGGGGATTGTCATGGGGATCTATACTGCAACCGAAGCTGCTGCAGTGGCACTCCTATACACGGTTCTTATCGGTGTATTTTATTATAAGAACTTGACGTGGAGCGGAATGTTTGAAGCCACAAAAGAAACCTTTGCAGACACTGCGGTTCTAATGTTGATCTTGGCGTTTGCAAATTTATTTGGATATCTACTCATCATATCTAATATTACACCAGTTCTTATTGACATTTTGTTCGGCGTTACCACCAATCCAACGTTCATAATCCTACTGTTGATGGGGTTGTACCTGTTTTTGGGTACGTTTATGAGTGCACTTGCGGCAATCGTGGTAACTATCCCCGTTGTGGCGCCGATTTTACCTCAAGCTGGAATCGATCCAGTCGTATTTGGAATCGTTATGATGGTAACTCTGATGCTAGGGCTTATTACACCACCGTACGGAACGGTTCTTTTTGCACTCGATCGAGTTACTGATCTAGAATTAGGTGATATCATGAAAGGGATGATTCCGTTCTATATCCCTCTAGCGTTCGTTGTCTTGGTGATAATTTTCAATCAGGAGCTCATCTTATATCTTCCACGCCTCGCTGGGTTGTATTGATTAGCAAGTAATTTTTAGTTTCTTATTTAAAAGAGTTTCATAGAAAGGTTGACGCACCATAAATTTCTTGATGAATAAATTTATGGGCTATTAAGTTGATTTATATCTAATGGTAATCTTAGCTTCCGTTGATGGGAAAACAGAACCAGCTCCAACTGTTGCAGTTGGCAAAAACCTTGCAGAACGGTTGAACGAAGAGCTTGTTGTAATATATGTCGCTTCGGAAAACGACGGAGATGCGGATTTGTATCCCTCTGGTTCGTTTAATACCCGTGCTGAATATGCGCTCCATGTAGCCAAGAGCGTTACCCGCGAAACGATTGATACTACTCAAGGGGTGAGTTATCGAGGGCGAGTCGGTGATCCAGTTGAAGAAATATTAGCCGAAATATCCCAAGAAGATCCCGCATATCTCATTATCGGCGGCCGAAAAAGATCATCAGTCGGAAAAGCAATCTTCGGTAGCACAACTCAATCGTTGTTAATAGAAAGTGATCTACCAGTTATTACTATTCCCATAGAAATAGCACAAACCAACTGGGCAAGTGATGGACCAGTTATTGCTGCGGTAGATCAATCCGAGCGCTCAAAGATAGTACTGTCCGAGGCGGAATACTTGGCAAAGAGATTGGACGAAAATTTACATATCGTTCACGTGATCTCTGAAGACACACATCAGTTAAGTGATAAAGAAAGCGTACAAGGGACAGGATGGGATCTCCCAGAGAGCCAAATAGAAGAGGAAGCTTTGGAAATTGCAAGCAACATCTCAAAGTCACATGTTGATGACGCCATTTATGCGGGACTTGCTGGCGCCCCAAGCAAACGCATCCTCGAATATGCAAGTGCGAAAAATGCCAGTTATATCGTCACCTCGGGACGAAAACGCTCCCCAGTCGGAAAGGTTTTGTTCGGAAGCGTTACTCAATCCATCTTATTACAGTCCGATAGACCGGTACTAACGGTTATGAATTAGCTGCAACTCGGCTTCTTTCTCAAGAGTCTTACATTCGGACTGTACCAATTGGTTGGGTAGATCTGTTACAAGACTAAATTAACTGAAAATTCGTCTAGTCCTAAGTTAGGAACAGCCACTCACCTGACTTCTTAACGAAAAAATGAACTTCTTGGATTGCGTTGTGCGAATTAATCAGTGTTAACGGAAATATGACACCTATAGATAACGCGGATGAAGAAAGTGAAGATAATAGAATGAACGAGAATGATTTATATGATCAAACTGATGTTTCGGATCTTCCTTCTTGGTGGCGTTCTGCGATCGAAGAACACGAGGAATATGGGCTGCGGCCGTATAAACCACCACGCTTTAATGATGATGTGCTAGTACAGCCGCTGATTGAACGATTGGAGAGAGAATATGATATCGAGATACAGCTCATCGGGATTGGTGTCCGATACGGTGATAAATGGCAAGTTAGAATTGATGGAGAAATAATAACAAAAATCGATATACAACGGGAACCAGAAGGATATAGCCAGATAGAGCTCGAAAGCGAACAGTTCAAAAAGATTGTTCAATGTGCGGTGTGATCTCCTACCGATATTTTTGATTGGTTTATAAAACGGCATATATTTGCAAGGCAGTTAACCAATCTCAGTCGATCACATCGGGTTTGAGTGAAAGTGTCTGCTTTGGGAAGATGTGCAACAATGGCGTCGCCCCGCCGAGGGGGGCGACGCCTCTGGGACTGGTCGTTCACGGAGTTCCGTGAAATGGTACTGCGGGCCGCTTGGACAGCTCTGGGTGTTCGCAGAGCTGTTCCAGCGAATCAACCGCTAGACGACCGGTTCTTCCGATAGCTGTCCCCGGCTCGGGACAGCGTCCGTGAGTGGCAACGCCGTCGCGTCGGCGGCGATCTGCCGCCGACAGCGACTGACCAACGCCAGAATTCAGCCCCTCTATCCTTTCGAAGACTATCCAGTGACCGAGGACAACGATTCAGCGGCTACTGGACGGAGTCGTGGGGCTTCTGATGTGATCGACTGAATCTCGATCATTAGAAGTCTCTCAACGAGTGTCTAATTAACAAGAACTTTTTATATATGAGGCCGAGTATCTTGTATAATGGAATCATTTCGATATGAGAAAAGCTCTGAAACTATAATATACGGTGAAAAATGCGTTCTCCGTATAAAAAAAGAGCTAGAAAAACGTGGATTGGAGCGTGTGTTGGTTGTTACAGGTAATCATGTGGGTGAAAACAGGGATGTTATGGATCCTGTTTTAGAAGGGATAGATGAGTATATCGTAGAAGTATTCGATAAAACAACGCCCGCAAAGTACATCGAAACGGTATTTGAAGGGATCAATGAGTTAAATGAATGGAACGCTGATACGATACTCAGTGTAGGTGGTGGTAGCAGTATGGATATTGGTAAAGCCATGAGTGCGTTTTCGGTGCCGGAATTAACTCGGGATATAATCTTTGATCAAATTCGACAAACTGGATCTGTAGAACTCTCTCCTTATGCCGATTCGTTTATACCACAGTTTGTCGTCCCAACAACATTGTCGGGGGCAGATCTTTCGAAGGGTTGTGGAATTAAGCTCACATCCGAACCCAAAGGTCCGCCCGACTCCCCCGACGACATCCGGTCAATAATTTTATCCGAGAGCGAACTCATGCCAAATGTCGCATTTTATGATCCTCAATTATTCATGTCGACCCCCCAGGATGTGCTAACTGCTTCTGCAATGAACGGGTTCGATAAAGGTATTGACACACTTTATTCCCGTTCGGCGAACCCGATTTCAGATGCAACAGCGATTCATGGATTAAAATATCTGCAAGATTCACTTCCTAAACTTGATAGCGATAACCCAGATATTGAATCGTTGGGTAAATCGATCATCGGTACTATTCTTGTTCAAAATAGCAATCAAAATAATATTATACACGCATTTGGTCATGGGTTTTCCTTTCACTATAAAGTTCAACAGGGAACCATTCATGGTATACTCGCCCCTCATGTTCTAGAATATGTGTTCGGGCAAGTTGATGGTCGCCGAGAATTACTCGCTGAGGGGTTAGAACTTGATGTCGATAAGGCGACCGATGAAGAGTGTGCTAACCAGATCGTCAACCGTGTTTATGAGATCTGTCGTAGCTTAGGATTCCCATCCCAACTTCGATCAATTGAAGGGGTTGAGAAATCACATCTTCCTGCGATCGCTAAGACGATAGCTGCGGATCATGGCCATGAACGAAATCCTTCAGAGCTTGAACCTGAAAGCGATGACATCGAACGTATATTGTACAAGGCGTGGTAAATACCATCCGTATAGTTTCGGTACCTCACAAAACAGATCTGGTGAATCAAAGCTGAAGCTCAGTCGGGATCGGCGGCCATACGCCATCGAATCCGATAGTGTTGCCACTCACCAAGAAAATGTACTCGGTCAACGGGCAAACCAATCGTCTGATGGGAGATTTGCGAGAGCTGTACGCCGAACTGAGAGTACATTCTTCACTACGTTGGTCACCATGCTTCGAGGAGTCACCCTCTAAAGGCAAGCCTTGCCTTTATGCGTGTCGCCACAGATTCCTAGTGTGAGTACCGTTAGGCACTCGACATGAGCAGACGAATCACGACGAACAATAGCCGTTACGTCGAGTCTTTCGTCGTCTTGGGACTAGTGACTTCGAAAAGACGGAACGTCGCTTCGATCCCGAAGTGTTTGCTGTAGTGCTGGTGTGTCTGCTGTGGGGTGTCGATGAAGACCGCCCGACTGCGTAGCCATGACACCGCATCCCAAGCTCCTCGTAACGATCTAGGTTGTACATACAGTCGACTATAACTCGGAATTCAACGGTTTACACATGACCGCCAAATTACGTTGTCGGGTGATCTCTCTGCTTCATCCCTCAGAAGATTTGGCCCCGATTTTCGTTCACCACGCAGTGGTTGGGATGACGTAGACGCAGTTGTGTACCTGCATCAGCGTGAGACACTTTTCGTCGTAGAATTCGCTGTCGATGTAGATCGCGTTGACTGCAAAGTCGAACTCATCAACGAACCCAAGAAACTCTGCAAGGACATTGGGTATGTCGCCGTCGCTGAGACGGTTCACACTAAGGTATACCGTTGCTTCACGCGGGCGTGGAGGTACACACATGAAATGAGGTCGTTCCTCGTTTGGTCTCGTTAGAGTAGAGTTCATCTGTTTGTCCTCGTCAGCGTGGTAGAGTCGTGGATGAAAATCGTCGCCTAAAGATTGGCTTCGGACACTTTGGGTGATCACGATACTGCATATAATTTAACATATCGGATTAGTACAATTTTACAGTGATTCATCAACATATTCCTATTTAACACAATCATGTGGTGATGATTAACATGATAGGATTTATAACACAGCCTGTCCAACCTACGGTCGCTTCCAGATCTTTGAGTACCCTTGTCACTCTGGGGGCCTAAACCGTTGCCGATCAGTGGGGTTTTGCCGAACCTCGCTGATAATTTAGTCGTAGATTTATTTTGATCCCGAGACAATCCATGGGAAAGGATGTATTGCGGTGGCGATGACTACCAAAACTGTTAAATATCCGAATCGAGAGACAAATCGAACTCGTGAATAGAGACTATTAGAACTACTTCAGAGATTTTTGCCTGACATTGACTACCTTAATCATATCCTATCAAATCCAGTTTAACAGTGTAGAAATCGAGGCCCTTTGAATCGATATTCACGCTCTCACCGAGAATCACGCCAACGGTACCGGCGAATTCGTCGACAAGAAAATTAGGGGGCTGGTCTTCGTGGATTTCTGTGTCTGCTTGGCTTTGTTTGATCACAATTCACCAAGCGGACTGCTTCGACTAACGGGATTCGTGAGGTACTGTGTGCAACATTCTAATACGGATTTGTTTCCAACGAATGGGAATTGCGTATTGGAAACGCATTAATCTTTGACCGACTAATCTCATCTCGGAGTCAGACAGGTTATTCAGATATGATATTCGAATGATTCTCTAAATGAAATTCTACACTAAAACAACATATAGTACAATGAGACAGGGTATGCCGATAACCTGTAAAGCTACGGTTGATAAAACAGTTGTATCATCTCTCCTAAAGGGTAAGTGGTCTCCCTGTATCGTTATTTGTATGTGGATCCTGATGGTAAAAGATGAAACACTTTAACAGTCTGATATGGTACGTCTGATTTTGTATAAACAGCATTCTATGTAAAATATGATTCCATTCAATAACCTAGTTCGTGAGTTATGGTCTGGTGGTCGAGGCTGGATTTTAGTATCGGTGAGTATAGGTTGGTCCCTTTCGATAGGAGTCCGATTCATCTACCCGATACTGGTTCCATTCTTTCAGTCTGAATTTCAGATCGGCTTATCAACTGTCGGTTTATTGTTGACAATGCTTTGGGGAGCGTACGCGCTCGGACATATCCCTGGAGGTATTCTCGGCGATCGCCTCGGCGAAGGAAATATTTTGGTTGTTAGTACAGGAGCATCGGCTGTTGCAGTGCTTGTTGTCACTTCAGCTGTGAACGTATGGATGCTGTTTGCTGGAACAATCACGTTTGGTGTAGCAACTGCATTATACGGTCCGACTCGGTTCACTATTCTTACTAATATTTATCCAGAACAGTCCGGTTCAGCGATTGGGTTAACTATGGCTGCCGGAAATATCGGAAACACAGTATTCCCTCCCATAGCGGCGTTCTTAGCAACCTATCTCACATGGCGGTTTGGCATTGGGGTATTTTTTCCATTTTTCTTGATCATTCTTATCGCTCTTTGGTGGGTTGTCCCGGAGCGCACCTCGGATCCTACGAGCGTTGTGGACGAGTTTTCAAAAGATACTCTTAACCGGATCGTAGACGGTATCAGGAGTGACTCCATCCCGATTGTGGTCCTAATTCAAATCAGCGTTTCTCTTATCATCCAAGGATTTGCTTCTTTTTATCCAGCATATCTCGTCGTAAGTAAAGGGCTTTCACCCGGGGTAGCGGCGATCTTATTTGGCCTATTTTTTGCGATTGGAGCGATAATTCAACCGATTTCAGGTACTATGGGAGATCGTATAGGTTCTAAAAAAACGCTGACAATCTTTTTAGGTGGCTGTGTTCTTGCTTTGTGGATTCTTCCGTTGTCATATGGTCTTATTACACTCGTTCTCGTCACAGTTTTGTTCAGCAGCTGGAATGGCTGTAGCGTGATAACCCAAACCTACATCGCAAATAGACTTCCCACTAATATGCAAGGGACAGGTTTCGGCACATTGAAAGCAAGCTGGATGCTAGTTGGGTCTATATCGCCGCTTTTAATTGGAATTTTTGCTGATTACGGCTACTTTGATGAAGCGTTTCAACTGCTGGCATTTATGGGGACAGTGGGACTAATGATCTCACTGTTTTGGCTCCCTGATTCTTGATTTTAATGATTAAACCCTATCATCAATAGATACTTCTTGTTTACCCGCCGTATGATTTATGTTCACATAGACCATATGGGAATACGATAATGACCATCTGGAAAAGTATTATACGGTGGATTAGCTTCAATTCATTCCTAGTGAGTGAATACTATTGTAAGAATTGTGAGCGAATAGAATTCTCAGAAACATTAAATTGTCCAGAATGTGATCAGGTTCTAGTGCACCACAACATTATCACTGCGTATGGTCCCATGCACTAACTATAGGCAGATCAAATTTTTATCAGAACTAATGGATCACGCTTTATTCATTAAAAATTCTGCTACCTACAAAATAGCTTGACCGTTTGTCAGAGTAGTAGCCGAAACTATACCAATAGTAACTACAATCGTAATTACGCATTAGTGCAATCAGACAAAAGAACTAATGAGATCTTGACGCCCTATACAAAAATGGCTTATTATATTCAATCGACATCTTTATTTGATAGATCCGTCATCACATACCATGCCGGGAACAGCTGTAATCGCCGGGATTGGTCCAGGGTTTTGTGAAAAGCTTGCTTGGAAATTTGCTCAAAAGGGGCATCCTGTTGCAATGTTCGCACGGAATAAAGACTATCTAGCAACCGTCGAAGCGAGTCTACGTGAGGAAGGATTTAACGCGATGGCAATTCCGACCGATATTACAGATCCAGAGGCCGTTGCAAAAGGTTTCAAGCAGGTCACCACCGAATTCGGCCGAGTTGAGGTACTTGCTCACACGGCGAGTACCGCTACCAGCGATAGTGAGAAAGAACTGAGTCCTGACCGGCTTGAAAAAATGTGGCGGCTCTATACTTATAGTGGATTACTCTGTTTCCGTGAAGCATTAGACGATATGCGCACTGAAAACGGGACTGCTCTCTTTTTTGGAGCATTCCCTGAAGCAGGTGATTTTGCATTTAAGAGTGGGAAAGGTGCAACACGAGGACTAGCACGAGCACTCGCAGATGAATATGGTTCTCTCGGAATTCACGTTGCGCATGTGATTATTGATGGTAGTCTCCTCAATCCTGACGTGTACGATCAAGAAGATGACGTTAATGAGGAGGAGTATATTGATCCAACCGCTGCGGCGGAGACTTGCTATCACCTCGTTGAGCAATCCGCTAATGCGCGCACCTTTGAGCTTGACCTCCATGCGAAGAGCAGGACTATGCTTCAATAGGACAGCTATCTCACACGAAGTATTCATATTAAGCTTTTCTCAAAGTCGAATAGTTCAGTAAATAAGCCAATGGTAGTTGTCTTATACTGGTCGATAAGTGGCTTTCAAACAGGAATTATCCCAATACGGATTCCGTGGCAATAAGTTTACCGACGACTCAGAGGGTAGTGTTCAGATAAGCTGATTCCATGCGAAGGCGAATGATCGAAGCCAATTATCAGCGGTATCTGCTTCGGCGTTGCTGGAACAAGCCAAGAAGCTGGCAGTTTGTCGTTTTATCCCTCGAAAGACACATTCGACGCTGTTCCGACTTCCATGTTTTTCATATCTGAAATCGAGGCCATGTCGATGACAGGCGTCTTTCAGCGGTGCGGCTCCATCGACGAGAAAGACGGCGTCGTCAACGTCGTGTTTCTCGCGGAGTTCAGCAAAGAATGCGTGGGCGAGAACATTTGTTCTGGTTGGTTCAAGCTTTGTATGGAGTAATTCGTTTGTTTCAGGATCGACAGCCGCGTACAGCCAATACTGCTCATTATTGAGTCGGATCACCGTCTCATCAACCGCAACGTGATCCGGACTCCGACCAGATTCAGGCTGTAACTCAGCCTTGTGAACCCAGGTTATGAACGGTAGATCGAGCCCGCTCGACACCAAATATATCAAGAATTGAAACTGTATTTGAAAGTGATAATCCAGCAAGATGGAGTTGAATACCGAGCTTCATCACAAATCGTGGTGTCGCTTCTCGCTCCACAATACCTACCTCGATCTCGTTCAAACAGCCGTTGAGGCGGTCGTTTTTGGCATGAATCACTCAGAAAACGCACCGCCCCACTCTTCATCCTTATCTGAACACTGCCACTCAGAGAAATCTCGATCGAGATCGAGGGAAATGTACTGATATACCTGATTATGATAACGACCAACTATCTAAAAGAAGATACGATGATATAAGAGATTATAATTGTTCATTCTTGGAATTAAAAGTTGGTTAACTTAGATATCAATTCTGTTGTTAATTCGTTGGATAAGTCAAAAATCGGTTGTTGAGAACTGATAAGGATTATCGTAGCCAACCGGAGGGTCGAAGTCCCCCATCGTCGCTGCGTCTCCGTACTTTGCGGAAAAGCGATGAACGTTTACGATAATCTCTATAACTACAACTATCTCCAATACTCTTCGATTGATTTAGTTTCGATGAATACATCGGTAATGTCACGAAGATGAGAACGTCACAGATCTAGCGATCTGTGATGACCGACGCCTGAAAATATGACGATCTACAGGATACATGGACTCATTATATTTGAATACTTTATATAATACTAAACTTATATGTTTACGTAATTGGAAGTAATGTATTCTTCGAATTGGATATTCAGTGATCGTGTTTACCAGACAGATCCAGTCGCGTTGGTCAGAAAATTCGAACTCCGGCCACACGCCGTGGGGGAACCACGTGGCACGCGGTTCGGTTTGCACAGGTTTCTTCGGTCACTCTTTGATAAATTGCCAGAAGGCTATTTAATAAAACCAAGAAAAACCGTCAAATCGTTTGAAACGAACGAAGTCAACGGAATGTTATGATAAACTACTGATTTAATTCCGCTGTACTTTTTCTGCTCGTTTTCATCGGCTTCGGATGCTGAACGGTGTCTTTCTAGTATATCAATTCTGTCTCTTTTAGCAATCGCCGACAACTTGGCGATGAGTACTCGACGCCGTACGCTTTGCCAAGATATTGTTGAACGAGTTTCGGAGTCTACACCGGTGCATCAATCTCCGATTCTTTGAGTGATTCGTGGACTGTGTATGTATATTTTATCAACTTCCCAAGATTTTTTATATATTATCAAATATATTTTATTAGGAATGCTTGATTAAGTGACTCGTAAATACCGAGTATAACGGTTACTACACTCCGCTGAATCCATCTTTTGTATCTTTCACATGGTATCATTATATACTTGATAAACAAGGATTAAGCACAATCTGCGTAGCCTTGGTTTAATGTTCTTGTTGATCCCATAGAACCGCATGATACGCTTAGTGACGGTGTTTGAATGAGTGAAACGATTCTTTTCGATGCCAAATATTGGGATCTAAATCGTTTTAACTTTCATTGCCTCACGGGCAACGTCCCCGGTGTTTATATTTCATCGACCAGTATATTGTGTTGGCACAGCCCAACACTCCGGAATTCGGAAGGCTAAATCGAGAGTCTAAGCGCCTTGTGCTTGCAGGGCGTCGAGGACTCTCACGGCAAGGACCAGGGTTCAAATCCCTGACGGAGCATCCCAATTCGGTTTCCTTCCTGCGGTTTTGACCTACGCAAACGAGGTAATACGACTCAATGCGTAGATCAAGTACATTCGAAGGATTCACACACACACAATCGCGTCCTCTTTCGATTTCGGGTCTTGCCGTACTAATTAGACCCGAAGTGTTCACACACCACCGAATCGCGGACAAAAACCGAGGGATCGAAGCATGAGTAACCTTGATCAATACCCCGTCGTTACGGAAGCGTCAGAATCATATCTGAATCAACGTCAACCGCTCGACTATCGGTCCGAGCGTGAAGGCTGTCTGCAATGGTTGCTGACGTATAGAAAAAACCCTGCTGAAGTCAAGGGGTACGCCCCCGGTACCGTCAAGCCACGTTGCTACCGGATGGATCGGTTCTATCGATACGTCTGGGAGGAGGAAGGTGCGTATACGGTTAACCTCACCCACGACCACGCTGACTCGGCGACAGGACCACTTCCTGTACGCCCTGTCGAAAGATATCGTTGCGCAGTGTGCTGACCGAGCTGTCGGTACAATTGCAGTTGGTCACTCCAAGAACATCCGCGCCGATGAAGACTGGGGAAGGCACGGCAACAAGCGCCTGCATGATTGGGTATTTGAAACGCTCATTCAGCAGATCGAGTACAAGGCTGAAGAGCGTGGCATTAACCTCAAGCGAGTCGATGAAGCCGACCTGAAAACGTCGAAAACCTGCTGTGAGTGTGGGATCGAAGCCGAGTCGAATCTTGTTGAGCGTGGATTGTACGTCTGCGAGAACTGCGAGCTGGTCGCCAATAGTGACCTAATGTGGCAGAGAACATGCGGGCGACGGTAACTCCGAATCCTGCTCAGAATAGGAGTAACAGCTGTCTGGCCCAGCAATCGGTCCGCCTGTTCGAGAAATCAACGGGGCAACTCGCCCCACAAGAACAGATACGACCGTAGACCGACAAATATCGCACTGCTGCGGTACGGGAAGCCTCGCCGTCGTCGAGCTACGCCCGACTGCCTGAGGGATCTTCGATCCCTCTCCGTTCACGGCGGGGAGGGGGTCACCCAGTAGTCCGGGCACGAGCCA
>LKMJ01000983.1_pt1 | contig 24085 bp, 13 predicted proteins | sample 643391 | NCBI WGS metagenome assembly LKMJ01 (sample SAMN04112250, study PRJNA286221) | soda lake metagenome | biome: soda lake; feature: Kulunda Steppe; material: water; isolation source: sample PL-Br10 brine of Picturesque Lake | place: Russia: Kulunda steppe | collected 2010-07
CGTCGCTGGTGTTCGCAGTTCGCACATTATTATAACCGCCAGCGACCGCATCAATCGCTAGATGATCGGACGCCAGCTGAGGAGGTCACTAACTAGACAGTGCCCTGTGAACCGCCTGAAAAACCTCGCTAGGAAGGTCTCTGACTGAAAGTTCAAGTTGAGCTGATCCACTCTCTACTCGGAATCAAAAATGGAAAATAAACGCACCTCCCGGAACATTTAACCTAGTGTCGTTCCCGACAAATAGTATGTCCCAATTCTACAAGGGTGCGGCTTCCGGCCGTGCTCAGCTTCTTCCAACCAAGGATACCCTAACCGCTTTGAAATCCGATGTAACGCTTGAATCAGCCATCTTAGAACTATGTGACAATTCTCTCGATGCTTGGAAAAGATCAAATAATCGAACAGGTAAAGCACGTATAATAATTGAAATAAACGAACACGGAGACACAACAGAACTCATCGTTCGTGATACCGCAGGTGGTGTTCCGCGGGATGATGCAGCGATGTTATTTGGATTGGGGAAAACCGCTAAGAATCAGGTTCCAGGAGCCATTGGTACGTTTGGTGTGGGTGCAAAAAAAAGTTTAGTAAATCTTGGCCTCCCATTTCGAATTCGATCACGCGACAGTACGGCAGATACAGGATGGAGTTATCGTATCACTGAAGATTGGTTCAATGATGATGAGGACTGGACTGTTCCAGTACATGATGACCGAGAAATTGAGCCAGGCACGACGGAGATTATCATTGAAGACCTGAATTACAACTGGGATGAAGAAACAACCCAAGAGCTCCGAACTCGTCTCGGGGAAGCGTATAATATGTTTTTGAGCGAGGACATGCAGGCTCTCCGTGGAACAGATTATGATCTGGAAATTCTAGTAAATGGTGAACAAGTCGAGGCTGAAGGAATACCTAATTGGTCATTCTCACCATTTGACGGCCTCTATCCCCGGAGGTATGAAAACATCAAATTAGATATTTCAGAATTTGATTCGCCGGTTTATTCACACATCACTGTCGGTCTACTAACAAAGAAAAGCAATCGGGCAGCTGGGACCGATATCTACTGTCAGGAGCGGAAAGTTGCAAGCCGACTTCGAAATGCAGAAGGAGGATTCGGCAGTGGACGAGATCGGCTCGGGAATTTTAATCCCCGACATCAGCGGTTGAAAGTGATTGTTGAGCTAGAAACGGATGGCGATGGTCAGGTGTTACCCTGGGATACGCAGAAATCCTCCATAGATAAGCACAATCCGTTCATGCGCGGGGATGACAATTGCAGGGGCGTGTATAATTGGCTTCGGCGTACTGTACAGTCATATTTTGATTTAGATGCTGATCGTGTTCCTCAAGCATTCCTAGAACCGTATGATGCGGAGCATCCTGCTGCGATCAACGACGGCAAACCCAAAGTGTACGATTACTCTAATCGAACTCAAGTGGTCAAACAACATCGGCCGGACACTGAACTTAAAGAAATCAAATCAATCACACAAAAGGCACAATCGGATGCCCAGTATCAAATCACCCGTGAGGAGGTCTTAGACGAGTCACGGGTTGACGCCTATATTATGCAACTTGAACGAGAAAGTGATCGTAATCGTGAAAATTTGCATGTAGTCTCTTCACCTCCACCAGAAGTAGCTACTGAACATCCGCATGAGATTTCCGCGCAAATTAGTGAACTAGCCCGCGAACATTATCATAGCGGCGTTTATTTTCCTGATGCCATTCCGGAATGGCAAACCGCGCGGTATGATGCATATATGAATCGGCATGGGAAGAGAGATCTTCAACGACTTTCTGAGGCTCCGGATGAGCTCCCTGTAACCCTTGATGAGCTCAATGGTGAAAACGAAGATCGATCAATACAAAACCAGAAGCCAGCAGTCTATACAGGCGATAAACTCGAAGACTCATCAAAAACAACGGAGGACGCCGAGATATTTCTGGTTCTTGGTGGTGAAACTGAGGATGAACGCGGATCAAAGGTAATGGAGACTACTAGAAAAGAATTAGTCAAGCAATTAGACATCGATACTTCAGCTACAGACGAAGTACTCTGGGAAGAACTGAGAGAACGACTCACCAAATCATTAGACTGAATACCGGGCTATTTTAGAGTTCTCCCTGTGAGTATACGCTAAGATGGCAGACCCAATCTTACGCTGGGCTGGCGGTAAACGCCAGATAATTGATGATATTGTGACACGTCTCCCACCCGTGTCAGACATCAACGACTATTATGAGCCCTTTTTTGGTGGTGGGGCTGTATTTTTTGAATTAGAACCAAAAAATGGGCATATAAATGATATTAACCCGACTCTAATAAATTTCTATCAACAGTTTCGAGACAATATTGATCACATAATTGTTGAAAACAATCGGCTAGATGATCAGATAACTCGTTATAACACTGATGAAAAAATGAAAGAGTTCTATTACACTAGGCGGCGAGAATTTAACGAGTTACAAAACGGTTGCTGTGATGATAAATTACGTGAAGCCGTGTTATTCCTATTCTTGAATCGGACATGCTTCAATGGGCTCTATCGAACGAATGGGGATGGAGATTTCAATGTGCCTATGAAGAGTGGAATAATTAAAACAGAATCTATCAAATCGAATTTGAAACATGGCCATCAGGCACTCCAAAATACTATTATCACTTCAAAAGATTTCACATTTATTAAAGACGAAGTCGGAGAGAACGATTTGGTGTTCTTAGATCCGCCATATCAGCAACAATCAGACGCCCGCCATTTTGACGAGTATCAACCAGGCGGTTTCGATAAAACACGACATAAAGAGGTCCGTGATATCGCATTAGAACTCCATCATCGAGGAGCATTTGTTATGATTACAAACTCTCCTGCTGCGGAAGAAATTTATACGAAACATAATGAATTCTACAAAAACTTCAGAATCAAACCAATCGAAGCCACTCGATCAATAAATAGTGATTCATCTCAACGAGCACAACTCGGGGACACCGATATTATTGTTACCAATAGTCCTCAGTTCTGGGAACAGAAAGATTTCGGTGATTTTCGATAACACGTATTAAAAATATATGTACTACTAATTATTCCAAACTTCACAGATACTCTTATACGGACAACTACCACACCGTGATTCCAGATCTAATTCGCCCAAAGTATGGTTTTCTGGATCAGGATCTGGTTGGACAGGCAATCCCTTTTCAGATGTTATTTCAAGTTCGTCGGGCAATTCAGAGAGATATGAACTGAAATTAGTCCAATCAGTGTCAAACTCTATCCGGTCACTGTCTTGTATATAAAAGAGCTCGGTTGATGTAACTTTGATACCATACTCTTCTTTTAATAACCATGCGTATGTTGTTAATTGCCACTTGTACTTTTTTTCCAGATACGAACCCGTTTGTGGCTTCCTTCCAGTTTTGAAGTCAATAATCATCCAACCGTGCTTTGTTTCTATTAATAGATCTACGATTCCATTGAGATGAACCTGTGGCTCATCAGGATGGACTGCCGATAGTTCGTACTCCGGTAACACTGTTTGGGCTGACAACACTTCTTCCCACAATTTAGACTCCCGATAGTTTTCAAGAACCGTTTCTAGCTCGGTTTTGATCTCGTCTTCCAATTCAAGATGGTTCGTTACATTTTCGCCCCAATTATCACTTATACCATCCCAATTATTTTCAATAACATCCTCATGTAGAGCTTCTATCGCTTGATGAACAAGTGTTCCCCAGTATGTTGGCTGCACACCGTCTGGCGCATTATTTCCTGGCGGGGATTCTCCTTTTATTTCACTTACTTCCTGAAGTTCTCTGTACTGATAACGCCGTGGACATGCAACGAGATCGCTTAACGTCGATGGACTCAATTGACGTGGAGCAAATGGAATACTCTCTCCTGCTGACTTAGTTTCAATTTTTTTCTTGTTGGATGAAATAGAAATGTCTGGTAGCCCAATTACTTCTGTAGCTGGCGGTTCAGGCTGTTCCAATAGTCCTATATCTAGTGGTATCGACTGTGGTACATCATCTGAATTTTCCATACTATCTGATTCAAGATCAAACGTTAACGGACTTTGATCTTCAGATGTAGTCCAAGTGTTTCTATGCTGGAACACCTCCAATAGTGGATGTGCCCACGACGACCACTCGTTATGATACGTGATACTGTTTCCAAGTGGGAGTATGAGGTGATCGCTTGCGCGGGTGAAGGCTACATAGAGTAGGCGCCAAAACTCCCCAAAATCGTCCTTAACAGCTGGGTTGAATGGATGGTCATATCTGAACCGACCCATATCATCTCGGTCTGGAGCAAGCCATAACGTTGATCGGTACCCTGAGTTAATCCAGTTATTTCCAGGCCCGTCATTATATGATACCGGTACATCACGTGGACGTGGTGCGACCGCGAATTCTTGCTTATGGGTTTCTGGGTCACGGAATTGAATACGATCTCGGCTTTGGATTCGCCCCCCTGGGCCGGCTAGCAAATCCGGAAGAACAACAACGTCGAATTCTAATCCCTTTGAGCTATGTACTGTACGTAATTTGACTGTGTCTTCATCGCTGCTATCTGCTGTTTGAGCGAGCTCGAAGGTTTCGTTATTCGAAGTTGCCATCACACGGTACTGCTGAAGCCTATCGACAAATTCTCGATATGGAAGCAATTCTTCATCTTCCCAGTCACGAGATAATTCCACGAGAACCCAGAGATTACCATATCGTTGCATTGCATCTTCCCCGGCCAATAGTATTGTTTCAATTCCAGTATGTTGGATAATTTTTTGGACGAGGTCAGCCTTTGATCCTTCTCTATCCCAACGGAGATCATTACGTAAGTCCACGAGTCCTGTTAATCGCTCGTAGTCGTTGGGATCTAAATCGCTGTCCGACCACTCCTCAAGCGCATATGGCACATTCCAATCATGACTCGCTAGATATCGTAATGTATGGTCTGATAGTGCAGTTACTGGAGACCGGAGAATCCGCAATAGCGAGTCTTTCGAGTGAGGGTTTGCAAACCAATCAAGAACGTCGATAATAAATCGGATTTCCTGAGTTGCAAACAACCCACGGTGTGCAACTATTGCGTTCTCTAACCCGTATTCATTGAGTGCGTCACGGAACTGTTCCATGTATTTTCCACGCCGGAACAAAAGCGTGACATCACCTGCTTTGACAGGCCTTTCTTTGTCGCCATTACCAACCATGACTTCGTCGTTGTCAACAAGCCCACGAATCGTCGCAGCGGTCTGTCGAGGGTCACGCTGTCGCCACTCATCAGCATTCACGTCACCTAGTGGAAGAACATGCAAATGGCTCTGGCTGTCGTTTGTGGGAGGGCGGTGTGGCCGTAGGGACTGGAAATCTATAGAAAATGTTCCGATTCTACCCCATCCGTCATGTTGGAAAACTCGATCAAACAGGTGATTACCAGCACGAACAAGATGAGGATGACTGCGAAAATTCGTTACTAGCTCAGCTCTCTCCCAGTCGCTCACTTCTAAGTACCTGTCGGGCTCATCGACCGCCTCATTATCAGAAGCGTGTTCAAGTAGATGTGCAAATATTTCTGGATCTGCAGATCGCCAGCTATAGATTGATTGTTTGACATCACCTATTACAAGAATGTCTCCACCATTATCATCGTTAGTGATCAGATGGCTAAGAATACGGCACTGGGCATAACTAGTATCTTGAAACTCATCAATAAACACCTTCGAGAAGCGATCAGAGAGGCTATTCTGAAAGTGTCTACTATCTCCGTGTTCGAGATATTCCCAGACAATATATACGATATCTTGATAAGAAAGTTGTCCAGATGCTCGGGTCCGGGCATCATACTCCGCTTCAAATGTATCCAGTAATGCATCTAAAGCGTTAGCAAACCCGATATTGTATCGATATTCGTCATCGATAGCTTCTCGGCTTTCATCACTTGGTGCGGATATCTCGCTTTCTGAGATACCAGTTACATGAGAAACAATGTTTCTAATGTCGGCACTGGTAAACGGAGGCTCACGATCATTGTGAAGGCCCGATTGCATTTTGTCTTGGAAAATAGTAGTGCCTTGGTCTGCCTCCGGAGCAGGAAACTCATAACACGCTTCACGGAGATTTTGGTGAATGTTAAACAGGTATTGTCTTGGAGTAGTTTCTGTTAATACCTCATCAAGTAGTTCAAGTGCTTCTCTATACTCGTTGTCGTCTCGGAGTGTTCGTTCGATCTCACGTAGTAAGTCAGTTGTTTCGATTTCGTCACGAATATCAAATCCAGGAGCAACATGCACCTCAGAAGCAATTTCTCGCAAAATATCTCCGATAAAAGAATCAATCGTAGAAATGTTATTGTCAGTTTCGAGCCACCGCCAAAGTGTAGGGTCAAAAACTACCCCCTTATTTTCTTCATGGGACCTGAGTAATTTTTTAATTTGGCTCTTCAATTGCCCGGCCGCATCTCGCGTAAAAGTCGTAACGAGGATCTCGTTAAATGGATTTTGGGTGATTGATTTTGGATTCGGCTGAGCCATGCGTGCAACTGTCTCGGCAACGACTCTAGTGAGTGTAGCTGTTTTCCCTGTCCCTGCTCCCGATCCAACTACAACTCGACCAGATCCCTCTTGGAATGCGTACATGACCTCGGCTTGGTCGTCAGTAAATTCGAAGTCATCCGCTAGTTCAAGCTCCAAGAGCTCGACAAGTTCATTATGATTCATTCGAGGTGGACCTCCGATTCTGGAATCTGACAAAGATCACGGTAAACACAATCAAGGCAATCGTCACGGTTTACAACTTTTGGATTGGCTGACAGCTCTATTTGGTCAGAGGGATCGAGTGTTTCTGCTAGTTCCGAAAAGTTCTCTTTCCAATCTTCGACGGTACTTTTCCAATTTGGGGGATAGCCACGGGAGACTAGCTTCTCAAACCACTCTCCCTTTGGAGCAACAATATCTGTGTAATTATTCTGAATAGCAACAGTGCGGTTCCCATCACTTGGCCCAGCGAATTGTTCCTGCAGTGCTACCCCCACAACTTTCGAGTCGTATTCATTGCTTTCGTACTGCTGTCCGGCAAGCATACGATGGTCAATCACGTATTTTGAATGATAATTGCAATTTTCTTCTCGTCCACAGTCAAGACATAGTTCTCCTGTTCGTTCGTTTGATTCCCAAATAGCTCCATCAAAACAAGACTTCAAAGCACTACTAGCCCGATTGGAGAAGCGTGTAAAGAAAATAGGGATCGCGTATGTGCTGCCATCGTTCTGGATTGTATCAAGGCGGTATGCTGGGATTGATAACTCATGTCCTTCTATTGTAACTTTCCCACCAGATCTCCATTTCCAATCACGTTTAATACCAGCATTCCGCTCGGCGATAACGAGATCCCGTTCCGCACAAAGGTTTTGATAAATCGTGTTCATATCGTATTCTGAAAATTGGTCTTGATCACGGATCCATTCTCGAAGTTGTTGTTGAGACTGGAATTGTGCAAGACCTCGTTGTGTGCTCTGACGCTCGGGAAGAAGATTTTCGACGATATCTCTCCACTTTTTTACGTAGCGCGGATCCGCATAGTTTTCCCGAATAATATATGGCAGATGTCCAAGTCGCCAATGAGTTGTCTGTGAGTAGTACTTTGGTATTTCCTCTCTCTCAGGTGTACTTCCGGTAAAGTTGTATAAGAATTGGTAATAATAGTACTTCAATCCACATTGAGCTTGCATATCTAATTCGTGAGGGTGATGCGGATCCCCTGTGACAGCGTCTAATGACACATTGTCAAAGGCCGGCTCGTCTGATTTAATATATACACTGATCGGTGGCTCCTGATATCGTTCAACACGCGGTAATATGAGTGCTGCTAAAGTATGCTCTTCAATTTGAGTAGCAATCGCCTTTACACCGGCCGCTGAAATCACGTTCGAATCTACAACCTGTGATTGCATTGAGTAATAGAGTAACATCCGAAGTCGCTCTCGTGGTGCCATTTCACTAGCGAGGGCTTCCCACTCTGCTTCTGTGTTGGTGTCTGGACTCGGCATCCAATCTCCTACGGAAAGTCGATGAACTGGACGATTTGAAGCATCCTTGTCGGCAGTAACATCGAAGAGGTCGACAAACGGAGACCATGCGACTTCATTTCCGCGCTCATCTCGATAGCTATGATACAATCGGATTGTTCCGCTAGGAGTCAACGTAGAGAGTCCTGCTTGGTAAAAATCAAGTGTTTCCTCATAATTTGATCTTCTACTGTCTAAATGGTGATATGGGGTTTTACCAGCACGTGTTTGTTCGTACACAGCCTCGCGGAGTTCACGATGTAGAAATGTTGGAGTGGATGCTTCTTTCGGGAACTCGTTTGCATTCATCCCTAAGAAAAACACATGTTCAGCATCTCTAAAGAATGCGTTCCCAGCGTCTACCATGGGAACAGCATATTGGTCTAAGTGCTTCTTTCCGTATGATTGCTGGCCTAAGACTGCGGAGAATGCTCGACCAACCTCATACCAACTCTTCGGAGCATCAAACAATTCCTGCACTCTTTTATAATGATTTCCAACGTCCTCCAGTGCGCTTCGGACGTGTTCTGCCTCATTGGTTGCATGCCGTTCATTCAGTGTTGTACGGGTTACGTCAATCGCAGGACCGGTATTCAGTTGTCGTTTGTGATCGACTGTTTGACGAATATATGCCCCAAGATATCTGGAAAATAGATCTTCCAATTCCTCATTAGATTTTGGTGGCTTATCGGCCAGAGCCTCAATATCTGCAAAGTATTCTGTGACAGCACTCCACGGACCCGTCCAGTCTGGTAAATCATTGACCAGAGAGCGCCATTCAGAAAATACAATTCCTTGATTTTCATATCGGTCTGGCTCGTTATTGTAGAATTGTTGTTTTCGATGAAGTTCCTGCTCGACTTTTGTGAATTTACGTCCCTCAATCGGCCAGGTCCGGCCGTAGCTTCCTCTCGGACAGTACCCCAAACGAAGTGGATCAACTAGCTCCCCATATGTTATCGGTCTATCATTTGCGACTGCGTCAACAACATCAACCAGCGTACGAAAACAACGGTATGCTGGAATATTTGCAAATGGGCGGCGGGTTTCAACATGAACAGGAACTTCTACAGTTTCGAATGCCTGTTCAACAAGAGACTGATAGCTTCCAGCATCTGGAGCAACAATAAGGATCTCACGTGGATGTGTTCCGTTGCGAATGAGTTCTCGTATTTTCGCAGCGGCATCTTCGACGGCTCGTTGGTCTGAAGGTGCTTCAATAAATTCAGCTCTATCAGGAACTCTATCAGGCTGCTCCGATGTTGCAGTAAGTAGTGTTTCACCTGCTTCAGCTGGCAGTGTCGGGTTCCCTGTTGCTTTACTGGTTGTTGAATTTGCAGTTGCTAACGAGTCAAACCGGTTTATATTGTATTCAGAACTCCCTATCCCAATAAATATCTCCACATCGGGCGCTTTGTTATGCGCGGCTAACGTCTCAATGAATCTCAGAGTCGGGTTATCGAATACACTAATGCCAGCAATTGCAATCCACTCGACATGACCGTACTCGGTGTCCCAATGAGTGGTAATATGGTTTCGTGCTGCGCGGACAAGATGACTCCGCGATTGCTGTCGATCTATCCCGAGTGATGATAACTTCGCTTCTATGATTTTCTCAATTCCCTTAAAAGCGGTGAGCGCACGATTACTCTGAACCTGCGCAAATCTGTTATCCAACTGTGTAAGTTGCCGCGTTGCTGGGGCGATATTGGATGCTGCATCAGTCCATCGAAGGAAATCATCATATTCTGTGATCAATGCTTCTCTTGTATCTTCCTCATGATACGGAATCTGATCAGCTAGCGTCTCAATAGCTGCTCTTTCTGATGGATTAATCGAGTCATCAAATTCAATAGGGACTGCTTCTTCTTCTGTGGCTGGCTTTGAGTCTGCGTGAATGAAAATATCTTCAATAAGCCGATCACGGATACCATCTGCTAAGATACGGTTGGGTAAATCAGTAGAACTGAGGAGCGTACGCGAAAGATCTTCTATTGTTGTGTAATGGCTAAGTGTTGATGTCGACAAATTCTTATGGTCTAAAGATTCTTTGAGATTCTGTTTTAGCAACTGGCCTGAGAGAATACACATGCCAGCAGGATACCGTGTAGGAGCTATTGCAGTATCATCGGCTTTGTTTTCGAGATAATCAATTACGGAGTCCGTCCGAACTCGAATCGCCATATTCCCATCAGACAGCGCCTACACAAAACCTTACCTAACATTTGTGACTGTATAGCAAATCTCAGGCCAATAGAAGAAATATGAAAAAGAAAATTATAGTCTAATTTGATACAAAAAGCTATTGTAGTTCCGCTTTATTTATGTTTGTAGTAATGGGTAACACAATGGACACCCGAAAAGCCTCTCTGGACCAGGAATGGAGGCCACTTACCGACGAACATGAGCGTCATCTATCTCGCGCAGAAGAGAGTTTTACTGCGTTTGAAAATGGTGACGAAGTAGACCCTCTTGCATTGGTCGGTGCGTACCGTTCCGGGAAAACTCAACTGATATATCATCTATTTAATAAGTCTTGGGACCGTAATATACCGGCATTCTATATCGGCGATCCAGGAGAAATGTTAACTAAATTTGGTGAGTCAGACGAGACAAATCTTAATAAGTGGATTCAGGATCGTATCAACGAACAACTCACTGCCTACACGGAAAATGATGCTGATCAAATAGACTGGTTCCCCAATATTGATACTGAGTCAAAACAGGAATTTGTCGAGAACCATGGCAATGACATCAATATCGATGAACCTACCAAGACTGCCCTCTTTTTCGACGAAGTTGAGCAATCTTATCAAGATTTTATCAAGGCAGTAGATAAAGACGATGATAATCCGCTGAGGAAGATCAACGACGGTCTCCAAGATTCCATTAAGATTTGGAGTTTCGGGATGATATCTGCCTTTGAATTTATTGGTGAAGCAGATTGGGGGCGTATGCGCGAAATCCGAATACCGCCTCTCGAAGTTGATGATGTGAGGGACCTATTAAATGATAAACGTCCTGATGCAGTTTCCCTCGCAAATGCTATCTGGTGGCTTGCACGTGGTCGAACCGGACTTATTATTAAATTAATCGACAATTTACCCGAGGACATTGATACGAAATCCGTCGATTGGCTCCGTGATCTAGCAAAAGAAAACTTCCGTGATACAAGTCCAATTAATAATCTCTGGACAGATTTAAACCGTGAAAATTGGGAGTCGGCGATTAATGCTATTCTTTTCCTCGAAAAAGGATTAGACGATTGGCAGGTCGATTATAAAAAGGGCCTGTCTGTAACTAAATGTCAACATATAACAATTAATATATTAAAAGAAGAATATTCATTCGAACAGACTGAGAATCATCAGGATGCTCTTGAGATCCTTGACCGCAACGTTAAGCGTGTATTTTCCGGTTTAGCAGTGACCGAAGAGGGGTTGTTCCCACCAGTGAGTTTGGGAGACGAAGACGAGGCGGACGCATTTCTATCTCTTGTGAGTGATCTAACCGTATCATTTGAGCCAGCAAGCTCTGCGCGTTCAGTCGCCATCGAGGCTCTTGATAGTGCCGAGGGCGTGTTTCACACAGGCTGGTTGTCAGAAACAAGAGATGTGGATGAGGTAGATCGCCACGTCACCACTGCTGCCCCTCGAATCGTTCAGGGAGCATTTCCGCCGATTGCGGTTAACCCAGAGCGTGTCTCTAAGCAGCCAACAGATGATCTTGAGGACGCAATGGAAAGAGGACTTACAGTTCAAACTGGAATCTCAGCGAATAATACTGTTAGTATTAAATTTTGTCCCACAATCGAATCATATGAAGCAGAACTCTCGGAGTTCACAAATAATTACGACATCACAGATCCCACTGTATTGGTTATTCCAGATGATGATGAATTCGAACACTCTAAGTCAAATATTGACGTCTATACACGACACCACCTGCTTTCAATAGAATCCCATCAATCAAATCGATTTTGGACATTCATCGTAAATTTACATGGAAGGCTAAAAGACGAAGGAGTCTCAAACCCTTATACAATTGATGAAAACAAAAAGGCTGAACTCCTGAATAAATGTCAGGATAGAGAGGTTCGGAACACGATTGAAACCCTCTATGATCAGCTTCGACAAGTCGCAATTGACCAAATTGAAACTCTTGAAACAACTTACCGAGATACATACTCTCTTCCTAACACGAATACACTACTTTGGAACGAAGAAAGATTGGATGGTGAAAAGCCCTACTGGTCAAACGGGGAGTTCGTCGAATCAACGATTGCACTATCATATCTCCCGTTATTCGGTCCTGAGTATGAGCCAACTCGTGACTACAGCAAACTCTACAAAAGGTTAGAATATAGTATCAAACATGATCTTGTCGGAGCGAACAAAGGTGGTTTACAATTCAAATCTTACTTTGATGACCTTTTCACTCAAAGTGGTTATGGTGACAATATCACAGATGAACGCCTTCATTATGAAGTAAACAACGAGATGGCCCCAGCAGTTAAACAAACACGTGACACACTAACAGCCCTTGCGAATCTCAATGATGTCTCAATCATTATTGAGAAACTTGATGATCCAAGTGTGGATTTACAAAACGGACAAGTACCAGTCGCTAGTGTTTCTGGACTTACCCATCTTGGCTATGGGTTGATTCGAGCGTTACTCCTTACTGGCTTAACTACAGGAGAAAACCCTGAAATAGACATCAAATCGCGCCTTCAGAATCTAATTTCAGAAATCGATTCTGAGCTGAATACTATCGGGAATTACAAAGATAAAGTCAAGAACCGCAATGATACTCTAACACCCCCTGATTCAGTGAATGTTGGGACATGGATCGATATTGAAGCAAGCAGATTAGGACAATATGAAACTAACCTCACGCAGGTCCGGACTGGTGTAGAAGATCTAATCGAAAAAGTTGATTCAGATCCGTCTGCAGGTCCAATAGCCTACCATTATTGGTTCCTGGTCAATATTTATATAGACGACATTTCGGATCAAATAGATGATCTCGAATCACAAATTGCTACTGCAACCGTTAGCGATATCACTGACGCTGTCCGCTTGTTCGAGAGTGTTCATACCACTATTTCTGAAAAAGAATTTATAAAATTCGTTTTTGAAAATAGACAGAAGGTGCTGCATCAGTTCGAAGACTATGGTAATCAGGTTTTCAATTTAGAATCGCACGCCGGTCATACCGAACTCAGTATACCGGAGGACAATGGAGATCTTGAGGATCTAAACGACATTGTTGGAGAGCATATAAAACATCTCTCATCACTTGAAAACGATTTGGAAACAATCGAATCAAATTCTGAGGCGCTTGAGGAAGAGTTGGATGAATGCCGAGATGTACTCTTAGATCTCTTTATGAATGAGGAGACACCAGAGGTGGCCAATGACTGAAAATACACCAGCGATAGTCGAAGAGGTTAGTGACCAGGCAGGCTCACTATCTGAGACATTAGAGCAGCTTTCAGAGTTTCGAGAAACAGTAACTAATTATCAAAAACGTGTGGAGAGAATGGAAAAGAATGAACAGGAAGCGTTCTATCAAAGTGTAAGGCCCCTGTATAGTGAGGCAGAAGATGTAACAACTCCAGAAGAAATACTCGCGCTGGAAGATGATATAGAAGAAGCGGTCCGGTCACCGTTGCAACAAGTTGCAAAAGAATCTTTAGAAGCTCTTCTCGATCTTATCAATCCAGATATTAGTGAAGAAGTCCGTTCACAGACCTTCGAAAAACTCAAATCCAAAATCCCTGTTGAACTCGATAAGGCAAGAACAGCTTATCTTGAAATTTACGATATGGTTAATGAGTTCCCAGAGAGCTTAAAAAACATCCTTTCGACATTGATTGAGAATAACTATTCTATGCTACAATCACCGGAACGAGAACTCAAACCAACTATCGAACAACTAAAAGCTCGACAAAATACGTTAACATCTCTGGAAAAAACTTTCAATGAAAATGGTGAATGGGTACCTTCTCTCAAATTCACAAGTGTTGATGATTTTTACGCAGACCAATCTATTGAAATTGATGTTTCTAAAATAAAAACCAAACTGGAGAATATCACTGCTTCGGTGGAAATTATTGAGGATGGTGGGATACCAATTGGAAATGTTGTTAGTGAGAGCCTAGAAGAATGGTACAAAGGCGGCAACTTGGGTGAATTATTGCCGACACTCAGAGAGATTAACGATCAAATCTCGTCAGCAGCAAATAACTATGATAATGTGACAGAATCAACTGCAGAATTAGAGAGTTATGATGTATCTGACGGGCTATTCCAATCGGAATTGGACGATATACAGTCTAAGTACACTCAACTAGAATTACAGGATTATTCTTCAGTTAGAGATCTTGAAGAGTCGATTGCCGAATTATCTGATCAAATAAATGAATTCCATACCCAACTCCATCAGCGACTGAAAGCACAAACAGAGCTCGTTGATAAATTAGATGTGGAAGGAGAAGAATCTCCACCAAAAATAAGTCTTGGAACTGAGAATTCGGCACTGCTTCCAACACATGTCAAAGACAATCCTACTCAGGCTTTGAATGATTCCACCGCACTTCATGAGTGGATTACGACACACCTGAAAGCGGATTCAGAGACAGTCAACCAAGATCAACTGATCACGATTTGGCAGTCACTAAGTGGTGGTGATGAAGTCCAGCTCGGTGAAGAAAATCGGGAAACTATCCTAACACTAGCAGATCGTCTACCACTGAGTGTGGTTCTTAGTGGTACGTGACAGAACCATTTCCGAAATAAAGACAGCTCTTGACGGACCGATTACTGTCGACTGTGAACGTCGGGGTTATGATCGTCGTCGCGGTGTTCCAGATTCAGTTTTTTGGGTGAAGCCAGCAGATGATCGTTTTAGCTCTAGGTTGCTACCCATCCTCGTCGAATTAGAGGGCACCTTTGCAAATGCAGTTGATGATTTTTCCAAATTTGCAAGTCGGTATGATGATAGCGGCTATCAATATTCAATAGAAATTCCAGTTATTGGTGATTCAGCACCAGATAGATACTTAAAACGATTCAAATATGATGTTATCGGCATTCGTGCGAATTCGATCTCTGATCACCACGAAATCGAAGAGGAGGAAATGCATGAAACTCTTTCATCTTGGTTTAATCGTTTTAAAACAAATGTGGAAACTAGTACTTCGTTGATTCGACATACTCCTCAGAAAATCATCGAATGGCAAATCTCTTTTACTATGTTTGGACACAATTTTGAAACAGTCTTCCCAATTGTTATTTCTGGACATGATTCAGTCTGTGATGAGACAATCTCACGACTGACGTTGCCGTCTCTTCCATGTGTTGTTGTTATAAATAATAAATACGATAGTCGCGTATATAAACAATTACAATATGAAACAGCCATTGATTTTTCTACAATTCATCCAATTCGGTTTCGATAAATTCTCACGCCTTCATTTTGTAGTTTATAACATCGAGTTGCCTCACATTCGTAATGCTCCCGGTTCGATTCTTTCACCCTCGAACTCTACAAGTCGTTCGACTGCTTGCAGACGGTCGTCTGGCTGGTTTTACTGAACGTTTCTCTTGCGGACTTGCCGCTGGTGTCACCGGCATCGATGCGTCCGAGTTTGAGCGGGCGTATGCATCAGCCCACTACAACCGTGATCGACCGAACCAGGTGCTAGATAATCAGACGCCTGCTGAGGTGGTGCTCACTAGACAGTGCATCTTCACCAGATTATTTTCGATACTGACGCGAGTTGTGGATTCTATGAGACACCTCCTCACTTCACACCATCACGACGACGAACTGGCCCGAGTCGCGTGATTTGCTCGTCCTCGATGAGTCGTTCCAACCCGTCTCTTGCTGGGAATCCAAAAACTGCGTTTTCAATACCTTTTTTAGGAACTGCGGAGCGAAAATATTTTCCTTGTTTGTCTGAAGCATAAATTCTGCGTTTAGAGCCGGCCAGATCGAACATCCCCAAATCGTACGCGTAGTCTTTGTGATCAATATTTGCCAAACCATTCCGATATCCGAGGAGTTCATCTACGTTAAACTCCCGCATCGATTCTACTGGGAACGTGTAGTTACCCAGTGAATTACGAAGCCTAGTCGTAATGCTTCCCGCGTCTTCTCACGGTATAGCTGGTTAAAGCCAGTGACGAATTCGAACCATCGGTTCACGACCTCACTGAGCACAATACAATCTGGAACCCGATCCGCGACTTTTCTCTCGAACCGATATTCTCCCTGAAAGTAGGGTTCTTTCTGAACTCCCTTTCTGCGAAACAGCTCTTGTTTTCCCCATAAGTCTTCTTTCGACTCCTTACCCGCAGACCGCAATTGATCGGGGTTAGTTATATAGAATGCAGTCATATACAATTCACCTGTTGTTCCGGCGGGTATCGTGGGCACATTGGCATCGTATGATTCTGTAAGTTGCTTTTCTCGACATGTTGCACAACACTTTGGTATGTGTCAGCAGATATATGAACATCCTCCAAAATAATTAAACTATATGTTATCTTACACCATATCAATTCAATTATGCTGGAATATCAAGAATGGAGTCTTAGGGGCTCTAAAAGAGCCGTCTATACGAGGTTTTTTAAACTTTCACATATTACAAAATATAGCATATTTGCCAATTATTGAATCGCAAGTATGATTCTTCCACCGTGGAACTCGATCTCTAGAACTTGATTCTACTCGTCATATCCTACACTGCTGAGATTGCTTGAGGAGGCGGGAACCCGGTTCATGCTACATAATGTGGCAGAATAGTCATTTAGCTTTACCCATCAAATAGCGATTTGTCTACCCTCAGTTGCTGTGTTGGGTGAGACAGTAGGGGAGTCCTTTGACTTCGACGGCTTCGACGTCTGGGGCTTTGATGACGGCTTGGCCTTTGCCGTATTTTTGGAGGTCTTGTTCGTAGCCGCGGGGGATGGACGGGACTTTGGTGATGACTTCTTCGCGGAGGCCGAGGAAGATGTTGGTGTTGGTTTGTTTGAGGATGTCGCCGTCGATGTCTTCGGGGTTTTGGGTGATCATGAAGAGGCCGAGTTTGTCTTTGCGGCCTTGTTTGACGGCGTCGCGGGCGCGGTTGACGATGTATTGTTCGCGGAGGGTGTTGGGGTCGGAGACGTAGTTGTGGGCCTCGTCGACGGCGACGAGTAGTGGGGTGTCTTTGACGTTGGGATCGACGTTGTAGTCGTCGATTTTGTTGTCGATGATGTAGGAGAGGATGGAGAGGACGGTGAGTTCTTCTTTTGCGCCGTGGAGGTGGCTGGTTGGGATGACGGTGACTTGGCCTTCGCGGAACACGGCGTTTGATACGTCGGGGAGGGGGTTTGTCCCGTGGTCGAATACGTCGCGGTAGGCGGCGTCGGTGACGCGACGCATGATTGCGCTCCACGTGCCGTCTTCGATGTTGTATCGCTGACGGAGGGGACTTTCTGAATCTTCGTTGGTGCGGAGGTACTGGAGAAATCCGTCGTACGTCGGCGTATCAGTATCGTCAAAGTAGGCTTGGATACAGTTTTCGAGGGCACCGCGCGTGACTTCCGTCGGTTTGTACGGCATGAGGAGCTGCGGGCGGTGCTCGACGAGCGAGAAGGGGATTGTCAGGTTGCGGCTCTCGCCGGTACTTGGAGCGTTTGTGTTCCCAATGTCGGGGATGAACGTCTCTAAGTTGTCGATACCGCCAACCTCGATATCGCCACTGATGTCATCCTCGTTGATTTCTGGGTTGTCGTTCCGCATTTCGGAGTACTCGTTTTCGGGGTCAAGGATGACGAGGTTGAGTCGGCTGCGCTCGGTCTCACCGGTCTGGTGGTTCTCAATCGGGTATCGCTTGTCCGTGGCGAACTGTCGGAGCAGGTTTTTCGTGAAATGCGTTTTCCCTTTACCGGTGGAGCCGGCGACGAGGGTGTGTCGGAAAATAGCGGGTTCGCCCGATTCGATTTCTTCGGTAACGGGGTCGATCCCGGGGTTGTTGATGAAGTACGGAAGTGGGTCGCCGTCGACAGTCATGCGGTCGCCACCGACGGAGAGGTAGCCGGCGAACACGCCGTCTTGCGGGATGTTGAGACCGCTGCGGAGGTATTCCTCGTCGAGGGAGAGCGCGACGGGCGTGTTAGGTTTCGGAATCTTGTTGACAACGCTGCGTTCGAGCCCGGTGTCGGTCGAGGAGATGATGGCGATGGGTTCGAGTTCAGCGATGAGGACGAACTCTGTTTCGTCAAGGGTGTGGGCGGACGCGATCCGGTTGTGCGTATCGGATTTGTCGTCGAGTTCCGTGTAGGGTTCGTATCGGAGCCCATCAACGACGGCGAAGAGTTCGTCTGCTTGCTCGGTTGGATCTGAGACGGGGTATGGGATTTGGACGTAGTCGCCGACGCGGACGTTATCTCGGCAGTTGGTTTTCACGAAGGCGTTGACTTTATAGTCGCTGCGTGTGACGTGAATTTCTTCGCTGGCGACGACGTGGCCGAGTTCGTTCTCGTCGGCGTCAGGAAGTGAGTTCGGAACCGTCGTTTCCGGAACTGTCGTCTGGTCATTCGTCTCCGTACCCGTTGCGGTCGCCTCGTCACCGGTGGCGTCGTCAGTGTCGGTGCTAGGTTCGTCGTCGGCGACTGGATCGCGGTCAAGGATGTCGTCGGTGTTATCGCTCATTGTTGGAGTTGGGTGTCGGGTGCTTGTTCGATGTCGTTCCAGCGGCCGTCCCAGTTGTAGTCGTGGGCGTAATCGGCAGCGGTGAGGAAGTCCCGGATCGTGTCCCGGTTGTCGCGGCTGATCCGGGCGATCAGGTCGGCGCGCCCGACGGCCCGCGGAACGTCTTGGGTCTGTGCGATTTCTTTCAGGACTTTGTACTGGATCTGGTCGCGGGTTTGCTCGTCGTCGATCATGAGCCGCGGTGTTTCCACACGGAGTATATCACCGGTCTTTGGAAGCCGGACGTAGAAGAACGCTCGCCGGTAGTCAGCGGGATCACCGTGTGCTAAGTCGTCGCTGTACGGTTCTAAGAGTTCGAACGATTGCCCGTCAACGGGGGTTTGTTTGTGGACGAACCAGGACGTATACGTGAGGTGTTCGAGACTATCGTCACGGAGTACCTCCGCAATGAATTGGTGGTCGCGTGTCCACGGCACGTCGGGCCAGCGGCCATGGTCGTTCGTCACGTGGTTCGTGGCGAGTTTTGCGTCCAAGGCGTCGAGGATTTGACTGATGGTGGAGGTCTTCACAACGCCGATGACCGGATAGCCTTTCTCGTACTGTGTGTCGATGACGTCGATGTAGTTCCGAATGATCTCATCGGGTTTGTTCCATGTGCCGGCGGGCGTGGTGCGGCCGACTTGGTCGAGGAGTACCCAGTATAGGACGCCGAGTGGGTAGACTGCGCCGTCGATGAACAGCAAGCCGTCGAGCGTGTCAACGTGAGCGACGATGTGAGCACTTTCAGCAAGGCCTTGCGCGGCGCTGGCGACTGATTTCGAAAGGGTTTCCGAACGGTCTGTCGGTGGGAATTGGACGACTTCGCCGCTGACGCGGTCGGCTTCAAACTGTTCGGCGTGAAGCGTACTTTCGCTATCTGCGAGGTACACGACCGTTTCTACCGTGCCGGTCTCTTCGAGTCGCTTGTCGGTACCAGCACCGGCGACGCCGAGCTTGGCATAGGCCGTGTCGACGATGAGCCCGTTGTTGAACTCTATCGGGCGTGTGGTGCTGGCGTCGAGCCCGTACGTCGGCGTTCCCCACGGGTCGCCCGTCCACGTGCCGAGTTCGTCGATTCGTGTTTTCTGGTAGGCAGGTTCCCCGAGTGCGGTGACGCGTCCCCCGTCATGTGAGAGGTGCTCGAAGAGACCACGGGCATAGTTTGCTTGTAGGGCGACATCGCGCGGGATGTTCATGTCGATGTGGTCAAAGATATCTTCGACGATGCTGAGTGCGTTCGTGTCCATCAGTCAGCCCCCGCGGTACGCATCGTGATCTGGCTCGTGTTGTCCGACTCGTCGATGGTCACGTGGCATTCATGATCGGCTCCGTGGATGAGAGCTTCATCGTGGGAGACGACGATGATCTGCGGGACATCCCATTCCTTGATGGTCGTCAACATCTGTTCGAGCTGCCCGACGTGGCCTTCGTCGAGGAACGTCGTTGGTTCGTCCAGTATAAACGGTGGGAGTTGCCCGCGGTTCCCGCCGTGCAGTTCGGCGATGAGTTTGTAGATTCCAGCACGCAGTGCGAGGTTCACGATAGCGCGCTCGCCGCCGCTCGCGTTACTCGGGTCTTCGGTCGTCCCGTCGTCACGGAGCAACCGAATGTCGTATTCGTAGCTGTCTCGTCGGTCATCGTACGTCTCTTCGACGATGACCTGCTGGTAGCTGCTGTTCTTGTAGATCTCTTTGAAGATGTCGTTCGTGTACTCGTTGATGTAGGCGAGGTACTGCTCGCGGAGATCGGACTTCGTACTTTCGTAGATTGAGATAACCGCGTCAAGTTCATCATGAACTTCCTTTGCCCACCGCTCTTTATCCTCATACAACTCGATCTGCGCTTTCGTCTCACGCAGCGAATCGAGTTCTGTTTCGAGCCGTGTACGTTCGTCACGCATATCCTGCAGGTCTTCTTGATACTCGTCACGCGTCTCCTGCCGCTGCTCGATCCGAGTGCTGACGCGCTCTAAGTCCTCACGCAGGTCCTCGACATCCCCGTCACCAAGTTGATCCTCGATATCTTCCTTTTTGTCTTGCAGTCGAGCGATCTGATTATTAAGATCGTCAATCCGATCACGAGCGTGTTGGATGGTGTTTTGCTCCTGATCAATCGTCGTCCGTAACTCGCTGATGGTGTCGTGCTTCCCAACCGCGTCTTCAACGGTTTCCTGTACAACTTCGACCTCTTCGACGCGTTCCTTGGCAGCTTGGAGTGTGGCCTCACAGTCGTCAACGACAATCTTCTGTTCTTCAATAGCGTCCTCAAGATTCTCGATTTTCTCTTCCACGTCCGCAAGGTCCTGCTTGATGTCCTCGATGTCTCCCTCGATATCGCTAATCTCGTCTTCGAGATCGGCTACCGTTTCTTGTTGGTCGGCCACCTGCTCGAACGCGTCTACGACATCCTCCCCCGTTTCAATACCGTCGTTGATCTCAGAGAGTTCCGCATCGAGCGTCGTTTTCTGCTCTTCAAGATCATCGATGTCTGCCTCTAAGTCTACGATGGTAGACTCGTAGTCCTCGATAGTTTCCTCCAGTTCTTCAATGTGGGACTGCAACTCGTCCGCCTCGTCACGGAGCGATTTAACCTCGTCTCGTGCCGTTGTCAGCGTCTCTTCGCGGTAGGAGATTGTATCCAACAAGCCCTCACGGAATTCCTGCAACTCATCTTTCTGTGACTGCAGCTCCGCTTCAGTCTCCTTGGCTTCTTCTACCGTCTCTTGTGCAGCGGTAATCGCAGCTTCCAGCTCGCTAACCTCACTCTCGATGTGCGCGTCCTCAACAGTCTTCCCGCACTTCGGGCACTTGTCCTGCTCACCGAGCTCCTTGATTTCCGCGAGATCCTCTTCGTAGCGCTGCTCATCGTTTCGATGTTCAGCGATAGCGTTCCCGATGTCGTTCAGGTTCGCGTTGGTTTCCTCGATGAGCTCTGGAATTACCGTGTCACGAAGCTCGTCTAAGTTCACAGCTGTGACCTCCACGTCGAACTTGACGGCCTGTTCCGCGAGCGTCTCGACACGCTCTTCGAACTCCGCTTCGGCAGCCGTGAGATCCTCTTTAGCATTTGCCAGATCAGACTGGACGGTTTCCAGGGCGGATTCTGCGTACGTTAGCTCATCAGTTGCCGTCTCCAATTCCTCACGCGCTGTTTCGAGGTCCTCCTCGGCACGGTCACGCTTCGTCGTGACTTCCCGCTTGGTCGCGGTCACGTCTTCCCGTTTGTCACGGAGCTCTCCAAGCCGCGCCTCGACAGCCTCCTCGTGATCATCTGTGACCTCATCTGCATCAGCAACCGCGGGGAGGAACGCAGCCACGCTCTCGTTCCGTTCAGACGTGAGCGAATCTCGTTCTGCTTCCGCTTCGGTGAGACGGTCAGTAGCGTCGTCGAGATCCGACTGGAGGTCGTCACGGTCTTCAAACAGCTCCTCACGTTCAGTCTCGGCCTCAGAGTGACTATCTTCGAGACGTTCCAGTTCTTCCTGGGCGTTCTGAAGATCGTTCTCGCAATCGTTGCGTTCCGTCCTCGCCTCCAGGAAAGATTCCTGCACGGCCTCGTTCGCGTCCGCCGCGCTCTCTGCAGCACGCAAGTCGTATTCGACCTCTGTATCGAGGGCTTCGATGTCGCTTTCGAGCGTGTCGATTTCGTCCTGTGCCTCCTCAATGGTGGCCTCACTCTCGTCGATGGTAGACTGTTGGTCGGCCCGCTTCGCTTGTGCTTCTTCGATCTGCTCTTGCTTCTCGGCTTTACGTTCCTGCAGATCTTTGTAGTCCTCGATGTCGCTCTTGATGCTGGTCCGGTGGTCTTTCAGCTCATCAATGAACTCTTCTATCTCCTCGATATCTGCTTCGAGGTCGGCGATATCGTCGGAGAGCGTGTGTATCTCGTCTTCGTACTCAGCTTCATTTTTTTCGATGTCATCGAGATCTTCCTGGTAATTTTCCCGACTCGTTTTGTTCTGCTTCTGGACGCGACCGGCACCGCGACGTGCCGCTTTCATCCGGTCGATGTACTCGTCGAGTTCGTCTAATCCGAGGAGGCTGTCGATCATCTCAGCACGGTCACCCGCTTCAATGAGACGGTCAATCTCGCCCTGTTTGACGTAAACAGAACTGGAGAAATCGTCTTCGTCCATCCCGAGTAACCCAATCACCTCTGCACGGACATCTTCGATTCCAGTCACGGGGTCCGAGAAAGATTCCGAGTCCAGCGTCGCACTGTTCGGGGTACTCGTCGTGTATAGTTCCCAAGTCACGGTGTACTCTGTCCCGTCAATTTCGAAGACTAACTCTACGGTGCCCTTGTCTTCACCCCGTCGAACCAGGTCATCGAGATTGAAGTCGTTCGTTCCGACGTTCCGGATCTTCGAGAGGAACAATCCGCCGAAAATCCCCATCAAGAGGGATGTTTTCCCGGCACCGTTGTCACCACAAATCAGAATCGTTCCATCGGGGAACACGACGGTCTGATCCTTGTAACTCCGAATATTCTTCAGCCTGAGCGACTTGATCTTCATTCGCCGCTCACCTCTGCTTCCGTGTCATCGAGATCGGATTCGGCATCACGCTCGTTGAAGGCGTTCGCTTGGGCTTCCTTGATGAGTTCTTCCATGGTGTCGTCGATACTTGTCTGGGCGAGGTCGTCGTCTGTGCGAACTCGTTCTTCGACATCGGTGGCGATGTCACTCTGATTCTGATCGGCAAGCTTCTCCTCAATGAGTTTATCAGCACTCTGGATATCTCCTTGCGGCCCGTCCTCCAGATCGAGTTGTCTGCGACCGCGATTGTCATCCACCTTGCAGACTGCCGCACCCTTGTCTATCGCCATATCGTACACATCACTTGACGTAACGGGCGTCCGTTCACCGGTGAGAGTCACGATGGCGACTTTGCTATAGAGCTGGTGCCGATCCAGTTCGTCGCGTGCGTAGCCGTGACTGTCGCCGTCGTCAAAGTCGATCCGGATGGGTTCGAACTCCCGGGTGTCAAGTTCCAGTTCCCGCCGTTCAATATCTCCATCTTCGATTTCGAGGAGGCTGACGGTGCGGGGTTCGATTTCGTCTGTCGCACAGCGCTCGGTTGACCCGGCGTACCACGCTGGGACACCATCGACGATCTTGCTTTCCGTCTTGTGATAGTCACCGAGTGCAAGCGCGTCTATTTCAATATCCACTCGTTCGAGGACTTCGGTCAAGTCGTGGTCTGCGTAGAACTCGGGCACGAGCGGTTCGAAGAGTTGGTGTAGACCCAGCAGTCGGAACGCGTCAG
>LKMJ01000984.1_pt1 | contig 24084 bp, 33 predicted proteins | sample 643391 | NCBI WGS metagenome assembly LKMJ01 (sample SAMN04112250, study PRJNA286221) | soda lake metagenome | biome: soda lake; feature: Kulunda Steppe; material: water; isolation source: sample PL-Br10 brine of Picturesque Lake | place: Russia: Kulunda steppe | collected 2010-07
ATGGGTGCGGTGTTGCTCGATGCCGAGGACTCACCGGCAATCTCGCTGCTTTCAGACGGGAACGTTGCTGCGCTCCTCCCCGGCATCGAGTTCGAGGAGATGCAGGCAGCCCAGGAACAGCCGATGCAGCCGGAACCGTAACGCCGTCGTCCTTTTTTCGCGGTGTGTCACGGGTATTCACTCTGTATGGCCTGGGTGTGTGGCACGTGGTATGCCGAGTACTGCTCGAGGTGGACAGTGACGGAAACGCTCGAGCAGGCTCCTTTTCGAAAAACGAGGGCTTGAGAAATTGACGCTGGCTGGGATGTGAACCACGGTCGGACGGACTGGCTCGCCTTGCTCCCTGCGTGCGGCCTCCTTGATTCAAATCCAGGGCGATTGCTCCGAGCACGGATACTCACACTGCTATGCAGTGCTCGTGGGGTCGTGTTCGGAGAAATGCGCTGGCTGGGATTTGAACCCAGGTTGTGACCATGGCAAGGTCACGTGATACCACTACACTACCAGCGCCCGGTTGCAATTATACGTACACCCCGAGGTATGTATAAGGGTTGCGAATCGGGCCGCCTCCGACACGACGAAGCATACGCCCGCCCACGGTTTCTTCCAATTCCGCTCGAGCCACCATCCACCGCTTCAATTCCAGCCTTGCAGTGGCTGGTCTTTCATCACCCACACTCAATCTCCGACACGAGCAGTGGATGCTATCTTTCGTTTCAAGTGTGTTGACAGCATGTGAGTCCCGCTCGAGTGACTGTGTGTCGGATTACCACGTTTCGAGCCCTGTGAACGCCTCACAGCCGGGAATCCAATCCGGCATCCTTTTACCACCTTGTTGGTAACAAAGCGCTACAGTCTAGTGACGAGGCGCCGAAGTCGCGGTATGACCACAAGCGTACTCGTGCCGTCGTCACTCAGCCGGGAAGCCGAGGACAAACGCGAGGCAACTCGCAAACTCGGGTACATCGCCCGCGCGGCGATGATCTTCCGGGTCGACCGCCTGATCGTCTACCCCGACGGGGAAGGCGAGACCGGTCGATTTGGCGATGGGTTCGTCGAAACCGTACTGCGGTACGCCGCAACGCCACCGTACCTTCGAAAGGAGGCATGGGGCAAACGGAACGAACTGGAGGCCGTGGGCGTCTTACCGCCGCTCCGTGCCCCGTCACAGACCGGCTCCGAATCGGACGGTTCGGGGTCGTCAAGACAAGGAATCGTGACCGAGGTCGGACCTGAAGGGCGCGTCCGGGTCAATTGCGGCTTGCAACACCCAATCGCTCTCAACACACCTCCCGGAATGGAGGTCGCTGAGGGCGAGCGCGTGACCGTCAGGATCTCTTCGCGACGACCGGTCCGGGCGAAACTCGTCGACGAATCCCCACCGGGATTTACCGTCGAGCGGACGGACCTCTCGGCAGCACTCGGCCGTGAGGACGCTGGCGTTCGTATCGCCGCTTCTCGCTACGGTGAGCAACTCACCGTGGAACGGCTCGAGACGCTAGCCGGGGACATCGAACGGGACGGGATGACCGTCGCCTTCGGTGCCCCCGAACGAGGGCTGCCGGAAATCCTCGAGATCGACCGGGAGGCTATCGAGGCCGCCTACGGTGTCGAGGCCGACGCAAACGTCGAACCCAGCGATCTGCGAACGGAAACGGGGTTCGACCTCTGGCTCAATACGGTTCCGCATCAGGGAAGCGACGTCGTGCGAACGGAAGAAGCACTGTTCGCCACGCTCGCTCCCCTCTCACTGAGAGCGTGATAGAATGCCACAACCTAATGCACCACGCAAAGGCTCACTCGGGTTCGGCCCACGGAAACGGGCGACCAGCGAGGTCCCTCGATTCTCCTCGTGGCCGGACGACGACGGACAGCCATCGCTCCAGGGCTTCGCGGGCTATAAAGCCGGCATGACCCACGTGGTAATGGTCGACGATACCGCAAATTCGCCGACCGAGGGAATGGAACAGACCGTTCCCGTTACCATCGTGGAGACGCCGCCAATGCGCGCCGTCGCCCTGCGTGCGTACGAACACACACCGTATGGACAGCAACCGATCACCGAGGTCTGGACCACCGAGTTCGTCGACGAACTCGACCGTGTCCTCGACGTCCCCGGCGACGAGTACGACGCTGACGCCGCCGAGGAGGAGCTTCATGCCCTCCTCGAGGACGGCCGCGTCGACGACGTGCGGGTCATTACCCACACCGTTCCCGGCAGCGTCCCCTCGGTCCCCAAAAAGAAACCCGACGTGATGGAAACGCGTGTCGGCGGCGGCTCCGTCGCCGAACGCGTCGAGTTTGCACTCGAGTTACTCGAGGACGGCGGCGAGCACGTCATGAACGACGTGTTCCGTGCCGGCGAGTACGTCGACGCAAGCGGCGTCACGAAAGGGAAAGGAACCCAGGGTCCCGTCAAACGATGGGGCGTCCAGAAGCGCAAGGGCAAACACGCCCGGCAGGGATGGCGCCGCCGTATCGGGAACCTCGGTCCGTGGAACCCCTCGCGGGTTCGGTCGACGGTCCCACAACAGGGCCAGACCGGCTACCACCAGCGGACGGAACTGAACAAGCGCCTCGTCGATATCGGCGACGGCGACGACGCGTCGGTCGACGGCGGCTTCGTCAACTACGGCGAAGTCGACGGCCCGCACGCGTTGATCAAAGGCTCGTTGCCCGGGCCGAACAAACGCCTCGTGCGTTTCCGCCCGGCGATCCGACCCGGAGACCAGCCGCGTCTCGATCCCGAGGTGCGCTACGTCTCCACCGCATCCAACCAGGGCTGATACAGTATGCACGCAACAGTACGAAACCTGGACGGCGACGACGCGGGCGAGGTCGAGCTCCCGGCGGTCTTCGAGACCAGCTACCGCCCGGATCTCATCGCTCGAGCCGTACGCGCGTCCCAGGCAAACCGGAAACAGGCCTACGGCGCCGACGAATTCGCCGGGATGCGAACGCCCGCCGAATCGTTCGGGAGCGGTCGCGGGATGGCACACGTCCCCCGTCAGAACGGACGCGGCCGACGCGTTCCACAGACGGTCAAAGGGCGCAAGGCCCACCCGCCAAAGGCCGAGAAAGAACAGGGCGAATCGATCAACAAGAAAGAGCGTAAACTGGCCACGCGAAGTGCGATCGCCGCGACGACGGACGCAGAACTCGTCGCCGAACGCGGTCACGCCTTCGACGAGGACACCGAACTCCCACTGGTCGTCAGTGACGAGTTCGAAGACCTCGTGAAGACGAAGGAGGTCGTCTCCTTCCTCGAGGCCGTCGGTGTCGACGCCGATATCGAACGTGCCGACGAGGGTCGAAGCATCCGCGCCGGGCAGGGCAAACTGCGCGGCCGAAAACGCAAGACGCCCAAATCGATCCTCTTCGTGACCTCGAGCGAGAGCGGCCCATCGCGTGCCGCCCGCAACCTCGCTGGTGCCGACGTGGCAACTGCGAGCGACGTCAACGCCGAGGACCTCGCGCCGGGCACCCAGCCCGGCCGACTGACGATCTGGACTGAGAGCGCCCTCGAGGAGGTGGCCGACCGATGAGTTCCATCATCGAGCACCCACTCGTGACCGAGAAAGCCATGAACGACATGGACTTCGAAAACAAGCTCCAGTTCCTCGTGAACGTCGACGCCAGTAAACCGGAGATTCGCGACGAAGTCGAAGACCGCTTCGACGTCGAGGTCGCGAGCGTCAACACACAGATCACGATGACGGGCAAAAAGAAAGCAACGGTGACCCTGGGCGAGGACGACGATGCCCAGGAAGTCGCCTCGAGAATCGGGGTGTTCTAAATGGGACGCCGAATCTTTGGACAGCGACGTGGTCGCGGTTCCCCGACGTTCCGTGCCCCATCGCACCGATACAAGGCAAAGCTCGACCACCGCAAAGCCGAAGACAGCGACGTCATCTCGGGTGAAGTGGTCAGCATCGAACACGACCCGGCTCGCTCGGCACCCATTGCGGCTGTCGAGTTCGAAGACGGCGACCAGCGACTGATCCTCGTTCCCGAGGGCGTCGCTGTCGGCGAGGAGATCCAGGTCGGTGTCAGTGCCGAAATCAAAGCCGGGAACACCCTCCCACTCGCGGAGATTCCCGAAGGGATCCCCGTCTGTAACGTCGAGGCAAAGCCAGGCGACGGCGGCAAGTTCGCCCGTGCCTCGGGTGTCAACGCAGACCTGATCACCCACGACCGCAACGCCGCGGTCGTCCAGTTGCCAAGTGGCGAAGTCAAACGGCTCGACCCACAGTGTCGTGCTACCATCGGCGTCGTCGCCGGTGGCGGCCGCACGGAGAAGCCGTTCGTCAAGGCAGGAAAGAAATACCACAAGATGCGCGCCCGCGGGATCAAGTGGCCGCGCGTTCGTGGGGTCGCGATGAACGCCGTCGACCACCCGTTCGGTGGCGGTGGCCGTCAACACCCCGGTCGCCCAAAATCCGTCTCCAAGGACGCCCCGCCGGGACGGAAAGTCGGTGACATCGCCTCTCGACGCACCGGTCGAGGTGGAAATAAATGAGTTCGGAATACCGCACCGGCCGCGAGGGTGAGGAGTTCACCTACCGCGGTCACACGCTCGAGGAGCTTCAGGATCTGGAGCTCGAGGAGGTTGCTGACTTGCTGCCGGCACGTCAGCGCCGAAGTATCGTACGCGGGCTGTCTGTCGAGCAGGAGAAACTGCTCGAGAAAGCCCGTGAGAAAGACGAACAGGAGACGGCTAACTCGCCGATCCGGACGCACCTCCGGAACATGCCGATCATCCCAGAGTTCGTTGGCCTGACGTTCGCCGTCTACAACGGACAGGAGTTCGAGCGCGTACGCGTCGAACCCGAAATGATCGGTCATTACCTCGGTGAGTTCCAGCTCACCCGGAACTCCGTGACCCACGGACAGGCCGGTATCGGGGCGACCCGTTCGTCGAAATTCGTCCCACTCAAGTGATCATCGCATGGGAATCAACTACTCAGTCGACGCCGACCCCGAAACGACCGCGAAAGCGATGCTTCGGGAGCGTCACATGAGCCACAAGCACAGCAAAGAGATCGCCCGCGAGATCAAGGGTCGAACCGTCGACGATGCCGTCGAGTACCTCGAGGCAGTCATCGACGGCGAGCGCTCGGTCCCGTTCCGCTCGCACAACTCCGGTGTTGGCCACCGTTCCGATATCGACGGCTGGGACGCCGGTCGCTACCCAGAGAAGGCGAGCAAGGCGTTCCTCGAGTTGCTCGAGAACGTTGCGGCGAACGCCGAGCACCAGGGATTCGACGGCGGATCGATGGAGATCGCCCATTGTGCCGCGCACAAAGTTGGCGAGGCAATCGGCCGCAAGCCCCGAGCGATGGGCCGTGCGTCCGCGTGGAATACCCCACAGGTCGACGTCGAAATCGTGGTCGCACAGACCGAAGACGGCGCCGACGAGGAGGGTGACAACTAATGGCAGACGAACACGAATTCATCAGAAACGGCCTGCAGCGGTCACAGATTGACGAGTTCTTCGCGGAAGAACTCGGTCGCGCAGGCTACGGTGGTATGGACGTCGCCAAGACGCCGATGGGCACCCAGATCGTTCTCAAGGCCGAAAAGCCAGGGATGGTCATCGGCAAAGGCGGTGAGAACATTCGGAAGGTCACGACGGCACTCGAGGAGAAGTTCAACCTCGATGATCCACAGATCGACGTCCAAGAGGTCGACGAACCCGACCTGAACGCACGGATCGTCGCGGACCGACTGGCCAACGCGCTCGAGCGTGGCTGGTACTTCCGGAAAGCGGGTCACACGACCATCGATCGGATCATGGACGCCGGCGCCCTCGGTGCCGAGATCGTCCTCGCCGGGAAGGTCACCGGTGCCCGGTCGCGTGTCGAGAAGTTCAACCGTGGCTACATCAAGCACAACGGAGAACCCGCAGAGGAAATCGTCGACACCGGACAGGGCGTTGCCGTGATGAAACTCGGCACCATCGGTGTGACGGTCAAGATCATCCCACCGGGAGCGGAACTCCCCGACGACTTCCGTATCCACGAGGACATGGATCCCGCAGAGGTCGTCCCGGATGCCGTCGAGGCAAACGAGGCCGCTGGCGTCGAGGAACTGCTCGAGGGTGAACCCGAGGAGGATCTCGAGGCCGAAGCCGAAGCGGATGTAGACGAAGCGGGCGAGGAACCGGCGTCTGTCACTGACGACGCCGAGCCCGAAATCGACGAAGAGGTCGTCGAAGAAGTCATCGAAGCGGAAGTCCCTGACGAGGAGGCAACCGATGCTGGTCCGTCCGAGGCAGCTGTCGATGACGATGATGAAGACGAGGAAGACCTCGACGAACTCGACGAGGAGATCGAAGCCGAAGCCGAAGACCTCGTCGCAGAGATGGAAGCCGAGGACGACTCCGAGGGAGGTGAGGACTGATGGCGATTTTGCACGTCGAAGAGATCCGTGACATGACGCCAGCAGAACGACAGGCCGAACTCGAGGACCTCGAGACGGAGTTGCTCAACAACAACGCCGTCCTGGCCGCCGGTGGTGCCCCGGAGAACCCGGGCGAAATCGGCGAGCTCAAGCGGACGATTGCACGAGTGAAAACCGTGCAGCGTGAGGAAGGCGATCTCGACGAACAAGACGAATAAGGAACCAATGGCACTGACACCCGAAACACTCCCACGACACGAACTCAATGGCCTCCCCGTCAGGGTCGTCGACAGCGACGACTCAGGACGGGTTGGAATCGAGGGCCGCGTCGTCCTCGAGACAGCCAAGACGCTGTCGATAGCCGTTCGTGGTGATGGTCGGGTGAAGACGGTGCCAAAATCGGGCTCGGTATTCGAATTCGCGATCACAGATGACGCCGCCGGCGACGAGAAGTCGCTGGGGACTACATCCAAACTGGCCAACACCCAACCCGGCGCCTCGAGTGAGGCGTCGGACCGAACCGGCGACACCGCCGGTTGCCGTGTCTCCACACACGCCGCTGGCGAGGATGTAGCCTACGTTACGGTCGATGGCTCGCGATTGCTCTCACGACCCGCCCGACGCACCGAAACGAAAGGTGACTCACCATGGCAATAGGACTAGATGTAGACACCCCTCCGGAACCAGAAAACCCGGAGGAATACGACTACGAGAAGTGTCCGTTCTACGGCGAGCTTCCGGTACGAGGACAGATCCTCGTCGGAACCGTCGTCTCGACGGACATGGACAAGACCGTAGTCGTCGAGCGAGAGTACGACGTGACGGTCCCCAAGTACGACCGTCAAATGAAACGTCGCTCGCGCATTCCGGCACACGTGCCGGGCGTGCTCGAGCCGCTCTCGGTTGGCGATACGGTCAAAATCGCAGAGACCCGGCCACTGTCGAAGACGAAATCGCACGTGGTCGTCGAAGTAACCCAGGAAGCAACTGACGTCGATGTCGCCGAGCTGACGCTCGAGGACGAACACGACCCACAGTTGTCGACCGAAGACATCGTCGGTGACACGGAGGGTGATGCCTGATGGAGGCGATGAAAGCCGACGTCACGCAGGGCCTCCTCAAGGGCTCGCTCGTCACGTGTGCGGACAACACGGGCGCACGAGAACTCAAAGTCATCAGCGTTGCCGGCTACCACGGCACCAAGAACCGCCAGCCAAAGGCGGGTCTCGGTGACAAAGTCACGGTTTCCGTGACGAAGGGGACGCCGGAGATGCGCCGACAGGTCCTCGAGGCCGTCATCGTTCGCCAGCGACAGTCGATTCGTCGCCCGGACGGGACGCGCCTCAAATTCGAGGACAATGCGGCCGTCATCATCGACGAGAACGAAGAGCCACGAGGCACTGAGATCAAGGGCCCAATCGCCCGCGAGGTCGCAGAACGCTTTGGGGCAATCGCCAGCACGGCGACGATGATCGTATAATATGAGTAAGCAACCACGCAAACAGCGAACCCAGACCGAACGTGCACCGCTTCACCAGCGGCACAAGCAGGTTCGAGCGACGCTGTCCGAAGACCTCCGTGAGGAGTACGGTGTTCGACGCACGCGCGTCAACACCGGCGACCGTGTCGAGGTCATGCGCGGAGACTTTGCCGGCGAAGAAGGCGAAGTCCTCCGTGTGCGCCTCGACGAGGCCGTGATTCACGTCGAAGACGTGACGGTCGAAACCGCAGATGGCGAAGAAGTCGCTCGGCCGCTCGACACCTCGAACGTCCGGATTATCGACCTCGACCTCTCGGACGACCGACGGCAGGCACGTCTCGAAGGGGACGACGAAGGTGATAGCGAATGAGCAACCATCAGAAACGACTCTCGGTACCGAAATCGTGGCCGATCGAGCGCAAAACTGACGTCTTTACCGTCAAAGCGCGCGCCGGCCCACACGGCGAAGACGGGGTCCCGCTCGTCATCATCCTGCGGGACGTGCTCGGCTACGTCGACTCGAAGAAAGAAGCCCGGTACGCGCTCTCCCAGGACGCAATCTTGGTGAACGGCGATCCGATCAACGACGAGAAACGTCCGATCGGTATCTTCGACATCGTCGCGTTCCCCGGGCGGGATGAGTACTACCGTGTCTTCCCCGACGAGGGTGGACGCCTGTCGCTGACCGAAATCGACGCCGATGCCGCAGACAGCCGTCTCGGCCGCGTCGTCGGCAAGCAACAGGTCGCCGGCGGCGAGACGCAGTTGACACTGCACGACGGGACGAACGTCACCGTTGACGGCGACGAGTACAGCACCAAAGACTCGATCGTCGTCGACAACGAGGACAAGTCCATCGTCGCCCACTTCCCGTACGAAGAGGGCGCACTCGTGACCGCCGTCAGCGGGAACCACGGTGGGAAAATCGGTGAGCTTACCGCCATCGACGTGACCTTCGGGAGTGGCTCGAACATCGTCACGATCGAAACGGACGACGGAACCTTCGAAACCGTCGAAGAGTACGTCGTCGTCATCGACGAGAACTTCGTCGACGAGGACGGTGATGACGAATGAGCGAAGCAAGCGACACCGAGTTCCACGAAATGCGTGAGCCCCGCGTCGAAAAAGTCGTCGTCCACATGGGCGTCGGCCGCGGTGGCCGTGACCTCGGCCGTGCCGAGGACATCATCGAGGAGATTACCGGGCAACAGAGCGTCCGGACCCTCGCCAAGGCGACCGAACCCGAGTTCGGTATCCGGCAGGGCGACCCGATCGGCACCAAAGTCACCCTCCGTAGTGACCAGGCCGAGTCGTTCCTCGAGACCGCACTGCCGCTCGCAGACCTCAGCGCGTCACAGTTCGACCAGACCGGGAACTTCAGTTTCGGCGTCGCCGAACACACCGAGTTCCCAAGCCAGGAGTACGACCCCACGATCGGGATCTATGGACTCGACGTCACCGTCAACCTGGTCCGACCTGGCTACCGCGTCACGAAACGAGCCAAAGCAACCCAGACGATTCCGTCGAATCACCGACTCACACCCGAGGACGCTATCGCGTACCTCGAATCGGCCTACGACGTGAGCGTCGAGGAGGCAGACGATGAGTGAAAGCCAACGCGATAACGAACAGACGGGCGAGCACGCCGCCAAGCGAACGGGCCAGGAAGTGGCCTGCCAGCGCTGTGGCCGCAAGCAGGGTCTCGTCGGGAAGTACGACATCAACCTCTGTCGACAGTGCTTCCGCGAGATCGCCCGCGACATGGGATTCAAGAAGTACAAATGACCGGAAACGATCCACTCAGCAACGCACTCTCGGGCATCGACAATGCCGAGAGTGTCGGCCATCTGAGCCACGAGGTAGCGCCCGCCTCGAACGTCATCGGAAGCGTACTCGAGGTCTTTTACGACCGCGGGTACATCGCTGGCTTCGAATTCGTCGAAGACGGCAAAGCCGGGACGTTCGATGTCGAATTGAAAGGAGCGATCAACAAGTGCGGCCCCGTCAAGCCACGCTATTCCGTCGGCGCCGACGAGTTCGAGAAATGGGAGAAACGATTCCTCCCGGCTCGAGACTTCGGCGCACTCGTCGTGACGACGAGTGAGGGAATCATGAGCCACTACGAGGCTCGAGAGCGAGGGATTGGGGGCCAGGTGATCGCATACGTCTACTAATCATGCGAATTGAACTGGACATCCCCGACGAAATAACGGTCGAGGTCGATCATCTCGACGTGACGGTCGAGGGCCCAGACGGCAGCGTTACCCGCCGCCTCTGGTACCCGGACGTCTCCGTCGACGTTGACGGCGATCAGGTGGTCATCGAAAGCGATACCGAGAACGCGAAAACGAACGCGACGATCGGGACCTTCGAGAGCCACATCACCAACGCGTTCCACGGCGTGACCGAGGGCTGGGAGTACGAGATGGAAGTCTTCTACTCTCACTTCCCGATGCAGGTCCGTGTGGACGGCGATGAGGTCGTCATCGAGAACTTCCTCGGCGAGAAAGCACCGCGACGAACGACTATCCACGGTGACACGCAGGTGTCCGTCGACGGCGAGTCGCTGACGCTCTCCGGCCCGAACAAAGAGCACGTCGGCCAGACCGCCGCGGACATCGAACAGCTCACCAAGGTGAAAGGTAAGGACACGCGTGTCTTCCAGGACGGTGTCTACATCACCCAGAAGCCACAGAAAGGAGGTGCCTGATCGATGGCTGACGAGGAACACGAGACCGACGGAGACGCACGCGAAGACGAAGAGACGGAACTCGAGGCCGAGGAAGAACTCGAGGAAGAATCCGAAGCTGAAGACGAAGCTGAGGCGGAGGAAGAAGCCGAAGACGACGGCCCACAGGACCTCGAGGACATCAGTGGTGTCGGTGCCAGCAAGGCGGACGCACTCCGTGAGGCTGGCTTCGAAACCATCGATGACGTCAAAGAGGCCAGCCAGGACGACCTGGCCGAGGCCGACGGAATCGGGAACGCACTCGCGGCCCGTATCAAAGCCGACGTCGGCGACCTCGAAGTCTCCGAAGAGACTGACGCCGAAATCGAGGACGAGGACGTCGAGCCAGAACCCGAAGATGAAGACGTCGAAACGGAACTGCAACCCCGCGGCCTGACCGAGAAGACGCCGGACCTCAGCGACGAGGAAGCACGGTTGCTCGGTCGGCGAAGCGCCGAGGGCAAACCGCAGTTCAACCGACAGGACTACCACAAGAAAAAGCGGACGCCGGAATCCTGGCGACGCCCACGTGGTGGCCTCTCCAAACAGCGGATCGGTATCAAAGGCAAGGGCCCGAAGGTCCAGGCTGGCTACCGAACCCCCGAAGCCATCCGTGGCAAACACCCGAGTGGCTTCGACGAAGTGTACGTCGAGAACCCAGGTGACCTCGAGGGTGTCGACGGCGACACCCAGGCTGTCCGCATCGCGAGCTCCGTCGGTGCCCGCAAACGCGAGCGCATCGAGGAACTGGCTGAGGACGCCGAGATTCGCGTACTCAACCCCACCTACGTCGAAGTCGAGGTGGACGACCAATGACTGATCTGAGCGCACAGAAACGACTCGCAGCCGACATCCTCGACGTCGGTGAGAACCGTATCTGGCTCGACCCCGAAGCACAGGGTGACATCGCCTCGGCGATCACGCGCGAAGAGATTCGTGAACTCGTCGACGATGGCACGATTCGTGCCAAAAACGCCCGCGGCAACTCCCGCGGTCGTGCCCGCGAACGGAACAAAAAGCGTGCCTACGGCCACAAGAAGGGGCCAGGGAAACGCAAGGGCAAGAAGGGCGCCCGCCAGAACGAGAAAGCACAGTGGACCAAACAGATTCGCGCACAGCGCCGGACGCTCCGGGAACTCCGCGACAAAGGCGAGCTGACGCCGGCTCAATATCGTGAGCTCTACCGCAAAGCGGGCGGTGGCGAGTTCCGCAGCGTGCGGTATCTGTTGAACTACATTGACGACAACTACGGTGACCAATAATGGCGACAGGACCACGATACAAAGTGCCGATGCGGCGTCGCCGTGAGGTCCGGACGGATTACCATCAGAGGTTGCGCCTGCTGAAATCGGGGAAACCCCGCCTCGTTGCTCGCCTGAGCAACAAACACGCCACGGCGCAGCTGATTACGCCCGGCCCTCAGGGTGATGAAACCCTCGCAAGTGCCCACTCGAGCGATCTCGAGGAGTACGGATGGGACGCCCCGACGAGTAACCTCTCGGCGGCGTACCTGACCGGCCTGCTGGCCGGACAGCGAGCGATCGACGCCGGCGTCGACGAGGCCGTTCTCGATATCGGCCTCAACAAGGCGACGCCCGGAAGCAAAGTGTTCGCGATTCAAGAGGGCGCGATCGACGCGGGCCTCGAGATTCCACACAACGACAGCGTCCTCGCAGACTGGTCGCGCACGCGCGGCGAGCACATCGCCGAGTATGCTGAACAGCTCGATGAGCCGCTGTACAGCGGCGACTTCGACGCGACCGACCTGCCAGAACACTTCGACGAAACACGAGAGGCGATCCTCAAATGAGCGCAAACGACTACGACGACGGGTGGCAACCCGTCACCCGACTCGGGAAGCTCGTCCAGGAGGGCGAAATCGATACGATGGAGGACGCTCTCAACTCCGGGCTCCCACTGAAGGAACCGGAAATCGTCGATCAGCTCCTCCCCGGACTGGACGACGAAGTACTCGACATCAACATGGTCCAGCGGATGACCGACTCCGGCCGCCGGGTGAAGTTCCGGTGTGTCTGTGCGGTCGGCAACCGCGACGGCTTCGTCGGCTACGCCGAAGGCCGTGAAGACCAGGTAGGTGCCGCGATCCAGAAGGCGATCGGTATCGCCAAACTGAACCTGATCCAGGTCCCCCGTGGCTCTGGGTCGTGGGAGGATCGTTCGGACCGACCCCACTCATTGACCCGACAGACGACCGGCAAAGCCGGCTCCGTCGAGGTCACGCTGATCCCGGCACCCGAAGGGCTCGGACTGGCCGCGAGCGACACCGTTCGTGCCGTCCTCGAGCTCGCCGGTATCGAGAACGCCTGGACGAAGAGCCACGGCAACACTCGAACGACAGTCAACCTGGCGAAAGCGACCTACAACGCACTGGAGAACGCCTCGCAGTCGCGGATCCCTCGGGAGGTGGCTGAACGATGACGGCCAACGCTATCGTCCAACTCCGTGGTGAGGTCAACCGCCACACGAGTGTCGACGACACGCTGTCGATGCTCAACCTTCACTCGACGAACCACCTCACGATCGTCCCCGACACCGACGCCTACCGCGGGATGATCACCAAGGTCAACGATTTCGTTGCCTGGGGTGAACCCGACGCCGACGTCCTTGAAGGCGTGCTCGCCAAACGGGCAGAGCCACTCGAGGGCCGCCAGTCAGACGTCGACGAGGACTGGATCGCCGAACACACCGAGTACGATGACTTCGCCGCGCTTGCAGACGCACTCCTCGCTGAGGAGACGACGCTTCGCGAGCAGGGGCTGTCACCAACGCTCCGTCTGCACCCACCACGCGGTGGCCACAAGGGGATCAAACACCCCGCGACGGATGGCGGCCAACTCGGAAAACATACAACGGAGGAAATCAACGACCTCCTAACGTCAATGCGATAACTATGACGAGTAAGAAACGACGTCAGCGCGGCTCGCGGACGCACGGCGGCGGTACGCACAAGAACCGCCGTGGTGCGGGCCACCGAGGTGGCCGTGGGAAAGCCGGGCGCGACAAACACGAGTTCCACAACTACGAACAGCGAAAGAAACACGGCTTCAAACGACCCCAGGGCGCTCGTCCGACGGTTGCCGAAATCGACGTCAAGACCCTCGACGAGGACGCGATCCTCTACGCAGCCGAGGGCGACGCCGAAGAAACCGACGATGGCTACGCGATCGACGCACGCGATGTCGTCGACGACGGCCACGAGGTCGATGTCGTCAAGGTCCTCGGCACCGGTCAGGTCCGCAACACCCTCGAGGTGACGGCTGACGCCTTCAGCGAGACGGCAACAGCGAAGCTCGAGGCTGCCGGCGGGGAAGCAATCGTCTCCGAGCGCGGACAGGCTGAGGAGACGACGGAAGCCGACGACGCCGAAACAGACACTGAGAACTAACCATGGGATGGAAGGAAACCGCCGAACCGGTTTTGACGCGGATGCCCACCGTCCGTCGCCCGGAGGGGCACGTCCCCTTCAAGCAGAAGCTGGGCTGGACGGCCGGTATCCTCGTGTTGTATTTCTTCCTGACGAATATCACCATTCTGGGGATCGCCCCGGAGGGTGGTGAGGACTTATTCGGCCAGTTCCGGACGATCCTGGCCGGTGAGCACGGCTCGCTCTTACAGGTCGGGATTGGGCCCATCGTCACCGCCAGCATTGTCTTACAGCTGCTCGGTGGGGCGAACCTGCTCGGCCTCGATACGAACGATCCGCGTGACCAGGTCCTCTACCAGGGCCTCCAGAAGCTGTTGGTCATCATCATGACCGCGCTGACGGCCGCCCCAATGGTGTTCGCAGGCGGTTTCCTTCCAGCAGCGCCAGCCCTCGAGCTTGGCGGATTCATGCTTCAGGGAACCCAGATTGAGCTCCTCATGTTCTTCCAGATCTTCGTCGGCGGCGTCCTCATCCTCTATATGGACGAGGTCGTCAGCAAATGGGGGGTCGGCAGCGGTGTCGGCCTGTTCATTATCGCCGGCGTGAGCCAGATGCTGGTCGGTGGATTCCTGTCGCTGAGCGACGAAGGGTTCTTCTACAGCTGGTATCAGATCATCGTCGGTGACGTTGGGCCATCCGGATCCTGGCTCAGCCGCGAGGGTCTCGACACCCTCTTCATCGCTGACGGTGGGGGCCAACTCCTTGGGCTCATCACCACGTTGCTCATCTTCGGGATCGTCGTCTACGCGGAGTCCGTCCGCGTCGAGATTCCGCTGAGCCACGCTCGAGTGAAAGGTGCTCGAGGACGGTTCCCGGTCAAGCTCATCTACGCGAGCGTCCTGCCCATGATTCTCGTTCGTGCCGTGCAGGCGAACATCCAGTTCATGGGACAGATCCTGAACAGCCAGTGGCCGGATATGCCGACATGGCTTGGAGACTACGCGGGTGGTGAACCCGTTGGCGGGTTCTTCTACTACACCGCTCCGATCTACTCTCCGGCGGACTGGATGTGGTGGACCGGGGAGGTCGCCGGGAATCCGGAAGTATGGCAGATCATGGCCCGTATCTCCGTGGACCTGACGTTCATGGTGATCGGCGGGGCGATCTTCGCCATCTTCTGGGTCGAAACCACCAACATGGGCCCAGAGGCCACGGCCCGACAGATCCAGAACTCCGGGATGCAGATTCCTGGCTTCCGACAGAACGCCGGTGTCGTCGAGAAGGTCATGGAACGATACATCCCGCAGGTGACGGTCATCGGTGGGGCGCTCGTCGGCCTGCTCGCGGTGTGGGCAAACATGCTCGGTACCATCGGTAACGTCGACGGGACGGGCCTGCTGCTCGCGGTCTCGATTACGTACAAACTGTACGAAGAGATCGCCGAGGAGCAGCTGATGGAAATGCATCCGATGATGCGCCAGATGTTCGGCAGAGAATAACGATTCTCGCCACTTCTTTCGGATCTATCGTCGCCTCGAGCCATCGCCCCGATGAAATGCCGGGGAGCCGAGAGTGGCAGAATCAGTCGCATGCGAACGCCACACACGCCGTCTCGGATCCAACACCTTTGTATCGGAGTATTCCGGAGGGAGATACATGACAGAGAACGTCGTCGTGCTCGGTTCCGGCTATGCCGGGGCTGGGGCGATCAAGTCGTTGCAATCGTCCCTCGACAATCGGATACGTCTCACCTGGATTTCTGACGTCGATTATCATCTCGTTTTGCACGAATCACACCGGGTTATCCGCGATCCAGCGGTTCGAACCGATATCACGATACCTGTCTCCGATATCACTGCTCCGTCGACGGAATTTATTCAGGATTCGGTGACCGCCATCGACACTGAATCGCAGGTCGTGAGTCTCGAGGACGGCGACGATATCGACTACGATTACGTGTTAGTGGCACTCGGGAGCGACACCGCGTACTACGGGATCCCGGGTCTCGCCGAGCACTCATTGACACTCAAAAGCCTGGATGACGCCCTGGAGATTCACGAGCAGGTGGCAGCGGCAAGTAAGGAGGCAACGCGTGGTGACCCTGCCCAGGTCGTCATCGGTGGGGCGGGCTTGTCGGGTATCCAGACCGCGGGTGAAATCGCCGAATACCGCGATGCCCATCGCGCCCCAATCGAGATCCATCTGGTCGAAGCACTCGACGAAATCTTCCCGGGGAACGATCCCGAAATCCAGCAGGCGCTCCGATCACTGCTCGAGAAGGCCGGCGTTCGAATTCATACCGACGATCCGATTACGGAGGCCCAGGCCGACGTGATCCACTTCGATGAGGGCGAGCCACTCGAGTACGACGTCTTCGTGTGGACTGGCGGCATCACTGGACGGGATGCACTCGATGGGGCGGCACTCGAGAATCAACACAACCGTGTCACGACCGAGGCGAACTTCCAAACGACGGACGAGCGGGTGTTCGCCATCGGGGACTCTGCGATCATCGATCAAGGTGAGCAGCCAGCTCCACCGACGGCCCAGGCAGCCTGGCAGGCGGCTGAAGTAATCGGCGAAAATATCGCTCGAGCGATCGATAACCGGCCACTCAAGACCTGGGAATACGACGACAAAGGGACGGTGGTTTCCGTCGGCGACAAAGCCGTTGCTCACGACGTCAAGATGCTGCCAGTGAATACGTTCGGTGGTATCCCGGCGAAGAACTTGAAGAAGATCATTGCCGCACGGTGGATCGCGACGTTGACGTCCTGGAACCGGGCTCGAAAGGCGTGGTCTGTGCTCTAAGAGTCGGTCCTCGGGTATTCCCTCGTGAGTTATTCGACATTCGCTGTGGTGGATGCTGGTCACCTCGAGACGCTGGTGGCCCTGCTGGCAAGTGGTGAACACATCAGTTATCAGGTGCTGACATCGGTCTCTGATCTCGCGATAGCACTGCTCACGGATGTAGAGGGGTGGGTCCGGACGACACTCGAGCGTGCAGGTGGCCCGCTTCAGTACTTCCTGATCTTTCTGTTCGCGGCTATCCCGTGGTTTGAAATCCTGCTGGTGATTCCAATCGGGATTGCCCTGGGTCTCAATCCCCTTCTTGTCGGCGTCTTCGCATTCGTCGGCAACGCACTGCCGATTTATGGCATCGTCATCGGCTACGAACGGCTCTCTGCGTGGCTCGAGGCTCGTCGAGGAAGCGATTCGTCGGGGTCGAAAAAACGCGCGGTGGCCGTCTGGAATCGGTATGGGCTGCCGGGGCTGGCCTTGTGCTCTCCCATCGTCACTGGGGTGCACCTCGCGGCGCTCATCGCGCTCGGGCTGGGTGCTCGAGGGCGGGATACACTGGTCTGGATGACGGTCGCTATCGGCCTGTGGACGGTCGTTATCGTCGTGCTTTCGGTCATTGGCCTCGAAGCACTCGGATTCGGTACTTAGCGACTAGGTTTGCACATTTTGCTGGTCACCCGTTTCGGGCGTTGCCAACACCAGAGGGAGTCGTCCTGAGGAGGCCCACAGCACACCTCCGGAAAAGGATGTCGACCGGGTAGCGCTGGGTATGCCGCCGACTCGTGGAGAGGCGGGATAACTCTATGGACTGTACGGACAGACCGCATTCCATTCGGCACAGCGGTGAAGAACACTGACTGCCCCTGCCGTGCCCTTTAGGAGCCTCGAGTCCGTACTCGTCCTGTGCAACAGTCGCCGATCGTACTGCTCATGGCCGCGTCGTTCGCCGGGATGACAGCACTCCTTGCGATCACCGCCATTGTCATCGGGTCGCCGGTTGCCTTCCTCGTTGCGCTCCCACTCGGTGTGACGGCGTATTTTATGTATTATCACGGCAGTGGCAAGCTCCTCGAGCGAATGTATCAGCGGCGGCTGCGGACCCAACAGCGTCGTCAGCGACAGCGAGGGAGACAGACCGGTGGGTTCGGTGCGGGACCACGCTCGCGTGGGCGTGCTCGAACGCGACACGAGCGGGACGCTCGCTACGGTCAGTACGGCTGGGAGGGAACGACTCGTGGCGATCCTCGAGATCGGGCCCCCTCGACCTCGAGCGGCCCATCGATGCGCGAGGCTCGATCAGTACTCGGTGTTGACGCTGCGGCGGATCAGGACTCGATCAAGCAGGCATATCGCGAACGGGTGAAAGAAACACACCCCGACCGCGGCGGTGACGAGACCGAGTTCAAGCGGATTACGGCCGCCTACGACGTGTTGCGTGAGTAATCGCTCACGTCTCGAGCACGTTCTTATGTCATGTGTTGACACGAGACGAGAAGGCTTTTATTACGTGCCTCGCTACGGGCGCGTATGAGCCGTGACCGGGCCGTTCTCGAGCAGGCCCTGGAACGTGGCGAACAGGACGGCGGCAACGTCGAGTTCAAAGAACGACTCCTCGAGTCGGTCCACCTCGAGGGCGGTCGTCGTGAGAGTTTGGCCGCCCAATTGCGCCATCGGGTGTTATCTGGCGATGGAGAAGCGACGTACGTGATCGGGGTGACTGACGATGGTGGGCTCGCTGGTATCGACGCCAACACGTTCTCTGAATCGATGGACGTCCTCTCGCTACTCGCCGAGGAGGCGGAGTGTCACATTGCGGACGTCGAAACGTGGGGGGTACGCGGCGGACTGGTCGGCGTCGCGATGATCCAGGAAGGAGCAGTGCTCGAGACGGACGATCAACACGTCGTTATCGGGACAGCGGGTCACGTCGATCACGGGAAAAGCACGCTCGTTGGGTCGTTAGTAACGGGCCGCCCGGACGACGGGGATGGTGCCACACGGGCGTTCCTCGACGTCCAGCCCCACGAGGTCGAACGTGGGTTGTCTGCTGACCTTTCGTATGCAGTCTACGGGTTCGACGACGACGGCCCAGTCCACGTCCGCAACCCAAACCGCAAGCAGGATCGGGCCGCCGTCGTCGAGGAGGCTGATCGGCTGGTGTCGTTCGTCGACACCGTCGGACACGAGCCGTGGCTTCGGACAACGATTCGTGGCCTCGTTGGGCAGAAACTCGACTACGGTCTGTTGACCATCGCCGCCGACGACGGCCCGACACGGACCACACGTGAGCATTTGGGTGTGTTACTCGCAACCGAACTCCCGACGATCGTCGCCATCACGAAAACGGATCTGGTCGACGACGACCGAATCGAATCACTCGTCCTGGAGGTCGAACGTCTGTTACGGGAGGTGGGTAAATCCCCACTGCGGGTGAGCCGTCACGGCGTCGACGCTGCAATCGACGAGATTGGGGAGACTGTCGTCCCGATCGTCGAGACGAGTGCGATCACGATGGATGGACTCGACGTCCTCGATGAGTTGTTCGACCGATTACCGAAGACCTCGAGCGACGAGGGAGCGTTCCGGATGTACGTCGACCGAAGCTATTCCGTCACGGGTGTGGGTGCAGTTGCCTCGGGCACCGTCATGCGCGGCGAAGTCGAAGCCGGAGACAGCTTGTTATTGGGGCCGATGCCCGACGGACAGTTCAGGGAGGTCGAGGTTCGTTCGATCGAGATGCACTACCACCGCGTCGATCGGGCGAGCGCCGGGCGTATCGTCGGTGTCGCGCTCAAGGGCGTCAAAGAAGCCGAAATCGAGCGCGGCATGGTCCTCCTGCCGGTCGATGCAGAACCAGTGCCGGTCCGGTCGTTCGAAGCCGAGGTCATGGTGCTCAATCATCCGACCCGGATCGGAGACGGCTACGAACCGGTTGTCCACCTCGAGACGATCGGCGAGGCGGCGTCGTTCTCGCCCGAAAACGGTCGCCTGTTGCCCGGAGACCGGGGGAAGACCCGGGTGACGTTCAAATTCCGTCCGTATCTGATCGAGAAAGGACAGAAGTTCGTCTTCCGTGAGGGCCGTTCGAAAGGCGTTGGCACCGTGACCGACGTGTTCCCGGCGGATTGAGGCGGTCTATCGGGACACGTCAGCGCTTGGAGACACGACATATCCCGCATCTCCCCGTTCTGCGAGCCCGAACAACACACACCACTCGAGCAACCGTCGTACCCGTTCCCCCCAGATTTCCTCTAAGCGGTGGCGGTGTTTGAACTGTTCGTAGGCTGGCACCGTTTCACGAAACCGCTCGAACACGGTTTCGGCTGCCAAGGGTCTCTCCGCCTGGTCGAGGATTTCGAGGACGTCCCCGGCCCCGTACACCCGCTCGAGAAACGCGGTCTCGAGGGAGTCGCGATCGGGGTCCGTTCGGACGCGATAAAATCCGCGACCGGTCTCATCGGCGAGCTCGAGCGCCCGTAAAAACGTGAGCCAGGTTCGCGCCTCGTCACGCGGGCTGATCTCCGTACGGCGCATGATCCGGGCACAACAGTCGTCTTCGGTGCCCGGCACTGGTGGAACGGCCTGATGGACCGTTTCGACGTACGCGAGTGATTCCGGCGGCTCCGGGACCAGTTTGAATTGCATCGTTCAGTCGGATTTATCCTCGAGACCGAAAGAGGTGGCGAGGACGGATTCGTCGGTCGATCCGTACTGGTAGGTCGGGCCACCGAGAACGTCGATGGTGACCGCCGCAGGGCCGAACAACGACGCTGGGGTTTCCTCGAACGACCAGCCCTGGTCGTCGAATACCTCGACGAACGGTCGCCCGTACTCGGTGCTCGCCTCCGAGATGACGCGGTCGAACGCATCGAAATCTTCACGCACGACGAGGTGTGCCGTCCCGCCGTAGGCGATGGCATCGTTGGCGCGGCCGATGGCTGTCTCCTCGTCCGCTGGAACTGGTGGGACCGGCGCCCGCCCCGTCGCCGAGACGATATCGAGTGGGTTGTAGCCGAGTTCGGTCAGGTTGAACGTCGCCAGTTCGGCGACCCGTGTGGCGTTCGTCACGCTCCCGACGAGGCTCGCACTCGAGAACGCGAGCAAAAAGACACCGCTCACTTCGACTTCGGCGAGGTCGGCGACCTGCTCGGCTGCGCTGACTGTCGGGGCCTGCTCGCTTTCGACGGCGAGTGCCGTCAAGTCGAAGGCGTCGGTGTACCCAATTCGCTGAAACTCCGTTTCCTGTGCGACGAGCGCTCGAGCGGGGCCGCTGCCGAGGCCTTCGAAATCGTCAGTCGTCACCTCCCAACTGGCCTTTTGTGCACAGAGCAGCGCTAATGCGGGCTGATCAGTCGACAGTTCGACGTACGGAAGTGGAACTCCGGCGACCGTCCCGAGGTCGCGCCCCGGTGTGGCCAGTCCTGCGGTCTGTATTTCCGTGCACAATAGCCCGGCCTCGATGCCACCGTCGAACTCGAGCCCGAAGTCGACGACAGTGGCCTCGTTCTCGAGCTCGTAGGCCCCGATATTTAACTCCTCAGCGAACTCGAGGGCTTCGTCGACGAGTTCGATCGCCAGTCGGTTGAGACTCTCCATACCCTGGCTCTACAGCCTCCCCATTCAAACCGTTTGTCAGTATGGTCCGTTGTTGGTAAAAGACGTCTCGGATGCTGTGGATCAGACGGTCCCTCGTTGGTGAGCCTGTCCGGCCTCAGTGACCGTGGGTCGCCACCGGTGGCTCCTCGAGTGAGACGGCGCGCCCGGTTTCAGTCGAGCGGTAAATGGCGTCGATGACGCGTTGGACGGTCAGTGCCTCCTCGATGGTGTTCGTCTCCGGTTGGTCACCGGCGGCAACGGTTTCGAGGAAGTACCGATCTTGCTCGTAATGGCCCGTTACCGAATCGTCACCCGTCAGATGGGTGTCTGCGTAGTGGTCACAGCCCGCGGTGTCGGCCTGGAGAATCTCGAGGTCGGTCGATCCAATCTCGAACGACGCACCCGCACCGGTCCCACGGACGACGAAGTCCATGCTGGGTTCGCGGTTGGTCGCCCATCCGGCCTCGAGGGAGATCGTTTGCCCGTTGGCACAGCGGATCAGCGCGGTGACGGAGTCGTCGACCTCGTAGGTTTCAGCGCGGCCGTCCCAGTGGTCACCAAACCCATCGGGATCAGCGTACTCGCTCTGGGATCCGAACCCGGTTCGGGCGACACCGGAGACCTCGACAACCGTCGGGAAGTCGAGTGCGTAGAGCGCGAGGTCGATGGCGTGAACGCCGATGTCGAGCAGTGCGCCACCACCGGCGAGGTCGGCGTTGGTAAACCAGGAACCGGGGCCAGGAACGCCACGGCGACGAAGGTAGTTCGCTTCCACGTGCGTGAGGTCACCGAAGGTCCCTTGGGCTTTGTGCGCGTCGAACATCGCCATTGAGGCCGCGTGACGGTTGTGGAAGCCAACCATGCAGATTCCCGACGCAGCGTCGGCCGTCTCGACTAATTGTTCGGCGCTCTCGAGGGTGTGTGCGAGCGGCTTTTCCACGAGCACGTGTTTGCCGGCTCGCAGCGCTTCCGAGGAGATGGGTTCGTGGAACTTGTTTGGCGTCGTGACGACGACAGCGTCAACCGCCTCGTTCTGAATGAGATCCTCATGGGAGTCGTACGTTTCTGCCCCAAACTCGGCACCGAAGCGGTCACGCTGTTCCGAGACCAAATCCGCGCCGGCAACGATATCGGCCCCTTCTTTTTGCATGTTTCTCGCGTGGAGTTGTCCCATGCCACCGAGGCCGACGATGCCAATGGCGATGTCCTCGATACTCATTGAGTAACCTCCCATTGTGGGTCTCTGCGTCGCTGTGGTGTTCGATCAATACGCCATTGACAACCAACCCCGCGCTGGCGTAACCAGTCCATACTGGAGAAGGAGCAGGCTAGGGAAATAAGGATTGTGACCCGCTACTCACAAATAATTTGAACAGTAATGCTCAAATTACTGTGAAGACACCAGTTTCCTCCCGGATATTTACTGAATTTGTAATTACGGTACCTTCGAGGGACGCCAGGATCCACGGAGCTTTCAGGGTCGGGAATCGACCCTCGAGTCATGGCACACGTCACGGTCTGGAACGAGTACCGCCACGAACAGCAGAGCGACGAGGTAGCCGAGGTGTATCCGGATGGGATTCACTCGACCATCGCCGATTTCCTCTCCGATGATCACGACGTCACGACGGCGACGCTCGAGGAGCCCGAACACGGTCTTCCGGAAGCGGTCATAGAGGAGACGGACGTCCTCCTCTGGTGGGCCCATCTCGCTCACGACGAGGTCGAGGATGCAATCGTCGAACGCGTCCACGAGCGTGTGCTCGAGGGCATGGGGCTGATCGTCCTTCACTCCGGACATTACTCGAAGATCTTCAAGCGATTGCTCGGGACCACGTGCAGTCTCCAGTGGCGTGAGGACGACGGCACAGAGCGGCTGTGGGTCGTCGACCCCGGCCACCCAATCGTCGACGGGATCGGCGAGTACATCGAACTACCGGAGACCGAAATGTACGGTGAGCCGTTCGACATTCCCGAACCCGACCGACTGGTGTTCACCAGCTGGTTCGAAGGCGGCGAGGTGTTCCGTAGCGGCTGTTGTTACCGTCGTGGCAGTGGCAAGATCTTCTATTTCCGGCCGGGCCACGAGACGATTCCGATCTACGAAAACCCCGAGATTCAACGGGTCCTCGAGAACGCCGTCGACTGGGCGACCCCAAACGAGGGCGCACCCCGGACGTTCGGGAACCGAGAGTGAGGGTCTTCGAGGGTTCCAGCGTGTGGCCTCGAGACGCGAATCGGGAGATGTTCCAAAGACGGAGACGATCAGGCGTGAACGACCACTGTCTCCCCAAGGAGGTCGCCGAGTCGTTGGTTCTTTTCCGTCGAGAGGACGAGCACGATCGCCACGAGAATCGGGAAGAGTGCTGATCCCCCGAGAACTTTCGTCAGGTTACGCATGATGGCCCCTCCGGTAGTGCAGGATCGACCGTCCACGGTTTGGACGCGCAGCCCCAGGATTTGTTTGCCCAGGGTGGCGTCCGTCTTGGTCTCCATTCCCGCGTAATACGCCATCGAAACGAGGAGCCCAAAGAGCCCAACCACTCCTTCGTTTGGGTTCGCCTGAAAGAAACCGAGGGCGAAAAACAACAGCACCAGCGCGACAGTACACACGACGACAACGATTCCATCCAGAAACCACGCGACGGCTCGCAGTAGCAACCCGGCTGGGTTTCCAGTGCTCGAGTGATG